>ENA-UPTB01000931-UPTB01000931.1-human-gut-metagenome-genome-assembly--contig:-NODE-931-length-28309-cov-81.670870_pt1 | contig 28309 bp, 22 predicted proteins | sample MGYA00250046_ERZ773369 | MGnify/ENA primary metagenome ERZ773369 (study PRJEB29103, sample SAMN06111938) | human gut metagenome | biome: human gut; feature: ankylosing spondylitis patient; material... | reverse complement strand
GCGAGAGCCACGACGGTGTGCTGGGGCTGGCGCTGCTGGCGGACGTGGGTCTGGTTGGCTTTCCCAACGTGGGCAATAGCACCCTTCTGAGCGTGGTCAGCAAGGCCCATCCCAAGATCGCCAACTACCACTTCACCACCCTCTATCCCAATCTGGGCGGGGTGTATGTGAATGAGGGCGTGTCCTTCGCTATGTCGGATATCCCCGGAATCATTGAGGGGGCCAGCGAGGGAGCCGGGCTGGGCCACGACTTCCTGCGGCACATTGACCGCTGCCGCCTGCTGGTCCACGTGGTGGATGTGTCCGGCAGCGAGGGCCGGGACCCTGTGGCGGATTTTGATGCTATCAACGCCGAGTTGGCTCAGTACAGCCCCGACCTTGCCAAGCGGCCCCAGATCGTGGCCGCCAACAAGGTGGACATCATGACCGATCCCGAAAACCTGGAGCGGCTCCGGACCCACGTGGAGGCCAAGGGCTTCCCTCTGATGGAGATCTCCGCGGCGGCCCACCAGGGCACCCGGGAGCTGATGTTCGCCGCGGCCACGGGATTGCAGGGGCTGCCCCCCATCACGGTCTATGAGCCCACCTATGTGGAGCGCCCCCCGGAGGTGGACACCACCGGCGAGGTGAACATCCAGCGCGTCGACGACACCTGGGTGGTAGACGCCCCCTGGCTCCAGCGCCTCATCGCCAACGTGAACTTCAACGACTACGAGTCCCGCAACTGGTTCGACAAAATGCTCCGCCAGTCCGGCCTGTTCGACAAGCTCAAGCATATCGCGCAGACGTGCATTTTCGTCCTGCTGCTCCTTGAGTGACTGGTTGAGAGCGTCCATCTGCTCTTTGTTCATAGCCATGAGGGCGTCAACATCGGGCACCTTGTCCCAAGTGCACTTGCCGAGGTTGTAAGTAACACCTACATCGAGACGGAGATCCTTGTCCCAGTGCTTCATCTTGTTCTTCTTGTAGCTTGCCCAGTTGTCGTTGGCACCCTGGTCAAGAGAACCTTCAGTAGCACCTACGCTGAGGTCAGCAAAAATTTGAACGTGCTTGCTTACGCGGAAGTTGTTCAGTAAACCTGCAGTGTAGTAGATGTCAGTATTCTTGCCGTTGTTCAGCTTAGTTGATACACCGATACCTACATAAGGAATGAAGTTCCAAACGCGCTTTTCGTTGTAACCGCAGAACATGTTAGAGAGGTTGAACATAACGTCCTCGTGAACGTTGAGTGCGGTATAGAGAGGGTGGCTCGTTTCAGAGTTAACCTGCTTGCCCTTGATAGCGTCGAACTTAGTACGAAGACCGATGCCAGGAGTGAACCACTTACCCACGGCTACAGTGAAGCCGATAGTACCACGCTTGTCGCTGAATGGGTTGTTGCTAACACCATGCTCCTGTGAAGTGTAGTAAGCTGTACCAGATACACCAGCGCTTACAAACCAGTTAGCCCAGAAAGAGTTTGTGGCCACACTGTACTTCTTGGTAGGAACTTCAGTGTCTTGAGCCATAGCCGTTGTGGTCGATGCAAGACCTACAAAGGCGAGTGCAATCATTAATTTTTTCATAATTAGATGATTTGAAACTATTAATAATATTGTATTTGTTTTGTTGTCGTTATGTATTGCGCGGCATTTGTAGGGGGCTACTTTTGCCTGCAATTCATTGCAAAGTTAAGTATACTTGTGTGTTTGACGCAACTTTTTGCGTGAAAAATAGCTTTTATGCCGTGATTTAGACTTGTTTTGTAAGGTGTATTGTGCGTTTTGGCGGCTTATGACACCTAAAGGCGCGTCTAAAACATTTTTTCGGGATTGATAATAATCATTGTGGGCGACCCGTCGGGTGTGATGGCCGGTGACTCGCAGCTGAAAAGTTGGCCAATGAGTTCGCTCATTTCGGTGGTGGTGAGGTATTGGCCAACAGGCATGGCCACCTTGCGGGCGAGGGCCAGCGCAATGATGTGTCCGATGGTGGCGGCGGCATCAGCTTGCCCGGCAATGGCATCGGTCAGGATAGAGGTGACGAGGGCGGAAGGCGACAGGCCTTCAGTGCCGACGGGGGTGCCTGATATTTCGTAGGTGTTGGGGGCTGTGGTGGTGATGTCAAATCCCACCTCCTTGAGCTGCGGCATAATTTGTTCAAGCACAATGCCCTCAGAGGGTGACGTGGTGAATGGCTCGGGAAAGAGCATTTGCTGTGAGGGCGCTTTGTGTGCCTGCTGTTGCTTGATGTATCGCTCGTACAAGATGCGCATGTGCGCTTTGTGCTGGTCGATAAGCGCCAACCCCGAGCTGATGCCCGTCACAATGTAGCGGCCGTTATATTGCAACAGGTCGGCGGCACTTTTGGCTTGCCACTCGTTTTGGTCGGGCAACGGCAGATTGTTGTAGAGTGCGTTGTCTGACGGGTGTGGGAGGGCATCGGGTGTGGCAGGCATGGTGCCACTTGCGGGTGTGTCATTGTTGTAATGACTCTCAATCTCAATGGTCGCATCACCTTGGTTGGCAGCTTGTGGTTGCTGGGCAGCCTGCCTTTGTGCGTTTTCGTAAATCTGCTGCCAGTCGAGTGGGGCAGGTGCGGGGTGGTGTGTGCGGTATGCTGCCGCAGAAGGGCTGTCGCTGCCATGTGGCGCAAAGTCATTGCTGCTGGCATCGGCCTGGCTGCCTGTGTCGAAGGGGTTGAATGCCGTGTTGACATGAATGGTTGGCGGCGCAATGGGGGCAGACGACGCATTGAACTCGTTGTTGAACGTTGGTATGTCGGGACGCCCCTCGGTGTTGAAATCGATGGCTGGCACGGCGCCATATTTGCCCAACGACTCGCGGACGGCAGCCAGCAGAATTTGGAATATGGCGCTGTCGTCCTCAAACTTTATTTCAGTCTTTGTAGGGTGAATGTTGACATCAATGCGTGCGGGGTCAACCTCAAAGTTGATAAAGAACGGCACTTGTTGCCCGTCGGGAATCAGACGTTCGTAGGCTGTGAGAATGGCCTTGGCAAAATAAGGGTGGCGCATGAAACGTCCGTTGACGAAGAGATATTGGTGTGCATTCTTGCGTCGTGCTGCAGCGGGCATGCCCACAAAACCGCTGATGTGTGCCAGTGTGGTGTCAACCTCAACCGGCACGAGGTGTTTGTCGATGCGGCGGCCGAATATGCCCACGATGCGTTGGCGGAAGTTACCACCGGGCAAATCGAGCATGACACTGCCGCCAGAGTGGAGCGTGAAGGCTATGTCGGGGTGGGCGAGTGCTATGCGTTCAAACTCGCTCGTGATGTTGGCCAACTCTGTTTGGTTGGACTTTAAGAACTTGCGGCGCGCCGGTATGTTGAAAAACAAATTGCGCACAGCAAAGTTGGCTCCGGCCGGACAGGCCACGGGTTCTTGGCAAGTGACCTTTGACCCCTCGATGCAGATGCTCGTGCCAAGGTCTTTACCCTGCTGCTTGGTGCGCAGCTCGACCTGGGCCACAGCGGCTATTGAGGCAAGCGCCTCGCCGCGGAAGCCCATGGTGCGCAGTGCAAACAGGTCGGTGGCCTGCTGAATTTTAGATGTGGCGTGACGTTCAAATGACAAGCGTGCATCGGTGTCGCTCATGCCACAGCCGTTGTCAACCACCTGCACGAGTGTCTTGCCGGCATCTTCAACCACCACTTGTATGTGAGTGGCGCCGGCGTCGAGAGCGTTCTCAACCAACTCCTTTATGACAGATGCTGGACGCTGTATCACCTCGCCTGCAGCAATTTGGTTGGCCACAGAGTCGGGCAGCAGATGTATGATATCACTCATATAAATATATATATAAGTAGGCGAAATTAGTAAACAAGTTAACGAGGTAACAAGTATGTTAGTTTTATGTTCCTTATATATTCTGATATTTAATACTATAAATACTCCAGAATATATTTACCTGTTAACTTGTCAACCTGTTAACTCGTTTACTAATTCCGCCAACGCGGTTGTTATAATTTTTGAAGAGGAGCCTCGCGCCTTATGCTTGGCTTCAGAGTTGTGCCCTCTTTTTTGCCACGCCAGTTGAACACGTCGTCAGGCGACAGAGGGCGTATGTAGTCAAACCACGCAAAGCCCGGGAGCTTTGTGCGGTCGGCAGGTGCCAGTCCGATGGGGTAAAAGTAGCCGTGCGAGGCTGGCGCCCATATTTTGTACAGTTTGCGGTTGCGCATAAACATGCGAGCCTGTGCGGTTTCGACATAGTTTTGGTAAAGGATTGTGCTATCCTTTTCGAGCGGGTAGTTCACCACCATTACGTTGCCTATGGCGCGGTTTTCCTTCACCTCGCCCTGCGTGTCGAAGTAGGTGCGCATTTGTTGTGATGCCACCTGGTTAAAGTGTGTAGAGTCCACTCGTTCGATGGTAAGTGCCTGGCGGTCAACGTAAATGGAGTCGAGCGTGGAATCATTCATATAGGCATTGATTTCCTCGCCCACTATTTGCTTGTTGTCACTCCACACAATGGGGTCGCGGTAGAGCGTCACCTTTTTGGTACGCGATGAGAACACCAGCGAGTCAGCCACCATTTGCATGTCGGTGCGGAAAGCGCGGGCGTGGAAATAGCCGTGCAGCACACGGTAGACAGAGTCCGTTTTGAGGTTGTACGAAAACATGCGCAAAGTGTCGGCATGCACATAGAGCGTATCCTTACCTTGTGAGTAGTCGCGTGCCAAAGCCCGTTTGGTGGCCATGGCCTCGCCAGTCAATTCGTTGTAGCGGGCGTAACCGCCAGTGAGAATGTTCTTGTTTTTGGTGTCCTCGCACGACACGTTGCCGAGCCCCTCCATCACGCCCGTTTTCTTGTCGTAGTAAACCGTGTCGCCCTGCATGATGCGGTCCTTGCCAAATGCTTTAGTCCCCTTGTACAGACGCACTTTTTCAGAAACCGTGTTATAAAAGCCATGCTCGGTGTAGATGCGGTCCTGTCCGGAATAGATGTTAGACTTGCCTACAATTTCAGCCCATTTAGTGATGGTGTTGTAATGCAGTGTGTCGGTTATCAGTTTGAATTTAGGGTTCTTCAGCTCCACATTGTAGTTAAACGTGGCCTTGCGTGTATCAGTATGATATTCGCCCCAATCAGATGTCAGATGGTTGTTGCCGTCAATCAGTTCGCCGCCTTCAAAGTAATATCCCACATTATACATGCGGTCGTAGTTAAGGCTGTCCGTGCGCATTATTTGGTTGCGGTGCGTCATGACCACATTTTTGCGCATCTCGGCCATTTGCGTACTGCCGTCGTAGTGCAGTTTGTCACCTTTAAGTGTGAGGGTGTCGCCCTGCACGATGCGTACCCGTCCGAAAGCGTCAAACGTTTGTGAGTCATCATTCAGCACAGCGCTGTCGCAGTGCATCACCATGCCCGCGTGTGCCAGTATCACGTTGCCGCTGAGTCGTTGCGCCTTGTTCATTTCGTATTCAGAAAAGCGCAAATTATCGGCATGTCGCAGCACAATGCGTTCATTGTTATGAGTTTGTTTCTTTCGGTGTTGGTTGACATTGGGCAATGCGTATGCTGCACAGCCTGCCAATACTAATATATATAGGAGTATTTTTCTCACAATCATTTCTTTTGGGTGCAAAGTTAGTGCAAGGCGAGCGAAATGCAAAATGAAAGTCCCGAGACTTTCAATTTTGCATTTCCGAGCCGCCGCCTAACTTGCGCGAAAGCGAAAGTGCAAGGCGAGCGAAATGCAAAATGAAAGTCCCGAGACTTTCGATTTTGCATTTCCGAGCCGCCGCCTAACTTGCGCGAAGCGAAAGTGCAAGGCGAGCGAAATGCAAAATGAAAGTCCCGCGACTTTCAATTTTGCATATCCGAGCCGCTGCCTAACTTGCGCGAAGCGAAAGTGCAAGGCGAGCGAAATGCAAAATGAAAGTCCCGCGACTTTCAATTTTGTATTTCCGAGCCGCCGCCTAACTTGCGCGAAAGCGATAATAAAGGTCGCGAAAGTTGCAACAATGGTGAAAAAGTTATACATTTGCGTTATGATAGTATAGAGAAGTTTAATCCAAACCCCAAAGAACCATGAATATGAGAAAACACACACTTCTGTTATTCCTGCTATTGATGGCAATGCCAGTATTGGCAGAGAACCGTTCGTTTCGGCAAGCTCGCGAGATAGCCGAAAGACATGCTGCAAAGAATGGAGCACATATAGGGCTGCAATCGGTAAAGCGTGCCAAGGTGCTGAACAAGCAACAATCAACCACCAGTAGCCGAGGATATTACGTATTTCCACATGATGGTAATTGTGGTTATACCATCGTGTCGGGCGATGACCGAATGCCCGAAATAGTGGGCTATTCAACCACAGACACGTATAGTGAAGAAAACATGCCAGATGGCATGAAGCACTTGATGCAGGCCTATGAAGCCATGGCAACAGCATTGGCCAACGGCGATGCCAAAGCTGAGAGATGTTTGGCCGAGAAAGAAGCACTCGCGGCCGACTCCACATACCGGCAGCCCCGTGTGGAGCCATTGCTTGCCGATATAGCTTGGGGGCAAACAGAACCCTACAATAACCTGTGTCCGATGTATGATGACCAACGGCGTACGGTAACAGGTTGCGTGGCCACAGCCATGGCACAGCTGATGATGTATTACCAATACCCCCAAACGCTCAAAAGCGACATACCTGCTTATAAAACCGACTCTTATCAGTTGGACATGCCGTTAGTGTCTGCAGGTGAGCGTTATGATTGGGACAATATGCTGCCGCAGTATTCGGGCAGCGCGTATACGGCAGCACAAGCCAATGCCGTGGCCAAACTCATGTACCATTGCGGACTTTCAGCAAAGGCCGATCACGGGCCGTCGACAGGTGCATGGTGTACACCATATGTGTTGGTGAAATATTGGGGGTATGACCCTGACGTGATAAAGCATTTATATAGAGAAAAATTCAGTCTGCGAGAGTGGACAGCCATACTCGATGCAGAATTGCAAGCGTCGCGTCCGGTGTATTATACCGGTTGTTCGACCACATCAGGAGGCCATGCCTTTCTGTGTGACGGTGCCGATGGCAACGGGTTGTACCATATTAACTGGGGCTGGAGCGGCTGGAGCAACGGCTATTTTGACATAACCGTACTAAACAGTGACTATAGTGGCGCCGAATCGGCTACAGCCCCAGCAGACGGTTATAATAATACTTGCAAAATGATAGTGGGCATCATGCCCGATAATGGTGTGGCAGATGCGCCATTGATAGTAACTCCGCTGCTAACAGCTGATGAAAATGAATGGGTCGGTTGTGATTTACTCACCGCCGAACGCGCTGATGCCAATGGGACGTTCAGAATAAGCATTGCTGCAGAGTTTGGAAATTACGAGAAAACGGCATTCGACGGCTATGCCGGTGTGGGTTTGAAAGATGAGAGTGGCATATATTTGCCTTTGAGCACAAGCAAAATCTACCTTGGGGGGATGGGGGAATATGGTTCATATTATTCCGAGCCGTTAAGATTTAAGATAGACTATTCTTTCCCCGAAGGACGTACCCGCATATACCAAATATATTCAACAGACGGCGAAACGTGGCAACAATGTGGCAATTCTGACAAATTGTGCTACGAATTTGACGCCACAGATACCACGTTGCGTATGGTTGAAGATACCTTGTCGGCAAGTTTGGCAAGTGTAGATGAGTTTGTAGAGGGCTATGGTGCCAGTTTCAATCTGACAGCCAGCACAACGGCATGCAGCGAGCAAAATGTTATGCTGTATGTGTATGGCAGTCAAACCCCCGAAAAGCCATCGGAGTATGCACAAAGCCTCTATGTAAACATTCCAGCCAAAGGCCATGTGACCCGCCGTTTCGCATTACGTCCCCCTTCGGCCGGTGACTTGTATGTGTGGGTGTGTGATAAAGATGGTCGCGAACTTGTGTCAGCCCAAAAGTTTGAGGTGGCAGAAAGCCAAACACCAATGCTAACTTTGGCCAGTAAACATGTAAACACCACAGCAGGCGATCTTGAAACAGAAAACGCCTATTTATGGGGCTATCGTACGGCTGTGCCAAGAGTGAATGCCGATAAGGCTGTTTTGGCTTATAATGTACGCAATGATGGTGGCTTGTGCTATGCGAATGCTTGTTTGACGTCTTTTGCTTTTAATAGCTCAACTCCAGATGGCGTATTTTCGAGCCAGTCTAAACGTGTAAAGCTTTCAGGCAACGGAGCGGTTACCACCTTGACTTTCACACTGCCTTTAGCTGATTATGAAGATTTGAGGTCGCTGAGTTGTGACTTGACTCTGTATGATTCTTCTGAAAGTACAGAAATAATGGATTTAGACTTAGACGTGTCAGAGATACCAGAAGTGAAATACTACATTGTCGATAATTCAAACCGATATTGGGTGCAGAGAGGTTCAACTCTTATTTTCTACATTGCTGGGGCTCCCGTTGGTGTACATCACATTCAGGTAAGTGGCAACAGCCTCACCGTGCAAGGTGGGCCTGGTTGCGTGGCTCTGATGTCGGAAATGCCCCGAAAGGTTGGCATCTACAATTTGCAGGGCCAGTGTATAAAATACGTTGCAGTTGAGGCTGGTCAGCAGCAAAATATCAACTTGCCTTCAGGCATTTATGTGGTCGAAGGTAAAAAGGTAATAGTGTATTGATCTAAGTTCGAGCAAAAAACATCAACGGTTTAGACAATAAATCGTCATGAAAATGATGTGCAAACGTGTGCGTGGTAAATAAAAACGCACACGTTTGCTCCGTTTATGCACGAAAAGTTGTAAATTTGCAGCACAAACATATAACTATCTCATTAAAATGAAGATAAAGGACGTCGCTGTGACCCTTGAACGGTTCGCGCCCCTGCCGCTGCAAGAGAGCTATGATAATGCTGGCTTGCAGATTGGATTAACAGAGGCCGAAGATGTGTCAGGGGTCTTATTGTGTCTTGACGTGACAGAGGAAGTGATATGCGAAGCAGAGCGTCAAGGGTGCAACCTTATCGTGTCGCATCACCCGCTCATATTTCGCCCGTTGCGCCACATCACGGGGCAGACACAGGTGGAGCGTTGCGTGGCCATGGCCCTGCAAAAGGGAATAGCCATATATTCAGCACACACCAATCTTGACAACGCACCGGGTGGAGTCAACTTTATGATAGCCGAAAAGCTTGGGCTCGACAACGTGCGCTTTTTGCAACCTGCGCCAAATGGTGCCGGTGGCAGTGGGGTGATAGGCAACCTGCCGAGTGCAGTGTCCCCCGCCGAGTTTGTCAAAACATTGGCCTCAACCTTCAACGTCGAAGGCGTGATGCACAACACCCCCACCATGAACCAGATCCACACCGTGGCGTTGTGTGGCGGGGCAGGCGACTTCTTGCTCGACGAGGCGGTCAAGCAAGGGGCAGATGCCTTTTTGACGGGTGAAATGAGCTACCACCGTTACTTTGGCTATGAGCACGAATTGCTCATCGCTGTGCTCGGGCACTACCAGAGCGAGCAATACACCATAGAGTTGTTGCACCGCATACTGCATGAGGCACACCCCACGCTGCGTGTGCTCGAAACAACCATAAACACCAATCCGATAACAATAAACTAAAACATACAATAAAGACTATGGCAAAGAAAGACGTTGCGGACATGTCCGTTGAACAGAAGTTGAAGAACCTTTACCAGTTGCAAACCACCCTGTCGGAGGTTGACCGCATCAAAACGCTTCGTGGTGAACTCCCCCTTGAAGTGCAGGACCTTGAGGACGAAATTGAAGGTTTGACGCACCGTATTGGCAAGTATAATGAGGATATCGAAGGCTTGCAAACTGACATTGCAGTCAAAAAAAATAAGATAAAAGAGGCACAGGAAGCCATCGACCGCTATAAGAACCAACTTAACGATGTGAAGAACAACCGTGAGTATGATATGCTCTCAAAGGAAATAGAATTCCAGGGTCTTGAGGTTGAACTTCAGAATAAGAAGATTGGCGAAGCTCAGCGTGCCATCGACAGCCGCAAGGCCGACGTTGAAAATGCCAAGCATCAACTTGAGGAGCGTCGTGCCGACCTTGACATGAAAAAGTCTGAACTTGACGACATCACAGCCGAGACTAAGGCTGAGGAAGAGAAGCTCCGCGAAAAGGCCAAGAACCTTGAACAGACCATCGAGCCCCGTTTGCTCGCAGCCTTCAAGCGCATTCGCAAAAATTCGCGCAATGGTTTGGGCATCGTTTATGTACAGCGTGATGCCTGTGGTGGTTGCTTCAACAAAATCCCGCCCCAGCGCCAGCTCGACATTCGTATGCGCAAAAAAATCATCGTATGCGAATACTGCGGCCGTATCATGATCGACCCCGAATTGGCTGGTGTAAAGATTGTAAAACCCGCCGACGAAAAGCCCAAGCGCCGTTCGCGCCGCACTGCTACAAAGTAAGTAGTGCCAAGGGGGGGCAAAGCAGTGCTACCCCTCGTCATAAAAATAAATAACCATTAAGCCGTTGGCGCTAACATTGGCCCAACGCGTAATAACAGGCAGTAACTCAAGGCGATGGGGCACAGGTGATGTACAACACTTGTACTCCGTCGCCTTGAATGCTTTTTAGTAACTTAAGTTTCGGATTGAGCAAGGGCGGGCTGAAAGCCCAATGGGGCACATAGCCCAGGGCAAGCGAAGCGGCACCCTGGGTATCGTGTGTTGGAGCAGTCGCGCCCTGTAAGGGCAAAAGCTTTAAGACATGGCGTAGGTGTTGAACAAAATATACATACGATGTTCCACTTTAAGACCGCTAAATCTGCTATCAAGTAAGAATAACAACATAAAGGGTTAAAGCTTTTGCCCTTACAGGGCGCGGAGACTCTACTATGCGGAAGCCCCAGGGTGTCGCTTCGCTTGCCCTGGGCTATGCGCTCCATTGGGCTTTCAGCCCGCCCTTGTTAAATCCGAAACCTGAGTATATTAAGTATATGACAGACTTGCCAATTGCCTCTAACCACATAGCCCTTAACACAAGCAGAGGTAACTTAATAACCCCATAACCTTATAACCCCATAACCTCCAACCTCATAACCTCCTTAGCCCCCTAACACAAGCAAAGGTAACTTTATAACCCCATAACCTTATAACCTCATAACCCCTCCCCTCATAACCCCATAACCTCATAACCTCATCCCCCCCCACCATGACTGTTATCATCATACTCGCAGCTTTTACGCTCATACTCGGGTTGATAGAGATATTCATCACCCCGGGGTTCGGCCTGGCAGGCATCGGTTCGATAATCTGTGCCCTGGTCGACGTTGTGCTCATCTACACCGACTACGGCTTTGGTTGGGCCTGCGGTGCCGTAGTCATCGGTTTGGCCGTGCTGGGCATCATGCTCTACATTGTGGCCCACTCGCGCACCTTCGACCGCATGAGCCTCCACACCGCCATCACATCAACCAACGCCACCACCGACCAACTGTCGGTTAAGCCCGGCGATACCGGTACAGCCCTCACACGACTGGCCCTTGTGGGCAACGCCACCATAGGCGGCAAACAGGTTGAGGTGAAGTCATCGGGCGAATTTATAAATCCTGGCACACCCGTGCGCGTGGTAAGTGTCAGCGAAGCAACTATCATTGTTGAAAAAACTAACGAATAACACGTTGGCAACATTCTTAGTTAACGTGGTAACAAGTTGACAGATTTACAGGTAAGTATGTCATACCCTACTTATTATGCTAAAGTAAGACTGGCAAGAAGCTCAGAAAGCTGGACCGACTTACCTGTTAACCCGTTAACTTGTCAACCTGTTTGCTAATTACGCCAAAGCGTAACGAACAAGCAGGTGTTATACGCCTATATAATATATAATACTACAAATGAAACTCCGACACACCATACTGTCACTTGCGCTTGCCACTTGTGCCACAGCTGCCATGCAAGCCACCACTCCCGTACGCCGCACCATCAGCCACCAACAGCCCAACGGGCAGGTGGTCACCATCAATGCCGTGGGCAACGGGCGCTACACGCTCTACAGCCTCGACGGCACCGCCGTGCTGCCCGGCACCGACGGACACTACTACTATGCCACGCTGAACGCTGACGGACAGCTCGCCATTGGCACCACCCTTGCCGGCTACACGGCCCGCAGCACAGCACAACCACGCCTAAGCACGGCACAGGCCGAGGCACTGCTCAACGCCGCACTGCCCGTGGCCCCCGTGGTGCGTCAGGGGGGCATGAGTGCCAAGAGCCTGACCACCAGCACGCCCGACGGGTTGGGCGAATATGGCAAGAGTGCACTGGGCGCCGTGCAGAGCATTGGCAGCCCCACACTGCCCGTGGTGATGGTTGACTTTGCCGACCGCGCATTTCAGGACACCATTACCACTGCCAAGGTGACACGCTTCTTTAACGAAACGGGCTACCGCGACGAACCTGCTGCACGCGGCTCGGTGCGCGACTACTTTGTGGCACAGAGCGACAGCTTGTTTACCCCTACTTTCAAGGTAGTGGCCCACGTCAAACTGCCCAGCGGCTATGTCTACTACGGCAAGGACGGCAACGGCGGCGGCACCGACCCCAATGCCCGGCAATTTGTGATTGACGCGCTGGCCGAGGCCTCGAAAGTGGCAGACTTTGGTCCGTACTGCACCCCAGGCAGCACCGATGTGCCAATGGTAGTGCTCATGTTTGCGGGGCCGGGGCAGCAATCATCGTTTGAGGACGGCAGCAGCAACTACCTGTGGGCCAAGTTTCAGCAGAGCAGTTTCAGTGTGAACGACAACAAATACCAAGTGCGCTCCTACTTTATGGGCAACGAATTGCTGCAAACTTATGGCAAGGACGAGAACGATGTGACGGGAGCCGCCATAGATGGTGTGGGCCTTTTTGCCCATGAGTTTGGCCACGCTCTGGGTTTGCCCGACTATTATAACACGCAGAACAGTTCGGCTTTCAACACCATGGGCTATTGGGACATCATGGACTACGGCCAATATTACCAGAACGGCTACCGCCCCATAGGCTACACTGCCCACGAGCGCAGCTACCTGGGCTGGCTGCATGTGACGGAACTCACCGACAGCGCACAGGCCTGCCGCCTGCTGGCCCTCGACGGTTCACAAGGCAACAAGGGCGGTGCCCGCGCCTACGTGGTGCGCAACCCCGAGCATGCCAACGAGTACTATATGTTTGAGAACCGCACCACAAACACCTGGCACACCAAGACCATGGGCACTGGCATGCTCATCACGCACATTGACTACGACCGCTCGGCATGGAACGGGAACCGTGTCAACACCCAGCGGGACCACCAGCGCATGCAGTTTGTGCCGGCCGACGGCATAAAGGAGGGTAACACCACAAGCGAGGGCATGAACATGAATGCTTTGTTTGCCGGCTACCGCGCCGACCTCTTTCCCGGCACCAAGGGGGTTACACAGTTCCCCGATGCCCAAACTCCTGCCGACACACTGTATAACGGCAGCAGCAAGTTGCTGAAACGCCCCATCTATAACATTGCGGTACAACCCGACGGCAGCATCACTTTCAGCTACCTTGACGCCTCAATAACGGGCATCGGGCAGGCCGCTACCGTGGTACGCCAACCGGCCAAAGCCATCTACGACATGAGCGGACGCCGCATAGCCTCGTGGGAGACTGCAGCCCCGGGCCTTTACATTGTAAACGGGGTGAAGGTGGCCAAACGCTGACACCCGACGGCTGCCGCCCCAGACTTGCCGCAGGCCCGTTATTTGCAAGCGTTGTTCTACAATGCGTCACACACGTTTGTCCTCGCGTTAAAACAAGATAAATATAACCGAAAGGACGGATAAGTAAGATTTTGTACGTATTTTTGCAACTTGATAAAGCAGGCACTACGCTGCAAGTGTACATTATTGGCAAGCAGCCGCCTTACCCCACATTATAATATATGAAGAAGAACAGCATATTCAGCCTCATACTCGCCCTGGCAGCCGGACTCACACTGGCCACGGCCTGCGACACGTCGAGCGATGTGACCGAGAGCGACTCGGCACGCGACTGCCTCATAACCTCGGCCACAATGGGTACGCTCAAACGCCAGGTGCATACGGTCAATGCAGCCGGCCGCGACACTACCTACACCTACACGGTGACGGGGGCTGCCTACAACCTGACCATCGACCAGGTGAACAACCGCATATTCAACGAGGACTCTCTGCCTACCGGCACACGCACCGACAAACTGGTGTTTGCCAGTTCGAAGGGCATCAGCAGCAGGGGCACACTGGCCATCAAGAGCCTCTACTCGGGCAAGGATACGCTCTACACCTATACCGACAGCACCGACTTCAGCGTAAAGCGCGAGGTGTCGGTGTACGACACTTATGGTGAACGCAAGCGCACCTACACCTTCGACATTCGCGTGCACCGCCAGGAGGCCGACTCTACGGCATGGCAGCAGGTGGCAGCTAATCCGCTGAGCGATGTGGCCTCGTTTGTCAAGAGCCGCGCGCTCACTGCGGGCAACACGCTCTATGTGTTTGGCCAGCGCGCCGACGGCAAGGTGCAGGTGGTGCAGACGTCTGTCATGGCCCCCGACTTTGACGGCAGCGCGGCCAACATCAGCACCACGGGCTTTGATGTGCGCAGCGTGACACACTTCGGCGGCCACTTTTATGCTCTGGCCAACGGCATACTCATGCACTCGGCCAACGCTGCCGAGGGTTGGCAAACGGCCACCACGCACCACACTTTCAGCGCCATAGCGGGCTGCACGGCCGACAGCATTTATGCCATTTCTAACGCACAGATGTGGGCCTCGGCCAATGGCACGGACTGGGCGCCGTCTGCCATCGACACCGACGCACAGCTGCCCGCGGGCAACAATGTGGCTTCGGCCACGGTGGCCTCACGCATTAACAAACCGGCCCAGATGCTTGTCATGGTGGGCATTGAAGGTGGCAAGGCCAATGTGTGGAAACACGACATCGACTCGGTGGGCGGTTTCTTCACACCGTGGTACAACTTGCCCCAAACCAGCGAGTTGGGCGCTTATGCCTGTCCCGTTGTGCAGCAGCACACACTCTTTGGCTACGACACCAACACGGTGCTCGCCGGCCTCAGCACCGAGGGGGTAGTTGCCCCGTTCTATGTGAGCCGCGACAACGGCCGTACATGGCGCACCGACGTGCTGACACACCCCACGCTGACGGGGGCCACCTCGCTGGCCGTTACCACCGATGCCAGCAATTACATCTGGCTCATCTGCGGTGGCACCGGTGTGGTGTATAAAGGACGCATCAACCGCCTCGGGTGGGAATAACAAGCGCAGCGGCTGCACATTTGCACATCTGCATCATCTATATTTGTTTTGGCCACAATTAATCACATATTCATCGTCATGCGGCAGCACCTTGCGGTGTTGGCCGCATTGGTGTGTTTGTGTGTGGCAGCTCTCACCGCCCCCACCCAAGCCCGCGCACAAGTGCAGGCCGACGAGAGCGTATACCGTCTGGAACTGGGAGCCGGCATTGGCGGCGCTTTCAACTTTACCGATGTCAAGGACAACATAGGCATGGCTGCCGCCGCAGTGGCACGCTTCCCCTTCAATCCGCGCATGGCACTCAAAACACAGTTCAGCTTTGCACAAGCAAAGGGCAGCACCGCCGGGCTCAAAGCCTTTTACCCAGCCAACACCGGGGCTGCAGGGGCCGAACGGCTCAACTATCAGGTGAGCAGCGCCATCTACGACCTGTCGGCACTCTACGAACTGCACTTCCTGCCCTACGGCTATGAGCGCGACTACCGCCACTACTCACGCATCGTGCCCTATGTGCAAATGGGCTTCGGACTGACTTACGGCGCCGCAGGAAAGGCTTTTACAACCAACATTCCACTCGGCGCAGGACTTAAATACAAACTGGGGCCACGCCTCAACCTGGGGCTCGACTGGCTGGTGCACTTCAGCCTGAGCGACAAACTCGACGGACTCGAAGCGCCTTTGGGCATCAAGAGCGAAATGTTCCGCAACAAAGACATTTACTCCACCCTCTCCCTCACCCTCACCTACGACCTCAACCCAAAGTGCCCCACGTGCAACAGGGACTGAGGCACTCACACCCCCTAACCTATACAAAGAGAAACTTATGCAAAAGATACCTGCCCACATAGCCATCATCATGGACGGCAACGGACGTTGGGCCAAAGCACGCGGTCTCGACCGCAGCATGGGACACCAACAAGGCGTTGTGGCCGTGCGCGAAATTACCACGGCCTGCTCCAATCTGGGCGTAAAGTTCTTGACGCTCTACACCTTCTCTACCGAAAACTGGAACCGCCCGGCCAACGAGGTGGCGGCACTGATGTCGCTCATACTGACATCGCTCGAGGAGGAACTCTTTATGAACAACAACGTGCGCCTGCGCATCATTGGCGACCTTAGCCGCGTGCCCGAGGTGGTGCGCGAGTCGATACTCGGCCTGCAGCAGCGCACATCTGTCAATACGGGCATGACCATGGTTATTGCCCTGAGTTACAGCTCGCGATGGGAAATGACCGATGCCGTGCAGCGCATTGCGGCCGAAGTGGCCGAGGGCAAACTCGCACCGGCCGACATCAACGAGCAAACCATAACGGACCACCTCAGCACCAATTTCATGCCCGACCCCGACCTGCTCATACGCACAGGCGGCGAGGTACGGCTGAGCAACTACCTGCTGTGGCAGTGTGCCTACACCGAACTCTACTTTTGCCAAACCTTCTGGCCCGACTTTCACGAGGCCGACCTCGTAAAGGCCATCGAATGGTTTAACCACCGCGAACGGCGTTACGGCAAGACAAGTGAACAAGTGACCAAGGCTTGATGTGTCACAACCCGGCCTGGAGCCATGCCCTACTCTGCCCGCCGCCACCGCAACATACAGCGCTTACAGCTCCCAACGAGCCACACACGCGCTCACCTTACGCAACAACACAACGATAAATGAAATACAACTCACGCAAACTGCTCATCTTGATGGCTATGGCCGCACCGCTGGCCACCGCCGCACAAGCACAGACCGCAGAGGGTGACAACAACGACAACAAGCCCGTCATCACCTACACGGCCAACCACCCACGCTATGTGCTGGGAGGCCTCACCGTGGACGAGATGAAAGGCTACGACAACGACTACCTGCTCAACATATCGGGCCTCAACGTGGGCGATACCTACGAAATTCCCGGACCCGACATCAGCGAGGCCGTGCGACGCTACTGGAACCAAAAAATCTTTTCGAACGTTGAGATTGTGGCCGACAGCATTGTCGACGGCAAAGCTTACCTGCACATCAAACTCACCGCACAACCACGCATATCGAGCATACGATACACCGGCGTCAAAAAGTCGGAACGCGAGGACTGCGAAAAGATTATAGGCTTTCAGCCCGGCAACCAAATCACCACCGACATGGTGAACCGCGCCGAGCACTACATCAAGAAGCACTTTGTGGAGAAGGGCTTCAAAAACTGCGAGGTGCACATCACACAACGCGAGGACGTGACGGGCGACAACCGCGTGCTGGTGGATATCGACATCAACAAGAACGAAAAGGTGAAGGTGCACAAAATATACATCACCGGAGCCAACCCCAAACACGTGGCAAAGCTCAAGCGCGCCATGAAAAAGACGCACGAAAAGAGCTTTGTCAACATGTTCCGCTCAAAGAAGTTCCTGCCCGAAAAGTATGACGAGGACAAGGGCCTCCTCATTGAAAAACTCAACGAATGGGGCTACCGCGACGCACTCATCACGGCCGACAGCGTGCAAACCATCGACCAAAAGCACGTCAACATTCACCTCAACGTCTACGAGGGCACCAAGTACTATGTGCGCAACATCTCGTGGGTGGGCAACACCGTGTACAACTCCGACCTCCTGCAGCGCATCTTACAGCTCAACAAGGGCGATGTCTACAACCAGACGCTCATGGAGAAACGCCTTACGAGCGACGACGACGCCGTGGGCAACCTCTACTATAACAACGGCTACGTGTTCTACAGGCTCGACCCCGTCGAGGTAAACGTCGTGGGCGACTCCATCGACCTCGAAATGCGCATTCGCGAGGGCCAGCAGGCCACATTCAACCATGTGCGCATAGCCGGCAACACACGTGTGTACGAAAACGTCATACGACGCGAACTGCGCACAAAGCCGGGCGACCTCTTCTCAATGGAGAGCATCAAGCGCTCTATTCAAGACCTCGCACAAATGAACCAGTTCGACCCCGAAGCGCTGCAGTCACAGTTTGGCCAAAGCGGCATCAAGCCCGACCCCGTGAGCGGCACCGTCGACCTCAACTACCCGCTCACCTCAAAGGGCGGCGACCAAATCGAACTCTCGGCTGGCTGGGGACAGACCGGTATCGTGGGACGCGTAGGACTGAAGTTCACCAACTTCTCAGTGCAGAACCTCTTCCGCAAGGGCTACAAACGCGCCGGCTTCATACCGCAGGGCGACGGACAGACGCTCTCGCTGCAAGTGCAAACCAATGGTACTTACTACCAAAACTACGGACTCAGTTTCCTCGAACCATGGCTCGGCGGAAAACGACCCAACCAGCTCTCTTTCAACATATCATACAGCAAGCAGAGTGATGTAAACTCCAACTACATCAACCAAAACTACTACAACAACCTCTACAACTACGCCTACGGCTACGGCACAAGCTCCAACTACTACACCGACGCCTACGACCCCGACAAGTACGTCAAGATGGTTAACCTCAGCCTTGGCTTCGGCAAACGTCTGCGCTGGCCCGACGACTACTTCACCTTCATGGCCGAACTGTCGTACACACGCTACATGCTCAAGTCGTGGCAATACTTCCTCATAACCGACGGCAACTGCAACAACATCAACCTCTCGCTCTCATTGCAGCGCAACTCTACCGACCACCCCTTCTACCCGCGCAAGGGCTCTGAGTTCCTGCTACAGGCCACACTCACACCACCCTACTCGCTCTGGGACGGGCGCAACTACAAAAATCTGGCCACCAACCCACAGAGCGCCAACTACCAAAAGGAGATGCAAGAGAAGTACCGCTGGATTGAATACCACAAGTGGAAACTCAAGTTCCGCAACTTCACAGCTCTCTCAAGCGCCGTCAAGGCTCCCGTGCTCATGACACGCTTCGAAATGGGTATACTCGGCGCCTACAACCGCCACAAAAAGTCGCCTTTCGAAACCTACTACGTGGGCGGCGACGGCATGTCGGGCTATTCTACAGGCTATGCCACCGAGACCATCGGACTGCGCGGTTACGAAAACGGCTCGCTCTCGGGCAACAACTCCTACTACGGCGCCGCCTACGCCTACAGCCGCATGACACTCGAACTGCGCTACCCCTTGATGCTCGAAACCTCAACCTCTATCTTCGCACTCGCATTTATCGAGGGAGGTAATGCCTGGACCGACGTCAAAAAGTTCAACCCCCTCAACATGAAGCGCTCTGCCGGTGTCGGTGTGCGCATTCTGCTCCCCATGGTGGGCCTCATGGGTATCGACTGGGCCTATGGTTTCCAAAAGTACATCAGCGGATACACGGGCAAGCGCGCAGGCGGTTCACAGTTCCACTTCATCATTGGCCAGGAATTCTAACAACACACTTTTACGCTCATGAAAAAGTTAGCTTTATTATTGCTCATCGCCCTGTGCACCTCATTCAGTGCCAGCGCACAAAAGTTCGCCCTCGTCGACATGGAGTATATTCTCAGCAACATACCTGCCTACGAGCGTGCCAACGAGCAGCTCAACCAAACCTCCAAGTCGTGGCAGGCAGAGGTCGAAGCACTCAGCAACAAGGCACAAACACTCTACAAGAACTATCAAAACGAGAGCGTCTTCCTAAGCGACGCACAAAAAAAGGAGCGCGAAAAGGCCATCGTCGACAAAGAAAAAGAGGCGGCCGACCTTAAAAAGAAATACTTCGGGCCCGAGGGCGAGCTTTACAAAAAGCGCCAAAGCCTCATCGAGCCTATACAGGACGAAATTTACAACGCCGTCAAGAGCATAGCCACCACCAAGGGCTTCCAGCTCATTCTCGACCGCGCGTCCGACAACGGCATCATATTTGCCTCACCAAGCATCGACATCAGCAACGAGGTGCTCAGCAAGCTGGGCTACGACGTGCGCTAATCCCCCCACACTCTCTCCCCCATCATTGGCGGCATGAGGCACACAAGCCCCATGCCGCCAAATGCTAAGTAGGTGTTCGAAATTAGTATACTGGAGTTTCGGATTTAGGTTCGCACGACCTGAATCATCGTGCAAGGCGAATGCAATCAAGCTTGCTTGAATTGCTGAGCCGCAGCCGATGATGTCAATAAAAGGCGCAGCGAAAAAAGCGCAAGCACTAAACTCAAGCACCAAACGCTACCACTAAACGCTACCTCTAATGGGGGCGACGCGTCCCGCGTCGGTTTTCTCAACAGACTCGATACGCATCGGGGAAAATGCCATGCTCATATACTAAATAAAGGCTCACAGACAGCACTAATTACACGCCTGTCTGTGAGCCTTTGCCTTAATGCCCGACGCGGGACGCGTCGCCCCCATTAGCGGTAGCGTTTGGTGGTAGTGTTTGGTGGTAGCGTTTGATGTTGCAAAGAAACGCAAGCACTAATGGGGGCGACGCGTCCCGCGTCGGGATTCTCAGTAGACTCGATACGCGTCGAGGGAAATGCCATGCTCATACACTAAATAAAGGCTCACAGACAGCACTAATTACACGTCTGTCTGTGAGCCTTTGCCTTAATGCCCGACGCGGGACGCGTCGCCCCCATTAGTGCTTGCGTTTCTTTGCAGCACCAAACGCTACCACCAAACACTACCATCAAACACTACCACAAAACGCTACCTCTAATGGGGGCGACGCGTCCCGCGTCGGGCATGAAAGCAAACGCTCCCAACAGGTGTGTAATTAGTGCAATCTGTGAGCCTTTATTTAGTATATGAGCATGGCATTTCCCCCGCGGGACGCATCACCCCCATTAGTGCTTGCGCTTTTTCAGAGCACACCTCATCACCACCCTGCTTACTCAAAATAGAATGTCAGCATCACCATGCCCACTGTGGCCTTGTCGAGACTCTGGGTAAAGATTAGCTGCGAGGGGTCGGTTATGTCGCGGCGGTTCTTTTGCAGTATGTTGTTAAGTCCGAAACCAAACTTGAGTTCGGGTATAAACTTGAAGAAGGGCATGTAGAGGTCGCACCCCAAACCAGCCTCAAGCATCACGTTAAGCGGCTTGGCCTTGAGCTTTGACTGCTTGCTGGTGATGAGGTCGTACATGGGCGCCACACCGGCCACCACATAGGGGCGGTAGTTGTTGAAACGCGGGGCGGATATTTTGAAGTCGACGGGCACACCGATGTAGCACGATTTCATGTCCTGCTGCTCGGTCCGCCCCGTGCCAAGCTCTCTGAAGGTGATGTGGCGCGAGCCAAAATGGAGCGACGGCTGAACTCTGAGCGCCACATAGCGCGACATGCGCCACTCGCCAAGCACACCCACCGAAAAGCCGAAGTTGGTTTGGTCGGTCTGTGCCACCCACTGCTGGCCTGCCACACTGCCGGCTGAGGCGGGGGCCTGGTAACCATTGCCCTGCAGCTGCATGGACTGGTCGTGGGCGCCTACAAAAAAGCCGTAATGGAAGCGACGCTCGTCGATGAAGGGCTTGTTCTGCACACGGCGCTGCTGCCCCAGGGCCGATACATGGCTCAGGGCTACTATGCACAACAGGCTGATTATGTGTCGTAGTGTGATTTGCATATCTTAATAACGGCCCGTGACGCAATTTATTGCCGCGGGCGGTGGTGCAAAAGTAATAAAAAGTTTTTGCGCCTTTATTCTCTCCTTTCAAAGATTTATGTAACTTTGCTCCGCAAACCTCGTGCTGCGCCCCGTGCGCAACGTGGCGAGCAAGGACAATAACTCAACTCAAATTACAACAATTTATTAAATTCTACTATTATGGCTTACGTAATTGGTGACGACTGCATCGCATGCGGTACCTGCATCGACGAATGCCCTTCTGGTGCTATCTCTGAAGGCGAAAAGTACTCTATCGACCCTAACGTTTGTGTTGATTGCGGCACTTGCGCTGATGTTTGCCCCTCTGGCGCTATCGCTCCGGGCGAATAATTCGTCGTGCAACACACGTCAACTTAACTCACTCAAGAGCTGCATGTCTTGCTTTTCAAGGCAGCAGCTTTTTTTGTGCCCAGGCTCCGCACTCTCGGTGCCTTGGAGGACTGGCTGAAACGCGCAACACTAAGGGCTAATAACGAGCAAAGGGGCGTTGTGCGCCCTGGCTTTGACACTTTCTACCCGTTGGCGGAATTGCCGGTTAAAGGGTTTACAAGTTGTCAGGTTAACAAGTTGGTATGCCATACGCTACTTATTATGTTAATGTTTGAATGGTAAGGAATTTAAGAAGCATGGCAAACTTACCTGTTTACCCGTCAACTTTTCAACTTTTCAACTCGTCAACTTGTCAACTTGTTAAACATATAAACACAATGGAACTTAACTCTCACAACAAGGCTGAATATCCGCCCATGCACACGGCTGAACACCTGCTCAACCAAACCATGGTGCGCATGTTTGGCTGTGAACGCTCGCGCAACGCTCATATCGAGCGCAAGAAGAGCAAAATAAGCTTCGACCTGCCTGCCGAACCTACTACTGCGCAGGTTGATGCCATAGTGGCTAAAATGAACGAACTGATAGCCGATGACTTGCCTGTGACTTACGAATTTGTGACGGCCGACAATGTGCCTGAGGGGGTGAAACTCGACCGGTTGCCCGACAATGCCAGCGAGACGCTGCGCATTGTGCGCATAGGGCAGTATGACGTGTGCCCATGTATAGGGGCTCACGTGGCGAGCACGGCCGAACTGCACGAATTTATACTGCTCGGCACTAACTGGGACCCCGAGCGCCACAGTTTCCGCCTGCGCTTCAAACTGGGCGCCGCCAACAACAAGGATTGACAACGAAATATTGCCGCCCGGTAAAAGACAAACAGGCTAACGGACGCAAGCTCTAAGCGCAAGCAGCAAACGCAAGCACCAAGCGCAAGCTCTTAATGCAAGCACTAAACGCTACCTCTAAACTCAAGCACCAAACGCTACCTCTAATGGGGGCGACGCGTCTCGCGTCGGGATAGAGAAAGGAGGAAAATACAAACTCTGCTAAATAATAGCTGCATCCTTTTCCGACGCGAGACGCGTCGCCCATTAGAGGTAGCGTTTGGTGCTTGAGTTTAGAGGTAGCGTTTAGTGCTTGCGTTTTGCTGCTTGCATTAAGAGATTGCGTTAAGAGATTGCGTTAAGAGTTCGCGTCCGTTCGCACGTTTACGTTTTACCTGAGCGCAATATACGCAAAAAGCGCAACCTCCACTTGAGAGGTTGCGCTTAGTATTGAATAAAGAGCCAAGGGTGCTTGGACACACCCTTGAGCCAAGTTTCGCAATATTACTCAGCCTTTGCTTCTTCAGCAGGGGCTTCAGTAGCTTCAGCAGTTGCAGGGGCTTCAGCTGTGGCTGCGGCCTTCTTGCTACGGCGAGTGCGAGTTGCCTTCTTCTTAGTCTTGGCCATGTTTTCATCAAAGTCTACGAGTTCGATGAAGCACATCTCAGAGGCATCGCTTGCGCGGAAACCAGTCTTGATGATGCGGGTGTAGCCACCGGGACGGTCAAGCACCTTCACGCGGATTTCGCGGAAAAGCTCTGTAACGGCAACCTTGTCCTGAAGATAGCTGAACACTACGCGACGTGAGTTCATAGTGTCGTCCTTACTCTTAGTGATAAGGGGCTCAACGTACTTCTTCAGCGCCTTAGCCTTGGCCAGAGTCGTAGTGATTCTTTTGTGCTTGATCAAAGAGCAAGCCATGTTTGAGAGCATGGCGCTTCTGTGAGAAGCAGTACGGCTCAGATGGTTGAATTTCTTATTGTGTCTCATTTCAGAATTTAATCTTTATCTAATTTATACTTAGAGATGTCAGTTCCAAACGACAGATTCAGACTCTCGAGCAAATCATCAAGCTCAGTGAGCGATTTCTTACCAAAGTTGCGGAACTTAAGCAGGTCGTTCTTGTTATACTGTACAAGCTCGCCGAGGGTTTCAACATCAGCTGCCTTCAAGCAGTTGAGGGCACGTACCGAGAGGTTCATGTCGGTCAACTTGGTCTTGAGCAACTGGCGCATGTGAAGAACTTCTTCATCAAACTCTTCGTTGTCAGCCTCGCTCTTGTCTTCGATGGTGATCTTCTCGTCTGAGAAGAGCATGAAGTGGTAAATCAAGATTTTAGCGGCCTCCTTAAGGGCGTCCTTCGGGTGAATGGAACCGTCCGTAGTAATTTCAAGCACAAGCTTGTCGTAGTCAGTCTTCTGCTCAACGCGGAAAGGCTCAACAGCGTACTTTACATTACGGATAGGAGTGTAAATTGAGTCGATAGCAATCTCGTGAACGTCCTGGCAGAACTCACGGTTCTCGTCGGCGGGAACATAACCTCTACCCTTGTTGATAGAGATTGTTATCTGCATCGTGGCTTTAGAATCTAAGTGACAAATCACTAATTCAGGATTTAACACTTCAAATCCATTGAGAAAATTACTGATATCACCAGCCTTGAACTCGGTAGAGTTAGAGATGGTGATAGTAGCCTTCTCTGTTTCGTACTCATCTACAATCTGCTTGAAGCGTACTTGCTTCAAGTTGAGTATAATGTTGGTCACGTCTTCCTTTACCCCAGGCACGGTGGCGAACTCGTGCTCAACGCCTTCGATCTTGATGGTGTTGATAGCGAAGCCCTCGAGTGAGGAAAGCAGGATGCGACGCAATGCATTTCCGACAGTGGTGCCGAAACCTGGCTCCAAAGGACGGAACTCAAACTTTCCGAACTTGGGGTCGTTTTCCAACATTACTACTTTGTCAGGTTTTTGAAATGCTAATATCGCCATGAATGTAAGGGAATTATTGATTAGTTTTTAGAGTACAACTCGACGATCAACTGCTCCTTGATGTTCTCAGGGATGTCAGCACGTTCGGGCTTGTGAAGGAGCTTACCGCTCTTTGAAGTCTCATCCCATTCGATCCAAGGATACTTGCTGTGGTTGAAGCCTGCCAATGCATCGGCAATTACTTCAAGAGACTTTGACTTCTCGCGTACTGCTATAATCTGACCAGGCTTTACACTGTAAGAGGCGATGTTAACAACACGGCCGTCTACGGTGATGTGCTTGTGGTTGACGAGCTGACGCGCTGCCGCACGTGTGGGAGCAATACCGAGGCGGTATACTACGTTGTCGAGACGGCACTCGAGGCTCTGGAGAAGGATTTCACCAGTAATGCCACTTGCAGAGGCAGCCTTGTCGAAGAGGTTGCGGAACTGCTTTTCGAGCACGCCGTATGTGTACTTAGCCTTTTGCTTCTCAGCGAGCATGACACCGTATTCTGAAGTCTTGCGACGACGGTTGTTACCATGCTGGCCAGGAGGGAAATTGCGCTTTGCCAACACCTTGTCGGCACCGAAGATAGCCTCACCAAACTTACGGGCGATACGAGACTTAGGGCCAATATATCTTGCCATTGTATTATTATTTCTTTTACGTTAAACTACGTGTGTTATACTCTTCTACGCTTCGGAGGACGGCAACCGTTGTGGGGAAGCGGAGTTACGTCGATAATTTCAGTAACTGCGATGCCTGCACCATGAATGGCACGGATAGCTGACTCACGGCCGTTACCCGGACCCTTAACGTATGCCTTCACCTTGCGAAGACCAAGGTCGTAAGCTACTTTGGCGCAATCCTGAGCGGCCATCTGGGCTGCGTAAGGAGTGTTCTTCTTAGAACCACGGAAACCCATCTTACCGGCAGAAGACCAAGAAATAATCTGACCCTCGCTGTTTGCAAGAGACACAATGATATTGTTGAAAGAGCTGTGAACGTGGAGCTGACCCATAGCGTCAACCTTCACGTTTCTCTTCTTTGCTGCAACTGTTTTCTTTGCCATATCTATTTATTATTTAGTAGCTTTCTTCTTGTTAGCAACGGTCTTCTTGCGACCCTTGCGAGTACGAGCATTGTTCTTTGTGCTTTGGCCACGTACGGGGAGACCATTACGGTGGCGAACACCACGGTAGCAACCGATGTCCATGAGGCGCTTGATGTTAAGCTGGATTTCAGAGCGGAGGTCACCTTCAACCTTGTAACCGGCACCGATGATCTCACGGATCTTAGCAGCCTGGTCGTCAGTCCAGTCCTTCACTTTGATATCTTTGTCAATGCCGGCTTCGTCCAAGATTTTTGCCGAGCTACTACGACCTATACCGTAGATGTAGGTCAGGGCGATCTCACCACGCTTGTTCTGAGGGAGGTCTACACCAACAATTCTTATTGCCATATTTTTTTTTGTTTATTGCGGAACTTGGTTAACCCTGACGCATTTTGAACTTAGGGTTCTTCTTGTTAATCACAAACAGACGGCCTTTGCGACGTACAATCTTGCAATCTGCAGACCGTTTCTTTAATGATGCTCTTGTTTTCATTATGTTTCCTTCTACGATGTCGGAGATCACAATGAGATCCGCCTGCGCGGTGCAGACTGGAACGATGCACTCGATATGGCAGCACAGCGTGGTGAGAGCGTGGCATTTACAACGATGTACGCAGACAATATGGATCATATTGCAGGACTGCTTGCGGCATTTGAGGCATCCGGCAAAAAGACCGTGAAGATCGCAAAGGAGATGCAGCAGCTTCTTGTATCCGGTGCAGATCTGTATGACGACGTAGCGAAGAAGCGTGAAGTACTGATGAATTACTGCGAGACATGCAGACATACACTTTCTGGCGAGAAGGTAGAGATCTCTGTAGCAGAGCTTGCTGCAAACCTCAAGGAGAAGGCAGACTGGATGCGTGAGCACATCCGCAAGACGGAGTGGGTACAGACCGCAGAGGGCGATGGCTTCTTCAACGGTTATTACGATAATTCCGGTAAGGCGGTTGAGGGCGATATCAATGGTGGTGTCCGCATGATGCTTACCTCACAAGTATTTACAATCATGTCGAAGACAGCAACCAACGAACAGGTGGCCCAGATCGTGAAGTCCGCAGACAAGTATCTGTATGATGCTTCTGTTGGCGGCTACCGTCTGAACACCGATTTCCATGAGGTAAAGATGGATCTTGGCCGTATGTTTGGATTTGCTTACGGACATAAGGAAAATGGTGCCGTGTTCTGTCACATGGCAACGATGTTTGGAAATGCTCTTTATACAAGAGGCTTCGCGAAGGAAGCGTATAAGGTATTTAATACATTATTTGAGCACTGTAACGATATTGAAAAGAGCCGTATCTATCCGGGTGTGCCGGAGTATGTGGATGCTAAGGGTCGTGGTGTATACCACTATCTGACCGGTGCTGCAAGTTGGCTGCTTGTAACGGTAATCACACAGATGTTTGGTGTGCGCGGTCAGATGGGAGATCTGGCATTCGTGCCACAGCTTCTTCCAGAGCAGTTTGATGCAAATGGAGAAGCAGGACTTTCTATGATCTTTCATATGGCATTTAGTGTGAAAGCAGTAGGTGGGGCTCTTTGTGGAAATATCGTCGCATCTATGATGAATGCAGCACGTTACGGAGTTGCCAGAGGATGTTTTTCAAATGAAGCTGGAATGGGATCAGCAGCGATCACAGCGGCAGCAGCAACAACAGATCATCCGGTTCGGCAGGCATATATCAATATGACAGGAACTTTCTGGGATACGATCGTTGTCTGTACGATCACAGGTCTTGCAATCGCAAGTTCCGGAATGCTTGGACAGATCGATCCGGCAACAGGAGAGATGTACGTAGGATCAGCATTAACAATCGCGGCATTTTCCACAGTTCTTGGAAAGGTTGGAGGATATCTGGTAACGATTGGAATTGCCTTATTTGCATTTTCAACGATTCTTGGATGGGAATATCATGGAGAGAAAGCCTTTGAATACCTGATGGGAACACATAAATTCAATATGATCTATCGAATTATATTTTCACTGGTAGCTTATGTGGGTGCAACACAGACCTTGGAGCTTGTATGGAACTTCTCAGATATTGCAAATGCATTGATGGCAATCCCAAATCTGATCTGTATGCTGTTATTAAGCGGTGAGATCGCAAAAGATGTGAAAGAATTTCAGAAGACCATAGAAGAAGAGAAAGCGGGAAAATAGATATAACTTAGAAAAAGAGATCATCCAAGCAAAATCTCTTTTATTCAGAGTGAAAATAGATTATGATAAGATTAAGTACTTGATAAAAGAAAGTAATTG
>ENA-UPTB01000928-UPTB01000928.1-human-gut-metagenome-genome-assembly--contig:-NODE-928-length-28356-cov-93.276247_pt1 | contig 28356 bp, 24 predicted proteins | sample MGYA00250046_ERZ773369 | MGnify/ENA primary metagenome ERZ773369 (study PRJEB29103, sample SAMN06111938) | human gut metagenome | biome: human gut; feature: ankylosing spondylitis patient; material... | reverse complement strand
GCTGCGCTTTGAGGAGGCACAAGAAATCAAGCGGCGGTACGACTTGATAGAGAGTTACCGCGCAAAGAGCGAGGTGGTGTCGAACGTGTTACACAATATAGACGTATTCAACATCGAGACCGAGGAAAAAACGGCCTACATCAACTATCTGCACGTAACCAACGGCTGTATCAACCAGGCATTCACCTTTGAATACAAGAAAAAGCTCGACGAAACCGACGAAGAATTGCTCACGCTGGGCATTATCGAGATGCGCGAGCGCTACGCCAGCCAGTCGAAAGAGATAGTTGTGCCGTTCCACGTCGACCTGCCCGATGGCATGGTAGAGCAGACCGTGCCCCAGAAGGGTGATAAAAAGAAGCTGCTCGAACTGTCAAAACTCAATGTCAAGCAATACAAATTCGACCGTCTGAAGCAAGCTGACAAGCTCAATCCCGAACAAAAGCAGACACGATTGATGAAGGAGATACAGCGCGACTTAGGTTTGCCCAAATTGCCCCTTCACATCGAACTTTTCGACAATTCCAACATCAGCGGCGCCGATGCCGTGGCCGCTTGCGTCGTGTTTGAAAAGCTCAAACCCGCCAAAAGCGAATACCGCAAGTTCAACATCAAAACAGTGACCGGCCCCGACGACTACGCCTCGATGAAGGAAGTGGTGCGCCGCCGCTACACCCGTCTGAGCCAGGAGGGGCGTCCCCTGCCCGACCTCATCATAGCCGACGGCGGACGCGGACAAATGGAAATGATACGCGAGGTGGTTGAGGACGAATTGGGACTCGAAATTCCCATAGCCGGCCTGGCCAAGGACGACCGCCACCGCACCCGTGAGATGCTCTACGGCTTTCCGCCCGCCATCATCGGCATCAAACCCGAGAGCCAGCTGTTCCGCACCCTCACACAGATGCAGGACGAGGTACACCGCTTCGCCATAAGTTTTCACCGCGACAAGCGTTCTAAGCGCCAGACAGCCTCCGAACTCGACACCATAGCAGGCATAGGCCCCGCCACCAAGCAAACCCTGCTCAAACAGTTCAAGAGCGTCAAACGCATAAAGGAAGCCACCCTGCCCGAGCTGCAAGCCCTGTTAGGCACAGCCCGCGGCGAAAAAATATACCACAATCTGCACACCAACGGATAAATAGACGTAACTTTGCCCACATGAGAGCAGTAATACAACGCGTGCAACACGCATCAGTCACCATCAACGGCCAAATAAAATCGGCCATACACCAAGGTTTCCTCATACTGTTAGGCATTGAAGAGGCCGACAACCGCGACGACGCCGACTGGCTATGCCGCAAAATAAGCGCTCTGCGCGTGTTTGACGACGAAGGCGGGGTGATGAACCGCAGCCTGCAAGACATTGGCGGAGAAGCGCTCGTAGTAAGCCAATTCACCCTCATGGCCTCATACAAGAAAGGCAACCGCCCGTCGTACATACGCGCTGCAGGCCATGAACACGCCATACCCCTGTATGAATACTTTTGCCAAGCTCTCGAGCAAGCCCTTGGCCGCCCTATCGGCACAGGCCAGTTTGGGGCCGACATGAAAGTCGAGCTGCTCAACGATGGTCCGGTAACCATCTGCATGGACACCAAAAACAAAGAATAAGTAGGTGTTCAAAATTATTTTTACATTGAAAGTGCGTTATCGAGTCGTAGATGTTTCCTTCGGGTGAGGGAGCATAGCGGGCTATGTGACCGAGGCCGAAGGGAACAGATGCGCCTCGAGAACGTGCTTTCAATGTGAAAATGACACCTACTGATTGTATAAAATAATTTTGAACACCTACTTAATGCCCCAAACCTTAGCCGACCTTCAAATTCGTGTAGACAAATGGATACACACCTATGGCGTACGCTATTTCAGCGAACTCACCAACATGGCCTGCCTCACTGAGGAGGTGGGCGAACTGGCCCGTGTGATGGCCCGAAAGTATGGCGACCAATCGTTCAAAAAAGGCGAGACACACGACCCTTCTGAAGAAATGGCCGACGTGCTATGGGTGCTCATCTGCCTGGCCAACCAAACCGGTGTAGACCTTACCAAGGCCATGGAGCAGAGTTTTGAAAAGAAGACCAAGCGCGACGCCACACGCCACCTCAACAATCCCAAGCTGGCACCACGTGAGCAGTCCTGAGCCGCCCGCACACACAACACAATAACACACATATCAAGAGACTATGCCCGAATTACACATCAACCGCAACGATGCTCAAAAGAGCAAATACGAACAAGCATTCGACAAGTTCAATCTTCACCTCGACGACGCCCAAGTTAGCGCCCAAGTTCACAAACTCGTGGCCGACAACCGCAGCAAATACAACACCCCCGAGGTGCTCAAGCAGCTGCTCAGCACCGTCGAACTGACCACCCTCAAGGTGACGGACTCTGAAGAGAGCGTGCTCCAGCTCACTGAGCGCGTCAACGAGTTCGCAGACGCACACCCCGACCTCCCACCCCTGGCCACCATCTGCGTATATCCCAACTTTGCAAAGATAGTAAGCGAGAGCCTCGAAGCCGACGGCGTCAAGGTAGCCTGCGTGGTAGGCGGTTTCCCATCGTCACAAACATTCATCGAAATCAAAACCGCCGAGAGTGCCCTTGCCGTACACGACGGAGCCGACGAGTGCGACTGTGTGCTCAACGTGGGCGCCTTCCTCAGCGGCGACTACGAAACCTGTGCCGACGAGATTGAAGAGATAAAAGCCGCCTGTGCCGACAAGCCCCTCAAGGTCATACTCGAAACGGGAGCCCTCAAGTCTGCCATCAACATCAAGCGCGCCTCAATACTTGCCATGTACGCTGGTGCCGACTTTATAAAGACCTCTACGGGCAAAATAGAGGTCGCTGCCACGCTCGAAGCAGCCTACGTGATGTGCACCGCCATCAAGGAATATTACGACCTCACAGGCACGTTTATAGGCTTCAAGGCTGCTGGTGGCATCAAAACCACAGCCGAGGCCATAGACTTCTACACCGTGGTACGCGAAATCCTTGGCGAGGACTACATCAAGCAGGGCCTCTTCCGCATCGGCACAAGCCGTCTGGCCAACCTGCTCGTCAGCGACATCTTGGGCGAGGACGCAAAGCCCTTCTAAGCCGCCCACACACACCAACAAACCGGGCTGCATTCTGCCATACATTGGCAAAATGCAGCCCGGTTTTTGTATCTTTGAAAAACGACCCTACCATGGGCGTTTCACAGCATCACATATTGTTACAAAGAGCGCTCCACAACAAAGTCGATATACCCCCTGAGCGCCTCACGCACCTCAGCGTTATGCCAACTGTCGAGCAGCGACAAAGCCTGCGCGTGAAACTCCTCCATGCGTCGCTGCGCATATTCAATGCCGCCATGCGCTTTGGTATAATCCACCAGCGCCGCTATGTCGTCAGCCGTGGCCTCGCCATTTTTTACACGCATGGCGAGCGCTCTAACTTCTTGGTTATCAGCGTTATTTATAGCATATATAGCCGGCAGGGTAAGCTTACCCTCGCGCATGTCATTGCCCGTAGGCTTGCCAATGCGGTTGTCGGCATAATAGTCAAAAATGTCGTCCCTGATTTGGAAACAAAGGCCTACAATCTCGCCAAAACGCTTGGCGCGCGCCACATACTCAGCATCAGCGCCAGCCGATATGGCCCCCAGTTCGGCACAAGCCGCAAAGAGCGCCGCCGTTTTGTGGTGAATGATATGAAAATAAGCCTCCTCGGTGATAGCCTCGTTGCGGATATTAGCCAACTGGCAAATCTCGCCCTCCGAAAGCGTGCCACCCAGGCGCGAAATAATCTCCACCACCCCGATGTTGCCCGTCATGGCAGCCTGCAGCAGCGAAGTCGACAGCAGGTAGTCGCCCACCAGCACTGCCACTTTGTTGTCATACACAGCGTTCACCGAGCGTTGTCCGCGTCGTTCGCCACTCTCGTCCACCACATCGTCGTGCACAAGCGAGGCTGTGTGCAGCAGTTCGAGCGTCACCGCCGAGCGCAGCGAGTCAACCGAAACGTCCCCCAGCTCACGAGCCATCAGCACCACCAGCAAGGGGCGCATCATTTTGCCCTGACGCCGGCGCACATAGTCGAGCGCCTGGCCCAGAAAATCATCATCGTGAGTCAGTGCGTTGTCAAACAAAGCCTTGTACTGAGCCATCTCCTGCAACACAGGTTGGCGAATTGCTGCTAATTTGTCCATACGTTTCGGTTTCAGCTTACAAAAGTAGTAAAAACTAACTTATTGTACGAGAGTATTTGCGTACTTTTGTAAGCATAATAACAATATATAAGCTATGCAAACCCTCTATCTGCTCGACGCCTACGCGCTCATATACCGCGCATACTATGCACTGATACGCTCGCCGCGCATCAACTCCAAAGGCCAGAACACCTCGGCCGTGTATGGTTTTGTCAACACGCTCAACGACGTGCTGAACACCGAAAAGCCCGATTTCATCGGCATTGCCTTCGACCCCGCCGGTGGCACCTTCCGCCACGAAGCCTATCCCGCCTACAAGGCCCAGCGCGAGGCAACGCCCGAAGACATAAAGTGGGCCGTGCCCGTTATCAAGGACATCATACGCGCCTACAACATACCCATTCTCGAAGTGCCGGGCTACGAGGCCGACGATGTGATAGGCACACTGGCCATGAAGGGGCGTGAGGCCGGACTCGAAGTGCACATGGTCACCCCCGACAAGGACTATGCCCAACTGGTGAAACCGGGCATTTTTATGCGTCGTCCCGGCCATGGCGCCTCAGCCATGGAGAAACTCGGCCCCGATGAAGTCTGCCAAAAATACGGCATCAGCCACACCGACCAGGTGATTGACCTACTCGGCCTCATGGGCGACACCGCCGACAATGTGCCGGGCTGCCCCGGCGTAGGCGAGAAAACCGCCGTCAAACTCATCACCCAGTTTGGCTCGATTGACAATCTGCTCAACAGCACCGACCAACTCAAGGGGGCCATCAAGCGCAAGGTGGAGGAGAACAAAGAGCAAATCAGTTTTTCTAAATTCTTGGTCACCATCAAGACCGACGTGCCAATCGACCTCAACCTCGACACCTTGCGCACCACCGAGGCCAACAAGGAGGCCTTGCGCCCGATTTACGAAAATTTGGAGTTTCGGGCCTTCCTCAAGAAACTCGACGACAAACCTGCCGAAGTGCAAAAAAGTGTGAGCGAATGGGGCGCTCTCTTTGACGCGCAGCCAGACAACCGCGCAGACGAGCCAAAAGAAATTACGCACAAAACGCTCAATGACGTGCCACACACTTACGTTCTCGTTGATAATGAGAGTGATGCACAGCAGCTTTGTGAGCATTTATTGACTTTCAGCACAGTAGCCATCGACACCGAAACCACTTCAATCGATGCCATCAGCGCCAAATTGGTAGGATTAAGCTTTGCCGTCGACGGCGGAAAGGCCTGGTACGTTGCCGTTCCACGTGAAACGGAGGAAGCGTGCCGCATGGTTGAGATTTTCCGTCCGTTGTACGAAAACCCCAACACGCTCAAAGTAGGACAGAACCTCAAGTACGACCTCACCGTGCTCCACACTTACGGCATTGCCCTCGCCCACCCCATGTTCGACACCATGCTGGCACACTACCTGGTGCAGCCCGAATTGCGACACAACATGGACTATCTGGCCGAGATATACCTGGGCTACCAAACCATACACATTGATGAGCTGATTGGCCCTAAGGGCAAAAAACAGAAAAACATGGCCGACCTCGAACCCGCACAAATTTGCGACTATGCATGCGAGGACGCCGACATCACCCTGCAACTCATGCAACCGCTCAAGCAGGAACTTGAAAAATACCAGCTCACCCATGTGTTCAACGAGATAGAGATGCCACTCATGCCCGTGTTGGCACGCATGGAGATGAACGGCGTGTGTCTCGACACCAACACGCTGGCCCAAACCGGCCAACACTTTACGGAGCGCATGCAACAACTCGAGGCCGACATCTACCAACTGGCAGGTCATGAATTTTTGCTCACCTCGCCGCGTCAAGTGGGCGAAGTGCTGTTCGACGAGCTCAAGCTCAACGAAAAGGCCAAAAAGACCAAGAGCGGACAATACTCCACTGGCGAGGAGGTGCTCGAAGCCATCAAGCACAAGCACCCCATTGTAGAGAAAATTCTGGCACACCGCGCCTTGAAAAAGTTGCTGAGCACCTACATCGACGCACTGCCCAAACTCATCAACCCCGCCACGGGCCACATTCACACCTCGTTCAACCAGGCTGTCACAGCCACGGGCCGACTGTCATCATCCAACCCCAACCTGCAAAACATACCGGTGCGCGGCGACGACGGCCGCGAAATACGCAAAGCCTTTGTGCCCGAACCGGGCTGCATATTCTTCTCGGCCGACTACTCGCAAATCGAGTTGCGCATCATGGCCCACATCAGCGGCGACGAACATTTGGTCAACGACTTCCGCGAGGGGCGCGACATACACGCCGCCACAGCAGCCCGCGTTTTTCACAAACCGCTCGACGAGGTGACGCGTGACGAGCGCCGCAAGGCCAAAACGGCCAATTTCGGCATCATCTACGGCATATCAGCCTTTGGACTGGCCGAACGCATGGAGGTATCTCGCGCCGAGGCCAAAGAGCTCATTACCAACTATTTCAGCACCTATCCAAAGGTGAAGGACTACATGGAACGCAGTGTGGCCGAAGCCAAAGAGCGCGGCTACATTGTCACCGCCTTTGGCCGTCGCCGCTACCTGCCCGACATCAACTCACGCAACGCCGTAGTGCGCGGCTATGCCGAGCGCAATGCCGTCAACGCCCCCATTCAGGGCACCGCTGCCGACATCATCAAAGTGGCCATGATACGCATCGACGAGCGTTTCCGCCGCGAGGGCATACAGTCTAAAATGATACTCCAGGTGCACGACGAACTCAACTTTTCGGTTGTCCCCTCCGAGCTCGACACGGTCAAGCGCATCGTCATCGACGAGATGGAGCAAGCCTACCAAATGAGCGTGCCATTAGTGGCCGACTGCGGCGAAGGCCACAACTGGCTCGAAGCGCACTAAAACAATGTATATTGCAAATGATTAATTAAATCCACAGGGTACCACACCTGTGGATTTTCTTTGTATGATACATTTATATCTGCTCTGTCGATTTAGCAGAAATTACACTTATATCTATTATTTCTGACTTATTGTGCGTATTTTTTGTTGTTTTCTTTCGTTTTGAATATTATTTACGTACATTTGCAGCAGATACACCATCATACAATAATTAGTTAACCTTCTACACATATCATTCCTAGTAATGAGAAAAACAACTTGTAAACTTTGCATCATTGCAGTTTTACCCATTATTTCCTGCTGCAAGCAATCTAATAATATTAAACAAAGAGAAGTGGAATTAACCGATTCCATAGAAAAATTAAATGAGATGTATCTCATGGCAGAAGAAAGCTTTGCGTATACTTATCTCAATACGAATCTTAATGTTAGCATTGACAATAACAAGAACCTAGTGAACAAAGAGAAACATAACATATGTTTAGAAAAAATCAAGAGGCACTATACATACTACGTATACATACCCAATTATGTATGCTACGACTGCATCACTAAAATCGTTGAAGACCTTAGAAACTACGGCTGTATCAAACAAACACTGTTTATAATTCCATTAGAAAACGACTATGGAGAGTTAACAAAACAGATAAAAATTCCCTCGGGAAATATTCTGTACCTGAAAGACAAATTAGGGCTACCCATAGAAGACGAAAATGTAATATTTATGTTCACACTATCCTCCGACAACAAAATCGAAAATATCTACGCTCCAAACAAAAGGCTTAGTAAACTGACCGAGACCTACTTAAACATCACGTCAATGAAACTACGAGGCCTGTATAACCTTACTCAACAACAAAAAAATTAAACCCAACACTATGATTAAATTAATCCAAGCCGCATTACTAGTTACAATCGCAACATTTGCAACTTCTTGTCAGAGCGAAGAATTCAACGGAAATGAACAGGATGACCTGCAAGTAAATACAACCGAACTGACCAGCACCATGTCTGATGATGAATTTATTGCTGCCTGCCATACTGTAAAATCTCAGATGGGTCCAAAGAGCAGAGCAGTAGTGATGACTGAATCTGGTGCTAAAGAAATAGTACAACCATTTGTAGAAGATGGAATACTACTTAGAGAACAAATTGTAAAACAAATGGAGACCTCACCAAACTTAAAAGAAGACGTTCTGTATTTCAAAGCACTAACAGAGGAGGACTGCGCTGCATTATCCTTCACGTATCACTCTATGAAAAATGCAGGATTTGAAGCACAATTTGTTAATAATATGATTAACAAAAAACCATGCAAATTATCCCCCGAAGCAGAACGTTTCGTACATTGCCTTGCCGTTGCTGTTGGTTATGATACAGTCAAAAAACTTTCAGTTGAAGGAATCATAACAGCTACAACCGTACGTCAAGCCATTATTGCAATAGGCAAACGTTATTTAGGTTATATTGGTGTGGCACTTGTAATAAAAGAATTCGTAGAATGCATAGAATAAGCGTCATTCCCCATATCATCTCCAACAACCGCAGCACCCTGAGGCTCTGCATATTCATTGCGCTATCCATCACCCTGACTGTCAAGCCGCAGCCCCTGGCCGCATACACCGGTCTGCTGTTTGCACTGTCAGTCATTGTTGGCGCATGCCACATCTGCCAGCTTGCGCGCAACAAACAAAACTTGTTGCAACTGTTGCAAAAGAGCATATACAGCATACTGTTCAGCCTTGCGCTGCTTGCCATCTGGCTGCTGTCGTAAGCAACCAATGCGCTCTGCGCCCAACGCTGCACGCCACCCCATAAGGCGTGCACACAGCAACGGCAGAGCGATGTTACGGCAACGGGAGGTAGAAAATTCAATCGGAGCGTTTGAATTTTCTACCTCCCGTTGCCGTTTTTACGTCCTCCCGTTACCGTTTATACGCCCTCGCGCAGTCCGAAAGCCAGCACCCCGTAGCGCAGCGGGGTGTGGTGCAAGGCACGCGTGGTAACGAGTTCTTAACAACAACGTTACATCACGTTCATATAGCACACCTAACTTTGCAGCGTAAAACAAACATATAAACTACTTAACACAAAGACTCAATGAAAAAGAACCTGTTCAGTACCACACTGACCATGCTGTGCACAGTGGCCATGCTGCTGGCGGCCACACTGAAAATGCAAGCCCAAACGCCTGCCGAATGGAAAGCCATGAAGGGCAATATAACCATGTACATGACCAACGACATGGGACGCAACGGCTATTACGACCAAAAGCCCATAGCCGAACTCATGGGGCACATGGGCGAAACACTCGGCCCCAAATGCGTGCTGGCCGTGGGCGACATACACCACTTTAATGGTGTGGCCTCGGTAAACGACCCCCTGTGGACAACCAACTACGAGCAAGTATACTCCCACCCCGAACTCATGCTCAACTGGTTTCCCGTGCTGGGCAACCACGAGTACCGCGGCAACACACAGGCCGTGCTCAACTATGGCACAGTGAGCCGCCGTTGGGTGATGCCCTCGCGCTACTACACCAAGGTTATCACAGGCAAAGGCACAAGCGTGCGTGTGGTGTTCATTGACACCACGCCCCTCATCGACCGTTACCGCGCCGACAGCATCACCTACCCCGACGCCCACAAGCAGGACATGCAAGCCCAGCTCAACTGGCTGGACAACACACTCAAGACGGCCCGCGAGGACTGGGTGATTGTGGTGGGCCACCACCCCATTTATGCCCATACCCCCAAGGCCGAAAGCGAGCGCACCGACATGCAAAAGCGCGTGTTGCCCATACTCAAGCGCTACCACAATGTAGCCATCTACGCCTGCGGCCACATTCACAACTTTCAGCACATCAAGATGCCGGCCGACGACATTGACTATGTGGTCAACTCCTCATCATCGCTGGCACGTCCCGTGCAGGCTGTTGAGGGCACCGTGTTCTGCAGTCCGGCCGACGGCTTTTCAGTCATTTCGGCCACCAAGGAACAGCTCAACATGTACATGATAGACAAAGACGGCAAGGCCATTCACACCATCAGCCGCCACAAATAACAGCACAGGCAGCATACCACATAATGAAAAAGTATTTACTCAGCACAGCACTCATGGCCGCCATAGCCACCGCGGCCGGGGCGCACACCATCGACGGCATAGTCAAGGACCAAAAGACGGGCGAGCCGCTCATTGGTTCGGTGGTCGAAGTAAAGGAGTTGCCAGGCGTCAAGACCACCACCGGTCTTGACGGCTCATTCCGCCTGCACGAACTGCCCGACAGGGGACGTTACACGCTGGTGGTAAGATACCTGGCCTATAAAACCCGCGAAGTGCCAGTTGAGGTGTCGGACACGGGCACCGTAACCATTACCCTCGACGAGGACGTCCGCCGCTTTGGCGAGGCCGTAGTGACAGGCCACCGCAACAGCCGCACCGACATCAGTGCCATCAGTCTTGAAAAGAATGCCGGCAATGTGCTCAACGTGATGAGCCAGCAGAGCATACAGCTGTCGCCCGACGTCAATGTGGCAGCCGTGCTGCAACGCGTGTCGGGCGTAACGCTTGAGCAAAGCGCATCGGGCGAGGCATCGTACGCCATACTGCGCGGCATGGACAAGCGCTACAACTACACGCTGGTGAACGGTGTAAAGATACCTTCGCCCGACGACAAAAACCGCTACATACCGCTCAACATATTCCCCTCCGACCTGATGGACCGCATTGTGGTGTCGAAATCACTCACGGCCGACATGGAGGGCGATGCCGCTGGCGGCGTGGTGGACATGGTTATGAAGGACGCGCCATCACGCTTCGAGCTGCAAGCCAACGGCGCTGTGGGCATGAGCGACTACTTTTGGAACGGCAACCGCCATTACCTGTCAACCGACCGCGGCCACGCAACTGCCAAGGCGCCCTACGAGGCTTTCGGCAGCCAGTATGCCGCCACCGTAGCCGACTTTAAGCACGGTCCCGCACAGGTCAAGAGCCAATCGATGCCCGCACCCAACTTTGTGGGCGGCCTGTCGGTGGGCAACCGCTTTTTCAACGACCACCTGGGCGTGATGCTGGCCGGCAGTGTGCAGAACACCTACCGCGGCACAGAGCGCACGTACAATGCCGTAAAGATGGCATCGGGCGAGCAGGCCATGTACATATCGAGCCTCAAGCACCGCTACTACTCCATGCACGACCTGACCACGGGCGTGCACGGCAAGCTTGACTTTGCCATTGGCGGGCAAAAGCTGGAGTGGTACAACATGTACGTGCGCACCAACTCCGACGCCACGCGCTACAACAACAGCGTCAGCACCGAATACCTCAGCTCGCAATCGTACACACAGGACGACGAGTTGCGCTCCTCTACACAGACGCAGAGCATCTTTGCCTCACACCTCAGGGGCACGCACCACATTCTGCCCGACCTCACCTTCGACTGGGCCGGCATCTTTTCGCGTGCCAAGGAGGACGAGCCCGACCGCACCTACATCACGCTGACCAACGAGGTGCAGACACCTGCCAACGGACTGGACGGCTCGCTGTGGGACGGACAGAAAACGCTACTCAAAACGCGCCCCAAGGAGATGGAACGACGCTTTCAGCACAACAAGGACACCGACTGGACTGGCTATGCCAACCTGAGCTACAACACGCATCTGGGCAGTGCTGTGGAAGCACTGTGGAAGGCTGGCGCACAGTATCGCCGCAAGGAGCGCAGCAACCGCTATTATTCCTACCAGTTTAACCCGGCCGACATACAGCAGCAGCTCGACGGCAACGGCCTCGACCAGTTTGCCGCACCCAACTGGGTGTGCCGCACGCCCTACACGCAGGCTTCGCAGCTCAACTACAACTCGAAGGAGCACGTGGGCGGCACCTACGCCATGGTGACCCTCAAGAGCCACTTTGGCGAGTTGTATGCCGGCTTCCGCGCCGAGCATACCAACCAGATTTACACCATGCTGCAACACTTTGACAACCTGGGCCCTGTGGGCGAGCAGAGTTATTGGGACTATCTGCCCTCGGCCTCGCTTAAATGGACGCCTAACAGCAAGATGAATGTGCGTCTGTCGTACTACCGCAGCATCAACCGCCCTGGCTTTTACGAGATTGTGCCTTACCAAATAATGGGCGAGGAGTATCAGGAAAAGGGTAACCCCAACCTCAAGCGCGCCCGCATTGACAATGTGGACCTGCGCTGGGAGTGGTTTCCCTCGGCCAATGAGCAGGTGCTTGTGGGCGTGTTCTACAAATACCTGAAGGACCCTATCGAACAAGTGTTTGTGGCATCAGACGGCAAGATGGGCAGCGGAGCCGATGCTTACTACATGCCGGCCAACTTGGGCAATGCCAAGAACTATGGTTTTGAAATAGACGTGGTAAAGTACATACGTCACTTTGGTGTGAAGGCCAACTACACCTACACCCACTCGGCCATCACCACCACCAAGCGCCAATACAAGCTCAATGGCAACGGTGAGTACGAGAGCGGTGTGACGCAGAAGCGTCCGCTGGTGAACCAGGCCCCGCACACGGCCAACCTGTCGTTGCTCTACAAGGACACCGACCATGGTTGGAACGCACAGTTAGCGGCATCGTACACTGGCACCAAGCTGGCTCTCGTATCGCCCTTCAAGGACGCCGACCAGTGGGACAAGGCTTTGTTTGGCCTTGACTTCAGTGCCGAGAAAAAGTTTGACAACGGCCTGTCTGTATTCTTCAAGGCCAACAATCTGCTCGACGCCAAGCGCGAGCGCTACATCAAAACGGTGAACGAATCGAACCTGGAATATGAGGGGCAGCGCACCGACCGCACTGTGGTGGGCACTTACCGCTACGGACGCACCTTCCTGCTGGGTGTAAGATACACGCTTAAGTAACAATTGAAAAAGAACTATATGAAAAAGTTCAGCACATACGCTTGCCTGGCAGCCATGGCTACCGCAGCAATATTCGCCACCTCGTGCGAAAATGACAACATCAACCCCTACGACTACACCGGAGGCGGCTCAAACAACAATACTAACCAAGGCTCGACCGAAGTAGTCAAGACGCAACTGGCCGAATATCCCGTTGGCTCGCTGGTGTGGACCAAGGACACCACGCTCACCGAGAGTGTGAAGATACCCGAGGGCACCTCGCTCTACATTGAGCCGGGGGTGACGGTCACCTGTAAGTCGGGCACACAGGTGCCCATCGAGATTGTGGTGTTGGGCAACCTCTACTGCATGGGCACAAAGGAGAAGCCCGTTGCCTTTGTGTCGGACACGCGCAAGGCCAACGACTGGGGCGGCATCATCTGCGGCTTTAAGTGTGAGGAGGTGGTGCTCAGCCACACCGAGGTGGCCTACGCCGGAGCCACTCCCACGGAGTCGTCATTGTCGTACCAGAACGCCTTGTTCAAAACACCCATCGACGGTGGTGTGCCAGCCTTCCACTTTTGCAACGTCAATGGCAAGTTTGCCATGGCCGACTGCTACTTCCACGACATTCAGAACGATGCCACCTATTTTACCGGCGGCCAGGGCGTCATATACAACAGCATATTTGCCAACACGGGCAATGCGGCCGATGGCGGCGAGGCCATCAACGTAAAGGCGGGCTGCAAGCTCGATGTGGCCAACAACGTGATATACGATGCCTGTACCAATGCCTTCAAACTGTCGAACAGTGGCAACAGCGAGACTATTCCGCTCACACAAATCACGGTGTACAACAACACCATGGTGAACTGCGGCTGGCGCCGTACAAAGAACAAGAAGGGGGGCAGCGTTTGGATTGAAAAGGCCAGCGCACCGGTGTTTGCCAACAACCTGGTGTACGACTGCCGCTACGGCATGAAGCAGCCTAAGAAGGACGGGGCCAACCTGAAGGACGCCTGTGTGGCGCCTAACTACTACTACGCTTCAACACAAACGGGCGTGGACCAAATGGCCAAGACTGCCGACCTCATTATTTGGAATGATAACGACATCAAGAGCCAGGTGCCCGGCCAACTCGACCCGCTGTTCAAAGCCTTTACGCAGAACCCGGCCATGAACATCAACTGCGAGGTGGACGATCCCTCGAAGGGTGCTCCCCTGCCCTACGACCGCAACTGGAACTTCAATGTGCAGGCGGGCAGTCCGACACTCAGCGGCGGCAAGGCTGACATTGCACGCATCTTTGAATACGGTTTGGCCTTCTTTGGCATGAAACGCATTCAGTTTGCCAACTCGGCCAACGACCAGAACTATTACTTTGCGGCACCTGCACCGAGCACGCGCTTTGGCGCACAGCTCTAAACGCTGGCCGCAGGAAAGCATTATTCAGACACTAGGCTCAAGCACCGACGCGGAAACGACTCGCCCGCCGAAGTGCCAGAGCCTGGTGTTCTTATTTACTTGCCGGAGATACGGCAGTGATTATAGTTGCGTGATTATTAGTCGTTTGCACCCTAATTGTGTTCTGCAATGACTTGTAAACTACCACATGGCGCATTATGCGGCGGCGTTGTTAAGTATTTATTAGTAACTTTGCATGCTTTTACAAACGTACTACAACACATGAACAAGATATGCTGCATCGGGCACATCACGCACGATAAAATCATTACCCCTACCACCGAGGCCGACATGCCGGGTGGCACATCATACTACTTTGCCCACGCCATGTACCACCTTAATGGCGGGAAGGACTTTGAACTTGTCACATCGCTGGCACCCACCGACATGCAGCCGGTTGACGAACTGCGCCACATGGGGGTGAAGGTGACTGTAATACCCTCGCGCCACACGGTGTACTTTGAAAACAAATATGGCGCGAACCAGAACAACCGCACGCAGCGTGTGCTGGCCAAGGCCGACCCCTTTACGGCCGAGAGCCTGGAGGGGGTTGAGGCCGGCGTGTTCCACTTGGGTTCGCTGCTGGCCGACGATTTTGGCCTCGACGTGATACGCGCGCTCAAGGCACGTGGCGTGGTGAGTGTTGACTCGCAGGGCTACCTGCGCGAGGTGCGCGGCGAAAAGGTTTTTGCCGTTGACTGGCCCGACAAGCGCGAGGCTCTGAAAATGATTGATGTGCTGAAGGTAAACGAGTATGAGATGGAGGTGCTCACGGGCCAGAAGGAGGCGCACGACGCTGCCCTGCAACTGGCCGAATGGGGGGTGAACGAGGTGTGTGTAACCTTGGGCGACTATGGTTCGGTGGTGCTTGAAAATGACCACTTTTACGACATTTGCGCCTATCCGCCCAAGCAGGTGGTTGATGCCACGGGGTGTGGCGACACTTACTCTACCGGCTACCTGTATATGCGCTCGCGCGGAGCCGACCCCAGCGAAGCGGGACACTTTGCCGCAGCCATGTCGACACTGAAACTCGAACACAGCGGCCCCTTTGCACGCACTGAGGAGGAGGTTTTCTCGCTGATAAAATAATGTCCGCTACGCTCGCCATGCCCACGAATGTGCTGATGTGCACATTAGCGGGCATGGCGAGCGACACTTAATACCCGTTGGCGGAGTTTCAGGCTTACGGGTTAACAAGTTGACAGGTTAACAAGTAAGTATCTGAAGTTTCGGATTTAATAAGGGCGGGCTGAAAGCCCAATGTAGCACCCAGCCCAGGGCAAGCGAAGCGACACCCTGGGGCTTCCGCATAGTAGAGCCTCCGCGCCCTGTAAGGGCAAAAGCCTTAATCCTTTATTTGTTATTCTTACTTGATAGCTGAATTAGCGGTCTTAAAGTGAAACATCGTATGTATTTTTTCAATACCTGCGCCATGTCTTAAAGCTTTTGCCCTTACAGGGCGCGACTGCTCTGACACGCGATACCCAGGGTGTCGCTTCGCTTGCCCTGGGCTCCGTGCTCCATTGGGCTTTCAGCCCGCCCTTGCTAAATCAGAAACTTGAGTAAGTATGCTTTACACCACTTATTATGTTAGAGTCTGAATAGTGAGAAACTTAAAAAGCTTGGCAAACTTACCTGTTAACCCGTTAACTTGTCAACTTGTTTACTAATTCCACCAACGCGTTATTATACATTTTATTATCTTTGCACGTAGTTATGAACCTGACATCAATCATACGACCTGTGTTCAACAGCCGCTTGCACGCTATTGAACGCTACGAGAGTCACGCTGAGGACATTCAGCGCGACACGCTCGAACGACTACTGCACGAAGCCGCACGCACCGAGTGGGGGCAACGCTATGGATATGACAACATGCACAGCTACGAGGAGTTTGCTGCCAAAGTGCCTGTAAGCACCTACGAGGAGCTGAAGGGATATATCGACCGCATGCGTCACGGCGAACGCGATGTGCTGTGGCCCGGCCAAGTAAAATGGTATGCCAAATCGTCGGGCACGACCAACGACAAGAGCAAATTCATACCCGTAAGCCGCGACGGACTGCACGACACGCACTACCAAGGTGGCACCGACGCGGTGGCTCTGTACCTGCACAACAACCCGCTGAGCCGCCTGTTCGACGGCAAGGCGCTGATATTGGGCGGCAGCCACGCACCTAACTATAATGTGGCGAACTCGCTGGTGGGCGATTTGAGCGCCATACTCATCGAGAACATTAACCCGCTGGTTAACCTCGTGCGCATTCCGCCCAAAAAGATTGCCCTGCTGAGCGACTTTGAGGAGAAGCGCGACCGCATTGCCGAAATAGCCATTAAAAAGAATGTGACCAACATATCGGGCGTGCCGTCGTGGATGATGGCTGTCATTACACGTATGCTCGAACTGAGCGGCAAGCAGTACCTTGACGAGGTGTGGCCCAACCTTGAGGTGTTCTTCCACGGCGGGGTGGCCTTTACACCCTACCGCGAACAGTACCACCGCCTCATACGCTCTACTAACATGCACTACATGGAGACGTACAACGCCTCGGAGGGCTTTTTCGGTTTGCAGAACGACCCGCTCGACGCGGCCATGCTGCTCATGATTGACTATGGGGTGTTTTACGAATTTATCCCCCTCGACGAGGTGGGCAAGCCCAACCCTACCGTGCTGCCGCTGTGGGAGGTGGAACAGGGCAAGAACTATGCTATCGTGATTAGCACAAGCTGCGGCTTGTGGCGCTACCAAATAGGCGACACGGTGAAGTTTACGTCGACCAACCCCTACAAGTTTATCATCAGCGGACGCACCAAGAGCTTTATCAATGCCTTTGGCGAGGAACTGATTGTGGACAATGCCGAAAAGGGGCTGCAAGAGGCCTGCAAGGCTACCGGCGCCGTGGTGAGCGAGTATACCGCCGCACCGGTGTTTATGAACGCCGAGGGAAAGTGCCGCCACCAATGGGTGATTGAGTTCAGCCAGCAACCGGCCGACATGGAGGCCTTTGCCAATGCACTCGACCTGGCACTGCAGCACATTAACTCTGACTACGAGGCGAAACGCCACAAGGACATCACGCTGCAACGGCTCGAGGTGGTGACAGCACGCCAGGGTCTGTTTAACGACTGGCTCAAGAGCAAGGGCAAACTCGGCGGGCAGCACAAGGTGCCACGACTGAGCAACAACCGCGACATTATTGACGACATATTAAAACTTAACTGATGCGCTCCACACACTTTCATACCCGACACTTTACGGGCTTGGTGTGCACGCTGCTTTGTGTGGCGTGCATGTTGCTTTCGTGCGCCAATCCGGGGTCGGGGCCCGATGGGGGACCTTACGACGAAACGCCGCCACGCATTGTGCAAATGCTGCCGGCGCTGGGCAACACGGGAGAGAAGGCTCGAAAGGTGACGATTGCCTTTGACGAACCCGTGAAGATTGACAACGCAAGCGAGAAGGTGATTGTGTCGCCACCGCAAATCAATATGCCGGAAATCAAGACTTCGGGCCGACGCATCAGCGTGGAGCTGATGGACTCGCTCAAGCCTGGCACTACTTATACCATCGACTTTAGCGACGCCATTACCGACTGCACCGAGAATAACCCGCTAGGCAACTTTACATACTACTTTAGCACGGGCACGCAACTCGACACCATGGAGGTGGCAGGACACGTGCTGGCTGCTGAGAACCTTGAACCGGTGAAGGGCATCATGGTGGGGCTGCACAGCAACATGGCTGACTCGGCCTTTACAACGCTGCCCTTCGACCGCGTGGCGCGCACCGACGCCAACGGTCATTTCTGCATCAAGGGGGTGGCGCCGGGCAATTACCACATTTATGCCTTGAAGGACGTGGACGGCGACTTTAAGTATACGCGCGGCGAGATGCTGGCCTTTAGCAGCGAAACGGTGGTGCCATCGTCTTTTCCCGACGTGCGGCACGACACGCTGTGGGCCGACACCATACGCATCGACACCATCAAGACAGTGGCCTACACGCACTTTATGCCCGACAACTTGGTGCTGAGGGCTTTTACCGAGAAGAATAACACACGGCAGCTGCTCAAGTCGCAGCGCGAACCGGCTTACTTCCGCACTTACTTTACAGCTCCCTCGGCGCATGTGCCGGTGGTGCGCGGCCTTAACTTTGATGCCGCACACGGCATTGTGGAGGACCGCTCGGCGGGAAACGATACCATCACTTACTGGCTGGCCGACACGGCGCTCGTAAAGCAGGACTCGCTCTTGGTGGCCTACACCTACGAGGCTACCAACGACTCGACGCTGCAGCCTTACTTGCAAACTGACACGCTGTGTCTTGTGCCACAATTCTCGTATGAACGCCGGCAGCGACTGGCGGCCGAGGATTTGGCAAAGTGGCAGAAGGGACTTGAAAAGCGCCACAAACGCGGCGACTTCAGCCAGGAGAAACCACCCGTCAAGCCGCTGAAGATGCAGCTGGCACTGCGCGGCAGCATCAATCCTGACGAGAATATGCACATCACCCTCGATGAGCCGGCGGCAAAGGTTGACACCACTAAATTTCACCTTTACCTTAAAGTGGACTCTACCTACAAGGCGGTGCCTTTCAAACTGAGGCGCGACGCGAACACGCTGCTGGCATACACACTGTATGGCGAATGGAGGCCGGGACAGCAGTACTTGCTCAACATTGACTCGACTGCCGTAACGGGACTGTCGGGGGCGGTGTGCAACAACTTCGACACCAAATTCAGTGTGGCGGGTGACGACAGCTACGGCTCGCTGTTTATGACAATAGCGGGGGCCGACTCTACTTGTGTGGTGCAACTGCTGCAAGGTGACAAGGTGGCCAAACAGGTGCGCGTGAAGAATGGCCGTGCCGACTTTTACTACACCAGACCTACCGACTACTACGTGCGGGCCTTTATTGACGCGAACGGCAACAACCGCTGGGACACGGGGTGCTACGCCGAGGGGCGCCAGCCTGAAATGGTGTACTACTATCCGCACAAAATTACGGTGCGTGCCAACTGGGACATTGAGCAGACATGGCAACTTGATGCGCTGCCGCTGAACCGCCAAAAGCCGGCGGAACTGGTAAAACAGAAGGGCGACACCAAGAAGACGCCGCGTAACCTTAACGCTGAACGCGAACGCAAAAAGCGAGGCGGGTGATGACGCCACACTATTATAGCAAACGGGCAAGCGGACTGTGGTGCGTACTGTGAAACGACCGCAGCAAGCCCCTGCCCCACTCTATTTCATTACAAACCAGACCCAAACACCATTATGAACTATGATTAAGAAACTCATGCTACTGCTGCTGTTAGTCGTGTCGGGACTACAGGCCAGCGCGCAATGCTCGTCGAACAACACGGCATTCAAAAGCGGCGAAACACTTATCTACGACTTGTACTTTAACTGGAAATTCGTGTGGATAAAGGTGGGCGTGGCCTCAATGAACACCACGCAGACTACCTACGGGGGGCACCCAGCCTTGCGCACATATCTGATAACACGCGGCTCGAAAAAGGCTGACAAGATATTTGTGATGCGCGACACGCTGATGGCATACACCGGGCTCGACCTCGTGCCGAAGTATTACGTGAAAAAGGCTTTCGAGGGCAAAACTTACCGCAAAAACGAGGTGTGGTACTCTTACCCCAAAGGCAAATGCAACGTGAAGATGCGCTATCAGCGCGACCACAACCCGGCCAGCCACTCAAGCCACTCGAGCAAATACTGCGCCTTTGACATGATTTCGATGCTGATGCGCGCACGCTCGTTCTCGGCCGAAGGCATGAAGGTGGGACACCGCATCAACTTTTTAATGGCTGACGGACGCACCTGCGAGTGGAAGAGCATCGTCTATCGCGGCAAGAAGACGTTCAAAATGGAGAACAGCAATACCAAATACCGCTGCCTCGTGTTCTCGTTTGTTGAAAAGGAGAATGGCAAGGAAAAGGATATCGTTACCTTTTACATTACCGACGACAAGAACCACCTGCCGGTGCGACTCGACATGAACCTGAACTTTGGTACTGCCAAGGCGTTCCTTACGGGGGCACGCGGGCTGCGCAACCCGCAAACGGCTAAAATCAAGTAACGCTACCTTCTAATGGGGGCGACGCGTCCCGCGTCGGGAAAATATGCAATGCCCATACACCCAATAAAGGCTCACAGACAGCGCTCATTACGCGCCCGTCTGTGAGCCTTTGCCTTAATGCCTGACGCGGGACGAGGCTGCTGAAAAAACCGACGCGGGACGCGTCGCCCCCATTAGAGGTAGCGTTTGGGGCTTCTACCATACTACAACTTACACACCGAGCATCTTACATCTTACACTAACACGTTGCAACTCATTGGCTATCAGCACATTACTTAGTGTAAGATACTACAAATGCCACTTGCACGCAACCTGCACAACCTGCACAACCCACAAACGCTACCTCTAATGGGGGCGACGCGTCCCGCGTCGGAAAAATGCCATGTCCACGCACCAAATAAAGACTCACTGATAGCACTAAATCACACCTATCAGTGAGTCTTTTCCTTAATGCCCGACGCGGGACGCGTCGCCCCCATTAGTGCTTGCGTTTAGTGGTAGCGTTTTTTGCTTGCGTTTAATGCTTACGGTACCTTTACAATACTACAAAAACTTTACTTGCCGAGTATCTTACATCTTACACTAACACGCTGCAACTCATTGACTATCAACACCTTACTTAGTGTAAGATATTACCAACACCACCTACACGCGACCTACACAACCCTCACGCTGCCACACGACACAAGCACGAGAGAATAATATCACAGCATAGGGAAGCAGAAAAGTCTGTTGCTCCGACAGATTGTTCTACCTCCCTGTGGCGTATAATCCATCACATACGACAAAACCGACTGCAAGGCAAAGTGGTGTGATGTGTAAGATGTATGCAGGGTGTGTATGATACTTTGAACTTATCTTACACTCTTGAAATCTCTGTATATCAGTCTGTTACGTACAAAAAGTGTAAGATGGCAGCAAAAGCACACACACTCTTTTACAAGAGGGCTGACGGGGAGGGGGCAAATATTTGTGTATAAGTTGTACACTTTTTTTGTTGGGTGCAATGCCTTAGTGTTACCTTTGCAGCACTTTTGTTCTTATGTTCTCCGCGTTAGCGGCAAATTTCATAGAAGCACCACAATATCCTAACTTCATCACTTTTTTGCGCCATTTGTATAGGTGGCGCATTGACGGAGTCTGGACTTTGTTGCGCCCGACTTTGCTCTTTTTATTACAAAATGAAAGAAAATAACCTATTTATTTTTGCTTAATGCCTATCTTGCACTAACTTTGCTACCGAATTATAACATAATGCTTACCTTTCGGACATCAGCACCTCTGCTTGTAGGCTTACATGGTGCGGCAGAATGGTAGGCACATACACCTAAAAGATAAAAAACCTACACTTATCATGGAAAAGGTTGACCAGCTTGACCTCAAGATTTTGAAGATTATTACAGTTAACGCACGTATCCCGTTTAAGGACGTGGCCGCTGTGTGCGGTGTGTCGCGTGCTGCTATTCACCAACGCGTGCAACGCCTCATCGAGGCCGGTGTCATCACCGGCTCGGGCTACACCGTGTGCCCCAAAAGCATTGGCTACAGCACTTGCACTTACGTGGGTATCAAGCTCGAACGCGGCTCTATGTACAAGGGCGTGGCCGAGCAGTTGGAGAAAATTCCCGAAATTGTGGAGTGCCACTTCACCACCGGCCCGTACACAATGCTTGTCAAGCTTTACTCGCGCGACAACGAGCACCTTATGGACTTACTTAACAACCACATTCAGGAAATTCACGGCGTAATATCGACAGAGACGCTCATCTCGCTCGAGCAGAGCATCAACCGCACGGTTCCCGTTACCCTGCAAGAGGATTAAAACAGACTTTGGCGGCGGGGCAGTACACACCTGCTATATTATTAAGCAGATGTGCCCTGCCCCGCCTTAAGGCTTATCACACAAAACACACACTCGCACATGACACTTACTGGCCCGCTCATTGGTTTGGCCACGTTCCTTATTATAGGGGCGTTCCACCCCGTCGTTATCAAGACCGAATACTACTGCGGCACCAGGCCGTGGTGGGTGTTTCTCGTGGCCGGAATAGGCTGCATTGCCGCAGCACTGTTTGTAAGCAATGTGCTGGGGGCTGCCGTACTGGGCGTGACGGGCTTTTCGTCACTATGGACCATTCTCGAGCTATTTGAGCAACACCAACGGGTGGAGAAAGGGTGGTTTCCCAAAGGGCCCGGACACGGCAAAAGATAGCGCACTACCGCAGCTTGTGGCGGCTTATACAACATTATGCAGATGATGATTGACATTGACCAACTCAACACCGAGGCTCTGGCGGCGCCTGCCAACCGGCCTGTTATTGGCATTACAGGCAATTTTGACGAAGGGCAGCTCAAGCTGCTCCCCGGTTATTTCCGCTCTATCGAGGCTGCTGGCGGCACCCCCGTGGTCATTCCGCCACGACGCAAGCCCGACGCCTCGCTCATCAGTCTGATTGACCGCATCGACGGGCTGCTGCTTTCGGGCGGAGCCGACATCAACCCTATATTGATGGGCGAGGACCCCGTGCCGGCACTGCACGGCATCAACAACGAGCGCGATGCCTTTGAACTGGCACTCACACGCTTGGCCTACAACCGCCAAGTGCCCATGCTGGGCATCTGTCGCGGCATACAAGTGCTCGCTGCAGCACTGGGCGGCACTGTGATGCAGGACATAGCCACGGCTATGCCCCACTCTACCCTGGTCAAGCACTCACAAGACGCTGACCGCGGGGTGGCCACACACTTTGTCACGGCGGAGGCCGACTCTGTTGTCGGACGGCTGCTGGGCACACGCTTTGCCGTCAACTCCTTCCACCACCAAGCCGTGGGCGAACCTGGCCCCCACTTTAGGGTGACGGCACGCTCGGCCGACGGGGTGGTTGAGGCTATCGAGAGCACCGACATGAAGAGTATCATTGGCGTGCAATGGCACCCCGAATGCTTCTGGCCCGAAGGCGACAGCTGCATGATGCCACTGTTTGAGCATTTTGTAGCCAATGCCGCACAATTTGCCACTGCCAAACGGGTGCACGAGCAGGTGCTCACTCTCGACTCGCACTGCGACACGCCCATGTTCTTTGACAAAGGGGTGGAACTTACCCGACGCGACCCACAACTGCTCGTCGACTTTCCGAAAATGCGCGAGGGACACCTCGATGCCACTACCATGGTGGCCTATCTGCCGCAGGGCGGACGCTCTGAACAGGAGGAGCTACAAGCCACACAAATGGCAGTCAAACTGCTCAACGAGATTGAGACGCGCGTGGCTGACGCACCCAATGTGGCACTTGCACGCACACCGGCCGACTTGTACCGCCACAAGCTTGAAGGCAAACTGTCCGTCATGCGCGGCATTGAGAATGGCTACGCCCTGGGACGCGACATCGACAATGTGGCCCGATTTGCACAAATGGGCGTGGTGTACATCACGCTCTGTCACAACGGCGACAACGACATCTGCGACTCGGCACGCCGCTCAACCAACGAACACGGGGGCTTGTCGGACTTTGGACGCAAGGTGGTGGCCGAAATGAACCGCACAGGTATCATGGTGGACCTTAGCCACGCGGCCGAAAGCTCTTTTTACGATGCACTGGCCTGCAGCACCACCCCTATCGTTTGCTCACACGCTTCGAGCCGCGCACTGTGCAACCACCCGCGCAATCTGACCGACGACCAGCTACGGGCGTTGGCCAAGGCTGGCGGTGTGGCGCAAGTCACACTGTACCACGGCTTCCTGCGTCTTGACGACGACGGTATACAAGCCACTATCGACGACGGGGTGCGCCACTTGATGCACTTTATCGATGTGGCAGGAATCGACCACGTGGGCATCGGCACCGACTTTGACGGCGACGGCGGAGTGCCTGGCTGTGCCTGCGCTTCCGAACTCATCAACTTTACACGCCGCTTGCTGGCCGAAGGGCTCACCGCTACCGACTTGCAAAAGGTATGGGGCGGCAACTGGCTGCGTGTCATGCAGCTGTGCCAGGACAAAGCACAGTGCTGATACCTGCAGCCCTTACATATCCCCCACCCACACACTGAGAGCATCTGTGCACAACACTGCGTATGACGCTGTGCACAACGCCCAAACATCACATTAGTATCAGCTATCATGAACAAGATATTTGCGGCCTCACTGGCCGCCATCATACTGGCAGCCACAACCTGCCTCGCTGGCTGCAAAAGCCAAAAGCAGAGTGGCGACGACACGGCCACCGACACCATTGCGGTGACCCAAATAACCTTCAACGCCGACTCGGCTTTTGCCTCTATCGAAAAGCAGTGCAGTTTCGGCGCACGCGTGCCTAACTCCGAAGCGCACGACCGCTGCGCCGCCTACATCGTGGCACAATTCAAGGCTTTAGGACTTGATGTGACAGAGCAAAAGGCCGACCTCAAGGCTTGGGACGGAAAAGTGCTCAAGTCAAACAACATCATTGCGGCCTACCGCCCCGACGACATTCCGGTTTCGTTACGAATCTTCTTTACTTCGCTGGCATTGTATTCCTTAACAGGAACAACTGTCACGACACGGCGCGGAAGTTTTTTTTCTTTACTTTTTGCATCCTCAATGGCTTCCTGTAATCCAGCCACAATACTTTCATATACATCGCTCATATTATTTCTTCTCCTATAACTTCAATTTCAATTGTTCAATTAAACTTTTGATACCATTACGTTCAGCTTGCGACAGATTTTCTTTTTCATTTTTAGAATACACGGTAATCAAATAAATAACCTCTTGAACCACAAAATCCACATAGCAAACACGGGCACTGCCACTTTTCCCTTCATTTGCAAAAGGAATTCTGATCTTTCGAAGTCCTCCTGTTCCCTTTATTACCGGATGTAAATCAGAATTTTCCAGCAATTCTAATTCCAGCTTTCTTAAATCTTCATCCTTAAACCCAAGTTTATCCCAATTCCTGGAAAATTCGCGTGTCTGTATAAATGTTCTGACCATCTTTTCTCCTTTACATTACCCTATTCAATAGTAGTATGTCAAGTTATCATGTAACCCTTCATTCTGTTTTTTAAATTTCATGGAGTCGTGGGAGAATCCCCCGTGATTTGTTCCTGTTGACATTTACTAATATAATATTCAGAAACAATATAACTTTATGAAATAACATTATCAAACACGTTTTTACCTGTCAAGAACAATTTCTATTATTTTCTCCAAAAGTGTGGTATGCTCTGTCATAGATTATATTTAAATGAGGAAGAAAACATTGAAAAAATTAGTACAAAGATTATTATTCGGAATCGGCATCCTATCCCTTGGCATCACGTTCACCGGTTGTCATGCCAGCCATTCACAGACGGATTCACAAAAAACTATTTCCAGACAGACAGAACCGCAGGCCGGACCAACAGAAACGGAAACTTCTTCCACGCTTTCTCTGATTGACGCTTCCGGCATGACATTAGAAAGCCGCATCCACACACCGGACGGTTACACAAGAACCAAAGAAGCCGACGGAAGTCTTGCAGAGTTTTTGCGAAACTATGCCATGGAGCCTGATCAAAGTCCCGTTCTATTATATGACGGCAGTAAAAAACGCAATCAAAAGGCTCATGTTGCCGTATTTGATCTCCCACTTGAACATGAGGATCTCCAGCAATGCGCGGATTCCGCCATCCGGGTATATGCAGAATATTTTTGGAGTACAAAGCAATACGATCGCATTGCTTTTCATTTTACGAATGGATTTGACGCCCAGTATACGAAGTGGGCAGACGGTTACCGTATCCGTGTAAACGGAAATAATGTAAGCTGGATCAAAAGTGCACAGCCGGACACTTCCTACGACAGTTTGAAAGACTATCTGCGTATCGTTTTTTCTTATGCCGGTACCGCCTCCATGGATACCGAAGCACAGCCGATCCCGCTATCTGATCTGCAGGTGGGAGATGTGTTTTTAAAAGGCGGAAATCCGGGGCATGTTGTGATGGTCGTTGATCTGTGCGAAAATGCAGACGGCAAAAAAGCCTTCCTGCTTGCACAGGGATATATGCCGGCACAACAATTTCATGTATTAAAAAATCCGGCGCACGAAGATGACCCATGGTATTATGAAGATGAAGTCACCTATCCGTTTCACACGCCGGAATATACCTTCCAGAAGGGAAGCTTAAAACGATTAAATTATGGGATTACCCACACTGCTCCTGCATAAGCCTGTGGATTTCCTCTGTGTCTTTATCCAGTGCCACTTCCAGTTCCCCATACAGCAGATTCTCTGCCAGTTTAAAATAACGCCCATCCACCGCCGTAACTTTTCTGCCCTGCCGGACACGCTCTTCTTTCCGGTCGCAGATCAGTTTGATGATCCCCACCAGACGCTCCGGATCATTGCTGGTGATAGTACAGTTTTTTAGAATCTGTATCTGAAAAATCCAGATGCACCAGATCCTTTACCTCACATACTCCGTTTGCAGCTTTGACAATAAATTCTCCTATCTGATACAAGATAATTCCCCCTTTTCCCTGTATTTCTATTGTACCACAAGGAAAAGAGGGCATTCAAAGGTCGAATTCAACGAAAATTTCTCATTATGAGGTTGGGGACGTTGCACAATTTTTCAAAATCTGTCTCACTTTTGAAGCTGCTGCAACACGGGCTTTCTTTCCCTTATCGATCTGCGTAAGTACCTCTGACCACGCATCATACAACCGATCTAAGTCACCATTCTTTGCATTTTTCCACTGTGTTTCATCGGACTGTAAATTTTCCAGATACCCTTCAAACTCAGACACCATCTGTTGAAGATCATGTTCCTTCCATGATGCCCCATAACTTGTTGTTATATACGCGTTTACAGCCTCACGGCAATACCCAAACGCCACCCCGATCCTAAAATCTTTTTCGTCCGGCTCACATGTTTGTAAATATAAAATCTCCTCCTGTATGTGTCCCAGAATACCCTGAAACATCTGATCCTCTGTCGTTTGGTTCCATACAATCTGGGCGTCTTTGTTCCGTATCACCCTGTACTGATAAACATTTGCTGATACGGATACTATACATACCGCAATTGTGATTACCAACGCAATTTTTTTCTTCATCTTATCCCTTCCACCAAATGAAAATCTTCCATTTTGATATGCCCTTGCTATCACATAGGATGGTTCATAAAATGCACTGCAATTATAATTATCATATTTCCTCTTCCAGTGCATAGTCTTTTATCCAGTCATCTTCTACTTTTAGCGGATTTTCACAGTGCAATACACCCGCACAACTGAGAAGATGGTAAATCTTTACAGCCCCAATATCAACAAAATTTAAAAGCCGGTGGATTTTACTCTTGCACTGTCAAGTCAGCACTGGTACCAGTTTTCTGCATTATCATATCTTCCCGATGTATCGACCGCTGCACATTCTTCCAATATCTGTCTCACTTTTGAAGCTGCTGCAACACGGGCTTTCTTTCCCTTATCAATCTGCGTAAGTACCTCTGACCACGCATCATGCAACCGATCTAAGTCACCACTCTTTGCATTTTTCCACAGTGTTTCATCGGACTGTAAATTTTCCAGATAATCTCTAAACTCAGCCACCATATGATGAACATCATGTTCCTTTCCAGATACTCCATAACTTGTGCTTGGATACATATTGAATGCATCCAGGCAATACCCCAACGTTCTCCCGATCTCTGTGTCTTTTTCTCCGGATTCACACTTGCTTAATCGAATCATCTGATCCCCTATGTATGCCAGTTCCTCCTGAAACATCTGATCCACAACCTTTTGGTTCCATGTTATAGACGCGTTTTTATTCTGTATCACCCTGTACTGATAAACATTTGCTGATACGGATACTATACATACCGCAATTGTGATTACCAACGCAATTTTT
>ENA-UPTB01000913-UPTB01000913.1-human-gut-metagenome-genome-assembly--contig:-NODE-913-length-28544-cov-46.349633_pt1 | contig 28544 bp, 22 predicted proteins | sample MGYA00250046_ERZ773369 | MGnify/ENA primary metagenome ERZ773369 (study PRJEB29103, sample SAMN06111938) | human gut metagenome | biome: human gut; feature: ankylosing spondylitis patient; material... | reverse complement strand
CCGGTTATTCTGCGGAAGAGCGAAAACTCGTATTCTATCATGAGCTGACACATTATGTCCACGGAGATCTCTGGTACAAGATGCTTCTTCGGATCTGTGCGTCGATTTACTGGTTCAATCCATTTCTGCTTATCATGTTGAAAGAGGCAGATAAGGATATTGAAAATCTGTGTGATACTGCGGTGATTCATCGGGTGAACCAGAGCGGTCACAGGCTTTACCGACAGCTGCTCCTTCGGACGGTTGCAATGGAAAACAGGATTCCGTATGTGACGGCAAGTCTCAATGACAGTGGAATGGTGTTCAAAGACAGGATTCTGTATATGATGAGTATCAGGAAGCTGAAGAGAGGAATTTTGCCGGGTGTTTTGCTGGCATTGATGCTTGTTGGCGGGAACCTGGCATTCACGGTTTCAGCGCTTCCAGTGGGGACGGGTACATCGGCTCAGGGTAATTCTGATGGAGCGGCAGATGATGACATACCGTATTCAGATTTTGCCCCATTTTCGGAACTGGTGGATATGCAGAATGCTCCGGCGATTTCTGATGTACAGGCTGGCGCAGGAAATGCAGAAGACGTTTCTGGCGTGGCAGAGAACTTGCAGGATAATGCCAGCAATCGGATGGAGAGCACTGCCGGGGCTGTGACAGGATCAGAGACAACGACAGATTCTGTAAGTCCTTCAACGGAAGACAGCGTGCAGGACAATACGGATTCCACAGATTCCGGGAACACTGGTGAAAACACCGATAATATCGACCACTATGCACATTTGCCAGCAGGCGTGCCATATACCAGCGGATTCAGCAGTGCTTCCGGTGTGGCATCCATCGTAGCCCCGGGAGAAGATGAGAATGATGCAAGGGTGCTCCAGGACAATAGCAATAACTATTAAAAAAATGATAAATATAATTTGCTGAAATACCATTGATAAGCCTAATTCTAATGAGATATGATGCGTATACAGAAGCATATGGTAAATCAGTAATTAAAAAGGATTTACCCACAGTAGCTCCTGTACGAGCAAATACAATATCATCTTTATGGAGCAAATATTTTTCTGGTTCATCAGTACTTGTAAATGGGACAGTATCCCAATTCACACAACCATTCTGAATGTCTGTGATTCTTAACAATCGATAATCGCCAGTTGACTCAGCGGAATTACTTAAACCATACTGAATAACATCAGTAATACATCCTAATCTTGTCCATTCCCAGCCTTCTGGCAGTTCAAACGGTATTTCATCCTCTATACATTTTACCGTTCCATCGGAGAATTTCTCATAATGTAAATTATCATCAGGTTTTAGGGTGTCCCTAACGAGTCTTTTACCGTTTGGAAAACTGTGTTTATCCAAATGGTCTGCTCGCTAAGATTACGCATTTTAATCAAACAAATATAAGTAAGGCACAGCCTACGGAATTTTTCTCCGTAAGTTGTGCCTTTTTCTCATCTATAAATCACTTGTTCATTAACGATTTCTGTTGCTCGGTTGCAAATATTATTCATCTTTCGCACCCACAACATCATATTTCCTGCTTTGAGTTTTTCTGTAACTTGCTCCCGCTCGGAAAATGATTTTACTGTCTGTTCAAATAAATTCTCTGCCTGACGCTCAACATCGGCAAGGTAAATGTTGAGTTTATCTGATGTAAGAAGATTGTAATAAAGCATTCGATGATGTGATTTCAGATAGCGTTTATGTCTTTGACCCCACATCCCAATTTCATTTTTTCCAGTGCTTCCAATCGTCAAACAAGGTAATAAATAATTATCATTAACTTCGTATTTTCCACCGTTTTCATCATAAATTGTTCCCATACCAGAACCTCCTTGTATTTGGTAGGTTCATTATACTTGATATAAAATTCAAAGACAAATGTGCGGATTTCAGAAATAGAAAAAGGCTCTGACCTTTTACAGTCAAAGTCTTTCTCGATTCTTTGCAATGCCCTATAAAGTTGTATTCTTATAATTTTCAAGTTACTTCCTTATGTGGCGTTAGCAAATGTGGTCTCCTGTTTTTGCAAGTTACATATTCAAAATTTGCATCACTATAAACAAAGATAAGCTAAGAGACCGCTGAAAAGTTTGTGTATCAAATAAGCTGAATTCACCTGTCTGTTTTTTAATGCTTCCTATTCCTATTTTTAAAGCAACTCTCCATCCAATTGATAAAATCTTCCTCTGTAAGCTTACCATCAATACACTCATTTCTTTTAGTCATTGCCTGATATTTCCACTTTTTAAAATCCTTTTCAAGAATGGTATGAGCCTTAACTCTGGCGGAATATCTCTTGTAATATTTGTTATAAATCTTTATGGCGGCGTTGTCCGCCGTTTTCTTTTTGTAGTTTTCAAGTTCCATAATATCCTGACAGTTCCGAATTTCACCCTCGGCAATTCTGTCACAGTAGTTTGTGTTGTAGTTGCCCTTCATAATGAAATACTTGCCACAGCGTTTGCATTTTCTGAAACGAATATCCTGTTCAAGCATTTTTGTGAATTCAAGTTCAAGTGCTTTCCTGATGTTCCTGAATTTATAACTTGTGTTAGGGGATATAGGGAAACGACAGAATACTTCCATCTCGGCGTCACTTAAATTATATTTTTTCTGAAATGCCTTATGCTGTTCAGTCGGATCGTATTCATTCATAACTCTGCTGAGAAAATCCTCATTAGATAAATGAATCGGAAGCATCCTTCCATTGGGATTGCTTCTGCTGTAACTAAAATACTCCTCTCTTTGAATTGTCAAAGGCTGGTTATGAATTATTCTGTAAAGATAATACCTTTCAGCCGGCTTGATTTTTTCCATTACCTCCGGATAAAAGTCCTCGTCAAAACAGAATTCTATTAGCTCTCTATACTCAGTCTGTAATGTAAGCAGATAGTTGTAATACCACCTCAAACCTTCAACTGGTAAGTTTTTTTTCAAAAACACCGGAGGACAAATCGTTGAGTATAAAGATGCATTTGCTATATTCTCAATGAAAAGTTTGCTGTCTGTGTATCTGAAAAACATTTCAACATTCTCCTGATTGCAGTTGTATATTTTTTCAGGTTTTTCATTAAATTCAATGTGCCTTTTCTCTTCGCTGTTTTTAATGAATTTGTCAAAAGCAGAAACAAATCCGTAGCTTTCATTGAATGGCGTTTTAAAGTCCGCATAGATAAAATCAAGTATTCCCTCACCTATTTGCAGGTCAATTACAGCACCGCTAAGCACATTATGAAGAGGCTCTTCTTTTTTAATTTCGTATTCATCCATAAGATCTTGAAAATACTTGTCACTATCATCCCAGTCAATATTATATTTTGCAGAGAAATGTTCTCGCAAAGCTTTGTTTTTCTCTAAGCCTTCAACTCTACTCTGTTCATAATCAGCTATATCTTCATCAGACAAAATGTCAGGATGAACATTTCTAAGTGAGCGTTCGAGTTCTTTAAATTCATCAATAGCGTCCTTCATAGACAGATCTTCATTAACCCTATCAACTTTGATTGAAAACAATTTCGAGTCAGGATCGAATGATGCAAAGTTAATGAAGAAATCATAGTACACATAGCTGTTGCTTTGCCTTGCAATATTATATTTTTCATAATCTGTATGTTTATATTCCGAGTAATCTTTCTTCATAATCTGCTCCCAAAATTAGAAAATGTAAATGTTTTAGATTTTCGATAATCAACATCACTCCAACTAAGATTATACAATTCTATTGTCTGACTGTCAATTTTCTGTTACCCTAAAAGCAGAGGTGAAGAAGATGAATGAAAATTTCTATAAAAGCTATGACGAACTGCCGTTGATGTTATCAGTGCAGGAAATTGCAAAAGTGCTTGGAATATCAAAGACGAGTGCGTATGATCTGGTCAGGTCAAAAGGCTTTCCTGTTCTGAAAATTGGTTCAAGACTTGTCGTGCCAAAGGAAAAGTTCCGTGAGTGGGTGGAGCAGAATACAGGAGGAAGTATTTGAGATATAACTCTAAAAATAGTGCAAGCCATTACTTTACTCTGCCGAATGAAATATTCTGTCTTGGTCTATCATCGGGAGAAATTGCTGTGTACAGTTATCTTTTGAGGTGCGAAAACAGAAAAACATATCAGTGCTATCCGAGTTATAAAACAATAGGACAAGCCCTGAAAATGAGCAAAAATACGGTAAGAAAATACATTCAAAGCCTTGAAGAAAAGCACCTGATTGAAACTGAAAAGACGGAAGTCTACACAAAGACCGGTCAAAAGAGAAACGGAACATTGCTCTATACTATCCGTCCAATCACCGAGGCGATAGATTACTTTCACAGTGAGCAGTTGCGGAGAAACGCATAATTTCGATGAAATTATGAAAAGCAGGTTAAAGTGGAGCGTCTCCCCACGGTGTCACATCAGACGGCAGAGCCGACTGTTATGCGGTTTTGCAGTATGTCAAAAATCAGAATTTGAGGTGTCTATCAGAAATGAGCGAAAATAAAAAGAAATATGCCTATTGGATGAAACCATCAATGGTTGAAGAGATTACAGAAATGCTTGATACAGCAAATGCAACTTCAAAGAGTGACTTTGTCTGTCAGGCTGTTCAGTTTTACATTGGTTATCTTCATCAGAAGAAATGCATTGATTATCTTTCTCCTATCCTTGCTCAGACCATTAAAAGTGAAATTGAAAGTGTTGAGAAAAATATATCCGAAATGCTGTTCAAGGTTGCTGTGGAACAAGCTAAATTAAGTAATGTTGTTGCGGCAACAAATCAGATTGATAAAGTTTCATTGTCGGCGCTCAATAATCTCTGTGCAGAAGAAGTCGCAAGGAACAATGGTATCATCACCTTTGAAGATGCATACAAATTCCAACGAGGTTAATAAATGCCGAAGATAATTTTTACAAGCCGATACATTAAAAATCCTGCATCATCAAATGCAGGTAAGCTGATAAAATATATGGGCACTCGTGATGGTGTTGAAAAACTGCCAAACGGTATTGATAACTCCCCTGCAACTAAAAAGCAAAATGATTTAATCTGCACTGCACTCAAAACTGTTCTGGAAGCTTGGGATTATCCCGAGATTAAGTCTTATCTTGAAAATAAGACAAAGTCTAACGCAACAGAATTTCTCAACGAATTTCTTGAACGCAACGCAGACAGGATAGGCGGTGTTAAAAAGTTAGTTTCATATTATGCCGAAAGACCAGGTGTTGAGAAGTTAGGAAAACATGGATTGTTTTCTCAAACTGATGAGAAAATAAATCTTGATGAGGTAGCGGATGAAGTTTCAAGTCACAACGGAATTGTGTGGACTCATGTCATAAGTCTTAAAAGAGAAGATGCCGAAAGACTTGGCTACAACAATGCAAATGCTTGGAAAATTTTAATCAGAAGAAATGCTCTTGAAATTGCAAAAGCTCATAAAATTGAGCCAAGTGACTTGCAGTGGTACGGAGCATTTCATAACACAACACATCATCCTCACGTACATCTGCTTGTTTATTCTAAATCAGGACAAGGCTATCTTACTAACAATGGCATTGAGAGTATGCGTAGTTCATTCGGTAATGATATATTCAGAAATGAGCAGTACAAGCTGTTTGAAATGCAGACAGAAATCCGTGATGAACTTAAAAATGAGGCAAAGAATGTAATTGATGATTTAATTTCAAATATTGATTCAGATGTTTATGTTTCCGATAAAATGGTTGAACTGTTCAGAAAACTTGATGAACAGCTCAGAAATTACAACGGCAGATTGATGTATGGCTATCTTCCTAAATCAATCAAAGGAACCGTCAACAATATTGTGGCGGAACTTGCAAAGGATAAAAATTTGTCAAAAGTATCAAGAACTATATTTTGAAGTCGGTCAATTTATTATCTAAAGCAACCCCGTCATACGAAATTGATAAATCAAGTGTTGAGCAATCTGTTTCAGGAATAGTCCTCACACTCGCAAAATTGATTGCAAACAGTTGCAAGCGTAAACAAGCTAAATTATTCGGTCAGGTTGACAGCAAACTGAAATCCAAGCTTAAAGAGAAAAAGGTTGCTCACGGACTTAAAACCGACAGAACGGTTAATCAGAATGAAATCGAAAATGATGAAGAGCAGGTATTTACAGTGTCAATGTAAACCTCCTGTTGAGCCACGTGTCGCCCGTGTTGCGATTTTATTGCAATCAGCAGGAAAGTAATCGAAATTCTAAATTAAAACCGACACAGGCGATATTTAAAAAATTCAGATTTGGTCTGGATATTCAGATGAATTTATGGTATGTTGTTGTACTTGAAAAGGAGCTGATATTATGTCAACAAAGAAATTACTTACTAACGGCAACGCTTTCAAAAGGACGGATAGTCGTTGGGGCGGTGTTGTTTGGTATATGGATGAGCAAGGCGAACGAAAAAGGAAGAGCTTTTCCGGTACAACAAAAGCCGAAGTCAACAAGAAAATGACTGAATATATTGTGGTGTTCAACGACTCAATAATTGAGTCGCAAGAAACAAAGAAAAGACTTCGGGACAGTATGCAGAACTGGCTTGAGGTATTTAAGTTCCCATCTGTTGAACGGACTACTTATGACAGATACGAATGTACAGCGAAAAATCAAATCTATCCGTATATCGGCGATAAAGTGGTCGGAGATGTCAAGTCGGCAGATATTAAAAAGTTACTCAACGATAAGATGAACGAAGGCTATGCTTACACTACGGTTAAGAAAGTGCATAATGTGCTGAATGAATATTTCCGCTATCTCACCCAGCAAGAGTACATTGACAGAAATCCTATGATAAGTGCGCCCATGATTAAGAAGAGCAACTTTCTGGCGGCTCAGGACAAAGAAAATCTTCCGACGAGCGAAACCATAACGGTATTCACGCCGGAAGAGATTAAAATATTCAAAGATGAAGCGTTCAGCACATTCTCAAACGGCAAGAGAAAATATCAGCAAGCCGCCGCATATATACTTATGCTGAATACGGGCTTGCGGACAGGTGAGGTGCTCGGTCTTCTCAACAGCGACATTGACTTTGAAAATCGTGTTATGCACCTTAACAGAGGTGTAAAGGAAATATCAAAGCGTGACAGAGTAACGGCAGAAAAAGGACGAGAAATCAAGGTTGGCAAGCTGAAAAGTGCCACCAGCAAACGAGATGTTCCGCTGAACGATACGGCGATTGAAATGATACTTGACCTGAGAAAAGAATTCTACTTTGGAGAGGACTCACCGCTGATACCCGATGAAAACGGCAACTTCACCCGACCGGTAAATTTCCGCAAACGCTATTACAGAATCCTCAAAGCCGCAGGTATAGAAACCAAAGGTTTGCACTCGCTCCGCCACACCTTCGCCACCAACCTTGTAAACGGAATAAAGCAACCCGACGGTTCAATTAAATCTTTGACTCCACGACAGGTAGCGGACCTCCTCGGGCATACAACCTCTGAAATCACAGAGATGTATTATGTGAAAAGAGATTTGACAAAGCTGAATGGGATAACGGATGAGTTTGAGTTGTGAAATGATAGTGAATTAAATCAGAATAAATTTAAGCGTTATTATTCCTTTGCTAACTCAGCATTTTCTGTGCAATAAATCCTCTAACAATAATCATTGTGGATTTATTAATATCTTATTTTGGGTTGATGATATTTTGTTGTAAGTATTAAAAAGGGAAAGTCTTTATATATAATAATTTGTTTTGCTTAATAAAATAGATTCTAATCAAGCGTCTAAAAAGAGTGGCTTATGACAGATTAAAAATGCATTTACTAAAATGTTTCTTTTGTAATAAATTAACAAAAAGAAATAATTATTTCGTAAATTATCATTATTGTATCAAAAGATAATAGCGTGATATAATTACACTAATAATAGATTAGTCAAAGGAGGAATAATAGTGGCTGATAATAAATTTACAAGAAAACATAAAGAACGAAAACCTGTTGTAGCAATTTGTTATGATTTTGATAAAACATTATCTCCTGATGATATGCAGGCACAGGGTTATATTCAATCCGTTGGATATGATATAAAAAGCTTTTGGGCAGAATCTAATAAATTGGCTGAAGATAACGATATGGATCAAAATTTAGCTTATATGTACGAAATGATGGAGAAAGCTAGGGGACGCCTTGTTTTTACCAAAGATAAATTGGAAGAGTATGGTGCAAAGGTTAATTTGTTCCCAGGGGTTGAAGATTGGTTTGAGAGAATTAGACAATATGGTTTAGAGCAAAATGTTATTGTTGAACATTATATTATATCTTCCGGACTAAAGGAAATGATTGAAGGTACTACTGTAGCAAAAAGTGGTGCCTTTGAAAAAATATATGCTAGTTCATTTTATTTTGATAATTATGGCGTTGCTATTTGGCCAGCTCAGGTTGTTAATTATACAAACAAAACTCAATTTCTATTTAGGATTGAAAAAGGTGTTTTAGACATTAATGATCAAGGTGTCAATGACTATTTCTCACCAGAAGACATTAGAGTCCCTTTCAGAAATATGGTATACATAGGCGATAGTGACACGGATATACCATGTATGAAACTGGTTAATACATACGGTGGTCATTCTATAGGTGTTTATAATCCTGATACAAAGGACAAGAAGAAAGTCTATAAAATGATAAAGGACAACAGGATTAAATATTTTGCATCTGCTGATTATACAGATGGAAGTGAACTTGATATATTAGTTAAGTCAATAATTGACAGAACGAGTGCTAATGAAAAACTTGAAAATATATCATTTGAACTTAAAGATGAGGTAAAAAAATCTGATGAGGCTTATATAATAAACGAAGAAGAGGAAAAGAAGGAGAGCCTTATATTATCATTAGAAGATAGTTCAAGTTTTGCCAATACCCACACAATAATAAGTCAATTATTGGTAATTGATAAATGGTCTAATGATCAGATTAAAAATCTCTATAAAATTGCTGTTGAAAATAATCAGGTCAATTGGATTTTGACAGATTATGATGTAGCGGAATTTTATAAAAGACTTCTTGAGAATTTTGATTATTCAGACGAGAATTCGGAGAAGATCAAATTAGAATTAGAATCATAAAGAACAGGAACTATGAAGAATGAAGTCTAAAGATTTTCTTTTTTTCACAACTCTTCTAAATTTTACAATTATTATTGTTATCTAGAGATGCATTAATAATTAGTAAAAATTTTTGATGCTATTTTGATGATGTAACAGACGGACTTGTTGGAATTTTTGAGACCGTTTGAGAAGTTTGAAACACAATTTGAGCATCAAAAGTGGTATTTTAGACCACGCTCCGCCTGTTTATTTATACGAAAAAACGGCTTAAACGCAGTGTTTAAGCCGTTTTTTGATGGCAGGGGCAGAAGGACTTGAACCCTCGGCACGCGGTTTTGGAGCGCAATAACAAGATTGTTAATCTACGTTACTCCTTGTTTTTTGTGACTATTCGCCAATAAACACTGAGTGTCATTTGTTATATATTACTAAACAAAATCGGGTTTTCGTAGAATTATAAAATTCTTTGATAGAGGATTTGATAGATAAGTCGTCCAATGTTCAACATAAAGTAAGCTCTTTTACATTAACAATTGATATAGTTATAATTGAATTATCTGTTCATACAGTAACACATATTTATCAATGATAAAAAGATTATCGTGATAATGTCCGAAAAACCACTTTTTGAAATCAAGACGCTGCAGCAAATTCTCAAACCACAAGTTTAATTTATCTGGTTTGGTGGGATACTTGAACATAATATTTATGACTGACTGTGGAGCACAATGAGACAACACATAGTCAACTTTATAATTCACTTTTTTCAGATTGTTTTCGGCGTTCTGAATCTCCTCGTCTGAAGGTAGTTCCTCTGCCCACCAAGATAAGTGATTCACACGAAAAACTTTATTTTGTTTTATCCACAGATTATAAGTGTTTCTGAATTCCTCTTCTGTGTCATAATCTTCCCAAGAAAGAATCCCATCATCAATATCGTGTGAACTTGCCCCGCCGAATGCGAGGAAACGCTTGCCCTCAAAGTCAAATATTTCACCACGCATTAGATGGTAGATGGAGTCTCGTATTTTGTGTGCCTTTCCACTATGAAATTTCACAACCTCATATTCGCTATTTAGTCGATCGAAATTCTCGTGGTTACCATCTACGAATACAGTCGTAAAAGGCTTGTCGTTTAACCATTTTAGCCAGTACCGCTATGCGTTGCTTTCTCCATCTTTATTCCAAATACCACCGAAATCACCAAGAATAATAACAATATCGTCTTTTGTCATTCGAGTTTGTTCAGGGAAAAAATCTACCGCAAATTTCCGGAAGTCTCCGTGGCAATCACCTGTAATAAATATCATATTAATCATCCTCCATTTTTATAAACTTAACATATAATCGGACACATCGTTGCGCCAACTCCATTATCTCAATTACACCTCCACTCTTCGCCAAGTTTACGGATCTCATTACGATGTTCCCAAAAGTATTCATAGAAAACATCCCAATTAAGACAAACTTGTTCGAAAATATCTACTTTACGCTCAACCCTGCCAGTTGAAGACAAATCAGAAATAATTACTTCCATTTCGCACTTTGACCAAAAGTAGTATTGTAGCTTGTGTTTGATTCTTAACTCAAGAGTAAAATAATCATTTTTGTATTTTTTAATATCTTGAGCGCATTCCATCACAAACTTGCAGTGTTGGAATATGTTATAGTTAATTATTTGACTACTGTTTCTGCTTTCACGAAACACATACCACTTAACAGGTAATTCGCACATATTAACACCTCATTATGTATTGTGGGCTGGTTGCTTAGTCTTTGGTATTATATTAATTACATTGTTATCCGCATAAGTCAATTATGCGGATGAAAACGCATAATTTACATTTTTTCAGAAACGTCCTAAAATGGTTTAAAAGGAGGGAGTATGATGAAACACCCTAAATATCAGGTTTTCTTAAATGATAGCGAATATAGTGCTTTGTTGTGTAGCTTAATAGAACTAAAAAACAGCTTGATAGAGCAAGGTAGATATACGGATGTTATAGATGAAATACTAATAAAATTGAGCAAGAGTAAACGAAAAAAAAGACGACTATAAGATATGTTTTTGTTTTACCCACTTCCTTCTGGAGCGGGTTGATTTTTTGTGATTGAAAAAGGTGATTGATTTGAAGGGGTGTCTAATAAAAAAAGGACGGTATTTCTATGCGAAATTTAGAATAGATGGCAAGCAGGTTATGAGAACTACTAAAGTTGAAGCAAAAGAGAAAAACAGAAAGAAAGCAGAAAGAATAATGCGAGAGATTATGTCTGCATACGGGACGTTAATCTATTTAGATTCAAATGTTTTACTAATACCATACTTAAAAAAATGGTTAGAGGATGTAAAACCCTTATTGAAGCCTGCTACTTATGAATCCTACGAAAAAACCATTAAAGGAAAGATCAACCCATATTTTAAAACTCGCAATAAGCGCTTAAAAGATTATATTCCTTATGATTTCACTCAATACTTCTGTTATTTAGCGTCTTGTGGGCGAACTAAAGGAAAAGGAGGTCTTGGATATAAATCTGTAAAAAACATTCGTGGGGTTCTATCCTCGGCTTTTGATTTTGCAGTGAAGAATTATATAATAAAAGAGAATCCAATATTAAACAGCTCAATGCCTGCATTCCCGGAAGAAATCCAGAGAGAAGTCCCACAGTTGAATGCGGTACAAGTTAATAAGTTGTTGTTGTGTGCTAAAGAAAATGATAGCCATATATATCTTTTCCTTCTGTTGGCGCTCTTTACTGGATTGCGAAAGGGTGAATTATTTGCATTAACTTGGGATGATATAGACTTTGAAAAAAAGCTATTAACCGTAAATAAAAGTCGTACAGGATCTAAGAGTAGCGTAACTGTTCAGCTAACAACGCCGAAAACAAAAAGCAGTAACCGTAAGATTCCACTGAATAACACTACGATTTTCGCCTTAAAAGAGGAAAGATTAAAACAACAAAACAGAAAAAAACGAGATAAAGAAAAAGCAAACATAGATACATACAACCAAAATGACTTTGTGATAAGAAACAAGGACGGAGAACCATATACTAATCTCTCAGCAATAAATAGAGTTGTAAATAGGTTGACAAGCAAAGCTGGATTGCCTCATTGTACGATACACGGATTTAGGCATTCCGTAGCAACAATGCTTGACGAAGCTGGAATCCCTTTACAGGATATTTCTATTCTATTAGGTCATACAAGTACGATAACTACAGAAGCTATATACATAAAAAGAAGAACTATTACTAAGGAAGAAACTATAACTGCATTAACTAACGCTATAAGCCTGCCTACTCATTTTTGAGTGGGTAGGCTTATTTTTTTTTGCAATAATTTGGAAAATTTTTAAAAAGTGCTTTAAAAACAGCTGTTGCCAGTGGGTATATAGTGAAAGGCTTTTTTCCGAACAATCGAAAAGACCTTTTCACAGACCTTTGACAACTGAATATCATTTCTTCAAGTACGTTACTTGTGTAAGCAGAAATGCAAAGCTACCTCAGCGGTACGCCACAACCTCCTTTCAGGAGCGAGCGCTAATTCCGTCTGTGAGTATCGGGCTGCTCCCGATATGGCGACGACCTACACAAGCGATAATGATACTTCTCTACGGAGCTGGCGGAGAACCCGGCAGAGGTGAGATTCCTATGAGCCTGATAGCAGTCAGGCGCTTGAAGAACTTCCCATATAGATTTATCTATCCGCTGGGGTGTCGAGGACAAGTAAGCGGAAAAGTTACATAGCTGTTTTTGCAGGACAGCTATAAAACTATTTGAAAGGAGGAAAACGAATGCCAAACTGCAAAACTATTGCTATATGCAATCAGAAGGGCGGTGTCGGAAAAACGACTACCACAATGAACTTGGGCATTGGCTTGGCGAATAAAGGTAAAAAGGTGCTCCTCGTTGACTGTGATCCACAGGGAGATTTAACTACCTGTCTTGGTTGGCAGCGTGTCGATGAAATCCCTGTTACCCTCGCTACCAAAATGCACGAGATTATCCGTGACGATAGCACAGATGTAAAAAGCGGTATTCTCCACCACGAAGAAGGTGTGGACCTCATTCCTTCCAATACGGATTTGGAAGCGCTGGAGATGTACCTTGTGACGGCTATGAGCCGTGAGAACATCTTGAAAAACTATCTGAACAAGGTGAAGCCGAACTACGACTACATCCTTATTGATTGCAGACCATCACTCGGTATGTTGACCTTGAATGCTTTGACGGCAGCAGACAGCGTGATTATCCCTGTTCAGGCTCAGTATTTGCCTGCAAGGGCTATGACACAGCTTCTTCGGACTGTTTCAAAGGTAAAGGTACATACAAATCCTAATTTGGCGATTGACGGCATTTTGATGACGCTCGTCGATAACAGGACAAACCTTGCTAAAAGCACTGTGGACGCAATACGGAACAACTTTGGAAGTGTTGTTAAAATCTACAAAGCAAAAATCCCGATGGCGGTCAAAGCCGCCGAGGTAACTTCCAAAGGCAAAAGTATTTACGCATACGAGCCTAACAGCAAGGTAGCACAGGCATACGCTGATTTCACAAAGGAGGTGTTGTCAGGTGGCAGACAGAAAGAGCGACTTCGCTCTGCCGACGCTCGATGACCTTTTCTCCACACAGGAGGAACGTGACGAAGCAAGGCTCGAAAAGATCAGGGATATTCCGCTTGACTTGATTGATGACTTTCCCGATCACCCTTTTCACGTCAGAGATGATGAGGATATGGTTCAGCTTGTCGAGAGTATCAAGACAAACGGCGTTTTAACGCCTGCCGTTCTTCGTCAGAAAGAGGACGGACGATATGAGATTGTCAGCGGACACCGCAGAAAGCGAGCTTGTGAGCTTGCCGAGCTTACCACCCTCAGAAGTGAGATTAAGGACTTAACCCGTGACGAAGCTGTTGTATATATGGTTGAGAGTAATTTTCAGCGTACAACAATCCTTCCCAGCGAGAAAGGCTTTGCTTACAAAATGAGGTTAGAAGCTATGAAAAGGCAAGGAAAACGAACAGATTTAACTTCGTCGCCAGTGGCGACTAAGTTAGGTGGCGGACGTTCTGACGTAGAACTCAGCGAACAGGTTGGAGAAAGCAAAGACCAAATAAGACGATATATCCGCTTAACTAACCTTGTCCCCGAACTATTAGAGTATGTGGACGAGGGCAGAATCAAAATGCGTCCTGCTGTTGAGTTGTCTTATCTTGACGAGGATAGTCAGCGTGATGTTGTCGAGCAGATTGACATTAACGACTGCACACCGTCGCACGACCAAACAATCCGAATGAGGAAAATGTTTGAAAGCGGCAAACTGACGGCGGAAGCTGTTGAAGCGATTATGTCGGAAGAAAAACCCAACCAGCGTGAGCGCATTGTGCTACGTGGTGACAGAGTACGAAGCCTGATCCCGAAGAATGTTCAGTTGAAGGACACGGAGGACTATGTGTGCAAGGCTCTGGAACACTACGCCAAGTATCTGCGCCACCGTTCAGAGCGTGACAGTAGGTAGGAAATGCAAAACATATTTTTTTGACTTCCCCCTTCCTCACACTCTAACCCCTAAGACTAACTGTACTATCCGAAAAGAAAGATATAATACTATCTCTTATTATAACTCTATCTCTTAATCATATATCTTTCTCTAAGATGGCAGGCAAGTCAATCAAACACACAATTTCAATTCAAAAAATTATGGAGGTAAACCAATGACAAAAGTTTTCAACAAGAGAAACGCCAAGCGTGTTACGGCGATCCTTTTAGCCGTTGTAGCTGTCGTTTCTTCAATTTTCATCATTCCCACCGCCAGCGCTGCCGGAAAAGAGGTCACTGTGACCTTTGATTACTGCTACGACACAGGCGGCAATATCATCTCATTCGTAAAGTACACCGAACACGGCGGCTATACCGTCGGAACTGTCGGCGAGGAACTCTGCCGTATCTATGCGGACGGCAAAGACGCATATTGCATTGAGCCGGGACACTCGCTCTATTCAGGTAACACCCTGACAACCGACGCTTCGGCTGCGTGGAACGCACTTAGCAAGGCTCAGAAGAAGGCAGTCAATCTCGCCCTTCTTTTCGGCAAGTCAGGCGGCAGCTCCAGCCTTGTCGGTACTGACGGTCAGAAGTGGATTGCAACCCAGCTTGTTGTATGGGAATTCTGCACAGGCTGTCGTGACGCTTCTACGTTCAAGCTCAGCAATTCCAAGTTTATTGACGGTATCACCGCAGGCGACCACAATCCGAATGTAAAGACCAATTACAACAAGATTATCGCCAAGCTCAACAGCTATAACGTGATTCCGAGCTTTTCTTACGATACACAGGCAAAGGCAAAGAACAGCGTCAAGGAGCTGAAATACAGCGACGGCAAGTACAGCCTTACGCTGACAGACAGCAACAAAATTTTATCCGACTACACCTTCAAGAAAACAGGCGATGTGACTGTTTCCGTTTCGGGTAACAAGATTACTTTGACTTCCTTAAAGGCTATTCCCGACGCTGTTGTTTTCAGCGCAACAAAGAATATGCCGAAGGTTACAACTACCCTTGTTGCCTGCGGCAGCTCCTCAAAGCAGGACGTTGTAACGGGCGTTCAGTCCGATACCGAAACCAAGACAGCATATTTCGCTGTTAAGACCTTGGCAGGCTCGCTCAAAATTGTCAAGACCTCTGATGACGGAAAGGTTGACGGCGTAAAATTCAAGATTACAGGCGCTGACAATTACAGCAAGACCGTAACCACCAATGCAAAGGGCGAATTCCAGCTTGATGACCTCAAGGTAGGCACATATACCGTTACTGAGGTTACTGAGGAAAGATATGAGGATCAGAAAGCACAGACCGTTAAGGTAGAAAGCGGCAAGACTGCCACCGTCAAATTCAGTAATGTATTGAAGCGTGGTAATCTTCAGGTCGTGAAGTCCTCGGAGGATAATTTCAACGAGGGCGTAAAATTCCACCTTTACGGCACATCACTCTCAGGCGCAAAGGTTGACGAGTATGCTACCACCGACAAGAACGGCATAGCCAACTTTAAGAATATCCTTGTAAGCGGAGATAACCCCTATACCCTTGAAGAGGTAGATACTTCCATTCGCTATGTTGTACCGAAGTCACAGACTGCACCTGTTGTTTGGGACAAGGCGACTAAACGTGAATTTATCAATGTTTTGAAGAAGTTTACCGTAACCGTAGAAAAGACCGACGCTGAAGCAAAGAAGGCACAGGGCGACGCTACGCTTGCCGGAGCAAAGTACGGCATCTATGACGGCGATAAGCTGGTTGATACCTACACCACCGACAAGGACGGCAAATTCACCACAAAGGAATATGTTTGCGGCGATAATTGGACTATCAGAGAGATTGAGCCTTCCGAGGGCTATCTCCTCAACGAAACAGTTTACAATGTCGGCGCAGAAGCGAAAAACTACACCGTTGAGCATAACCCCATATCTGTCGGCGTTACCGAACAGATCATCAAGGGCGAGATTGAAATCGTTAAGCACACCGATCAGGGACAGACTAAAATCGAAACACCCGAAGAAGGAGCCACGTTTCAGCTCTTTCTCAAAAGCGCAGGGAGTTTTGACAAAGCAAAGGACAGTGAGCGTGATACCCTTATCTGCGACGAAAAGGGATACGCAAAATCAAAGAAGCTGCCTTATGGCACTTACACCGTCCATCAAACCTACGGCTGGGAAGGCAGACACTATGTTGACGACTTCGATGTATTCGTCTGCGACAACTCTAAGCCGTACAGCTTCATCATTAATAATGATATCTTCGAGTCCTATCTTAAGGTTGTTAAGGTGGATGCTGAATCAGGAAGAACCATCCCCTATGAGGGAGCGGGATTCCAGATTTATGCACCCGATAATACTCTGATCACTATGTCCGTTCCGTACCCCTCGAATCTCACAATCGACACATTCTACACCAACAGCGAGGGCTATCTTATCACTCCCGAAATGCTCGTGTACGATAAGGGCTACAAGCTTGTAGAGGTTCAGGCTCCGCACGGCTATGTGCTTGACAGTACACCCATCACCTTTGACATCACAGAAGAAAACTCCACAGAGGAGGGCAGCATTGTTTTGACTAAGGTAAATAAGCCGAACTACGCTCAGAAAGGCAAGATTACTATTGCCAAAGAGGGCGAAGTTTTCTATGGCGTAAATGTCAGCGGCGGCACTGATGATGAGGGTAACGAAATCCCCACCATTTACCAGCCTGTTTATGAAACCGCAGGACTTAAAGGCGCTACCTATGAAATCCGTGCCGCAGAAGATATTATCACTCCTGACGGCACAGTCCGCAATCACAAGGGCGACCTTGTAGATACCGTTACCACAGGTAATGACGGCTTTGCAAAAAGTAAGGCTCTCTATCTTGGTAAGTACGAAATCAAGGAGATCCACGCACCCTACGGAATGGTACTCAGTGATGAAACTCATAATGTGGAGCTTGTCTACGCTGACCAGACCGTAGAAATCACAGAAACCTCTACATCGTTCTACAACGAAAGACAGAAGGTTAATGTAAACCTCGAAAAGTGGCTTGAAACTAACGAGCCGTTTGACATCGGCACTAACGAGGAAATCAAGAATATTTCCTTTGGCTTATTCGCCACCGAGGAGCTTGTATCCGCAAGCGGAACTACCATTCCCGCAGACGGCTTGATTGAGATCATCACGCTTGATGAAAACGGCAACGGTTTTGTCGGCACTGACCTTCCTTTTGGCAGCTACTATGTCAAGGAGCTTGCCACCGACGAGCATTATATCTTGACTGATACCAAATTCCCCGTTGTATTTGAATACGAGGGTGAAAACACAAAGACCGTTGACCTCACCGTGAATAACGGAGAGCCTATCACCAATGAGCTGATTTACGGTACTGTTTCCGGCAAAAAGATTGACGAGAACGGCGAAGCACTCGGTGGCGCAGTTATCGGGCTGTTTAAGAGCGCAGACGCAGAGTTTACTGCGAAAAACGCAACCTTGACAACAGAATCAGCCGAGGACGGCAGCTTCACCTTTGGCGAGGATACTATTCCTTACGGCATTTGGTATATCAGAGAAATCGAACAGCCGACAGGCTTTGTACTCAATGATACTGTCTATCCCGTTACAATCGGGAAGGACGGCGATGTAGTTGAAATCGAGATTGTCAACGAGCATATTTGTGGCAATGTTAAGACCACAAAGGTTGACGCTGATTATCCCGACAATAAGCTGACAGGCGCAGTATTTGAAATCTATTCCGATACCAACGCTGACGGTAAGCTCGACAAGGACGATAAGCTGCTCGGCGAAATCAAGGAAACCGACACAGGCATTTATGAGATGGACGACCTTGTTTACGGTCATTATCTCGTAAAAGAGAAGAAGGCTCCCGACGGCTTTATCCTCGATGAAAACACCTATCCCGTCTTAATCGAAACTGACGGTAAGACCTATGATGTTGAGAACGACGCAGGCAAGGGCTTCCTGAATGAAGCTATGAAAGGCTCGCTCAAAATCGTTAAGACTTCTTCCGATAATAAAGTTGAAGGCATCTCCTTCCGTGTAACAGGCGAGAATGGCTATGACAAGACCTTTAAGACCGATAAGAACGGCGTAATTCTCATTGATGGCTTACGCATTGGCAAGTATGTCGTATCTGAGGTGAACGACGACGCTGCCGCAGGATATATTCTTCCCGATGACGAGGTTGTCGAGATTGAGTACGGCAAGACCGCTAGCGTTAAAATGCACAATGAAAAAATCCACGTTCCGCAGACAGGCGATGACAGTGCTCCGGGCAGCCTTTGGCTGATGATCGGAGGTATTTCGGCAGCCGGTATTGCGGCTTGCGTGACAGCTCTTGTAAGAAAGAGTAAGAAGCATAACAAGGAGGCAGCATAATGAAAGTGATTATTGCTATCGTTTTACTTGTTTTCATTATCGGCGGTTTCATCTTTCTTCAGATCAAGAACCGCAACAACAAGAAGTGATTATCAACACGACGGGCGGCTCATAAGGTCGCCCGTCAGTTTTAGGAGGTACGAATGTATAAGTTAAAAACCGTGGAGAATATGGTGTTAAACGTACTGATTTCAAATCCCGACGCTCGTGACGACGATATGAGATTATATTATTACGTTTGCCGTGATTGCATAAGCGAAACTCACGGTAACACACACCTCTCCTTTGAAGAAGTTATGACCAACTATAAGGAGCTGGGCTGTCCCGGCTTCGAGAGCATTCGGCGAACAAGGCAGAAGATTCAGGCGATTCTCCCGGAACTCGGCTGCTCGCCTACTGTCCGCCGAAGAAGAAACAAAGGCGTTATCGCATACACGAACTACGCCTTAGACAAGGAGGGTAACTAATGGCTGATAAAACTGTTATCACACCCCAGCAAAGGTTTAAGGTGCTGACAAAACTTTTTGAAGCGGGCTTCAAATCCGAAAAGGACTTGCAGAGCATTAACTTTCAGAATGTTTTCCGCATCGAAGGCTTAACCGTACAGGATATGAGTATCATATCCGAATTACAACAATACACAAAGAGTAACAAGCTCTATTCTTATCTTGGAGGTATGTTTGATGAACAACACAACGAATAAAAAGAAGGTTATCTGGACGGGATTTAATGTTTCCTTACCGTGTGTAAAAGCTCTGTTAAAGGCAGATAATCCTGACATCAGCGACGAAGAATTAACTGTAGCGATTTACGAGGCGAATTTCGGGTATTTTGAAAAACTCAGCGATATCTTGAGTCTTACAGCTTTGGAACAACCCATCATTGCTATTGTAAACTATAAGGATATAAATGATGATAGAGACTGCGGGACAGATATTCAGGTGATTGATTCTGGCAATCTCAGCGAGTGTCTTGATTATGAGTTTGATCTTGCGGAATGGTATGTCGATGAAAACGGTGACTTCTGTTCGTATGGCATTAACAGAGATTATGTATTCCACGCAAAATATTTTGCGATTGATGAGGACGCTCCATTGAGCGCACTCCAGCACTTGTTTGTTGATGTAAACGACGAGGATTTCGATTTTGGGGATGTAAGTGATATGTTCCTGAGTATCGGCGATGATGTCCTCTACGCTTTGAAGCATAATCGCTGCTTACGGTACGAAGGCGGTGCTTTCAATGAAGATTAACAGCGTTCCCCTGAAAGGCAAGGAATATTTTTATACCTTTCGCAACAGTCAGCAAATATCCTCGCAGACGGGCTTGATCGGCTACATCCGTGCGGATATGGGTACGCTCGGTACGGAATTCTTCTCAACGTGGAACGGCTTTCGTGATGACCTGAATACACAGGATTTCAAGGACGATATTGATGCCGTCATCAACTCATTAAGAGAGGACGGCGGCTTTCTCTCCAGCCGTGACCAGCTTGAAGATTTTTGCATTAACAGCAACAACGTATTCGCTTATAATTCAGGCGTTGATTACGGCGTAAGAGTGAATACGAAGGACTACGCCTTCCTTATGCGCCTTAACCCGTATAAGGGTAACTACAATCTTTACTGCTACTGCTATAAGAAGGATTGGCTTGACCACCATCTTGAAAAGGCGGAGCGTGGGATTCGCTTTATTGATTCCCATTACAACGAGAAATTCAGGCTGTATGACGGCGACCAAATCGTTATCGGCAAGCCCGACGGCAGCTTTGATACGCACAACGGTTTGCGTGACCGTTCCGAAAGGTATGATGTTCGATATATCGACGACTACCATTTTGAATATGGCAGAAATCTTCGCCATATCTGTGAATTTGCGGAGCTACTCGAAAAGTCAGGCAATGTTGTTGTACCGCTTCGAGCGTCGCTCCCCGACCAATGCTACACCTTTGTTGAAGGCTTAAATATGATAGCGATTATCAATAAGGGCGAGCTTGGCTACACCGACGCTAAATCAGCAAACGGCAGACCGAGCGAAAACCGTGCAATGGTAAATAAGCTGAACGAACAGCTCGGCGTTACAAAGGCGCAGTATGCGGCAATGAAGCAAGGCTCACGTTTTGGCTTTGATAAGCCGGACGCTGATCCTAAAAACTATACCGAGAAAGGAACTTTAATCAAGCCTAAAAACAGAAATCACGACGCAAGATAAGGAGGTGCTTTTCCTATGGCGAGAAAGTTTGACCTTATCTCACAACTATATGTAGATACCTCGAAAGAGGTTTTGTCGCCCGATAAATGGGCGGCTTTTTTACGCACAGCCTGTTATAATTACAGACTGCGCTTTGACGAACAGCTCCTTATTTACGCTCAGAAACCGGAAGCAACCGCTGTTCTCCAGATAGACCGGTGGAACAGGACTTTTGGACGCTGGGTAAACCGAGGGGCAAAAGGCATTGCCGTCTTTGAAAGACACGACGGCGTTTCACAGAAATTAGTACACTACTTCGATATATCCGACACACACGCAGGCGAATACTCACGAGTTGTCCCGATTTGGACTATGCAGCCCGAATATACAGAAGAAGTAATCACAACCCTTGAAAACACTTTTGGTGATCTCGAAGATAAGGGTAGCCTTGCAAAAGCGATAATGTCGGCGGCAAACAACGCCGTTGAGGATAACGCTCCTGATTATATCAGAGACTTGCTTCTCAGCACAAACGACACCTTCCTTGAAGATTTAGGCGAGGATAGCGTAACAGCTATGTATAAGGAACTTTTGACGAACAGCGTCGCCTATATGATGATGACAAGGCTTGTCGTCGATACCGATATGTATTTTGACGATTATGATTTCCGTAACGTCGTCAATTTCAATTCTGATGACACCCTTAACGCCCTCGGCGTAGCTACCGGAGCAATCGCTGAGATGGGCTTGTCGGAAGTATCCAAAACCGTTTTGGCACTCAACCGACAGAATCGCACATTTGTGGAAAACAGGCAACCCGAATATACTAATGACAGAAACAATGAAAGGAGTTTTGAAGATGGCAGAACTGACTTACACAATGCAGGGCGATTATCTGCTTCCCAATCTGACGCTTCCCGAACAGCCGAAGGTCGAGCTGGGACAGTACGCTCAGATGAGGAGGAAGTATCTGTATCGTCAGCGCAGAATCCTCTATACCAATCTGCTGACGAAGGGCAAGCTGACCGAACACTTGGCGGAAATCGAACAGACAGCGCTGGAGATGGAGGAACGCCTGCTCAAACAGATGGCAGCTCAGGAGGGCGTGACGGAGAAGCTGAAAGCGGAAGATCCGATGAAGTGGACACGCCTGATGAACAATCTCCGGCACTCAGCACAGGAGATCGTACAAGCGGAACTGATTTACGCTTAAATCCCGAAGAACAGGCTCAGAATTTTGAGCCTGTTTTTTCTACCGCTGATACCATTCAGCTTATCGGTAATGTGGTAGATTTCTTTGAAAGATACCCGCACCTATACTCTGAATTAAATCTTGGAACTGACCGCACACAGGCATTTGTACGGCTCAGCTACACTTTTAATCACGCCGAAGATACAGAAAGGCTTTTGGATAAAATGAAAGCACTTATTATTCCCGAATCGGCAAGTGAGGATTTTGAAAGAGTATATAAGCAGGTGGAGCAGCGCCGCAATTTACTTACCGTTATAAGCAGCGACAAGTATGTTAGCGGCGACACTAATTTCAACGTCTTTGACGAGGACGGAGAACTCAGAAAACACCCATTCTTCGGTGTCGATGAAGTGGTGAATGAGATTCTTGCTACTACACCGCACCTCAAGGCAAGCCTTGATGAAATCCGAGGATACTTTGAAGGTTTTTCAGACATTCAAAAGCGTACCGAGTATATCCGCAGTATATTCAACGATGATTTTACGGAGATTATCCTTGCAGATGATACCCGTGTAGGCTATAAGACCTACGAGAACGGATTACTCATTTGGAAAGGTCGTTATCCTGACCGTGAAGGACAGAGCTTTCATCGTTGGGACGTTGTTGCCGGACACTTTGAAGCAATGCGCTTGCTTGGTATGTTGCACAGCGTTATTAAACCATTACCGTCACAGGACGGACAATTACAGCTTATTACAGAATCGGCAGGAAGGAACAATCCTGCCTTTTCTTTTTCGCAGGAGCTTATCGACGCAGCTCTCACAAGAGGAAGCGGTGTATCCGAAGGCAAACTGCGGATTTATGAGCAATATCAGAAATCACTATCAAAGAGCGAAAATATATCTTTCCTCAAAAAAGAGTATGGCATAGGCGGCTCGTCAAGCGCTGTACCGTACACAGGTGTTGGTGAGGATCACAGCGGAAAAGGTATTGAATTGCGTCTTGGCTATGACGAAGGCTCTCCACGACAAATGCTCACTTGGAATTACGTTGAAAAGCGTATCGGTGAACTTATCAAACTTGACCGTTATCTCAACTCAAAAGAAAAAGAGTATTATCCGAGGTGGCTTGAACGTCAGGAAGAACTGCGGGCAGAGCGAGCCGCTGAGCGAAAAATCCGTGAAGCACTTTTTACGCCGCCGTCAGAAAAGTCTGAGCCTAAGCCTGTTGAGTTTGAATACCGATATACGCTTGGTGCTTCGGTATATATCGGCGCAAGCGAGTATGAAATCCTCTCCGTTGATGATGACCGTGTAATGCTCTTTGACAAGAATTTCCCGTTATTCAACAAGGAAATGCTTAGGGCAGAGTTTGACGCAAAGGTCAAAGAAAACCCGATGAACGACCATTTGAAGGTCGCCGTACAACCCGAAAAAGAACAGGAAACCTCCCAGCGTGATTATTCAAAATACAATCCTCTTATGCAGGAATATTTCAGGTTAAAGGACGAACATCCCGACACCATTATTCTGTATAGAATAGGTGAATTTTTGGAAGCAATGGGCGACGACGCAGAACTTGTATCTCAGGCGTTGGGACTGCAATTAACAAGGCGTATGATTTCTTCCGATGAAGATATTAAGATGTGCGGCTTTCCGGCAAGCAGGCTTGAAACCAATCTGAATATGCTCCTTGACAGAGGACATAAGGTTGGTATCTCGAATATTGACGAGAATCATAGCCGCAAGTTTTATCTTATGGAATCTGATAGAGCGCACGAGCCTATTCAGTCACACCCTGTTGGCAGAATTGATTACATCAACGCTAATGGGAAAATTGAAAACTCGATTGAGTACACCAATCCGACAATGCTTGAAAAGGACATCAAGGAGGAAAGTACCTTTGGCGTTAAAATGGCAGTTTATTTGTATATGGACACAGATGGAAATACAATGCCCCACGATTTTATTGATAGACTGCCTAACCCGTTACAGCATTTTGAAATCATCGACCAACCGCAACCACAATCAGAGTACGATTTTTTATTGAAGCGTGCAACAGAAATTCTCTCCGAATATTCGATTAGAGAATTTGGTACAGATGACTTTGAGTTACCCGACGATTTATCTGAAATCAACGTCGCATACACAACCACCGAGGACGAAAAGCACGAATTAACGGCTAATGTAAACCTTGTTGATTTTCGTATCGAAACAAAGATTGATGATACCGTTGTCCGCACTGAGCAATACGATTCTTTGCAGGATATTGTCGAGAACGGCTTGGACGGTATGGAGTTTGACGACCTCATTTATGTGTCCGATGAGGAGCTTACACCGTTCTATGAGGAACACGACGAGCTTGACGACGTAGATCCCGCAGTTATTCGTCAGCAGCTTGAGGACGCAGGGATAGTCAACGGTGAGCTTGTCGATGAAGATAAGCTGAACAGTGATCCATTTATTCAACAGGTTATGGCTGACGCAGAAGCCGTTGCCGACAACTCTGACCTTATCGGACAGGAGCTGACGCTTGATGAACGCAAATTCATTGTTGAGAGCGTGGGCAGTAACGGCGACGTTTCAATGCGTGATATTACCTTTGAGGACACTAACGGTTTTCCAATATTCCGTTCCGAAAAGGTAGGTTTTGTTCGCCGTGCCATTGAAGAACAACAGACACAGCAGGAAGAAATCACACCCGCTTGGGAGCGTCAACCGAGAGCAAAGGCGCAGACCTTTGACCTTCACCCTGACATTCCTATGGCTGACCGTCATACCTTTGACCTCAAAGCCTTTGAGTTAGAGGAGGTTGGCAAAAAGGCACGTTTTCGCAGAAATGTTGAAGCTATCCGTGTCTTGAAAGAGTGTGAGTTTGACAACAGATTTGCCACACCCGAAGAACAACAAGTCCTCGCACAGTATGTCGGATGGGGCGGAATCCCCGAAGCGTTTGACGAAAACAATACAGCGTGGGCGGACGAGTTTACAGAGCTTTATGGCTTACTCTCACCTGAAGAATATCAGTCTGCGAGAGAAAGTACGCTGACCGCATTTTACACCCCGCCCATCGTGATTTCAGCTATTTACAAGGCTATGGAACAGATGGGCTTTAAGGGAGGCAACATTTTGGAACCGTCCTGCGGTATCGGTAACTTTATCGGTATGCTGCCGCAGAGTATGGAGAACAGCCGTGTATATGGCGTTGAGATTGATAAGATTTCCGCAGGTATCGCACAGCAGCTCTATCAGCGTTCCTCTATTGCCGGACAGCCGTTTGAGGAAGCGAATATCCCCGACAGCTTTTTTGACGCAGTTGTAGGTAACGTCCCCTTCGGTGATTTCAGCGTAGCCGACAAACGCTACGATAAAAACCATTTCCTTATTCACGACTACTTCTTTGCGAAGTCCCTTGATAAGCTCCGTCCGGGCGGCGTTATGGCTCTTGTTACTTCAAAGGGTACAATGGACAAAGAAAACCCCGCCGTGCGTAAATATATCGCACAGCGAGCCGAGCTGCTCGGAGCAATCCGTCTACCGAATAACACCTTTAAGGGTAACGCAGGCACAGAGGTTGTGTCGGATATTCTTATCCTACAAAAGCGTGACCGCATTATCGACATCGAGCCTGATTGGGTGCATTTGAATACCGATGAAAACGGTATCCGAATGAACAGCTACTTTGTAGAACACCCTGATATGGTACTCGGTGATATGAAGATGGTGTCGGGACGATTTGGCGAGGAAGCGACGTGTGTTCCATACGAAAATGCTGACCTTGCAGCCTTGCTTGATGAAGCAGTATCCAATATTCACGGTGAGATAAACGAGTACGAGCAGGACGAGGAGCTGGAGGAAGAAGATTATTCTATCCCCGCTGATCCGAATGTCAGAAACTTCTCTTACACGCTGCTTGACGACGTAATCTATTTCCGTGAGAACAGCCGAATGTCGCCTGTTGATATGTCAGCTACAGCAGAAAACCGAATCAAGGGCTTGATTGAGATCCGCAATTCCGTCAGGCACTTGCTGGAGTTGCAGACTGAGGACTATCCCGACAGCGATATAAAAGCCGAAATGCAGCGTTTGAATACGCTGTACGATGAATATACGAAGAAGTACGGACTTATCAGCAGCCGTGCTAATAATATGGCGTTTTCAAGGGACAGCTCCTATTCGCTACTATCCTCTCTTGAGGTGTTGGACGAGGACGGAAACCTTGAGCGCAAGGCTGATATTTTCTTCAAACGCACTGTCAAGGCACATAAGCCTGTTACTTCTGTTGACACCGCAACCGAAGCGCTCGCCGTTTCTATGGGTGAAAAGGCAGAGGTCGATATGGACTATATGTGTGAGTTGACAGGTAAGAGCGAACAGAAGATTTACGACGAATTACAAGGCGTAATTTTCCTCAATCCTTTGTATGAAAACAACCGTTATTCAGAACAGAAATATCTGACGGCTGATGAGTACTTGTCGGGCAATGTCAGGGAGAAACTTGAAACCGCACAGAAATCGGCGGCAGTAAACCCTGATACCTATTCCATCAATGTGCAGGCTCTTGAACGGGTACAGCCGGAGCCTTTGACAGCTTCCGAAATCTCGGTAAGGCTCGGCGCTACTTGGATACCGCCTGAGATTATCCAACAGTTTGTGTTTGAATTTCTCGGTACACCACGCTATGCCCAGTGGAAAATGCAGTTACACTATTCACCCTATACGAGTGAATGGAGCATTGAAAACAAGAGCTATGATAACACCAACATCAAAGCGTATCGCACCTACGGTACTGACCGAATAAACGCTTACAGAATCATTGAGGAAACCCTTAATCTGAAAGATGTTCGTATCTTCGACTATGTTGAGGACGAGTTTGGCAAGCGCAAGCCTGTCATAAATAAAAAGGAAACGACTATTGCTTTGCAAAAACAAGAGCTTATTAAAGAGGGCTTCCGAGAATGGATTTGGAAAGATCCGCAGCGCCGTGAACGGCTCTGTAAAATCTACAATGAAAAGTTTAACAGCACCCGTCCCCGTGAGTACGACGGCAGCCATATCACGTTTAGCGGTATGAATCCCGAAATTGAACTCAGGGAACACCAGAAGAACGCTGTCGCCCACATTTTATATGGCGGCAATACGCTCCTTGCACACGCAGTTGGGGCAGGAAAGACGTTTGAGATGACGGCGGCTGCTATGGAATCTAAAAGGCTTGGACTTTGCTCCAAGTCTTTATTTGTTGTGCCGAATCACCTTACCGAACAATGGGCTGCGGAGTTTTTACAGCTCTATCCGGCGGCGAATATTTTGGTGGCGACAAAGAAAGATTTTGAAACCGCCAACCGTAAGCGTTTCTGCGGCAGAATCGCCACAGGCGACTATGACGCAATCATTATCGGTCACTCTCAGTTTGAGAAAATTCCGATGAGCATAGAGCGTCAACGTGCTTTGCTTGAACAGCAGATTGATGAAATTACTGATGGTATTGCCGAGCTGAAAGAAAACCGAGGAGATAACTTCTCGATAAAGCAGCTTGAAAAAACCCGAAAATCTATCAAGGTAAAACTGCAAAAGCTGAACGACCAAACCCGAAAAGATGATGTAGTCACCTTTGAGGAACTCGGCGTAGACAGGCTCTTTATTGACGAAAGCCACTACTACAAAAACCTTTACCTCTACACAAAAATGAGGAACGTCGGCGGTATCGCTCAGACCGAAGCGCAGAAAAGCTTCGACCTCTTTATGAAATGCCGCTATCTTGATGAAATCACAGGCGGCAGAGGAACGGTATTTGCAACAGGTACTCCTATCTCAAATTCAATGGTTGAGTTATATACCATTCAGAGATATTTGCAGTATGAAACCCTTGTTGAGAACGGCTTGCAGCACTTCGATGCTTGGGCTTCCACGTTCGGCGAAACCGTGACCGCCTATGAGCTGAAACCCGAAGGAACAGGATACAGAACGAAAACTCGTTTTGCTAAATTCTACAATCTTCCCGAACTAATGGCGATGTTCAAACAGGTTGCGGATATCAAGACGGCGGATACATTAAATCTGCCGACGCCAACGCCGCACTATCACAATGTCGCCGTGAAACCATCCGAAATGCAAAAGACGATGGTTGCAGACCTTGCCGAGCGAGCTGAAAAAGTCAGAGATGGTAATGTTGATCCGAGCG
>ENA-UPTB01000912-UPTB01000912.1-human-gut-metagenome-genome-assembly--contig:-NODE-912-length-28563-cov-29.336446_pt1 | contig 28563 bp, 23 predicted proteins | sample MGYA00250046_ERZ773369 | MGnify/ENA primary metagenome ERZ773369 (study PRJEB29103, sample SAMN06111938) | human gut metagenome | biome: human gut; feature: ankylosing spondylitis patient; material... | reverse complement strand
GTCATGGCCGAGGCTCTGGAGAAGTGGAACGTGGACATCTTCAAGATGACCCTGCCCCGCATCTACCAGATCGTGGTCGAGATGGACCGCCGCGCCCGCGAGAAGCTGGAAGCAGCCTTCCCCGGCGACCAGGGCAAGATCAACTATATGGCCCTCATCGGCGACAATCAGGTGCGCATGGCCAACATCTGCGCCTACACCGCCAACAGCATCAACGGCGTCTCCAAGCTCCACAGCGAGATCATCAAGGAGAGCGTCTTCCACGACTACTACCTGTTCAAGCCTCAGGCTTTCAAGAACGTGACCAACGGCATCGCTTACCGCCGCTGGCTGCTGGCCTCCAACCCCGAGCTGTGCAAGCTGCTGGACGAGACCATCGGCACCGGCTACAAGCACGACGCCGCCGACCTGTCCAAGCTGAACAAGTTCGCTGCGGACAAGACCGTCCTGAAGCGCCTGAATGAAATCAAGTTGGACAACAAGAAGAACTTTGCCGCTTACCTCGAGAAGAGCACCGGTCAGGTCATCGACCCCAACTCCATCTTCGACTGCCAGGTCAAGCGTATGCACGAGTACAAGCGCCAGCACCTGAATGCGCTGAACATCGCTGCTCAGTACCTGTACCTGAAGGAGAACCCCAACGCCGACTTCATCCCCAAGACCTATATCTTCGGCGCAAAGGCTGCCCCCGGCTACTATATGGCCAAGCAGATGATCCGCATGATCTGCAAGCTGGGCGACCTCATCAACAACGACCCCGCTGTCCGCGAGAAGCTGCGCGTGGTCTATCTGGAAGAGTACTGTGTCTCCCTGAGCGAGCACCTGATGCCCGCAGCCGAGGTCTCTGAGCAGATCTCTCTGGCAGGCACCGAGGCTTCCGGTACTGGCAACATGAAGTTCATGCTGAACGGTGCCATCACGCTGGGTACTCTGGACGGCGCAAACGTCGAGATCGCCGACGCCGCCGGCAAGGAGAATGAGCTCATCTTCGGTATGCTGACCCCCGAGGTCAACAACCTCAAGCAGGTGGGCTATCACCCCAACGCCTTCATCACGGGCGACGACGTTGCAAATGCTGCTCTGAACTTCCTGGAGCGCGGCTGGAACGGCGAGAACTTCCACGAAGTCACCGAGAACCTGCGCAGCAGCGACCCCTATATGGTCATGGCCGACTTCAAGGACTACCGCCGTGCTCAGGCCGACCTGCAGCGCCTGTATGCTGACCGTGAGCAGTGGGCTAAGATGAGCCTGAAGAACATCGCCAACAGCGGCATCTTCAGCGCTGACCGTGCCGTTCTGGACTACGCACGCGACATCTGGCACGCTTCTGCTGTGAAATAAACCTCTCCGTCAGCGCTGACGCGCTGCCACCTCCCCTATCAAGGGGAGGCCTTGGCATATCGGAAAGCCTCACCTCTTCGCCAGAGGCTCCCCTCGGTAGGGGAGCTGTCGAGCGAATGCGAGACTGAGAGGTTATCCCTTTAATAATAACGCAACGCCCCGTGGCATCGCTGCCCGGGGCTTTTTTTGAGAAAGGACGATCCTTTTTGCCTTGTCTGTTCAATAGTTTCGACCCCTACTTCAAGCAGCCCTTCGGTGCGGTGCGCGCCGGTCAGAGTGTGCATTTGTCCCTCTGCATCCCGGAGGAGCTGGGCTATGTAGACCCTCATCTCGTCCTGCAAAAAGAGGGCAAGTACGATGTTCCCGTCCACTACCGGATGAAGTTTGACGGCCAGACGCCCCATCAGAACCACTTCTCGGTGGACGTCACCCTCAACGACGTGGGCCTCTACTTCTACTATTTCGACCTCTACACCGACTTCCGCCACATCGTGCGCGGGCCGGACAACTGCGGCGTCGTGAGCTGGCAGGAGGGCGAGAGCTGGCAGATCACCGTGTATGAGGCCGATTTTGAGACGCCCGCCCCCATCAAGGGCAAGGTGTTCTACCAGATCTTCCCCGACCGCTTCTGTGAGGGCGTGGAGAACAAGCCCATGCCCTTCCCCGACCGGCTCTATCAGGCCGACAAGCACGCCGAGCCCTTCTGGAAGCCCAATGAGGTGGGCGGCCACCTGAACGAGGACTATTTCGGCGGCGACCTCAAGGGCATCCAGATGAAGCTGCCCTACCTCCGCGAGATGGGCGTAGATTACCTTTACCTGAACCCTATCTTTGAGGCCCACTCCAACCACCGCTACAACACCGCCGACTACCTCAATGTAGACCCCCTGCTGGGTACCAACGAGGATTTCGAGACCCTCTGCGCCGAGGCCAGGAAGTACGGCATCGGCATCGTGCTGGACGGCGTGTTCAGCCACACCGGCTCCGACAGCCGCTATTTCAACCGCGAGGGCCGCTACGGCGAGGGCGGTGCCTATCGTGACCCCAACTCCCCCTACCGCAGCTGGTACGATTTCGATTCCAAGTATAATGGTGGCTACCGCAGCTGGTGGGGCTTCGAGACCCTGCCCGAAGTCAACGAAGAAACGCCATCCTACGTCGAATTTATCACCGGCGAGGGCGGTGTCATCGACACCTGGCTCCGCAGGGGCGCAGCAGGCTTCCGTCTGGACGTGGCCGACGAGCTGCCCGACGAATTTATTGAAAAAGTGCGCACCGCCGTCAAGCGGGTCGGCCCGGATAAGTTCCTTCTGGGCGAAGTGTGGGAGGACGCCACCACCAAGTTCGGCTTCGACAAGCGCCGCACCTACCTGCTGGGCAAGGGCCTCGACAGCGTGATGAACTACCCCTTCAAGAACGCCGTTCTGGGCTTCGTCTGCGGACAGGACGCCGGCCAGACCATGACCGACATCCTCTCCATCTGCGAGCACTACCCCGCCCCGGCCCTCGATACGGCCCTGAACTTCCTCTCCACCCACGACACCGAGCGCGCACTGACCGTCATTGCCGACGAGCCTGCCAATGGCCGGGGCCGCGAGTGGCAGAGCGGCCGCTGTGTCACCGGCGACGCCTACGAGGAAGGAATGCTCAAGCTGCGGATGGCTTACGCCATCATCTACACTCTGCCCGGCGTCCCCTGCCTCTACTACGGCGACGAGATCGGGATGCAGGGCTACCGTGACCCCTTCAACCGCGGCTTCTACTGCTGGAACAGCCACGAAGAGCGGCTGAAACCTGTTCTGGCACAGCTGGCACAGCTCCGCCACACCTGCGAGGCCTTCCGCACCGGAGAGCTTCGTGTCCTGCGGGCGGAGGGCGGCGTCCTCCACTACCAGCGCATCGGCGAGTTTGAGGTGGCAGAGATCATCGTCAACCGCACCGAGCATATCATCGTAGAGCCGCTGGCCTCCGGCAAGCACACCGAGGTGAACCCCATGGGCTTCACCATCGTGGTGGAAGAGGTCGGCCACAACCCGAACCACAGCTACTACGACTATAAGTGACCCCCACCCCCCTGCCCTGCCTGCGGCATCCCGCCCGGCGTGAGCAGGGGGGTTATTCATAATCTGTCTCTGTACTTTTCAGACGTTTTGCTTTATAATGGTGAAAAAGGAGGGAGAACTCATGTCTGTTGACCCTATTTTCTGGCTTCTGGCCGCCATCGGCTTTGTGGTGCTGGAGACCATGACCCTGAACCTTGTATCCGTCTGGTTTGCCGTGGGCAGCGCCGCAGCCCTGCTGAGCTGTCTGGTCACCGGCTCCTTCCGGGTGCAGGCGGTGGTGTTCGTGGCGGTCAGCACCCTCTGCCTGCTGGCCCTCAAGCCCCTGTGCGCCCGGCTGCGCAGGCCTCCCGCCGCCACCAACGGCGACCGTGCCTTGGGCCGGGAGGCCACAGTGCTCACCCCTGTCTCCGCCGAGACCACCGGCCGGGTGCGGCTGGACGGCGTGGACTGGAACGCCCGCTGCGCCACCCCCGGCGACACCCTGACCCCGGGCCAGAGCTGCCGGGTGGCCGAGATCCACAGCACCCTGCTCATCGTGGAGCCTGTCCTGACCGAGACCGCCCGCCGGGCGGCTCACTGATATGAAAGGAGCGTCCCTATGCCTATCATGCTGTTCCTTATCCTCATCCTCATCTTCGTCATCCTGCTGGTGGTCGTCACCAACATCGTCATCGTGCCGCAGTCCATGGTCTACGTCGTGGAGCGTCTGGGCAGCTACTCCGAGACATGGAGCGCCGGCCTCCACGTCAAGATCCCGTTCCTCGAGCGGGTGGCGAAGAAAGTCAGCCTGAAAGAGCAGGTCGCCGACTTTCCCCCTCAGCCGGTCATCACCCGCGATAACGTCACCATGCAGATCGATACGGTGGTCTTCTTCCAGGTGATGGATGCCAAGCTCTACACCTACGGCGTCAACCAGCCCATCGCGGCCATCGAGAGCCTGTCGGCCACCACCCTGCGCAACATCATCGGCGAGATGGAGCTGGACCACACCCTCACCAGCCGCGACACCATCAACAGCAAGATCACGGCCATCCTTGATGAAGCCACCGACAAGTGGGGCATCAAGGTCAACCGTGTTGAGGTCAAGAACATCATCCCGCCGCGCGAGATCCAGGAGGCCATGGAAAAGCAGATGAAGGCAGAGCGCGAGAAGCGCGCCGTCATCCTGAAAGCAGACGGCGAGAAGCAGGCCGCCATTACTGCCGCCGAGGGCGAAAAGGAATCCGCCATCCTCCGCGCCGACGCCGTCAAACAGCAGCGCATCCTTGAGGCCGAGGGCGAGGCGCAGGCCATCCTCGCCGTCCAGAAGGCCAACGCCGACGCCATCCGCCTGCTGAACGAGGCCATGCCTACCGACAAGGTCCTGGCCCTTCGCAGTCTGGAAGCGCTGGCCAAGGTCGCCAACGGCAAGGCCACCAAGATCATCATCCCTTCCGATTTGCAGAATCTGGGCGGCGTCGTCCCCAGCATCAAAGAGCTGATGACCGACCCCAAAGACGCAGAATAAGAGGTTTCTCCTATGATTTACGATACCCTGAACAATCTTCCCAACTATCTCGGCATGAGCGACAACCTTGACGCTGTCATCGAGTTCGTCATGGCCCGGGACATCAACAATCTGCCCGCTGGAAAGACCCGCATTGACGGCGACAAGGCCGTGGTCACGGTGAGCACCGTCACACCGCAGACCTCGGACAAAGCGCTCTTCCAGCGCCGGGACGCTCACCTGACCCTCGAGACCGACCTTGAGGGCAGCGAGCTGTTCGAAGTCTCGCTGGGCGAGCTGACTCCCACCAGGCCCACCGACGAGGCCGCCGACCTGACCGTCGGCACCGCCGGCACCAGCATCGCCGGGATGCTCTGCGAGGGGCGCTTTGCCCTCTATCTGGCCGGTGAACCCTACAAGTCCGGCCTGAAAGCTCAGGGCTGCGGCAAGCTGAAAAAGGCCGTGTTCAGCATCGAGCTGGACGAGGACGAAGAAGCCGAGTAATTTCAAAGAGCAAAGCTCCACGCAGCGTAGGTTGTGTGGAGCTTTTTGTTATGGTATCCTTTGGACAGAGAGAAACAATCACAAAGGAGAGTTTTTATGGATTCTTACGTTACCGGCACTGCCATCCGGCAGCTGCGGGAAGCCAAACACATGACGCAGGCAGAGCTGGCCGAAAAACTGGCCGTCAGCGCAAAGGCCATCTCCAAGTGGGAGACAGCCCGCGGCCTGCCCGATATTTCCCTGCTGGAGCCGCTGGCGGCGGCTCTGGGCGTCAGCGTGCTCGAGCTGATGCAGGGCGCACCGGTCGTCAACCGGAACCGTTCTGCCAACTTGCTTCGCTCCAAGCTCTACGTCTGTCCCCTGTGCGGCAATGTGCTCCACGCCACCGGCCAGGCTGTCGTGAGCTGCTGCGGCATCACCCTGCCGCCGCTGGACATCCCTGAGGCGGACGACGCCGACGAACACCATCAGCTGACGCTCGAGCGGGTGGAAGATGAGCTTTTCGTCACCATCCACCACCCCATGACCAAAGATCACTACATTTCCTTCATTGCCTGCCTCACCGGCGACAAATTGCAGCTGGTCAAACTTTACCCTGAGGGAGACGCCAGCTGCCGTTTCAAGCTGGCAGGGGCCGGGGTGCTCTACTTCTACTGCAACCGCCACGGCCTGATGAAGGCCCCGGACTTCCGCGCCGCAGCTCGCCATACGCCGTCCCAGAAACTCCATCTGCGGGAGCCGGACGAGGGCGACCGGGAGCAGGTCATGGCCTACCGGGAGGAGTTTCTGGCCATCAGCTCCCGGATGGACGGCACCTCAGCGCTGGACAAATACGACGACTACGACCAGTGGCTGGCTGCCCTCCGCTGCCTGAAAGACCCGGCCACCACCCCCGCCGGATTTGTTCCCGCCACCCAGTATCTGGCACTGGACGAGGAGGGGCATCTCGTGGGGATGACCAACCTCCGCCACCACCTCAACGACTATCTGCTGGCCTACGGCGGCCACATCGGTTACAGCGTCCGCCCCTCGGAGCGGAAGAACGGCTACGCCAGCCAGATGCTCCGCCTGACCCTCGAAAAGGCCCGGGAACGCGGCATCTCCAAGGTGCGCATCTGCTGCGACCACTACAACATCGCCTCAGCAAAGACGATTCAGTCTAACGGCGGCGTACTGGAAGATGAGATGTTTGACTCCTCGGATGGGATGCTGACCCAGCGGTACTGGATAGAGAATCGATAAGACGCAAAAAGGCTCCGACGCTGCCGGAGCCTTTGCTCTTATTCAAAAATCAGCCCAGATGGAACATATCAATGAGCACGATCATGGCCAGACCGTAGTACACCACGACGGCCACGAGGTCGTTGATGGTGGTGATGAGCGGACCGGACGCCACGGCGGGGTCGATATGGATCTTATGGAACAGCATGGGGATGACCGTACCTACCAGGCTGGAAATGACCATCGCCACGATGAGGGAAACACCGACGCAGCCGGAGAGCAGGAACGCCTGCCCCCACGCATAGGCTTTGAAGAAGTGGATATAGCAGCCGAGGAAGCCCAGCGCCATGACGGCCAGCAGTGCGCCGTTGACCAGACCTACCCGCATCTCCTTCCAGAGCAGATGCAGCTTTTTGGAGGTGGTCAGGTTCTCATCCACCAGCACGCGGATGGTGACGGCCAGCGACTGGGTGCCGACATTGCCCGCCATATCCAGCACCATGGACTGGAAGCAGATGACGATGGGCAGGACAGCCACCACCGACTCAAAGGCACCCACCACCGAGGACACCAGCATCCCGAGGAAGAGCAGAGCGATCAGCCAGGGCAGGCGCTTCTTGACACTCTCGAAGACGCCCTCGTTCAAATCTTCTTCGCTGGTCAAGCCGCCCAGCTTTGCGTAATCGTCGCCCATCTCGTCATCGACCAGTTCGACGACATCCGCCGAGGTGATGATGCCCACCAGCTCGCCGGCATCGTTCAGGACAGGCAGAGAGCGCTCGGCGTAGTCTACGATGCGGTCGATGCAGTCGCTGATCTTTTCGTGGTCGGTCACATAGGGGTAGGACCGGGCAATGAGCTTTTCGAGGCGGTCCTCCGCCCGGGCGATGATGAGGTCTTTCAGGTCGATGGCGCCGTAGAACTTGTCGTTCTCGTCCACGACGTAGAGGGTAGAGATGTTGTCGTTCTCGCCCGCCTGCTTCACCAGCTCACTCATGGCCTGCCGGATGGTCATGTCCTTCCGGATGCAGATGTAGTTGGTGGTCATGCTGCTGCCGATCTCGTCCTCGCCGTAGGAGAGCAGCATCTTCACATCTTCGGCGGAGTCTTTGTCCAGCTGGCCGACGATCTTGGCTTTATCCTCTTCCTCGAGGTCGTCCAGAGCGTCCACGGCGTCGTCCGAGTCCATGTGGGAAACGACGTTGGCGGCCTTCTCGCTGGGCAGTTCTTTCAGGTAAGGTTCTGCGTCGTCCAGATAGGAGAAGATCTCGGCCACGGTATCCACGCCCAGAACGGCATAGAGCTTCTGGCGCTCGTCGGGCGTCAGGGCTGCGAGGGCGTCGGCAAGGTCGTTCTCGTGGTAATCAGAGAGCTTTTCGGCCAGCTCTGCCTGCGGCAGGCCGCTGTGGATGAGGGCGAGTATTTCCTGCTGGTAGTTCTTCTGCTGCATCTTGGGTTCCTCCTCCCCTTTTGGGGCATAAAAATACACCGCGTCGTCTTTTGGTCAGACTCCTGCGGTGTATCATGGGCAGATGCATTCAGGACGCGGCAGATTCAATCCATACTGCCCGCATCGCAGGAGGAGCGTTGTTTGGGGTTGTCTAAATGGTCGCCGGACATCGTGTTCGCTTCCTCCTGTAAAGTATTTGCCTTTTTCAGCCCCGTCATCATACTACGGCTGGACGATTTTTTCAACCCCTTTTACAAAATTTTTACCAGATTATTGCCAGATCGCACAAAAGAGCAGCCGCTCTCCCGTGAGGAAAGCGGCTGCTCTCAGTTGTCTTGCAAAAGTTTCGCTTAGTATGCGATGCCCCAGTAGACCATGGTCTTGGCGGGCTTGCCGCAGCAGGGGCAGACATCGCTCAGGTGCTCCTGCTCGAAGGGCATGCAGCGGCTGGACAGGCCGACTTCTTCCTTCATCTTCATCTCGCAGGCCAGGTCGCCGCACCACATGGTCTTGATGTAGCCGGTGTTGGCCTTGGCCAGCTCCTTGACTTCCTCCATGGTAGTGGCTGCCCAGGTGCGCTTCTCACGGTTGGCGAGGGCACGCTCGTACAGATCCTTGCGCAGGGCCTCCAGCTGGGCCGGGATCGCGGTCTCCAGCTCGTCCAGGCTCACGAAGATCTTTTCACGGGTGTCACGGCGAACCAGCACGCACTGGTTCTTTTCCAGATCCTTGGGGCCGATCTCCAGGCGCAGGGGAACGCCCTTCATCTCCCACTGGGAGAACTTCCAGCCGGGGGCGTTGTCGCTGTCGTCCAGCTTGACGCGGGCATACTTGCTGATCTTCTCAGCCAGCTCGGCGGCCTTCTCGGAAACGCCGGGCTTGTGGGCGGCGATGGGCACCACCACGACCTGGATGGGGGCCACTGCCGGGGGCAGGATCAGGCCGTCGTCATCGCCGTGGGTCATGATGATGGCACCCACCAGACGGGTGGAAACACCCCAGCTGGTCTGGAACGGGTGATGCAGCTGGTTGTCGCGGCCGGTAAAGGTCACGTCGTAAGCCTTGCTGAACTTATCGCCGAAGTAATGGCTGGTGCCGCTCTGCAGGGCCTTGCCGTCCTTCATCATGGCTTCGATGGTATAGGTAGCCTCGGCACCGGCAAACTTCTCCTTATCGGTCTTGCGGCCCTTGACAACAGGGATGGCCAGATCCTGCTCGCAGACATCCGCGTAGCAGTTCAGCTGCTGCTGGGTCTCAGCCTCGGCCTCGGCGGCAGTCTCGTGGATGGTGTGGCCTTCCTGCCACCAGAACTCACGGCTGCGCAGGAAGGGACGGGTGGTCTTTTCCCAGCGCACCACGCTGCACCACTGGTTGTACTTCATGGGCAGCTCACGGTAGCTGTGCAGCACGCGGGACCAGTGGTCACAGAACATGGTCTCGCTGGTGGGACGCACCGCCAGGCGCTCTTCCAGCTTGTCAGAGCCGCCCATCGTGACCCACGCCACCTCCGGCGCGAAGCCATTGACCAGCTCGCCTTCCTTCTGCAGCAGGCTCTCGGGGATCAGCACGGGCATGGCCACGTTCTCGTGGCCGGTTGCCTTGAACCGGGCATCCATGTCCTTCTGGATCAGTTCCCAGATGGCCTGACCATAGGGGCGCAGGATGATGAAGCCCTTGACACTGGAGTACTCCACCAGCTCTGCCTTGACGCAGATGTCGGTGTACCACTGTGCAAAGTTTTCTTCCTGGCTGGTGATCGCCTGCACAAGCTTCTTGTTGTCTTTTGCCATTTTGTTATATCCTCCTAAGCCGTGCGCCAAACGCCTGTGTTCCAGCCGTTCCGCACGAGCTCATATTAAAAGCCCCGCTGCAGTGCCGCCGTGTGCAGCGCTGCGGGTGCGGGGCCTTTTTGCAAAACTGTTATCAGCCCTTGTGGCTGTCCACAAATTCCACCACGTCGCCCACGGTGCGCAGATTCTCGATGGCATCGTCCGGCACCTCAATGCCAAACTCATCCTCCAGCGTCATCACCATGTCCACGATATCCAGGCTGTCGGCCTCGAAATCACTCATAATGTCGCTCTCCATCGTGATCTTAGCAGGGTCAATATCCAGCTGCTCTGCCAGCAGTGCACGGATCTTTTCAAAAGTATCCATCGTCGCGGTCTCCTTTTGTCAATGATTCTTTCTTCTCTGCCTGCACGCCCTCTCCGGCGCGCAAAAGCACTCTCTCTTTTTATATCCCATGGGCCGTATCTTGTCAAGCCCTGTTTTGCATTCCGGCCCTTTACGGGCAGAAAAAACCGATGAAAATTGCACAAAGCCCTCTTTTTTGCTTGACAGAAGCCCGTTTGATTCTTATGATTATATGTGACGAACCAAACCTCTCAGCCATGCTGCATCAGCATGGCTGCAGAGGTCCCGCCTGTAAAGGAGAATGCTCCATGAAATTGTCATTTACCAAGATGCAGGGCTGTGCCAATGATTACATCTATCTGGACTGCCGTGCATCCGGTGTGCCCGCAGACATTGCCGCGCTTGCACAGCGGCTCTCTGCCCGGCATTTTTCCGTGGGTGCGGACGGCATCATCTGCATCTGCGCCCCTGTGACCCCCGGGGCCGATGGCCGGATGCGCATTTTCAACGCGGACGGCAGCGAGGCCCAGATGTGCGGCAACGGCGTGCGCTGTGTGGCCGAGTGGCTCTACACCCACGGGGTGGAAAAGCCTGTCCTGACCATCGACACCAACAGCGGTGTCAAGCGCATCACCCGGCAGGGCGCACAGCTGTGGCAGGTGGAGATGGGCGCTTACAGCACCCTGCCGGCCGACCTGCCTGCCATCCACATGGGCGATGGCCCGCTGGTGGATCAGCCGCTCACCATAGAGGGCAAGGTGTGGAAGGTGACCTGCATCAGCGTGGGCAACCCCCACTGCGTGACCGTGGTGGAGGATGTGGACAGCCTGAAGCTGGAAGCCATCGGCCCGGCGTTCGAGCATCACGCCAACTTCCCGGAGCGCATCAACACCGAGTTCGTGCAGGTGGTGGATGCCACCCACCTGAAGATGCGGGTGTGGGAACGCGGCAGCGGCGAGACCTGGGCCTGCGGCACCGGCACCTGCGCCACCGTGGCGGCTCTGACCGAGCTGGGCATCTGCCCCGCCGGGCAGGATATCCATGTGCAGCTGCGCGGCGGTGAGCTGGTCATCCGGGTACTGCCCGGCAGGCAGCTGCTGATGACCGGCAGCGCTGTCACGGTGTACGAGGGAGTTGCGGAAGTTTAACATCCTCGCCCTCTCCGTCATTGCTTTGCAATGCCACCTCTCCCAAAGGGAGAGGCAATTGCGGCTCAACGGTCAGCTTCTGCTGGCGTAGACGCTGCATCGGCTCTCCCTTTGGGAGAGCTGGACGCGAAGCGGCCTGAGAGGGCGGGCAATCTTATAAAGTGAGGGAACAACTTATGAAAATGAATCATCATTACGGTGAGCTGAAGGCAAGCTACCTGTTCGTGGACATTGCCCACAAGGTGGCCGCCTATCAGGAAGCACACCCCGAAAAGGAGATCATCCGCCTGGGCATCGGCGATGTGACCCAGCCTCTGGCAAAGTGCGTGGTCACCGCCATGCAGGATGCCGCCGCTGAGATGGGCACCAAGGAGGGCTTCCACGGCTACGGCCCCGAGCAGGGCTATCCGTTCCTGAAGCAGGCCATTCAGGGCTACTACGCAGGCCGCGGCACCCAGCTGGCTGAGGACGAGATCTTTATCTCCGACGGTGCCAAGAGCGACCTGGCCAATGTGCTGGGCCTGTTTGATGTGGACAACACCGTTCTGGTCCCGGACCCCGTTTACCCCACCTATGTGGACGACAACGTGACCGACGGCCGCAAGATCATTTACGGCCGCACCAGCCAGGAGAACGGCTTCCTGGGGATGCCCGATGACAGCGTGAAGGCTGACATCATCTATATCTGCAGCCCCAACAACCCCACCGGTGCCGCCTACACCCGTGAGCAGCTCAAGGCCTGGGTGGACTACGCCAAAAAGAACAACGCCGTTATCCTGTACGATGCCGCCTACGAGTGCTTCATCACCGATCCCGCTCTGGCACGCAGCATCTTTGAGGTGGAGGGTGCCCGCGAGTGCGCCATTGAGATCTGCTCCTTCTCCAAGATTGCAGGCTTCACCGGCACCCGCTGCGGCTACACCATCGTGCCCCACGAGCTGGAGCGCGAGGGCATGAACCTGAACAAGCTGTGGCTGCGCCGCCAGACCACCAAGTTCAACGGCGTGCCCTACGTCGTTCAGCGCGCTGCTGCCGCCGTGTTCACCGAGAGCGGCATGGCTGAGATCCAGGCCAACCTCGATTACTACCGCCAGAACGCCAAGGTCATTGCTGACGCGCTGGACGAGTGCGGCGTGTGGTACTGCGGCGGCAAGAACAGCCCCTACATCTGGCTGCGCTGCCCCGGCGGCATGAAGAGCTGGGAGTTCTTCGACTGGCTGCTGGAGAACTGTGGCGTGGTCGGCACCCCGGGTGTCGGATTTGGTGAGTGCGGCGAGGGCTACTTCCGCCTGACCGCCTTCGGCGATGCCGAAAAGACCAAGGTCGCTGCCCAGCGCATCAAGGCCGCCATCCAGACTCTGTAAACTTACACAAGCAAAAAGGCGATGCAGTTTCGAACAGCTGCATCGCCTTTTTCTTTTATTTCCGGCCCGTCAGCCGGTTGAGCAGCATCACTGCCAGAACAATGATGCCGATGACAAGGATGATGCCGACCATCCCGATCAGCATCATCGGCAGCGTGGTCATCCACGAAGTAAGATGAAGCATGCGATCACCTCCGTTAAGCCATCAGGGTCAGGATCAGGCCGCCTGCAATGACGGACGCGATCTGTCCCGAAACGTTGACGCTGATGGAATACATCAGCAGGAAATTCTGGTTGTCCTCTTCCAGGCCCATCTTGTTGACCACACGGCCGCTCATGGGGAAGGCCGAGATGCCGGCCGCGCCGATCATGGGATTCAGCTTTTTGCCCTCCGGCCGGAAAAGGTTCAGCAGCTTTGCAAACAGCACGCCGCCTGCCGTATCAAAGACGAAGGCCACCAGGCCCAGTGCAAGGATGAGCAGGGTGTCGGGCCGCACGAACTTGTCGGCGGTCATCTGCCCGGCAACGGTCAGGCCCAGCACGATGGTGATAAGGTTTGCCAGCACATTCTGGGCGGTCTCGCTCAGCGCATTCAGCACCCCGCACTCCCGCAGCAGGTTGCCGAACATCAAAAAGCCCACCAGCGCCACACTGGCCGGAGCCACCATGCCTGCAATGATCGTGACCACGATGGGGAACAGGATCTTGGTCAGCTGGGAAACACTACCCTTTTCATAGGACATCCGAATGCGGCGCTCCTTCTGCGTGGTCAGCAGCCGGATCACGGGCGGCTGCACGATGGGCACCAGCGCCATGTAGCTGTAGGCTGCCACCATGATGGCACCGAGGTACTGGGAGTTGAGCGTGTTGGCCACGAAAATGGCGGTGGGGCCGTCTGCCGCACCGATGACAGCGATGGAGGCAGCATCCTTCAGGTCAAAGAAGAAGCCCGCCAGAAACAGGGTAAAGAAGATGCCGAACTGGGCCGCCGCGCCAAAGAGCATCAGCCACGGCTTTTCCAGCAGTGGGCCAAAATCGATCATGGCACCGATGCCGATGAAGAGCAGCAGCGGGAACAGCTCGTTGGACATGCCCGCTTCAAACAATGCAGAGATGGGGCCGACCGTATCCCCCTGCGTGATGGCACCCGAGAGGGGCAGGTTGACCAGGATGGCACCAAAGCCCATGGGCAGTAGCAGGCTCGGCTCCATCTTTTTGGCGATGGCAAGGTAGATGAGCAGCGCACCGATGCCCCACATCACCACCATCTGCCAGGTCAGATTCCCAAAATTGGAAAAGAGACTGGCGAATGTGTTCAGAAGATCCATATTTATTTTTCCTCCTTGTGTTCCGGTGCCGGGCAAGAAAAAAGAGACCCCTGCCACAGCACTCTGTCTGTGACAAAAGTCTCAAGCCAACACATGACATCGGGCATTTCTGCCGTGATGACGCTGCCATGCAGCACCCCGCAGGCCCTGCGGAATGCCCTTTACTCCCTTTTATCGATTCTAATTAAATCAGAATGCAGTCCCCTCTGTCAAGGGGTTCCTGCATTTCTTTGCCAAACTTTGCTTCAGCGCTCAAACGTTGTGCTGAGGGTGGTCTCCCAGGTCTGGCCGGGGGCAAGGCAGGTGGCAGCGGCGCGCTGGCTCCACTCCTGGGTATCGGTCTGGGCACCGGGCAGGGAGTGCCACGGCTCAATGCAGACAAAGCGCACAGGCTTTGCCGGAGCCGACCAGATGAGGGTGTAGGGGTAGCCCTCCACATTGCAGACGATCCCCTTGCCGGTGTCCTTTTCGTAGATGCCCAGCGTGCGGCTGCGCAGACCGGCCATGCAGAAGCTGTCGTTCTCAAACAGATCGTCTGTCAGGGGGATGCTCTGCTCATTCTTCCACCGGTAACCGCACTTGCCGGTCAGCAGACCGTTGGGGTAAGCGTCCAGGATCATCGGGCTCTCCGGCTGGTCGAAGCGGAACTCGTAATCGGTGGTGGTGTGCTTGTCATCAAAGGGGATGCGGAACGCCGGGTGGTAGCCGATGCCGAACTGCAGCTCCTCGGCGGCATCGGCGGGGTTGGTGACGGCCAGGGTGTGGTGCACCGTCCTGCCCTCCAGCCGGAAGGTGCTGGTCAGGACAAAATCGAACGGAAAGCGCTCTGCCTTGCTCTTTTCATCCGAGCGCAGCTCCAGCCGGATGGTGTCACCTTCGGCGCAGAGCAGGGTGTGCTCCACGTCCCGGGCAAAGCCGTGCTGACCGCCGGGGTAGGTCTTGCCCTTATGGGTAAAGGCCCCGCCGGTCAGCTTGCCCGTCCAGGGGAAAAGGATGGGGGCGTGGCGCTTCCAGACAGCCGGGTCGGCCTGCCAGAGCATCTCCTGCCCGGCGGCATTTTTCAGGCTGACTGCTTCGGCACCATGGGTATCCACGGTCAGGGTCAGAAATTCGTTGTGAATGGTTGCCTGCATGATTCATCTCTCCTTTTTATCTGTTGACGATGTGCTCGCCGTTTCCTTCCAGCCAGGTGCGCAGGTTCCGGGTGGTAATGTCCATCAGGTTCTGCAAAGCCTCCCGGGTCGTCCACGCAATGTGCGGTGTGAGGATAGCGTGGGGTTCTGCCCGCAGGGGGCTTTCCTGAGGCAGAGGCTCGGTGACAAAGGCATCGGCCCCGTAAAAGCCCAGCTGACCGCTGTGGAGAGCCGCTGCCACGGCCTCCTCATCCACCAGCGCGCCCCGGGCCGTGTTGAGCAGAATGGCCCCGGGCTTCATCTTCGCCAGCGCCTCCGCGTTGACAAGGCCCCGGGTCTGGGGCGTGGCCGGGCAGTGCAGGCTGAGGATATCGCACCGCCTCAGCAGGGTATCATAATCCACGAACTCCACACCGTCGGCGGCGTATTCGGGCCGGACGGTGCGGGTGCAGACCAGCACCTCCATGCCAAAGGCTCTGGCAATGCGGGCCGACTGCCGCCCGATGCTGCCATAGCCGTAAACGCCATAGGTCTTGTCACAGAGCTCCATCTGGGGCAGCAGGCCGATGCTCTCCGGGATATCCAGCTGCCAGCATCCCTGCTTGACGGCACGGTTGTAGCGCTCCGCGCACTGGCAGATGGCCAGCAGCAGGCTGAAGGTCATCTGGGCCACGCTGTAGGTAGAATAGCCCGGCACATTGGCCACTGCAACGCCGTGGCGGCGGCAGGCTTCCAGATCCAGGTTGTCGGTGCCCGTGGCGATGATGCCCACCCATTTCAGGTTCGGGCACTGCTGTAAGATCTCCTCATCCATGCGGCACTTGTTCAGCAGAACGATGTCCGCATCTCCAATGCGGGGGGCGATCTCCTCGTAGGCCGTGCGGACATAACTGACGGTATCGGGCACCAATGCCTTTACCCCCGACCAGTCGAGGTCGCCTTCCTCCATGACATAGCTTTCCAGAATGACAGCTTTCATCTCAGTCCTCCAACAAAACGTCCTCGCTCAGCACCTGACCGATGGGCTTGGCAATGCACAGGTCGGCCTGCGCATCGGCCCCGGTGGGCTGCATATTGATGACCACCAGATGGCGGCCCCGGAAGTACCGGATGAGCCCCGCCGCCGGGTAGACCACCAGACTGGTGCCGCCGATGATGAGGGTATCCGCCTTGCGGATGGCAGACACGGCCCCGGAGAGCACCTCCTCGTCCAACCCTTCCTCATACAGGACGACATCCGGCTTGACGATGCCGCCGCACTTGGGGCAGCGGGGCACGCCGGTACTGTTGGCAATGAAGTCCACATCGTAGAACGTGCCGCACTTCACGCAGTAGTTGCGCAGGGTGCTGCCGTGGAGCTCGTAAACGGTCTTGGAGCCTGCCGCCTGATGCAGGCCGTCGATGTTCTGGGTGACGATGGCCTTCAGCCTGCCCTCCCGCTCCAGCTTTGCCAGCCGCAGGTGGGCAGCGTTGGGCTTTGCCCCCTTCACAATGAGCTTATCCCGGTAGAACCGGTAGAACTCCTCGGGGTTCTCCTCCCAGAAGGTGTGGCTCAGGATGGTCTCGGGCGGGTAATCGTACTTCTGGTGGTACAGGCCGTCCACGCTGCGGAAATCGGGGATGCCGCTTTCGGTGGAGACCCCCGCGCCGCCAAAAAAGACGATGCGGTCGCTCCCGGCAATGATTTTTTCCAGTGCAGGAACCATAAAAAGAAACGCTTCCTTTCCGGCAGATCGTTGTGTTTTGGATAGCTCCAGTATAACACAAATCCAGAGGAAAGGAAGCGTTTCTTTTTTTGATGGGATCGTCCCCTTGCTCAGCGCCCGTTTTCGGCAAACAGGGTCCCCAGCGCATCCAGCAGATCATGCGGGAGCATCCCGGTTTCCCCGTGCAGAGCGGCGGCACGGTCGGCAGCTGCACCGTGGAGATAAACGGCACAGGCGGCGGCCTCAAAAGCAGGCAGACCGCAGGCCAGCAGGGCGCTGGTCATGCCCGCCAGCACATCCCCGCTGCCGCCCCGGGAAAGCCCCGGGTTGCCGGTGGGATTGACCGCGCAGCGGCCATCCGGCCCTGCAATGACGGTGTGCGCCCCCTTCAGCACCACCACAGCATTCCATGCTTCCGCATAGCGCAGCGCCATGCCTTCCCGGTCCGCGTTGATCTCTGCCGCAGAGTGTCCGGTCAGCCGGGCCATCTCGCCGGGGTGGGGCGTTAAAATCAGTTCTCCCTGAGGGTGAAACATTTTTTCCGTTTGGAGCAGGTCAGCGGCGGCGTTCAGGCCGTCCGCATCCAGCACCGCACTGCCGGAAAAGCCGGGCAGGAGCGTTTTTACCAGCGCCCGGGTCTCGGCGGCACGGGCCGCGCTCTGGGCCGTATAACCCAGCCCGGGGCCCGCCAGCAGGACAGAGGCCTTCTGCCGCCGGATGCGGTCGATATTCTGGGGCGAGATGCCGCCCCCTGCCCCCGCTTCGCAGGGGCAGAGACAGCACTCGGGCAGGCGTGCGGCCACAGCCGCCAGCACCGGCTCCACACTTGCCAGCGTAACGATACCGGCTCCGGTGCGCAGGGCACCTTCCACGGCCAGCGCCGCCGCGCCCCGGTAGGACGCACTGCCCGCCACCGCCAGCACGGAGCCAAAGGTCCCCTTATGCGCATCCCGGGGGCGGGGCTGGATGGCCTGCCAGACAAAATCGGAAGTTGTTTCGAACATCAGCGGCTCCTTTCGGGTGAGATTTCGCCCTCTCAGTCAAAGCCGTAAGGCTTTGCCAGCTCCCCCAAAGGGGGAGCCTATTGCGGGTCTTGGATAAAGGCAGCATTGCCTCTCCCTTTGGGAGAGGTGGCAGCGCGTAAGCGCTGACGGAGAGGGCGAGGATGTTACCCTTCCCCCTGCAAATACCTCCGGATCTCCTTCTCCGCTTCCTGCACCTCTTCATGGAACATGCGGGCAGAGACCCGGAGGGCACCATGGCCCAGAATGATGACCTGTTCCATGCCATCGGAGGTGGCCACGCGGACGCGGCGGCCCTTGCCGATCTCATGGGTGACACGCTCGATGAACATATCGGCGGTCTCGGCTTCCCGGGTGTAGACCACATGGATATTGTGGTACTGCTCTATGCTGCCGGGGCTGCCCGGCACACGGTAGGCATCAAACACAAGGATGAGCACGCACTTCTTAAAGCCCTGATAGTTGCAGAGGATGTCCATCAGCCTGTGGCGGGCCGCTTCCAGGCTCTCTTTGGAGAGTGCGTTCAGCTCGTCCCATGCAAAGATGATGTTGTAGCCGTCCACCAGCAGGTATTCGGGCTGGATCTCACACTGCTCGGCGTTGAAATCAGGGCGTTCCCGCTTCTGGGTGGGGCGGAACGCCGCCAGCGGGTCCCGCTTGATGGGCCCATAGGTCTGTTCAAAGATCTTCAGCAGCTCGGCATCCTCTTCCAAAGTAGCACGATAGGCGGCCATCCGGCGGGGACGGGCCTGCACCGCTTCCTCGGTCTTTGCAGTCTTGCCCCAGCCGCTGTCCACATGCATGTGGCTGCGCACCTGCTCCCAGGGCACCACAAATCCGGCCCCGTGGGCGCAGAACACCGAATCCGCCGGGTTGTCGAGGTCGTGTTCCGGCTCATAGCCCGCGGCCTCGATGACCTCCGCTGCATTGTGGCAGGGACGGTAGCCGTCCAGCGTCAGGGTCAGGTGTCCCCTGCCCCGGGTGTAGCCCACCACCTCCATGGGGTAGCTGCGCATGGTGGAGGCCGGTGCGGTGCCGGTGAGCAGAGTGGTATCCCCGTCGGCTCCGGTCTCGGGCGGGTCAAAGCTGCCGCCCATGTTCTGGATATCATTCATGGCGCGTCCCACGTTGTCAGAGGGCAGTTCCAGCCGGAAGGCATACCACGGCTCCAGCAGCTGGGTCTTGTGGATCTGGTCTGCCATCATCAGGCCCTGCCGGACGGCGCGGTAGGTCGCCTGCCGGAAGTCGCCGCCCTCGGTGTGCTTGAGGTGAGCGCGGCCCGCAATGAGGGTGATCTTCATATCGGTCAGGGGTGCCCCGATGAGCACGCCCAGATGCTGCTTTTCCTCAAGATGCGTCAGCACCAGCCGCTGCCAGTTCTTGTCCAGCACCTCTTCCCGGCAGTCGGCGGCAAACTGCATTCCGCTGCCCCGGGGCAGCGGCTCCAGCTTGAGGTGGACTTCTGCATAGTGGCGCAGGGGCTCGTAGTGGCCCACGCCCTCCATGGCTTCGGTGATGGTCTCCTTATACAGGATGCCGCCGGGGCCGAAGCTGACCTCCAGCCCGTACCGCTCGGCCAGCAGGCTTTTCAGCACCTCCAGCTGGATCTCGCCCATCAGCTGGACATGGATCTCGCCCAGGGTCTCGTTCCAGACCACATGGAGCTGGGGCTCCTCTTCTTCCAGCCGATGGAGCTTTCCCAGCGCGGCGTGCACGTCTGCGCCCTCGGGCAGCAGCACCTGATAGCTCAGCACCGGCTCCAGCACCGGCAGGTCGCTGTCCCGTTCCGCCCCCAGACCCTCGCCCGGGCGGGCTTTGGTCAGGCCGGTAACGGCGCACACCTGGCCGGGGCCGATGCACTCCGCCAGCGTAAACTTTGCGCCGGAGTAGAGCCGCAGCTGGTTGGCCTTTTCGGCCCATGGCTCCCCGTCGGCCTCTCCGGTGAGCTGGGCTTTCACCTTGAGCGCGCCGCCGGTCACCCGCAGCCAGGTCAGGCGATTTCCCTGCTCATCCTGGCTCACCTTGAACACCTTGGCCCCGAAGGCTTCCAGCGCGGGGGCCGGGCGGGTATAGCGGTCCAGGCCCTCCACCAGCGCGTCCACCCCCTGCAGCTTCAGGGCTGAGCCAAACCAGCAGGGAAACACATGCCGCCGGGCAATGGCGGGGATGAGGTCGGTATCGGTCAGGCTTCCCCGGTCCAGCATCGTCTCCATCAGCCGCTCATCGCAGAGAGCCAACGCCTCGTCCCGGTCGGCCTGCTCTGCCCCGAAATCCACAAAGCCATCCCCCAACCGACGGTTCAGCTGGGTCAGGAGCGCTTCCCTGCCCGGGCTGGGCAGGTCCATCTTGTTCACAAACACAAAGGTGGGGATGCGGTACCGCCGCAGCAGCCGCCAGAGCGTCTCGGTATGGCTCTGCACGCCGTCGGTGCCGCTGATGACCAGCACCGCATAATCCAGCACCTGCAGTGTCCGCTCGGTCTCCGTGGAAAAATCCACATGGCCCGGGGTGTCCAGCAGGGTAAAATCGGTATTGCCCGCCGTGAAGAGGGCCTGCTTGGAGAAAATGGTAATGCCGCGCGCCTTTTCCAGCGCGTCAGTGTCCAGAAAGGCATCCTTATGGTCCACCCGGCCCAGCTTGCGGATGGTGCCGGTACCGTAGAGCAGGGCCTCGGAAAGGGTGGTCTTGCCGCTGTCCACATGGGCCAGAATGCCGATGACCAACTGCTTGTGCTCTTGTTCCATGCCGCGGCCCCCTTACAGCACGCTGGCGATCAGCGCAGCAGCGACCAGCGGCAGGCCCAGCACCAGATTGGAGAGCAGGCTGCAATAGGTGCGCTCCTCGGGTTCCAGCTCCTCAAAGGAGACGATCTTCTCATCCGCATAGTCGATGATGGAGCGGGTGGAATGGATCTTTTTCTGCCGCTTGCCCATCCCCTTGAATTCCTCCAGCAGATGGTGGATGGTCACGCCATCCAGCCGCAGGTAGTCCACCCAGGCCCAGATGAGCAGCACCACGCCGCACAGAAAGCCCGGGGCCTCCCAGATGGTAAACGTGCCATCGCTGACATAGCGCTGCCACAGCAGCATCAGCACGGCCACAATGGAGGTGCGGGTCACGGTCTTATATAAAACGGGGTGGAACATGTAGCGTTTGTACATCGAGGTCAGTTTCTTCATGGTGCGCTCCTTATTGATACAGATACATTTTATTGTATCATGTTTTTATGAAAAAAGATAGCTGTTTTGTGCGCACAGCGTGAACAGTTTCTCTCTTTTGCCTGTTCTTCATAGATATACAGTTCTTTCCATTTTATAGTAATTTTTTCCACATTCTTTTCCCACGAAAGTGTTTGTCACCGTTTTGTTTCCAATTCTATGCTGCGGCGGATTGACTTCTTTCCAGTAAAGTGCTAAAATATACAGTGGTGCGGCTTTTGTCTTTCCTGTGCACTTTTTGGAAAGGCAGACAGCCTCACTGCGTTTAGGAAAAGGAAAAACGCGCGGCTCTGTCCGCGCAAGATCTGGGAGGATCATCCAATGAGCTTCAATTTTGATCGCCGCACCTTCCTGAAGGGTGCAGGTGCTGTGGGTGCCGCCAGCCTGCTGGCAGCCTGCGGCGAAAAGTCCAACAACACCGGCAATGGCGCTGCCGCCAGCGGTGCTGCTGCCCCCAACTCCACCGGCGCTACCCCCCTGAAGGAGTTCATCTCCTTTGAGAGCGGCAACCGTGAGCTGGAAAGCTGGAACATGCTGTACAGCCAGAGGGCTGAGGATGCCAACGTGGTCACCAACCTGTGGGACGGCCTGCTGAGCTTTGACTGCTACGGCAAGGTGGTTCCCGCCATCGCTTCCAGCTGGGAGCACAATGAGGATGCCACCGTCTGGACCTTCCACCTGCGGGACGACGTGGACTGGGTGGATTGCAACGGTGAGGTGAAGGCTCACCTGACCAGCAAGGACTTCCTGGTTGGTTTTGAATGGGTGATGAACGCCATCAAGAACGAGGCCAACAACACCTCCATGCCCAACGACACCATTGTGGGTGCTTACGAGTACTACGAGCTGACCAAGGAAGCCGGTGACGCTGCCGCTGACATGACCTACGAGGACATGCTGGCTGCCGGTGTGGGCATTGAGGCTCCGGATGATTACACTCTGGTATTCACCTGCCCCAGCGCCTGCCCCTACTTTGATACCGTTGCCGCCTACAACAGCTTCTACCCCGTGGCTCCTGCTCTGATCGAGGAGCTGGGTGTCGATGGCTTCCGGAGCTGTGACAACACCACCATGTGGTACAACGGACCCTATGTGGTGGAGGAGTACATCCAGGGCAACACCAAGAGCTACATCCCCAACCCCAACTACTACGATGCTGCCAACGTCAGCCGCTTTGAGCGCTTCACCGTCACCATGATCAGCGACGGTTCCATCAGCCTGCAGCTGTATCAGAACCGCGAGCTGGACGAGGTGGACCTGGGCGAGAGCAGCATCACCACCATTCAGTCCGATCCTTCCAACGAATACAATCAGCAGCTGTGCGAGAAGCGTGCCAAGAAGTTCAGCTACTGCTTCATCTTCAACTACGACAAGAAGAACACCGATGGCACCCCCGATGAGAACTGGAACAAGGCCATTGCCAACAAGGCCTTCCGTCAGTGCTTCTCCAAGGGCATGGTGCTGAACAAGTTCTTCGCCCGTTACAACCCCATCAATCCCCTGAAGTGCGAGAACGATTTCTTCACCATGAAGGGCCTGTGCTACACCTCTGACGGCACCGACTACACCAACCTGGTGGCCAAGGAGATGGGTCTGGACGGCGAGGCTTACGATGGCAAGACCATGAAACGTCTGCGCGCCAACAACGGCGACATCACCGAGCTGAAGAAGCAGGCCATGGAAGAGCTGAGCGCCATTGGTGTCACCTTCCCTGTCCACTGCTCCTACTACATTCTGGCCGGCTCCACCTCCGCTCTGGACCACGCCACCGTCCTGAAGCAGTGCTTCACCGACAGCTTCGGCGATGACTTCATCGTGCTGGATGTCAACACCTTCGTGTCCTCCACCATGAAGGAAGTCGTGGCTCCCAAGCTGCAGAGCTTCACCCACATGGGCTGGGGCGCTGACTTCGGCGATCCCGTCAACTTCCTGACCCAGATCATCATTCACGATGACAACGCTTACTACAGCTGCAACATGACCAACATTGCAGGCATTGTGAACAATGGTCCCGCCAGCTACCAGACCGAGCTGGTGGCCGCCTATGAGAAGTTCACCGATCTGGTGAACGAGGGCCGTGCCATCGTTGACGACACCGATGCACGCTATGCTGCATTTGCCAAGGCCGAGGCTTACTTCCTGGACGAGAACCTGATCTTCCCCACCGTCTACGATATCACCTGGTGCCTGACCCACGTCAACGAGTACAGCAAGATCAACGCAATGTATGGTCCCTGCAACTACAAGGCTGTGAACTGGGAGACCAGCGAGGAGGCCTACACCACCGAACAGTACGATGCGTTTGCTGCCGCATACGACGCAGCCGCTCAGGCCTGATCGAGTTAACCCATAGCAAAAAGCAGAACCGGACGTTTTTGAAGCGTCCGGTTCTGTTTTTTGCTCCCTGACAGCACAAAACCCCGCCGCGCGGGAAAGCTCCCAGCGCGGCGGGGTCATTGTGTTAAAATACAGGAAAGCGGTTCAGCTTACAGCTGGCTTTCATACTCCTTGCGGTAGCCTTCCAGCTCACGCTGGTTGCCATACACAAAGTGACCGTTTGCGATCTCTTCCCAGATCGGCTTATCCACGCTGTAATCGTGGATCGAGGGGTCATAGACCAGCAGCTTCTTGTGCTTTTCAAGGCTGGGGTCAGGGATGGGAACCGCGCTCAGCAGGGCTTTGGTGTAGGGATGCAGCGGATGGAGGAACAGCTCCTCCGCCTCAGCCAGCTCCACGATGCGGCCCTTGCTGATAACAGCGATACGATCCGAGATGAACCGGACCACCGACAGGTCATGTGCAATGAACAGGTAGGTCAGGCCGCGGCTCTTCTTCATCTCGTTGAGCAGGTTCAGCACCTGTGCACGGATGGAGACATCCAGTGCGGAGATGGGCTCATCGGCCACGATGAACTCCGGCTCCATGACCAAAGCACGGGCAATGCCGATGCGCTGGCGCTGGCCGCCCGAGAACTCGTGGGGGAAGCGGGAGGCAAACTCCGGCAGCAGGCCGACCTCATGCAGGGCGTTCATCACCTTTTCGTGCAGGTCATCCTGATCCTTGTAGAGATGATGGTTCAGCAGGCCCTCGGCAATGATATACTCGACCTTGGCGCGCTCGTTCAGCGAAGCCATGGGGTCCTGGAAGATCATCTGGATCTTACGGATGACTTCCTTGTCCAGTTCCTTGGAGATCTTGCCGTTGATCTTCTGGCCCTTGAAGAAGATATCGCCGCCGGAGGTCGGGTTGATGCGGCAGATGGCACGGCCAATGGTGGTCTTGCCGGAGCCGGACTCGCCGACCAGCGAGAAGGTCTCGCCCTTATAGATGTCAAAGTTGACATGATCGACAGCAACAAATTTCTTCTTACCGGAGCCAAAGGTGATCTGAAGGTCTTTCAGCTCAATCAGCTTTTCGCGTTCAGCCATTTAAGTTGGCGCCTCCCATCTTTCCCATTTTCTCACGCAGGTTCTGGATGGAGTGCGGCCGCTCGATCTTGGGAGCGCGCGGGTCCAGATACCAGGTCTTTGCGGCGTGGGTCTCGGACACCTGGAAGAACGGAGGCTCTTGCACAAAGTCGATTGCCAGCGCATGCTTGTTGCGGGGCGCAAATGCGTCACCCTTGATCTCATTGAACAGGTTCGGGGGAGTACCATCCACGCTGGGCAGGGCCTCACCCTTGGTGCCCAGCTGCGGCAGAGCCTGCAGCAGAGCCCAGGTGTAGGGGTGCCATGCGTCGTAGAAGATCTCCTCCACGGTGCCGTATTCCACGATCTGGCCGGCGTACATCACGGCCACACGGTCTGCCACGTTTGCCACAACGCCCAGGTCATGGGTGATGTAGATAACGGACATGCCCAGCTCCTTCTGCAGGTCGCGGATCAGCTGCAGGATCTGTGCCTGAATGGTCACGTCCAGCGCAGTGGTGGGCTCGTCGCAGATCAGGATCTGCGGGCGGCAGGCCGCTGCAATGGCAATGACGACACGCTGACGCATACCGCCGGAGAACTCGTGGGGGTACTGCTCGTACCGACGCTCGGGGTCGGGGATACCCACCTTGCCCAGCATCTCGATGGCAGCCTTTTTGGCTTCCTCGCCCTTCAGACCCTGGTGGTGCTCAATGCTCTCCTGGATCTGCTTGCCGATCTTCTTCAGCGGGTTCAGGCTGGTCATAGGATCCTGCATGACCATGGCGATCTTCTTGCCGCGGACACCCAGCCAATCCTTCTCGGTGAACTTGGTCATATCGCGGCCTTCAAACATGATGGAGCCGCCGGTGATCTTACCGTTGGCATCCAGCATACCCACAAAGGTCTTGGTGAATACGGACTTGCCCGAGCCGGACTCGCCCACGATGGCAAGGGTCTCGCCTTCGTACAGGTCCAGCGAGCACTTGCGGATGGCGTTCAGCTTGCGGCCGCGCAGGCTGAAAGTGATCTCCACGTCTTTGGCAGAGATAATCGGTTGTCTATCCATTTACGTCTCTCTCTCCAATCTATCAAACGTGGTTGCGCGGATCAGCCGCATCCGACAAAGCGTTGCCCATGATATAGAAAGAAATGGAAATGATGGACACGATGGATGCAGGGAAAACCAGCAGGTACGGATAATCCAGGAAGAAGCCGCGCACCTTGCTCAGGATCAGGCCCAGAGAAGGCGTGTCGATGCCCAGGCCCAGGCCCAGGTAGGACAGCGTGGATTCCAGATTGATGGTGCCCGGAATGGACAGTGCCATACGCAGGATGATAACGGAGACCAGATACGGCAGGATGTTCTTGGTCAGCACGCGCCACAGCGGGGTGCCCAGGCAGCGGGACGCGAGGTTGTACTCGCGGTCACGGAACATGAACACCATGTTGCGGACACGGCGTGCCATAGAAAGCCAGTTGATGGCGATCATGGAGATGGCCATGATCCAGAAGCTCTGGCCCACCATCAGGGCGATCAGGGTCATATAGATGATATAGGGCACGTTATCGATTAGGTTGTACAGCTCCGTGAAGAAGCGGTCCAGGCTGCGCACATAGCCCCAGATCAGGCCGAAGATCACGCCCACGATGCTCTCGCCCACGGCGACCACCAGAGCCAGACGGATGGACACCTGGGTGGCGTACCACACCTGGCACCAGTAGTCACGGCCCAGGTTGTCGGTACCGAACCAGTACTCACTGTTGGGCTTGATGAAAGCCTTGCTGGAATCAGAGATCAGGGTTGTGTAGTGATACTTGCCGATGCCCAGCGCAATGAAGGAGAACACCGTCAGCGCCAGGAACAGGATCAGGCAGAAGACAGCGACCTTCTGCTTGAGGAAGTTCTGGATGACAGAACCCCAATAGGAATAGTTGGAGTAGCCGATGCGTTCAGCTTCTTCCGGGGAATAATCCACAAAGTAGAACAGTTCTTCGGGCTTCTTGCCCTCAAAATCCGATGCCTTAGCCATCAGCGAGCCTCCTCCTTTCCGGTCAGAGTAATACGGGGGTCAACCACCATCATCAGCACATCGCCCAGGAACACGCCCACGATGCCCAGCACGGCGTAGAGGATGACCAGGGTCTGAACGACATTCAGGTCATAGCGCTGGATGGCATCCGTCAGCAGGGGGCCCATGCCGGGAACGGAGAAGAACCGTTCCATCAGCAGGGAGCCGCCCACCGTCAGCAGGATGGACTGGGGGATATACTGCACCATGGGGACCATGGCGTTGCGCAGAACATGCTTGAACATGATCTCGCGGGAGCTCAGGCCCTTGACACGGGCCAGCTTGATATAGTCGCGGGTCAGCTCATCCACCATGTAGCGGCGGGTCCACAGGGCATAGCCTGCAATGGATGCCAGCGAAAGGCAGGTGATGGGCAGCACGCTGGAAGCACTCACATTGCGGGTGGAATACAGCGTGGGGAATCCCAGGTACTTGGAACCGAAGACCAGCACCAGAGAATACGACACCAGCGACGGGACCGCGTTGACGAACACGGTGTAGGCCGTGCCGATCCAGTCGAATACCTTGTCCTTGAATGCCGCCTGCAGGATGCCCATCAGCACACCGATCACCAGAGAGATGCCGGAGGCGATGAGACCCAGACGCATGGAGATACCAAACTTTTTACCAATGACCTTGACCACCGAGGCACCGTTCTGGATGCGGCGGGAAGTGCCGAAGTCCAGATGCAGCAGGTTGTTATAGAACTTGACCAGCTGGGTGGGGATGGGATCGGTCAGGCCAGCTGCTTCCAGAGCGGCGGTCTTCTGCTGATCGGTAAACTTCATGAGCTGTTCCTCAGTGAAGTAGTAGTCCGTCGGCAGGCAGCGCATCATCAGGAAAACTGCTGTTGCGATCAGAAAGATTGTGACAAGCGACTGGAGCAGCCGCTTAACCGTGTATTTTAACATGTTATCGAACCCTTAACTTTTATTTCTACCCTTTCGGGCGGGGAAACGGGGAACTTAAGCCTTGGTAGCTGCGTCGAATGCAGCGGCGAACTCCTCGTACTGCTCGGTGGTGTAAGCCTCTTCGCTGGTCTCCCAGTTCACAGCCTTGTAGTTGCAGGGACCATACACAGCGTTGATCTTGCTGTACTCGTTGGCGTGGGTCAGAGTCCAGGCAACCTCGAAGTAGCAGGGGCAGGCCAGAACGTTGTTCAGCATGCTGGCCTCAGCCTTTGCGAAGGCAGCGTAGCGGGCATCGGTATCATCAACGATGGCCTTTGCGGTGTTGACCAGATCGGTGAACTCCTCGTAGCAGGCCACCAGATCCTTCTGCCAGTCAGCGGGGCCGGCCTCAACGACCTTGGCGATGTTGGAGTAGTACCAGCTGTAGTAGGCGTTGTCGTCGTGCAGGATCTCCTGACCAACGAAGTTGACGGGATCGCCGAAGTCAGCGCCCCAGCCGTTGATGACGAAGCTCTGCAGCTGAGGATTGCGGACTTCCTGAGTGAGGGAAGAAACAAAGGTCTTGATGTCCAGCACGATGAAGTCATCGCCGAAGCTGTCGGTGAAGCACTGCTTCAGCACGGTTGCGTTGTCCAGAGCGGTGGAGTTGGCGGCGATGATGTAGTAAGCAGCGTGGACAGGGAAGGTAACGCCGATGGCGCTCAGCTCGTCCATGGCCTGCTTCTTCAGGTCAGCGATGTCGCCGTTGTTGGCGCGCAGGCGGATCATGGTCTTGCCATCGTATGCTTCCTTGTCGAAGCCCATCTCCTTGGCAACCAGGGTGGAGTACTCCTGGCCCTGGGTGTTGTAGCAGACACCGGGCATGGTGTAGTAATCGTTCTCGCACTTCAGGGGGTTGATCTTGTTGGTACGTGCATACCAGTTGGTCATCTCCAGGCCCTTGTAGAAGCACTGACGGAAAGCAGTGTTGGCAATCGCCTTGTTCCAGTTGTCGTCGGGGGTGCCGTCCTCGTTGTTCTTCTGGTAGTTGAAGTGCATCTGGTAGCTGAACTT
>ENA-UPTB01000897-UPTB01000897.1-human-gut-metagenome-genome-assembly--contig:-NODE-897-length-28833-cov-20.175894_pt1 | contig 28833 bp, 26 predicted proteins | sample MGYA00250046_ERZ773369 | MGnify/ENA primary metagenome ERZ773369 (study PRJEB29103, sample SAMN06111938) | human gut metagenome | biome: human gut; feature: ankylosing spondylitis patient; material... | reverse complement strand
CGATATGAAATCCGTTCAAGGCGATTCCGGTCATGCACAGGTCAAGATGGTAGCGGATGTTTACTCCCATATCATCGACGATGACCGCAGACTGAACGCTGAAAGAATGGAAGCTGCGTTCTACTCAGGCAGACAGGCAACGCCTGAGCCGGTTCAACCAGCCGCAACGGAAAGCTCCGCTGATGATAAAGAACTTCTTCTGAAGCTTCTGCAAAATCCGGAAATGGCAGCACTCCTGAAGTCGCTGGCAAAAACATTATAGTAACTGCAAGGGCAGATCCTTTTACATAGCTACAATAGCTGTAAAAGGGTCTGCCCTTATTTTTTTGTTATGGAGGTCAACGAGTATGGATAGAATCTTTATGGACGAGTATTACGAGCATCTGAGAGCTGACAATATCGAGGCATTTTCCAAGGAAAGGAACGACGAATATGTTGGCAGAGCTGAGGAATACAAAGCAGCAAAGTCGGCATTGCTTGAAGGATTGGGACTTGAGCATTTGTTTGACCATAGCCATGAACTGACTCCGAAAGAGAAAGAAATATGGATGCTGTTCGATAGGGTTGATGTAGCAGAGCTTCTTGCAAGGGATGCTTTTGCCAAGGGTGCTTATATGCTCGGCGCTGAGGATAGAGAGATTATGCTGAAATAAAAAAAGACCTGCTTCGGCGGGTCTAAATTACATAGAATCATTGAGTCTGAAAAACCTTTGAAATTCTTAATAATTCTGGTTGAAAAATTCATTTTGAAATGATATATAAAACAGACTGAAATCTGTGTCTAAGGACACCCGCACCCTCACACGAGAATGAATAGGATTTCCTATCATTTCGCATCACGAGAAGTTACATAGTGACATTTACTTGCACTTGCAACGTCCACCAAAAATCGAAAGACTTGCTAATTTCGAGCCAATCGGACGGTGTAAAATCCCTCTGAATTAGCTATCACAGCGTAGTATCAGATGGGATTTGAAATGCTGAAAAACCTTGTATTTCCAAGCATTTTTAAGCATTAGATGCCACTTCCCGATGTCGTATCGGGTCTACTCCTAAGCGTGGGGCCGGAGGTTCAAATCCTCTCTGGGACGCCAGAAAGCACCGCTGCAAGCCTTTTTTCGGGGCTTGCAGCGTTTTTTGTTCCTCCTTCTCCCGGTAATTTCACTTCTGTTACCGGGAGATTTTTATACGCCGCAAGCTTTTTTGTGATGGCGTTGGATTCGGCAAGGACGCATTGTTTACAATTTGGCGGTGGATTATCCCGCGCAGGGTGTGGTACAATATAAACCACACTGAAAATGCAGGGGCCGATGCTCACCATCGGCCCGTAAACCTTGCGGCGGCCGCTATGTGCCGCGGACGAACCATGTCCGCCCTTACATTCTCGACGCAAGAAGGCCGCGCTGCATCAATTATAATTAAAGGGGTGTTTACCATGTGTACAGCTGCAACCTATACAACCGACAGTTTCTACTTTGGCCGCAATCTCGATTATGAATTTTCCTACGGTGACGAGGTCACCGTCACGCCGCGGGCCTACCCGTTTAGCCTGCGCTGCATGGGGGACTTCCGCACAAAATATGCGATGATCGGCATGGCCTACGTGGCGGGGGAGTGCCCGCTCTACTATGACGCCGTCAATGAGAAGGGCCTGGGCATCGCAGGGCTGAACTTTGTCGGCAATGCAGTCTACCACCCGGCGCAGGATGGCAAAAGCAACGTCGCTCAGTTTGAGCTGATCCCCTGGCTGCTGGGCAGCTGTGCGACGCTGGCCGAGGTGCGCACGCTGCTTGCAAAAACCAACATCGTCAATATCCCGTTCAGTGAGCAGCTGCCCCTCGCGCAGCTGCACTGGCTCATTGCCGACAAAACGGGGAGCATCGTGGTGGAGTCCACCGCCGACGGCCTGCACATCTACGATAACCCCGTCGGTGTACTGACGAACAATCCACCGTTCCCGCAGCAGCTTTTTGCACTGAACAACTACCGCGCACTCTCGCCGCGCACGCCTGCGGTTGCGTTTGCGGACGGCCTTGACCTGCCCGTCTACAGCCGCGGTCTCGGCGCACTGGGCCTGCCGGGCGATCTGTCCAGCCAGTCTCGCTTTGTGCGTGCGGCCTTTGTGCGGATGAACGCGAAATCCGGCAGCGGCGAGGCCGAGAGCGTCGGGCAGTTCTTCCACATCCTGCACGCTGTCGAGCAGCAGCGCGGCTGCTGTGAGCTGGACGGCGGCAAGTACGAGATCACGCTCTACACAAGCTGCTGCAACGCTGACAAGGGCATTTACTACTACACGACCTACGGCAACCACCAGATCACTGCCGTCGATATGCACCGGGAAAACCTTGACGGGGACAGGCTGGTCCGCTATCCGCTGGTGCAGGGCGAACAAATTGCGCTGCAAAACTGATTTTACACCCAAAACGTGAAAAAAGCGCTTGCAACGTGCGGCAAACTATGCTATACTGTACGGTGCATGAGACTTTTCACGTCACGACGGCGTGGATAGAAATAGAAGGAGTGCTAATCTAATGAACTGGTATGAGATCGTTCTCGGCGTCGTCCTCATCGCCGTGTCCGTGTTGATCGTTGTTTTCACCCTTGCGCAGGAGCAGAAGGGCCAGGGCCTGTCCGGCGCGATCATGGGCGAAAGCTCCGCCACGATGGCAGCAGGCCGTGAGCGCGGCGTGGACGCCAAGCTGGCCAAGCTGACCAAGATCTGCGGCGTCGTTTTCTTTGTCGTCACGCTGGTCGTCTGCGTTTTGAGCGCACGCCTGTGATTTTGGCAGGGTAACAAAGATGAAAAGGGTCCGCCAAGCGCTTTGGCTTTGTAAGCAGCGCCCCGGCGGACCGTTTTTTGTGGATGTATATAAGGGTAGGGCACCGTCGGATGGCGGTGCGACGTAAATTAAAGGAGCAACTATGACACCGTTACAGAAATCTATTTTAAACGCGGTCAAGCGCCGTCCCATGACGCTGCGCGAACTGCAGAACAACCTGCAGGTGGACAACTCCCGCCTGCGCACCACCGTTTCCGCTATGGTCGCCACCGGCGAGCTGTCGATGCGCAACGGCACCTATGTGCCCGGCTTTGCGACCTATGAGAATGCTGCAGCCCCCAACACGATTCCCTGCACGCTCGTCAAGCTGGCCGCGCGCTTCGGCTTTGCCAGCCGCGACGACGGCGAGGGCGACATCTTCATCCCGGGCCGCGCGCTGCACGGCGCAATGCCCAACGATAAGATCAACGTCAAGCTGTTCGACCACCCGCGCGTGGAGGGTTCCTCCGAGGGCGAGGTCGTCGAGGTCACGGTCCCGAACAACCGCTTTGCGGGCACGGTCTGCCTGTCCGAGGATGGCCGCATGGCCGTGGAGCCGGACGGCTGCCGCGACGTGAAGTTCCTGCTGGCCAAGCAGGGGAGCGAGGGCGTGCACCTGGGCGACAAGGTCGGCTTCCTCATCACCCACCGCGGCAACCGCCACAGCGACCACCGCGCCGCCGTTGTCGAGAAATTCGGTTCCTCCGACTATGCGTCCGAGTGCGCCAAGGCCATCCTGTATGGCCGCAGCGTCCGCCAGGAGTTCCCGCCGGAGGTGCTGGAGGAGGCCCGCGCCTACGACAACGCCACGATTGACCCCACCGAGGCCGCGAAGCGCCTGGACCTGCGCGGCATTCCCATCTTCACGATTGACTCCGCCGAGACGAAGGACATCGACGACGCCATCAGCCTGCAGAAGCTGGACGACGGCTACGAGCTGGGCGTTCACATTGCCGACGTCAGCCATTATGTCCGCCCCGGCTCTGCGCTGAATGAGGAAGCGTTCGAGCGCGCGACGAGCATTTACTACGCCGACAAGGTCATCCCGATGCTGCCGACCCAGCTGTCCAACGGCATCTGCTCGCTGAACGAGGGCGAGGACCGCCTGGCGTTCTCCTGTCTGATGCGACTGGACGAGAACGGCGAGATCCGCAGCTACAAGTTCGTCAAGAGCGTCATCTGCAGTCGCGTCAAGGGCGTGTACAAGGAGATCAACGCCCTGCTGGAGCCCACGGAATCTGAAACAGACGCCGACCTGACCGACCTCAAGACGAAATATGAGGCCGTGCTTGACCAGCTGCCCACGATGGACGAGCTGTACCGCAAGCGCCTGGTCCTGCGCAAGGCCCGCGGCGGCATGGATATTGAGTCCAACGAGGCTAAGCTCGTCATGGACGAGAACGGACGCTGCATCGACATTGTCAAGCGTGACCGCGGCACGTCCGAGTGCATGATCGAGGAGTTCATGCTGCTGGCGAACCAGTGCGCCGCCAACGCGGGCCGCACAAACAAGGCCCCGTTCGTCTACCGCGTGCACGAGGCCCCCGACGCCGAGAAGATGGAGAAGCTGTCCGCCACGCTGTTGGCCTGCGGCCTGAACGCCAAGTTCAAGAACCCCATCCCGACGCAGCTCGAGCTGGCGGCCCTGCTGGACGAGACCCGCGGCCAGCCCATCCAGATCCCCGTCCACACCGGCATTCTGCGCAGCATGCAGAAGGCCCGCTACGCCCCGCAGCCCCTGGGCCACTACGGTCTGGTGCTGGCGGACTACGCCCACTTCACCAGCCCCATCCGCCGCTACCCCGATTTGGCGATTCATCGTATTTTGACCGAGATGCTGAACGGTGTCTCCGCCAGCCAGCTGCAGCGCGACTTCAACGAGTTTGCCCAGCAGGCCAGCGAGAAGTCCAGCAAGCAGGAGGTCGCCGCCGTGCGCATTGAGCGCGATGTCGAGGACCTGTACAAGGCCGAGTATATGCACAACCATCTCGGTGAGGTCTACACCGGCACGGTGGCCGGCATCACGCCCCGCGGCGTCTTTGTCGAGCTGGACAACACGGTGGAGGGCTTTGTCCCCGCCGCGCAGCTCTGCAAGGGTGAACCGCAGGTCATCGACGGCGTCAGCATGCTGGACCCGCTGACCGGCAAGAGCTGGATGCTGGGTTCTTCCATGAAGATCCGGGTCGCCGCCGCCGATGTGGCGCTGGGCCGTATTGATTTTGAGTATATGGTGGAGTAATTTCCCACGCCATACAATAGAAAACTCCCTGTCCGCACCGGGCAGGGAGTTTTTTGCGTCTTATATCACCTTATGCTCCATCCATTTCCCGCGGGCAAACCGCACAAGGAAACACAGGCTGCGGCAGATCCAGTCGATGAACATACCGAACCAGACACCGGTCAGTCCTAAGTGGAACTGCAGAACGAAGATATAGCTCAGAATCACGCGGAACAGCCACATGCTGACGATGCTGACCGACATCGTAAACTTGGCGTCGCCGCCCGCACGCAGGGCGTTGGGCAGGGTAAAGCTCGTCGCCCAGAAGAAGATGCTGAACAGGTTGAACCAGTGGACCACGTGGGTACACATGGCGGATGCCTCCGCCGAGAGGTTGAACCAGGTCACGACCTCGGGCATCAGGAAGAACAGCGCCGCGTTTGTGACGGCCAGCCCCGTGATGGCGATGCCCAGCAGCGTGACGGAATAGCGCTGCGCCTGCTTCTTCTCGCCTGCGCCAAGGCACTGCCCGATGACCGGGATCGTGGCAAGGCTCATCGTGTTGCCGGGGATGTTCGCCAGCGTCGAGACCGAGTTTGCCACGGCATTGGCCGCGATGGCCGAGGTACCTAAGGTAGACGTCAGGCTGCTGACACACAGCTTGCCGATCTGGAACATGCCGTTTTCCAGACCCGACGGGATGCCAATGGACAAAATCTGCATAATGGGCCTGCGCCGGGGCCGCAGATCAGCGAAACGCTGCACGCGCAGGGGATTGTGCAGGTCCTGGTTCTGCCACAGGATGAACACCGCGGCGAACACACGCCCGATCAGCGTGGCCAGTGCCGCGCCGATAACGCCCATGCCGAAACCGTAGATCAGCAGCGCGTTGCCCGCAATGTTGATGACGTTCATGACAAGGCTGGCCAGCATACTGATGCGGCTGTTGCCCTGCGCACGGAACAGCGCCGCGCCGCCGTTGTACAGGCCGATGAAGGGGTAGGACACCGCACTGATAAGGAAGTACTGCTGCGCAAACCGCATGACATCCTCGTCAATGCTGCCGAACACTATCCGAAGGATCAGGCGGGAGAGCAGCATACAGACAACACCCACCGCAACCGTAGAGATGCCCAGCACGCTGTACAGCTGGGCGGCGCTGCGGCTGGCGTTTTCCTCATCCCGGCGGCCCAGATACTGGCTGGCAATGACAGCACCGCCGGTAGCCAGCGCGGACAAAATCTGAATAATCAAAATATTCAGGCTGTCCACGAGCGATACGCTGGAGACAGCGGCCTCACCCACACCGGCGACCATCAGCGTGTCGGCCATGCCCATCGTGACGCTTAATGTCTGCTCCAGCAGCAGGGGCCAGATCAGGGTGAACAGCGCCCGCCTGGTAAACAGGGGACCTTGTGATTTTGCAGTGGCTGTCATGGTAAACTACCATCCTCTTTTACTTGGACTTTACCATTAGTATACAGCAAAATCTATGCGAAATCAAGGATTTGACACTTGTACAAAAAATGCCCGCGAACGCTGTAGCTGCGCCCTGTACAGCAAAAATCCGCAAAAATCAAATCGCAAGGATTTTGCCCACTTTTGCGGCGGCAAAAAGCCCCGGCCACAAAAGCTTGTGGCCGGGGCAGATCATGCGGCGGCTTGCAGGGGCCGCAGAAGGGCGGTGGTTAGAAGTCGACCTCGGTGTCGTAGTAGCAGCACTTCAGCAGCTTTTCCATCTCCTCCTGGGTCGGCTGGCGCGGGTTGGAGCCGGTGCAGGCATCGGCAATCGCGTTCTTTGCAATCTCGGGCAGTCTCTCGAGGAATACGTTCTCGGGGACAAAGCCCTGCTCGGCGGGGTAGGAGTCGGGGCCGTAGTGGCCGATGCAGTGCGGGATGTTCAGATCGTCGTTCATGCCGCGCAGATACTGGATGAGCAGCGCGACCTTCTCGTCGTCGTTCTCGCCGCCCAGGTGCATCTTGTCGGCAATGACGCCGTAGCGTGCCTTGGCGGTGGGGTCCTTCGCGTTGTAGGCGATGACCTTGGGCAGGTACATGGCGTTGGCTGCGCCGTGGATGATGTGTGCGCCGTAATCGGCAAACGCCGCGCCGGTCTTGTGGGCCATGCTGTGTACGATGCCGAGCAGCGCGTTCGAGAACGCCATACCGGCCAGGCACTGGGCATTGTGCATCGCGTCGCGCTTATCCATATCGCCGTTGTAGCTGCCGACCAGATCCGCCTGGATCATCTCGATGGCGTGCAGGGCCAGCGGGTCGGTAAAGTCGCAGTTCGCGGTGGAGACGTAGGCCTCGATGGCGTGGGTCATGGCGTCCATGCCGGTGTGGGCGACGAGCTTCTTGGGCATCGTGTGGGCCAGCTCGGGGTCAACGATGGCGACATCGGGCGTGATCTCAAAGTCGGCGATGGGGTACTTGATGCCCTTCTGGTAATCGGTGATGATCGAGAAGGCCGTGACCTCGGTGGCCGTACCGGAGGTGGAGGAGATGGCGCAGAAGTGGGCCTTGCGGCGCAGCGGCGGGATGCCGAACACCTTGCACATATCCTCAAACGTGATGTCGGGGTACTCGTACTTGATCCACATGGCCTTGGCTGCGTCGATGGGGGAGCCGCCGCCGATTGCGACGATCCAGTCGGGCTGGAACTTTTCCATGGCGGCAGCACCCTTCATGACCGTCTCCACGGACGGGTCGGGCTCGATGCCTTCAAACAGCTCTACCTCCATGCCGGCCTCTTTTAAGTAGGCCTCGGCGCGGTCCAGGAAGCCGAAGCGCTTCATCGAACCGCCGCCGACGCAGATCATGGCGCGCTTGCCGGGCAGCGTTTTCAACGCTTCCAGCGCGTGGGGGCCGTGGTAAAGGTCACGGGGTAAAGTAAATCTAGCCATAGGGTTTGCCTCCTTTAAAATAGCTCTCTCTGACTTTGACAATTAAATATCAAAAGCTGTTATTAACAGTATACACCTTATGTGTCTAAACGGTCAATCGACAATACAGAGAATTTTCCGGCGATAATTCAGCATTTTGCCAGTGGAACACTCATAGGCTGTTCTATGGGGAAGGGGGCAGGAGCTATGCGTCCGATCACGCCGCAGCAGAATACAAAAATGCGCATGCGCATGCGGCTTTTGGCGGCGGTGCTGGCGGTGGGGTGTCTGGGCGGGCTGACGGTGCGGCTGTTTGTGCTGATGCTGCGCGACCCCGGCGGCTACGCGGCACGCGCCGCCGACCAGCAGCTGCGCGGGGCCACGCTGCCCGCCGCCCGCGGGGAGATCTATTCCGCCGACGGTACGCTGCTGGCCGCCAGCGAGACCTGCTGGACCATCCGCGCTGCCCCGCGGGAGATGGCCGACGACGCCGTAGAACCGGCTGCGCGGGCGTTGAGCGAAATTTTAGAGCTGGACTACGCCGATACGCTGGCCAAATTCAGCCAGCGAACCTCTAACGACTGCCTGCTGCGCCGCCGCGTGGATAAGACGATGGCCGACGCTGTGCGGGACTGGTGCCGGGCGAACGGTGTGGACGGCATACAAATTCGGCAGGATACCCGCCGCGTCTACCCGCAGGGGGATTTTATGGGCGGCATTTTAGGCTTTACCGACGTGGACAACGCGGGCCTGTGGGGGCTGGAACTGCGTTACAACGACGAATTGACCGGGCAGAACGGGCGCATCCTGACCGCCAAGAACGCCTGGGGCTACGATATGCCGACGCACTACCAGACGCTGGTGGACGCCGTGCCCGGCAGCACGCTGACGCTGACCATCGACGCGAACATTCAGCACTGGCTCGAAAGCGCACTGTCCGCCGCTGTGACGGAGCATCATGTGGCCGAGCGCGGCGTCGGCATCGTGATGGACGTCCACACCGGGGCCGTGCTGGCGATGTCCTGCCAGCCCGACTACGACCCGAACGCGCCGCGGACCCTTATAAATAAGGAAGTCCGTGACGCTGTGAATGCCCTGACCGGCGAGGAGCGCAGCGCCGCGCTGCAAAAGGCCCAGCAGGCACAGTGGCGCAACAAGGCCATCAGTGACCTGTATGAGCCGGGCAGCGTGTTCAAGCTCATCACGGCGTCGGCGGCGCTGGACTCCGGGGCGTGTAAGGCTACGGACTATTTCACCTGCGCGGGTAAAATAACCGTCGCAGGCACGCGGTTCCGCTGTGCAAACGGGCATATCCACGGCACCGAGACCTTCGCCCGGGGGCTGGCTGTCAGCTGCAACCCCTGCTTTATCCAGATCGGTGCGCGGCTTGGAAAAGAACGCTTCTGCGATTACTTTGCGGCCTTCGGCCTGCGAGAGGCCACGGGCATTGACCTGCCGGGCGAGGTCAGGCGCAGCGAATACTACACGGCGGACCGGATGGGCCCGGTGGAGCTGGCGAGCTGCTCGTTCGGGCAGAGCAGCAAGGTCAGCTACCTGCAGATGCTCACGGCGGTCTGTGCGGTGGTAAACGGCGGCGAGCTGATGCAGCCCTACGTTGTGGCGAAAATCACGGCGCCTGACGGCACTGTTGTGAAGGAAGTGCAGCCGACGGTGAAGCGCCGCGTCATCAGCGAGGAGACCTCCGCCACGATGTGCCGCCTGATGGAGGGTGTCGTTACAGGCGGCACGGGTAAGCAGGCCGCGCTGGCGGGCTACCGCATCGGCGGCAAGAGCGGCACGAGCCAGAAGCTGGACAGCGCCAACGAGGGCGCGCGCATTGCGAGCTTTGTCTCCGTTGCGCCCATCGACGACCCCAAGGTCGCTGTGCTGGTCTGCCTGGATGAGCCCCACAGCTGGACGACGAGCGGCGGCGCGCTCTCCGGGCCGGTGTGCGCCGAGGTACTGGGAAAGGTGCTGCCGTATCTGGGCGTCGAGCCGGAAAGTGCGGAGTGATGGGAAACGGGCACGGGCGGATATGGAATCCGCCCCTACGTTGAATCGGGAAAGCGCAGCGTGACGGGGCTCTGCCCGTTTGCCGCTGCACTATACAAAAAACTCTGTGCCGTCCCTCTTGACATTCCCCGATCCGGTGTTATACTGGTAAAGTACGCAAACGAACAGTTAGACAACGAACAATTCGAAATCTAACTTCTTGGACCCGAAAATCGTAAAGGAGGGAAGAAATGCACGAATCATCGCATGATGACTGCGGCTGCTGCGCGGATGCCCACTTCGGCGCACTGCTGAACCAGACCTCGCGGCTCATCCGCCGTGCGCTGGATGCCCGCATCAACGCCGAGGTCAGCTCGGAGCTGTCGGGCGTGCGCGGCATGGTGCTGGGCGACATCGTCCGTGCCGAGCGCCAGGGCCGCGACGTCTACCAGCGCGACATTGAGCAGTGGTTCAACATTCGCCGCTCCAGCGTCACCGCCATGCTGCAGGGCATGGAGCAGGATGGCTTCATCACCCGCAGCGCCGTGGCGAAAGACGCCCGCTTAAAGCGCCTTATCGCCACAGAGAAGGGCCGCGCCTGTCACAAGCAGATCGAGGCAAGCATTGCGCGGTTTGAGGATGACCTGCAAAGCGGCATTGACCCGCAGCAGGCCGCCGCGGCCCGCGCTGTGCTGGAGCAGACCCTGCGCAACGCACAGCACATCCTGCAAGAGGAAAATACCAACCAAGAGAGGGGAAATACCAATTGTTAAAAACACTCGGACGTGAAACCAAGGGCTTCCGCCTGGTCTCCGTGCTGACGCCGATCTTTATGATCGCGGAGGTCATCATGGAAATGATCATCCCGAAGCTGATGGCCTCCATCATTGACAACGGCGTCACGCCGGGCAATATGCAGGTCATCTACACCGTCGGCGCACAGATGGTCGTCGCGGCGCTGTTCGGCCTGCTGTTCGGCATTCTGGGCGCGGTGGCCGGCTCCCACGCAGCCACGGGCTTTGCCCGCAACCTGCGCCGCGGCATGTTCCGCAACATCCAGACCTTCAGCTTTGCCAACATTGACAAGTACTCCACCGCGGGCCTGGTCACCCGCATGACCACCGACGTCACCAACATCCAGAACGCCTACCAGATGCTGCTGCGCATGTCGGTGCGTGCGCCCGCCAGCATGATCGTGGCGCTGATCATGTCCTACACGATCAACCGTCGGCTGGCAAACATCTATTTGATCGCCGTCATCCTGCTGGGCTGCGCGCTCGCCTTTATTATGAGCCGCGCCACCAAGTACTTCGGCGAGGCATTCCGCAAGTACGACGACCTGAACGAGAGCGTGCAGGAGAATGTCTCCGCCATCCGCGTTGTCAAGGCCTATGTGCGCGAGAAGTTTGAGGGCGAGAAGTTCCGCAAGGCCAGCGAGAATGTGCGCAATCTGCTGATGCGTGCCGAGCTGATCCTGGCCTGGAACGCCCCGCTCATGCAGCTGACCGTCTACAGCTGCATCCTGCTCATCTCCTGGATCGGTGCCCAGCTCATCGTCAGCTCCGGCGCAACGACCTTCACCACCGGCGACCTGATGAGCATGCTGAGCTACTGCATGAACATCCTTATGAGCCTGATGATGCTGTCCATGGTGTTCGTCATGATCACGATGTCTGCAGCCTCCGCCAAGCGCGTGGCCGAGGTGCTGGACGAGCAGTCCGACCTGACGAACGGTGAGGACCCTGTTATGGAGGTCAGGGACGGCTCCGTCAAGTTCGACCACGTCAGCTTTGCCTATAAAAAGGATGGCGAGAAGGCCCTCGAGGACATTGACCTCGACATCAAGTCCGGCGAGACCATCGGCATCATTGGCGGCACCGGTTCGGCTAAGTCCAGCCTTGTGCAGCTGCTGCCGCGTCTGTACGACGTGACCGAGGGCAGCGTGACCATCGGCGGCGTTGATGTGCGCAGATATGACCTCGACACCCTGCGCAACAACGTCGCCATGGTGCTGCAGAAGAACGAGCTGTTCAGCGGCACGATTGCCGAGAACCTGCGCTGGGGCAACCCCGACGCCACCGACGCCGAGATCGAGGACGCCTGCAAGCAGGCCTGCGCCGATGAATTTATCGAGCGCTTCCCCGACAAGTACCAGACCCACATCGAGCAGGGCGGCAACAACGTCTCCGGCGGCCAGAAGCAGCGCCTCTGCATTGCCCGCGCACTGCTGAAAAAGCCCCGCATCCTGATCCTGGACGACTCCACCTCCGCCGTCGATACCGCGACGGACGCAAAGATCCGCCATTCGTTTGCGGAAAAAATCCCCGGCACGACGGTGTTCATCATCGCCCAGCGCATTTCCTCCGTGGAAAATGCGGACAAGGTCCTCGTGCTCGACAACGGCAGGGTCAGCGGCTTTGACACCCCGGCCAACCTGCTGAAAACAAATGCCATCTACCAGGATGTCTACAACAGCCAGACCAAAGGTTCCGGCGACTTTGATGAGAAGGGAGGGGAGGCATAATGGCACAGCAGCCTAAAGTCGTAAAGGTCGGCCCCGGCGGGCGCAGCAATGGCCCCCGCCCCAAGGTCGAAAACCCCGGCAAGGTGTTCAAGCGCATCCTCGCCTATGTCATGAGCCGCTATAAGGCACAGGTCATTGTGGTGCTCTGCTGCATTCTGCTGGCCGTGTTTGCCCAGCTGCAGGGCGTCATGTTCTCTCAGACGCTGATCGACAGCTACATTCTGCCGCTGCTCAAGGCGGGCAGCACGGACTTCAGCGGCCTGGCCGCGGCTATCCTGCGCGTGGCAGTCATCTACTGCGTCGGCATCGCTGCTGTCTTTGTGCAGAACCGCCTGATGGCAAGGATCACCCAGGGCACGCTGAAGGACCTGCGTGACGAGATGTTCACCCACATGCAGACGCTGCCCATCAAATACTTTGACACCCACGCCCACGGCGACATTATGTCGGTCTACACGAACGACATTGACACGCTGCGCCAGATGATCAGCCAGAGCCTGCCGCAGCTCGTCAACACGGTTGTGACCCTCGTCGGCGTGCTGGCCTCGATGCTCTATCTGAGCGTCCCTCTGACGGTGCTGGCCCTCGCGATGGTCGGCGTCATGCTGCTGGCGACGAAGTACCTGACCGGCAACTCCGGCAAATACTTCATCAAGCAGCAGCAGGAGCTGGGCAAGGTCAACGGCTACATTGAGGAAATGATGAACGGCCAGAAGGTCATCAAGGTCTTTTGCCATGAGGAAATTGCCATTGAGGAGTTCGACAGGCTCAACGATGAGCTGTTCCACAGCGCCGACAAGGCAAACTCCTATTCGCTGGTAGCAATGCCCGTCAACGGCCAGCTGGGCAACCTGTCCTACGTGTTCTGCGCCATCCTCGGCGGTGCGCTGGCTATCAACGGCTTCGGCGGCTTTACGCTGGGCGGCCTCGCCAGCTTCCTTGTGCTGACCCGCCAGTTCAACCAGCCCATCAGCCAGATCTCCATGCAGCTGAACTCCGTCGTTATGGCGCTGGCCGGCGGTGCGCGTATCTTTGCGCTGCTGGATGAAAAGCCCGAGGTCAACGAGGGCGACATCACCCTGGTCCACGCCAAGTACGAAGCGGACGATACTGTCACCGAGACGAACGAGTCCACCGGCATGTGGGCGTGGAAACGCATGGATGCCGACGGCAAGCCCCGGTACACCAAGCTGGAAGGCGACATCGTCTTTAAGGATGTGGACTTCGGCTACGACGAGAAGAAGATCGTCCTGCATGACATCAACCTGTATGGCCGTCCGGGGCAGAAGATCGCCTTTGTCGGCTCCACCGGCGCGGGCAAGACGACGATCACGAACCTTATCAACCGCTTCTACGACATCCAGAAGGGCCGGATCCTGTACGACGGCCACGACATCAAGTCAATTGAGAAGGACGCGCTGCGCTCCTCTCTGGGCATCGTCCTGCAGGATACCCACCTGTTCACCGGCACGGTCATGGAGAACATCCGTTATGGCCGCCTGACCGCCACCGATGAGGAGTGCATGGCCGCCGCGAAGCTCGCGAATGCGGATACCTTCATCAAGCATCTGCCCGACGGCTACAACACGATGCTGACCGGCGACGGCACGAACCTGAGCCAGGGCCAGCGCCAGCTGCTGGCGATTGCCCGCGCGGCTGTCGCAGACCCGCCGGTGCTGATCCTGGACGAGGCAACGTCCTCTATCGACACCCGCACCGAGAAGCTTGTGCAGGACGGCATGGACGGCCTGATGTATGGCCGCACGACCTTCGTCATTGCCCACCGTCTGTCCACCGTGCGCAACTCGGACTGCATCATGGTGCTGGAGCAGGGCCGTATCATTGAGCGCGGCACCCACGACGAGCTGATCGCCCAGAAGGGCCGCTATTACCGCCTGTACACCGGCAACTTTGCCGAGAACTCTTAAGCGCAGAGAGGTCGAAAAAAGCCGCAAAACGGCATAAAATCAATCAAAACTGCCGGGATAGCATCTGCCGTCCCGGCGGTTTTTGTGCAAAATGCCGCAACAGCGCCAAAAAGTTGACGGGAAGGTAAAAAGTGGTTATAATAGGATACGTAGACACGCAAAAAGCGGTGTTTGACCACGCGGCATGAGGGAAACTACAAACAAGATTTGCCGCATAATATACATGATATACCTATAGGAGGAACAAATATGGCACCGAAGAAGATTGCACAGACCGTACTTACCGAGGGTAAGTTCTATACCATCAGCGCCGCCAACGGCAAGGTTATTGAGGTCGCTGACTATAACATTGACAATGGCGCGAAGATCCAGCTGATGGACAACGCCAACTTTGAGTGGCAGCAGTGGAACTTCGTCGCAGCAGGCGACGGCGTTTACCGCATCCAGAACCGCTTCACCGGCAAGATGATGGATCTGGACATGGGCGGCGTCAGCGACGGCACCCGCGTCCACCAGTGGGAGGGTGCCCAGGCATCCAGCCAGCTGTGGGTCGTGGAGCCTACCAACGATGGCCGCGTCAAGATCAAGTCCAACCTGGCCGGCAAGCTGCTGGACCCCGGCATGGCTACCGAGAACGGCACCGTGCTGCAGATCTGGGCTGACGTCAACGGTGACAACCAGTTCTGGACCATCAACGAGGTCACCCGCAAGCCCAAGACCAGCGTGAAGGCCACCACCGTTAAGGCCAAGGCCGCAGCCGAGAAAGCCGCCACCGAGGTCGTCAAGGCTGCTGAGCCTGTCGTCGAGAAGGCCGTCAAGGCTGCCAAGCCTGCCGCTGAGAAGGCTGTCAAGGCTGCGAAGCCCGTCGTCGAGAAGGCCGTCAAGGCTGCCGAGCCCGTCGTTGAGAAAACCGTCGAGGCTGCGAAGCCCGTCGTCGAGAAGGCCGTCAAGGCTGCCGAGCCTGTCGTTGAGAAGGCTGTCAAGGCTGCCGAGCCTGTCGTTGAGAAGGCTGTTGAGGCTGCCAAGCCCGCAGCCGAGAAGGCCGTCGAGGCCGTCAAGACCGCCGCTGCCAAGACCAACACCCGCAAGGGCGGCAAGGGCAAGCGCCGCAAGTAATTTGCTTTGAACTTTTTCCCTGCAATTTTTGTGCTGTAACGAGAAAACCCCGCCCCGTCAGGATGCAGTTCCTGACGGGGCGGGGTTATTTTTTGTTTGTGGCTGAAAAGCCTTCCCCTACGGGGGAAGGTGGCCCGAAGGGCCGGATGAGGGGCGGGTGTGCCAGTATTGCCCGTGAACGAGCTGCGGCGGAAACGCTGCCCTCATCAGTCACCTGCGGTGACAGCTTCCCCCACGGGGGAAGCCTTCAGACTTACCCCAGCGCCGCAATGCTCTCCTTGATCTTGGCGGCCTTGTCCTGGGCGGCAGCCAACTTGGCGCGGGTCTCCTCGACGAGCTTCGCCGGGGCCTTCTCGACGAACTTCGGATTGTTCAGCTGGTTCGTGAACATGCCCAGCTCCTTCTCGGCCTTGGTCAGCTCCTTGTTCAGGCGGGCCAGCTCCTTGTCGCGGTCAATCAGCTCCATCATCGGGATAAAGCCCTTCGCGTCGGGGGTCGCCACGTTGACCATGCCGTCGGTGCTGCCCTCGTACTTAGCCGTGACCGTCACGTCGGTGGCAAAGGCAAAGCGGGCCAGATACGCGCCGCCCTTCTCAAACGCGGCGGGGGAGGCAGTCTCAATGACCATGCTCGTCTTTTTGGCCGGGTGGACGTTCATCTCGGCACGCATGGCGCGGACAGCCTTGATGTAGTCCATCAGCTTTTCAAAGTCGGCGCAGTCCTCGGCCCAGACCTTCATGTTCTCGTCGCCGGGCCACTTCTCGTTCATGATGGTCTCGGCGCTGCCGGGCAGAGCCTGATAGATCTCCTCGGTGATGAACGGCATGAAGGGGTGCAGCAGCTTGAGCGCCTTGTCCAGCACGTAGACCAGCACCTTGCGGGCCGTGTCGGCGGCTGCCGCGTCCTCGCCGTTCAGGCGGGTCTTGCAGATCTCGATATACCAGTCGCAGTAGACCTCCCAGATGAAGTTCTCGACCTTCTCGGCGGCCAGACCCAGCTCGTACTTGTCGAGGTTGGCGGTAGCCTCGGCGGCGACCTTGGCAAGCTCGGACAAAATCCACTTGTCGCTCATGTCGAGCAGGCTTTCCTCGGGCAGACCCGGCTCAAAGTCCTCGGGCAGGTTCATCTGCACAAAGCGGGAGGCGTTCCACAGCTTGTTGGCAAAGTTGCGGCAGGCAAGGACTTTTTCGTCGCTGTAGCGCATATCGTTGCCTGCGGTGGAGCCGATGATCAGCATCATGCGCAGCGCGTCCGCGCCGTACTGCTCAATGACCTCCAGCGGGTCAATGCCGTTGCCCAGGGATTTGGACATTTTGCGGCCCTGGCTGTCGCGGACAATGCCGTGGATCAGTACCGTGTCAAACGGTGCCTTGCCGGTGTAGGCCAGACCCGAGAAGATCATGCGGGACACCCAGAAGCCGATGATGTCATAGCCGGTGACCAGCGTATTGGTGGGATAGAAATACTTGTAATCCTCGGCGTTCTCGTTGGGCCAGCCCAGCGTGGAGAAGGGCCACAGCGCACTGCTGAACCAGGTGTCCAGCGTGTCGGGGTCCTGGGTCAGCTTGGTGCTGCCGCACTTGGGGCAGCTGCAGGGAGCATCCTTGGAAACTACGGTCTCGCCGCAGTCATCGCAGTACCACGCGGGGATCTGGTGGCCCCACCACAGCTGGCGGCTGATGCACCAGTCACGGCCGCCCTTCATCCAGTTGATGTAGTTCTTGGTGAAGCGGTCGGGCACGAACTTGATCTCGCCCTTCTCAACGCTCTCGATGGCGGGCTTGGCCAGCGGCTCCATCTTGACGAACCACTGCTTGGAGACCATCGGCTCAATGACGGAGTGGCAGCGGTAGCAGGTGCCGACCTCATGGGTCAGGGGCTCGGTCTCCTTCAGCGCACCGCAGGCCTCCAGATCGGCCAGAATGGCCTTGCGGGCCTCCAGCGCGGTCATGCCGGCATATTTGCCGCAGTCCAGAACATCCGGCTCATCGGCAGCTGCGCGGCCGGCGGCCTTCTCGGCATCGACGGCAGCCTTGTCGGCGGCGCCGGTCATGTGGCCGTCATAGGTCAGCACGCGGATCATCGGCAGATCGTGGCGCTTGCCGACCTCAAAGTCGTTGGGATCGTGGGCGGGGGTGATCTTCACAACGCCGGTGCCCTTTTCCATGTCGGCATGCTCATCGCAGACGATGGGGATTTCGCGGCCCAGCAGGGGCAGCACGACATGGCAGCCGTGCAGATGCTTGTAGCGCGGATCCTCCGCATTGATGGCAACGGCGGTATCACCCAGCATCGTCTCGGGGCGGGTGGTGGCCAGCTCCAGCATCTCGCCGGTCTCCTTGACCGGGTAGAGCAGATGCCAGAAGCTGCCGTCCTTGCTCTCATACTCGACCTCGGCGTCCGAGATCGAAGTGTTGCAGTGGGGGCACCAGTTGACCATGCGGTTGCCGCGATAGATCAGCCCCTCGTTGTACAGGCGGACGAACACCTCCTTGACGGCGTCAGAGCAGCCCTCGTCCATCGTGAAGCGCTCGCGCTGCCAGTCGCAGGAGCAGCCCAGCTTTTTCAGCTGGCTGACGATGCGGTTGCCGTAGGTGTTCTTCCAGTCCCAGGCACGCTCCAAAAAGCCGTCGCGGCCGACCATCTCCTTGGTCAGGCCCTCCTCGCGCATCTTGGCCACGACCTTGGCCTCGGTCGCAATGGAGGCATGGTCGGTGCCGGGCACCCACAGGGCGGCGTAGCCCTGCATCCGCTTGTAGCGGGTCAGAATGTCCTGCCAGGTCTCGTCCATAGCGTGACCCATGTGCAGCTGGCCGGTGACGTTCGGCGGCGGCATTACAATGGTAAAGGGCTTTTTGCTGCGGTCGACCTGGGTGTGGAAATAGCCCTTGTCGCACCAGTTCTGGTAGATGCGATCCTCGGTGCCCTGCGGGGCATATTGTTTGGCGAGTTCTTTCGGCATGTGATAAAACCTCCTGATAAATGTGCGGGGCGCTTTGCGCAAAAAGAAAAGCCGCCCCATGAGTTATCATGGGACGGCTTGAATCAATTCAAGTCGCGGTACCACCCAAGTTGCCTTGTAAAAAGGCCGCTTTGCGGCAGGCCGAACAGCCCGCCTGCCCGGATAACGGCGGCAAACCCGGATGCGGCTGGCAGGGGAAACGCCCCTCTCACCGCATCTGCTTGAAAGTGACAGCGCCCGCCGCGCTCTGCCGGGCTTGCATCAACCCCCGGCTTGCTGCAAAAGTACGATTCGGGCACACTCTTTCGCACTGCATTTGTATCTTATAATGTACCGCAGTGCGGGGAATTTGTCAAGGGCATCGCCGGATAATAAATGCGCTTACGCCCACTTTTCCCATACATCGGGGCAGTACCCCACGGTGGCCAGTCTGCCGTTGCGCACAATGGGCTGGCGGATGAGCTGCTGGTTCTCAAACAGCTTATCCGCCTGCTGGCTTTCGTCCAGCCATTGCAGCAGTGCCAGCGTGTCCTTGTCCTTTGCGCTCTCATCGACAAGCTGCGCCCACCCGCCGACGGCACGGCAGACATTGTCGAACTCGCCGCGGCTCATGCCTTTTTCCTTCATGTCGATCATCTGGAATTTGATGCCGCGCTCCTTGAACCAGCGCTGCGCCTTTTTGGTGTCAAAGCTTTTGTTTGTGCCGAAAATCTGGATGTTCATGGCCATTTCCCCCCGCAAAATACATTTTTTTCATTAGAATACCACAAAAACCGTACCTTGACAACTTACAAGGCCGGGCCTATAGTATGAGGGAAACTGGCTACTGTCAAGGGTTCACGGCAAAATTGAACGAAATTTGAAAATGTGTCAATAGACATTTGTTGCTTTTGATGCTAAATGACCCGGTGCAGGGTGCGCTTGTGAGCGGCTCTGTGCCGGGTATTTTGGTTTGTGCAACACCTTTAGCCCGTCACTATGTGGCGGGCTGAAAAAGGCTATTTGCGGCGCTATTGCGCCGGGGAAACAGGCAGTTGCGGTTTGGTTTGCGCCGAGCGCAGCAATTAGAAGATGGGCCCGCGCTTTGGTGAACGGGCGCGGCACACCGTCCGCAATATCCTAACGCCGGGGCACGGCGTTAGGATGCGCACTGCGGTGCGCAGGGCGGCTCGGTGTGCCCGACTGCCCGCAAACCGGCTGCTTAGGTCAGACCGAAGAAGCGGTACACCTTCGCGCGGTCATGCAAGGGCAGTTTCTCAAACTCGGCCTTGAGCATGTCGGCGGCACTGCTGCCGCCGAACATGGGGCGAGAGTAGTTATTCACCCAGTGCTGTACCTGCGTGGCCTGCGTCTGCGTGACGCGGGAAAGGCTCCGGCCCTTCGGAAACTTGCGGCGAATCAGCTTGTTATTGACCTCGTTCGTGCCGCGCTCATGGGGGCTTTGCGGGTGGCAATAGAACATAGTCACGCCCAGACCGTCTATGGTGGCCTGATCCGCGAACTCGGAGCCGTTATCGGAAGTGAGTGTGTGGAAGATCAACTTCCAATCACTGCCGAAGTACCGGCGAAGGCGCCGAAGCTGGCGCACGGTTTCTGCAGAAGTCTTGCTCTCGGCCTTGAGGATGATTTCTGCGCGGGTCTTTCGCTCGGAGATCACCAGCAGGCTTTCGCTCTGGCCGCTGGCCTTGCCTATGACGCTATCAATCTCCCAATGGCCAACACTCTCACGGGTCTGCACTTCCTTTGCGCGGCGCTCAATACTCCGGTGGCCGGGGTGTGACACATTGCTATGTGAGTGGCCGCTCTTGCCGGTCTTGGGATGGCCCTGCGGCAGGTGTTTGAACCGCAGGGTTGAGAACAGTTTCATCTCAATATATCTATAGCAGGTGGTCTTGCTTATGGTTATACCGTAATCGTTGCCAACCTGATGTATTGCATCCTCTGGGCTGGATCCGGACAACATCCAAGATTCCAGCGCGGCGAGGTAGTCAAACCGGTTCGATACCTTCAGATCGGGGCCGTGGGCTGTTCGCATATACTCGGCGCGGCCTTGTGCCTTTTGGGGGCTATAGATGGTGTAGTATTCCCATGTCGAGCCGTTAAGCTGTTCGACCTGACCGCGCTTTATTTCCCGGCAGATCGTGGACGGCCAAACACCCAGTTCTTTTGCAATGGCAGTCTGGTTATAGCCCTTCTTGAGCATGTAGGCGATCAGGTTACGCTCATTCTCCGTCAATGGCAGCCCTTTAGGGCGCTGTTCAGTATACATAATGCACCTCACAAACAAAAAGCCGCTGCAGGCCCCGAGGGACAGCAACGGCTAAAATTATATACGGCTTGCATTTTCACGGCAATAGGCGCACTCTGGGTGCTGGCCGCAGAGTGGCAGACCGCCCGAGCATGGTTCGTCCGGGCAGTTTGAACGGCTATAGTAATTGATTATGGCCACAACGGGCCCGGAGCACGAACCGTCCGCAAAGTAACTGCAGGGCTTGCGCAGGCAGTAAGGACGCTTATTCGTTTTGTCCATCCGGCAAACCTGTTTCATTTATTACACCTCAAGCAACACAATAAGCATATGCGGAGAAACACACACAAGTTTCCGCACAGTGGCATCTTCCACCATTTCATATAGCCCATCATCAACGATGGGGCCGGTGGACAAACAACCAAGTGAACCGTCAAATTCGTCAAACAGGTCAAAGTGAATCCCGTCAGAGATTTCGTACAATTCTTTAAAAGTCATTTTACTTTCTCCTTTTGGGGCTATCTCTTAATTTGCCCGGACATACGGCGCTGGGCTTTCTTTGTGGGCTTACTTGCGACCTCAAGGCCAAGCGGCCCGGCCGGAGCCTGATTGCTGATGATCTCGGATTCTGTGAGAATATCGCCCTCTTCAAATTTCTTTTGCAGGTTATCGACTACGGCCAATGTGTCATATGCATTATAATCACGGTCGAGGACGAACCACAGGCCACGCCGAAGAGGTTTGATCATCTCGGCATTTGTGGCGTTCTCCATCTCCCATGCGTCATAGCTGGCCCAAAGCTGAAAGCGCCAGACCTTATTACACTGAATGACGGTATGGGTAACATCCCGGAGCAGCTTGTCAACATGCTGGAAACGCTGTGCAGAGCCGTAAAAGCTGATGTGATAGTGCCGGCAGCACAGCAGCGTATTTAGGAAGTAAGCATTGAAGTTATCCTTAAAACTGCGCGAGTTCATTTGAACGGAAAGTTCATCCATGGCCACGATGGTGACGGTCAGAGTGTCCTCTGCATCATCAATGGCGGTCGTTGTCTTACTGGCCTTTACGACCTGCGCAAGGCTTTCCAACTTTGTATACGGTACTGACAGATCTACATTGGAAAGAATACTGATTTTCTGAACAACAAATTTCTTGCGACGAGGGCACCAGACTACCTTGTCATTGTAATGGTTATACAGGCCCACGACTTTATGTACCAATGAAAGTGTTTTGCCGGAGCCGAAGTAACCGCAGTAGATGTCCAGCGCGCCCACAGGGCAGTTATGCCAGCCCCGATGAAGCTGGTAATAATAGAGGTCCTTTATGGCATTGTAGCCGGTCTGAAATGGATGGAAGGTGATCTGCCGGGCAATGCGGGAGACACCCAGCGTAATGAGGGCGGCAACGAGAACGAGAACACAATAACCGTTCATCAGAAGCGACCCCCACGCGCGAATGTGTGGGTGAAATCCTTAATAATGCCAAATACAAAGAGGAACAGCGCAATGCCTACAAGGATAGCCAAAAACCAAGGGAAGAACTCGGAGAGATTCTGCGGAGCGTCTGCAGTAATGCCGAAGAACGCCAGCAGGTCATAAAATATCTGTACCATGTTTTACACCTCACTTGTCCGGCAAGGCGCGCGCGGGGCGGGGGCAAAAGCCCCCGCGCCCCAACACGCGCTTGCCGCCTTTCACTTAAAAGCCACGAACCAGACCGACTACGATTGCACCCACAACCACAGCGGCCAGAACCAACAAAAGCACTTCTTCAACACTGTAATCTGCAAAAGGCTTTTCAAACGCTGCGGGCTGGGCCGTCTCGGCGGTAGCCATTTCTGCAGCTGTCCGCAGGTCTACAAGTTGGCCGGAGATCGTCTCCAGCTGGGCCGTGTAATCCTGCACCAGTTCGCCGGACTGTGCATCCTCCGTGCCGGTCTCGGCAGGGGTCATTAAATCAATCAATGTATTGAGGGATTCCTGCAGCGTGTCCAGCTTTTCATACAAGGTCGGGTCATAGGTCTGCACGCCCTGCACCTGCACAGTCTCGTGCGGCTCTTCCTGCGCTGATTCCTCGGCGGGCGGGGTGTATTCCTCTGCGTGAGTATTGAGCGTGAAAACGGCGGAGAGCAGCACCTGAAGCAGGATAACAGCGCCGCAGACTTTATTAAAGTTATCCATTACGACAGCATACCTCCAATAAATGCGGCGGCGATAGCGCCCACGATTGACCACAGCCAGATGTCATAGAACGACAGGGTAAAGCCGTAGACGGTAAACGGCTGGTTGAAACCGTTCAAGATAACGGTCATGACTTCAACAAAGGATTCCATGTTGCACCTCCTAAGACATACGCCGACAAAGGGCGTTGACAAAGCCAAGAATAATAGCGAACTCAAACGCCCACCAGTACGGCAGCGGAATCCATTCAGTAGCGGCCTTGATGAATTTGGGGAACTGATCTTTTACATTGAAGGTCAGAGCGCCGGGGGTATCCTTGAGAGTATCGGAAACCCGGTCAACGCCATCTGAAAAATTGCCGGATACTGAATCGTGCAATTCGCCAGCATCCCCCAAAAATGAGGAACCCGAGGAATCGCCAGAGCTTGAGGAAGATTCTGCGGGCGCATCTTCTGCAAAGGCGCAGGGCACGGCGGCGATCGCGGCGCAGAGAACGGCGAAGGCCGTAATACAAAGTTTTTTCCACATCATTTAGACCTCATGATAAATTTGATAATGACGAACAGGAAAACAACGAAAAGACAGGTGTTAATAGTCATGACCACGCCTTCCGGCAGGAACGGGAACAGGTACGCGACACCGGCGAAAAGGTTGGTAAAGAACGCGATCAGCGCGAGAATCAAGGAAACCAGCGCCCAGAATATACCTTTATGGTCACCATCTGTGCCATCATCTGAACCGCCGCCGATGAAGATATTCCAGAAGTTATTTGTGTCTCCGCCGCCGTCAGGCTTGCCGGTCGGGGCCGGGCTGGGAGAGGGCGTAGGCGAGGGCGGTTCGGTCGGTGCAGGTGTAGGAGTTACAACATCTTTTGCATCATAGCCCAGAAGATTGAAGTGACTAAGAGAACACATAGAGCTTGCATAGTTGGACATATTCAAGCGGTAGTATTTGTACGCCTTGCGCAAAGAGAGTGTGTACTTGTGTTCTTCCATGTCCGAAAGATTTTGGTCTTTTTGCGTGTCCAAATCGTCCCATGTTTTGCCATCGTCCGAGCCTTGAAGCGTCCATTCTTTAGCGTAACGGTTATTGAATTTAGATATGCGCATAATGTAGCCGTCAATGTAATAGCTTTCGGGGTCGGGAATCTCAATTTGCAGGTAAGAGGGTTTTGCATTTGTTTCCCAAAAATCGGAAGTCGAACGGTCAAAAGCATGGAAGAAATCGAACACATCACTATACTTTGAGGAACCAGAAGCAACCCATGTGCCGTGTTCATCGGTGAAGGTGTTGCTGTTCATTTTCGGGATGATTAGATTTTGCGTTTCGGGAAGAATGGGGTCGAGCGGTGCAGGACTGGGCGAAGGTGTGGGACTGGGTAGCGCTGTCTCCGGTGTACTCTGGTCAGGGAACTTTTTATTGAAGATGTTTTGAATGTTCACATTCAAATTTTCAATAGCGAGGGTGAAGTTTGCGGAGAGTTCAGCGAAGCCAGCAACGAAAGCCGCTTTAATATCCAAGAAGCCTTGAATCATGTTGTCACGAATTTCAACCAGCACGGCCAAAATACCTGTTGTGTCACCTGTATCGCCGCCCGGCTCGGGGGTAGGAGTGGGTGTTACATCTGGGGTGTCCGGGTCGGGCGTAGGGGTTGGGGTAACATCGGGTGTTTCGGACGGCTCGGGACTAGGCGAAGGAGACGGGGACGGACTAGGCGAAGGACTAGGCGAAGGACTAGGAGAGGGAGACGGGGTCGGAGTTGCGGGAGCATCCGAACCGTAATAAATATAATAATAATTGTTAGTTACTGAATCGTAAGTGTAGTATTTTTTGGTTTCGTTGTTGTAGATGATGGGCGTATTGGAAATATTGGTTACAGTTTCATTCTTCTCGTTGATGGTCGTATACTGAGGGTAGATGTAAGTAAGGTTGGTACTGTTATCGGTGTAAATGTTGCCGTTCCATGTGTTGTTGTTGATGGTAATATTGGTTTGTTTATTGATTACGGTAGAATCAATATCCTCAAACACCTCGGCGGTCCATGTCGGAGCAGAAGTTTTTAATGTGATATTGCCATACACATATTTACCACTAGAAAATTCAAAAAGCTCAGGAACCTTATATAAAACAAGATAAACATCACCTTTAGTAAAATACATTTTCTTTGAGCAATCACCAAAAGAATAGGGCGGCTTGTCCATAGAATATGTAAGCGTAGCATAATCTGAACCAGATGTATAACCAGTGTAAGCCGAACAAGAGTACAAACCGTTTGATTCTTTATGCGAAGGCGAATAATAAATATTTAACACCTTATCATTTCCCAAGTTTGCATATGAACCATCATACAGCTTCACAGATGCAACAACAGAAGCAGTCGGAGCAGAGACTGTATAATAACCATCATGAGGAGCAACAAAGTAGTATGCCGCCATAATGGGAGAAAAATACCTATAAGCACTAGCATCAGAGGAAAGATGTCCAGAAACGGAAACAGCACCATTAGAATAGGTGGTATAAAAATTGCCGTAAGTATTATAACCGAAGCGTGTTCGCCATGAGTGCGAACAATCAAATGTAAAATTGTCTAAGAGCGAAGAACCACCATAAGTGGAATAGCCAAGAAACGAGTATGAACCCGAAAGCGGAAATGTTCCATCTTTACCAACAGCGGGAGTACCTTTATCATCTGCGTAACCCGGCAGGTCTTTACGGCCGATCCCGGAGGGGGCTTTGGTGGCGGTGGCGTTTTGGCCATATGTACTTTCAAACCACTCACGATAGTGCTTATAAACCGTAAGGGCTGGTGTGCCTGTTTTGTCAACAAATTTTCCTGATATACCAAAAATATTCCAAGAATATTCCGAATACCCACAACCGCCAGAGCAAGGTGCTTCATAAACGGTAAAAGGAATTTGGTAACCATCAGGCAAATTTGTCAAATCGTATTCGCGCTTATTCTCAAAGGTGTGCTGATGGGCATCGTCTGCAAAGGCGCTAACCGAAAATAGCGATAAAAGAAGCGAAAAAACCAGAAAAAAACTAATCAACCGCTTGTGCATAACAGCAAACTCCTATATAATGATTTTGAGGTGAACAGAATGAAAAGCATATTAAAGCCAATCCTAATAATTATTGCCCTTGCGATTGCCGGTTTTGCGTCAATGCTGCTTCTCCCGTTACATATAGGTGGAACAATTTTAGTGATCTGCTATTGGGGGATAAGAATCACTATTCTGTTATATCTTGTGTGGTTTTTCTTGCCTTACATAAAGAAAGGCATCAACTATTTGGTAAAGCACAGAGAAAACTAATCGAAAGGATTGTTGAAAATGAGATTTATCATTAGTGAAACAGGCTGGGACTATCTTGAAAGACTTATGTATCGCGGATGCATCGGCCTATTCTATGAAACCACCTTGCAGGGGATGCTTGCATATATCATTTTTGCCTTGCTTATCTTGTTTGCTATAATTGGTGTTATAACAACAATTCGATTCTTCTTTGGAAAAATCTTTTACTGGGCGAAATACCGCAATACATTCAGCTACAAACACGCACACCATAAATATTAAGTATCAGCCGCCAATGATGGCGGCATTTTTTTGTTAGTACTGTTCTGACCAATCAGAGCCGCCCGGACACCAAAGAACGGCGTAATATTGGGAAATTCTGGCATTAACAATGTGGGAGCAGAAGCGGCGAATTGCAATAAGGCGATAGTCTTTAGTCATCGGTGGAATCCTCGCTTTCTTCTTGACTGCAATCGAAAACACCGGGCGATTTAAGCGCATCCCAAATGCACATGAACACCCTTACGCAGATGTAAGCAATCAAGAACAGTGAAAGCGGCTGATTTAAAAACCACGTCACAAAAGCATCAATGGAAGCGAACATATATAAACCCTCTTTCAAGTTGAAACAAAAAAATGCGGGGCCGGAGCATCCCGGCCCCGCTGGGGCAATGCTGGATCATCAGCGAGCAGCGTTCTTCAGACGAGCAAAGATGCCGATACCCACAGGAACCAGACCGGCAGCGAGACAGAAAAGCAGAACAGGCTGCTTAGTGATCTCGGTAACCACCGTGCCGGACAGAGTGAACACATCAGCCATTGCGGCAATAACGGTTTCCATAGCGCTTTTTGCAACTTCAACACCCGTATCAGCAGTGTTGCCAAGCATGACAGGATACATAGTTGCTTCTCCTTTCCTCAAAATTTGTATGTAATCGCTTGCTTTTGGGGGTAAGCGTTACAGCTTGAAATCGCGCGGAATGATAGTATATTTAGTAAGGCCATCTTCATAGCAGGTCACTAAGGCAGAATAGTTGACACATTGCTTGCCGTATGCGCGTTCAATGTCAGTCTTTGCGGCGATCGGCAGTAGAACAAAATCCAAATCATCATCTTTGGCGGCCTCACAGATGCCGGTCAAAAATTCATCGTAATCCTAAATGGTCTTTTGCGTGATTCTCATTAGAAGTTATCCTTTAGACTGTCAGACATAAGGGAGAAACCGTCAACATCAACTACGCGCTGGGCGCTGCCAAGCTGGGCAAGTCTGGCTTGCACGGCAAGCCGTTCATCTACGCTCTGCGACATATCTCGGAGCCGCTGACGCTCAAGAAACTGGTCACGCCACATAGCGTAGTTGCTTTTGAATGTGGCCCAGCAGCCTTGCTCATAGGCCCAGCGGCATAACTCGTTGAAGGTGTCGAATGTAGGCATGTCCAGCAGAATCTGAACTTGATCATCTTCCATCTGGGACATACCAGCATGTTCGCTCGGCTCTTCAAATTCATGGGTGCCTACTATATCTTTGCTGTACTGGTACTTGTCAGGGTCTAACATGTGCCACAGATAAACATACGCCTTATAAAGATTGTTTACCTTGCGGATAACATTGACTTCAACACCTATTTCCTTTGCAATGCCGGAGAAATACCGGGCATTTGCAAAGCTGCACACAAAGTGTACATGCGGTTTCTTGAGGTCTCCCGGCATCCAGTCGGGCAGTTCACCTTCATGCTTTTTTACATAGGCATCAAAGGACGCTTGAGAGTGAACATCCTTGTCATGCAGGGCCCATGCACACGGCAAATTATGCTTGCAGTAGTCGATTGCAGCTTGCTGGCTCTCAGGGTACAGCACAAACATACATTGCCGGCTGCGCAAGCGTGGTGGAGATTTTGTATCGCCCATGGTCTTACCATCCTTTTAACTGTCATTTTTGTTTTGCGTCTTGGCACTGACACTGACACTCCAAAGGACGTAGCGCCTTTGGAGTGTCAGCCTTGCGGCTGACATGACATGTGGGGCGGTCAATATAGCTACTATTTCGCGCGGAAACCTACAGGCCGAACATCTTGAAAATGCACCTATAGGAAAAATAGTAGCTATACTCACCGCCCCACGGCAGTTACTTACATGGTGGCGGCTGGGCGTTCTCTGGTGGAGCGGGGAGCATTACTTCACCAACTCCCAACTCTTGATCTTCCCGTAGCTGGTCTCAAAGTCGAACTGATGGCCGATGACCTTGGAAAAGTCATCCATAGCGCCGACAGACTCGAGCAGATCGGCAGAATCCACTACTTTGATGGAGCACTGTTCCGCTTTCTGTCCGGCACAGCCAACCAGACGCTTGAGGGTCACACTGTGCAACACGAGGTTGTCATAGTGAATCTGACGGTTGGAACCATCGCGCGGGGTGAAATCGCCAGTTTTGCGCTCAACGCCAATAACCTGATACAACATTTTCTTGCTCTCTTTCCGCTGGGCTTGTTTTCTTCATTGCCAGCTCGCTTATTTTTGTACTTTTCGGTCAGGTTCAAGGCCTTCCGGCCTTTGTCACGATTATAAAACTCTAGCGTATGAGGGAAACTGCAGCAGGGCGCTTGCTCTTATGCGGGCTGCGTGCTATAATACAGGTTTATAGAGGAGTATCTATAAAGGAGTATTATGG
>ENA-UPTB01000888-UPTB01000888.1-human-gut-metagenome-genome-assembly--contig:-NODE-888-length-29103-cov-4.264074_pt1 | contig 29103 bp, 39 predicted proteins | sample MGYA00250046_ERZ773369 | MGnify/ENA primary metagenome ERZ773369 (study PRJEB29103, sample SAMN06111938) | human gut metagenome | biome: human gut; feature: ankylosing spondylitis patient; material... | reverse complement strand
CCGGCAGAATGTGCGAGTGACAGTCGGTAAAATTCTTGAATATACCGCTATCTTTCAGCGATATACGTTTCCTGAATGGCCACACAATGATACGAGTATTTTTATATAAAACATTTTATTTTTTTTAATTAATAATCATCCATTTATCCCCACCCTGTTTTCCGTCGGAACCTTAGTGGTATCCTGAGCCGTAACCGTAGTGATAACCATATCGATAGCCATAACGGTATCCATAGCGACCGCCACTTCCCTCGGTCCCGTTCAAGATCAGGGACACGTTCTTGTATTTTTTCTCCTCGTAGATTTTCTCCAATTCAGCAAGCATACTCCGTTCAAGTAATCCTGCACGAACTACGAAAACGGTACGGTCGGCCAGTTTCTCAATAATTTGCGTGTCGGCCACCAGTTCAACGGGCGGACAGTCGATCAGCACATAGTCATATTGCTCCCTTACAGTATCGATTGTCTGCTTTAACCGCTCGTCGAACAATAATTCCGTTGGGTTAGGAGGAATCGTTCCCACGGGTAGTATATCCATAGATTTATGTTTCGGATCGGGTACGATGATCTCATCCAGATTATCGATACGACCTCCCAGATAGTCGCTCAATCCCTTGTCAGGAGAGTCGATATAGGATGATGCAGAGGCGTGGCGCAGGTCTCCGTCGATTACCAGCACTTTTTTTCCTTTGATGGCAAGGCTCACGGCGATGTTCATGGTCAGAAACGATTTGCCGCTGCCCGGATTGAATGAGGTCATGATGATGACATTCGAAGTCTTGTCCTTGCCGGTCATAAATTCCAGGTTGGTACGCAATACGCGGAATGCCTCGTTGATGATGTCACGGTTGCCCTCCTTGACGATAACGGCCTTGACTTCCTGCGGTTTCTTTCCTAATATCCCTTTTTTCTTTCTTGTGAACAGCGGAATTTCACCGATGAACGGTATAGTCAGGTTTTCCAGGTCTTTCCTTCCCCGTACACGGGTATTCATATTCTCGCGCATGAAGATAATGACTATCGGAATGAGCAGCCCCAGAGCGAATGCGACCATAAAGATATTTTTATGCACAGGGGATGTCGGCAACATGCTGCCGTGTGGCGGGGTAACAATGCGGGTATTATAAGCCGTGAACGCCTGTGAGAGTTCGTTCTCTTCACGCTTTTGCAACAGGAATAGGTAAAGAGCTTCCTTTACCTTCTGTTGGCGCTCCACCGAAAGCAGGTACTTGGCCTGTGTTGGGTTGGCCGCTATACGTGATGTCGTCTGTTGCTCCGTCTGCCGCAAACTTTTTATCTGCGAATTCAAGGTCACTATCTGATTGTCGATAGATCTGATTATCGCCCCACGCATGGATGCCAGAGCCTGATCCATATCCACGACCAGCGGATTTTCCGTGCTGCTGTTCGCAACCAGACTGTTGCGCTGCATCAGTTGCTTGTTGTATTCGGCAATCTGCGATTCAATATTGGCGCTTTCAATGCCGGAGTTGGCCGGAAGCAGTTGGGTACGGTTGGCATCGTTGGCTAAATAGTTCCGGATGTAACGGGTCATATAAAGCTGGTTGTTCAGGGACAGGATCTGCGCGTTGGCCGCACTGCTTTGAGCCATATACATACTCGATGCCGCCTGCACGTCGGGCAACAGATGTTCTGACTTGTAAGAGGAGATATCCTCGTCCACATTTCCCAGTTCCCGTTCGATTACGCCCAGACGCTCGTTGATGAACATTGAGGTGCTGACAGCGATCTGGTTTTTGTCCTTCACCCAATTCTCGTTATAAACGGAAATCAACATGCTCAATACATCTTCTGCCCGCTGTGTGGAGTTATCCTTGAATGACAAGTCTATGACTGACGCTTTCTCGCTGTTCAATGAAACGGACAGATTGGACGAGCAGGAGTTGACGGCGTTATACAGACTGGATTTGCCTACATATAATGTATATGCCTCGCCTTTCACGTAATTGGGTGTTGTATGGATAATGATTTTTCCCAATGGCGTAGTGATGGAGTCGAGCAAGCTTCCCTTTACGTCCTTTTCTTCAAGATCTGTCCAGTTACGTATAAAGTCGGATAGGTATAACGTACCGTCCGGCTGTATTTCCAACGTAAAACCGGCTGATTCATTCTCAGGCAAGTCATTTATCGTTACATCCACCGGTAATGTCAGTCCATAGGCTACCTGACGGTGGAATTTTCCCCGAACGAAGTAATTCATATCCAGACGCAACCGTTTAACCACTTCGGTCATTAAAGACGGTGATCGAAAGGTGATGAGTTCGTTATTCACATTTGTACCGGATTGAAACAGCCCGAACTCCGAGAAGGATTCCAAATCCGAGGAGACCGACTTGCCTTTGGAATCCTCTTTGATCAATACCGAAGCGGTACGTGTATATACGGCAGGAGTGCGTAACAGATAGGCAGTAGCGGCACCGATCGTTACCGCTAAAGACAAGACGAACCACTTCCATCTTGCGAGGCACAGGTATAACAGGTCCTGTATTCGCAGGAAATCATCCTGCTGCCCCGGTTTTATATTCTTTTGATTTACGGTCATCATATCTGATTCTATATTATTTTACAATCAACACGGTAATGGTCGTCAGCAACGAGGCCAATGACATCCAGAAAGAGGCTGAGCGGACGTTATTGCCGTTGACGGTCGCCTGCCGTGCTTTCATTGAGTTGGGTTCCACATAAACGATATCGTTCTGCTGCAAATAATACACAGGAGAGGCATAAAGGTCATATCCCGAATTCAGGTTGACCTGATACAGGGTTTTTTTCCCGTTTCCCTCCCGTTGTACCAGCACGTTTTCCCGTTTCCCATAGACGGTAAGGTCCCCGGCCATGCTTAAGGCCTCCAAAAGTGTCAGCTTGTCCTTTTCGATATTGAAACGTACGGGGGTGGCAACCTCGCCCAACACTGAAACGGTCAGGTTCATAAACTCCACTGTAACAACGGGGTCTTTCACGAGATTCTTTGAAACCAATTCCTCTTTTATATACGAGGCGATCTCCGCGCGTGTCATTCCTGCCACATGGATATGTCCCAGCACAGGAAAATCAATATCCCCATCCTTATTTATTGTATATCCTGATATTCCCTGACTATTGGATGTACCTGATGTCGTACCAATCTGTCGGGATATGATCGGAAGGTTGAAAAGGTTCATTAATAAGGGGTCTTTGCTGTTGACCTGTATGGAAATCTTGTCTTCTGGACGTATCCGGATTTCCAGCGGGTTCAAGACTTGCTCTGCGGTACCCCGTTTCAGGTCCGTGAAATAAGCGACTTTCGGTGTGGCACATGATCCCAATAGAAAGGCCACGGTTAATAAGGATAAAATGTATCTGATTTTCATATTTATTGATTTTTATTTGTTGGTTTTCTGTTCCGATTGAAGTTGTGCGATAGATTTTGTCAGCCTGATGTTGGCGAGAGTCCATATCAATATATCACCCAAAACGATCCAGTTCACATTGAGATAAAGGGACAGAAGAATATTGAGCAGTATGAATATAGTTGACACGGAAACAATGATGATCATGGTATTGCGCTGCTTTATTCCGAGAGCAAGCAGCTTATGGTGGATATGGTTCTTGTCCGGCAGGAACGGGTTCTTTCCGTTGCGTACCCGATGCAGGTAAACCCTGACCACGTCACAGCATGGAACCAGCAAGGGTGAGAAGGCCAGCACCATCGGATGTACATTTCCTGTATTATCGTCTAGTCCGCACATGGTCAGTTTGAGACTGAGGAAACAGAGCATCATGCCGATGGTCAAACTGCCTGTGTCGCCCATGAAGATCTTCCTTCCGTGTTTGGCGTTCCCGAAAACATTGTAATAGAAGAATGGTACCAACACTCCCAATGTGGCAAACGCCAGCATGGCATAAACATACTGATGGAGCATAAAGAAAGTCAGTCCATAAAATAGGCAGGCGATACTGCATAGCCCGGAAGCCAGCCCGTCAATGCCGTCAATCAGGTTGATGGCATTGATGATGAAGACCACGATCAGGATGGTCAGGGGATATCCTAACCATAACGGCACCGCATGGATGCCCAGAACACCGTATAGGTTGTTGATATATACCCCACCGGCAATAAGCATCACGCCGCACAGAATCTGGATGACAAACTTGGCACGATAACGGATACCGATCAGGTCATCGGCCATGCCAACCAGATATAGTACCATGATGGAGCAGAAAGCAAAAGCCAAAGAGCACACGTCGTTCCCGATTTCGGACAATATCTCCGAATGTCCCAGCACCATATTGATTCCTAGCAACAGGGCTATGGTGAAAAAAACTACCGGCTTGAATGCGATACCACCCAATCGGGGCACCGCACAATGATGTACCGTCCGCTCATCGGGAAAGTCGAACAATTTCTTACGGAAAGCGATTAGCAGAATCTGGGGAATGACGATACCCGCACAGAGAACACAAAGCAAAAATGCCAGTGAACAATTTACAATCCAAAAATACATATATTCAAATAAAAGATGGTGAAGTTATAATAAAAACTTCACCTCGTTCTTCAATTAAATATGTTGAAGATGTTGTGAATAGTAAAGCTGACTGGATAAATAAAAAATTACAAGAACAATCGAGAAAAATAAATACAATATATAAAGACGGAAGCACAGTAAGGGTGCTAGGAAAACCATATACACTAAAAATAATGTATGTTGATAGCAAAAGAAATAAGCTTAATATGGATAATCAATATTTATATTGCGATTTAAACAAAGATTGTAAAGAAAATGAACAAGAAAATGTAAAAAAATTAATCGATAAATTATATAAGTACATTGCAACAGAAGAAGTTCCATCAGCAATGGAAGATTTGAAGAATCGTACAGGCTTAGCTCCGCTAGAATGCAGTATAAAGAACTTAAAAGCAACATGGGGAATATGTTCTTCAAAGAAAAAAATAAGCATAAATCAAAACCTGATGGCTTACAGCAGGCATGCAATAGAATATGTATGCTTGCACGAAATTTGCCATTTAAAACATATGAACCATTCGAAACAATTTTGGAACATGGTGGAATATTATATGCCTGATTACAAAGAGGCAAAAAAAGAACTAAAAAATTGAAATGTAAAATTTTCTTAAAGAAAGGATAGTGATAAAATGATTGATTTAGACGAAAATACTAAAAAGCTAGAATCGTTAAAAAACAGACTAAAAGAAGTAGGTGACTCTCTTTGACATTGCTAGTTTAGAAGAAGAATTGCATGCATTAGAGAAAAAGACTGAAGAGCCTTCTTTTTGGGAAGACTCACAGAATTCTAGTAGAATTTTAAAAAGAATAAATGAACTTAAAAATAAAACAGAAAACTACAAAAAAATATCATCAACATTTGAATATATAGAAGAATTAAATGAATTAGTAAAGTCTGAAATTCAAGAAGGTACAAAACAGGAGGAGTTAGATTCAGAAGCAAAAGAAATTTTAGACACAACAGAAAATCTCGAAAAAGACATAGAAAAGCTTGAGATAACAACACTTTTATCTGGAAAGTATGATAACAACAACGCAATTTTAACATTGCACCCTGGTGCTGGTGGTACAGAAGCCCAAGATTGGGTCGAGATGTTATATAGAATGTACTGCAGGTGGGCTAATAGCAATGGATATGAGGTAAAAGAACTTGACTACTTAGCAGGCGACGAAGCTGGAATAAAAAGTGTTACATTTCTAGTATCCGGACCATATGCATATGGATATTTAAAAGGAGAAATGGGAGTTCATAGATTAGTTAGAATTTCTCCATTTGATGCTGGTGGCAGACGACATACATCATTTGCTTCATTAGAAGTATTGCCTGAAATAACAGAAGACGTTGAAATCAATATAAATCCAGATGACTTAAGAGTAGACACATACCGTGCCTCAGGAGCCGGTGGTCAACACATAAACAAAACATCATCAGCAATCAGAATTACTCACATTCCAACAAACATAGTAGTAACATGCCAGTCAGAAAGATCTCAGATTCAAAATAGAGAAACTGCTATGAAAATGCTGAAATCAAAATTATTAGATTTAAAAGAAAAAGAAAACAAAGACACTATAGATGACTTAAAAGGTGTTCAAATGGACATTGCATGGGGAAGCCAAATACGTTCATACGTATTCTGCCCATACACACTAGTAAAAGACCATAGAACAAATTACGAAATAGGAAACGTTCAAGCTGTAATGGACGGAGACTTGAACGGATTCATAGACAGTTATTTAAAATATAATGCATCTTCAAATTCCTAAATAAATCAAGCTCTTATTAATAATCAATTTTTAAAGTTTCGAAATGTCACTCTTGGCTAGAGAGCTCCTTTGGACTCCTAAAGAGGCGAGCTTCCAGTCTCCTTTAAAAAACGGGTTATTATAAGAGTTTTTTTGGGTAGAAAAGTTATAATTGATTTTTCTGCATAAAGAAATTTTTAATTTAGTTTTTATATTTATTATGTTGTAGTTCTAATAGAAAATCCCTTAAAACCTGTTCTAAAATAGACAAGACCCGAATATAATTAAATATATGAAATAGGGAAGGGGAAAGGCCTATGGACGACAGAAAGAACATGCCTCAAAATAATGGAAATGTAGTTCAAAATTTGATTTTAGAAAATAGAGAAAAGTTAACCATAACAGGAGTTGTAGATGTATTAAGCTTTGATGACCAAATAGTAATAGTAGAAACACAATTAGGACTACTTACTGTAAAGGGTGAGGATTTGCGAATAAATAAGCTTAGTATAGATAGTTTAGAAGTAATAATTGAAGGTCAAATTTACAATATGGGCTACAGCAATGATGAAATTGGTAAAAAAAATTCTGGTAGTTTATTAGGTAAAATTTTTAAATAAAGAAAATAATTCATAACTACAATATAATAATTTTGTATATTTTCTGCAATAGTGAAATGCAATTTTATATATAAAAGATTGTACTGTATTTAAAAATTTAGTTTTAGCTTAGTGACTAGAAGGAGAATTAAAACCAAATATGAATAGCGAAATAATCAGCCAAATGCAGTATTTTGCAATATACATACTTTGCGGAATATCCATAGGAATACTCTTTGACATATTTAGAATACTAAGAAAATCATTCAAAACACCCGATTTTGTAACATATATAGAAGATGCCATATTTGGCATTATAACTGGAATTTTCTTAATATTTATCATATTTATATTCAATAATGGAGAATTAAGATTTTACATATTTCTTGCCCTACTATTAGGCAATGTTTTATATTTATCTACAATAAGCAAATATTTCATAAAAATAAACGTAAAGATAATTACAACATTAAAAAACACCATAATAAAAATATTCATGATTATTACATTTCCAATAAGAAAACTACTGTACTTATTTAAAAAATATATTCTTAGCCTAATTTTAAAACCATTCAAAATATTAACAATAAACGTGAAAAATGTATTTAAAACGAAAAAAATTAGAAATTTTTTACACATAAAAAAGGATTTTAAGAAATAATGTAGAAATATATAATTAGGTATAAAAAAATTGAATTTTGGAGATAATTAGATGAAAAAAATTTATAAAAAGATAATAATAGCAATATTTTTAATATATTTTGTCGTAACATTAATATCACAACAAAAAACATTAAATCAATATAAATCTGAAGCTTCTACTTATTCTGAACAACTTGAGACAGCAAAAGAAACTAACAGTGAATTACAAAAAACAAAAGAAAATGTTAATTCAACTGAATATATAGAAGAAGTAGCAAGAGAAAAATTGGATATGTACTTACCTAATGAAAGAGTTTATATAGATATTAGCAAATAAGGGAGCAAAAAATTGCTCTCTTTTCTTGCAATTTTTGGTAATTTAATATATAATAGATATGGTTTTAATCGAAATAAATTTTAATCTTAATAAATTCCAAAACAAATATATGACGCAAAAACCAAAAAAGTTAATCTAAGATAATTATAAATTATTTTAATTTTATTAAAGCTTAGCTTTATTTAGATAATTATTATACACAAATCATCTTCCATAATCATGGAAATATAGAAAGGATACTATAATATGGATTTAACAAATTGTACATTAGTGGAATTACGCCAAATGGCAAAAGAAAAAGGAATAAAGAATGTTACAAAATTAAAGAAAGACGAACTTATTGAAATTTTAGATAGTAATAGTAAAAACGCAGATTTAACTATACAAAACAATAATTTAAATGAGAACGTCCCTAATGAAAAACTAAATGTTGCTGACACTCATTCAGTAGAAAATAACAATGGAAGTCAAAATGATAATTTGGATAATATAAGAAATGAGAATACTATTACTGAAAAAACATCTAACAATGTAAGATATGAAATTGATGAAAATGCTAAAAATGATTCAGACTTAGCTTATAAGCTTACAAATGCAGATGACTTTATAGCGCAAGGTGTATTAGAAGTATTACCAGATGGCTATGGTTTTTTAAGAGGAGAAAATTATTTATCAAGCCCAAAAGACGTATACATATCGCCAGTTCAAATTAGAAGATTTAGACTAGATAAGGGGGATAAAATAAAGGGAATTGCAAGACTTCCAAAAGAAGGAGAAAAATTTCCTGCATTAATATTCGTAGGAGAAGTAAATGGAGAAAGCCCAGAAAAAGCTTATAAAAGAAGAAAATTTGATGACTTAATTCCAATATATCCAGAAGAAAGAATTAAGCTAGAAACTGTTCCAACAGAATATGCCATGAGAATGATAGACTTAATCTGCCCAATTGGAAAAGGTCAAAGAGGAATGATTGTTGCACCACCAAAAGTTGGAAAAACAACATTATTAAAGAAAATTGCAAACAGCATAACTGTAAATCATCCTGAAATTGAATTAATAGTGTTATTAATAGACGAAAGACCAGAAGAAGTAACAGACATGAAAAGATCAATCAAAGGAGACGTAATCTACTCTACATTTGATGAATTACCAGAGCATCACGTAAAAGTTGCTGAAATGGTACTAGAAAGAGCAAAAAGACTAACAGAACATGGTAAAGATGTTATAATCTTATTAGACAGTATAACAAGACTTGCAAGAGCATACAACTTAGTAATACCACCATCAGGAAGAACACTTTCTGGAGGTTTAGACCCTGCAGCATTACATAAACCCAAAAAATTCTTTGGAGCAGCCCGTAATATAGAAAATGGAGGAAGTTTAACAATACTTGCAACAGCATTAGTAGAAACAGGGAGCAGAATGGACGAGGTAATTTTCGAAGAGTTCAAAGGTACTGGTAATATGGAAGTACACTTAGATAGATCATTATCTGAGAAGAGAATATTCCCTGCAATAGATATAAATAAATCTGGAACACGTAGAGAAGAAAAGTTACTTACACCAGAAGAACTAAAAACAGTATTTGGTTTAAGAAAAGCATTATCAAGCAAGCCGGTTTCAGAAGTAACAGAACAACTAATCAACTTAATGATGACAACAAAAACAAATGAAGAATTTATACAAAAAATAAAAGGATATTTGAATATAAAATAAGATAAAACTTTAAAAATATATAAAATATTTAATAAAATAGTGATTGAGATATTAGATTTACTTTCTAATATCTCTTTTTTGGTAAATTTCGACAAAAATGTACTATTTATTTGGTAAATCCGTCGTTATACTATGCACATTTTAAAGTGATTTGTTATAAAATAATTACATACTTGTACGATAATAACGAAAGGAACCATTAATCATGCTAAAAAGATATAACAACAAGAAAAACATTTCTGGCACGCTAATAAGGAATGCAAGGGAAGAAAAAGGTATGAGTAAAGTTAGGTTATCTCAATTATTAGATACCTATGGAATCTATATTAATACGGACGAATTACTACGAATAGAAAAGAATCAATTGCTTGTAAAAGACTTCGAATTGGTAGCAATCGCCCAGATATTAGATATAGACCTAAATCAATTAAAAAACGATTTAGAAGATTAGTAGTTGCATACTAATCTTTTTTATTATACAACAACAAAATAAAAAACATGTGTCGTAATTTGTCGATAAAAATATAAAATTAATTATAAATAGTTAATCTGAAGAATACTGTTAATTTGCTAAAAATGAAATAAATAATTGGGAAATTTGTGATCATGCTAAGCCTAATTACATAGATTAAATTAAAAAATATTTATAACAGTAAAGAATCTCGAGAATGATTAGTTGTTGTATTAAAAATATAGGAAATATGTAATTTATATTAGATATATTTCTTATTTTTTTAAAGAGAATAGAGAAGAGGCAAAGGACAAAACTTTGCTATATATAGTTAGATAAAACATTGCACAAAATCAAAGTTTGGTTTTTAGTTCGGTTTAGTTTACGTTTTTCATTATTTGTTCATATTTCAATTATTTCTTCAATTTTTAAAATTCTTAAAATTTTCAAAATTGTAACATATTTCTAAAATATATAGTGCAAATTTTACATAAAAGTAGGGGAGAGTGCTTGAATTACAATGTTTATTCAAGTAATTTTTTTGTTTTCATAATATTTGCACTATATAACAAAATCACGTCAGTGTAAGTGACGTGATTTAATTATTGTTTTATTATTTCTCCATTTTTTCTTGTTAATTTGTATTTTTCTGTTATTTCAATTGTTTCGCCCTCTTTTAGTATAGTTTTATCGCTGCAAGTACTACATGTATAATTCTCTTTTTCACAAAATTCGTTTGATATGTAGTATATACAGTCTTTTTCACTGTATGGGCAATTTTTTTCTTTTAGGTGTTTATTATTTACAGCTAATTTTCTTATGTGGTTTGCTATTTGCTGGTCTGACATTTTTAATGCGACAACTATTCTTGCATAATTTTCGACTAATGGGGAACTCTGGTCATTTTCAATTCTGTATATTGTTTTTCTGTCTATGTCTGTTATTTCTGCAAGCTTTTCTTGTGATATTTTGGCTTTTTCTCTAAATTCTTTTAGCATGTTTTTCTACCTCCATTTATAATTTTAAATAATTTTTAAGAGAAAAACATTGACAAGTTTGCCCCATTAGGTTTATACTATACTTGTATCAAATGAGGCATGTTTGCCTCAAAGATATGCGATACGTAATTGCAGTAAAAGCTCTCTGTGAGGTTGTAACTCTTGACGCAACCTCCACAGAAAAGTCAAGAGAAATTCAAGAGAAAGGAAATAGGATTTATGAATTGTAAAGGTAGATTTATATTCCGTTATATCGAGAAAAAAGAGGCTGGAAGTTTTACAGATGAAAACGGTAAAGAGGTTAGATATGACAGTTCGTACACTTTAAAATTGGACGAAATAGTCGACGGCAAGCCAGTTGAACGTAAGTTTAAAATACCTCTTTCAGATAAAAACTTGGCTAATGACTTTTTTAACTTAAAGCCATATTATCCATGTGAAGTAACATTCGATATAAATATTTACGCTAATTCTGTCAAACTAACTCCAAAGCAAGTGCTTGCAGTTGGCGATGACAAGAAATAGAAAACATAGAAAGGAAAACGTATGAATAATGAAGTTGAGTTGTTAGAAATAATGCAAGCTGTCCATACTGATTTGGGTGTAATAGCTTCTTTCTTAATCTTCTTTGTAATAGTAATACTTCTATATTTTACGTATAAGTTTTTTGATATGTTTTTCAAAATATAAGTATAGGAGGACTGTGTAATGGAAGCTTCAAGTGCTGTATTAGCTAAAGTTGTAACAACTGAAATGCTTACTGGTGTTTTATCAGAAGTAACAAGCTTATTACCAATTACTATTCCAGTAATGATAACATTTATCGGAATTAGAAAAGGTATAGCATTCGTTCAATCAATGTTACATGCTGCCTAGTTGTGTGTGGGGTAGAGGTAATCTACTCCATTTTATTTTAAGAAGTTAAGAAAGGAAATCTTATGAGAAATAAAAAGATTTTAATTATTGCTCTATTTTTAATATTATTTTGCTTGCTAGGATACTCTGAAAGTTTTGCTGCCCCTACTGGTAGTGAAAAACCTCTTGAAGGCGAATTAGATAGTACTTATTTTAATAAAATAACTAGTTTTATGAAGGATAACGATTTTAATAACTATTTTATAACTTATTCTAATTATTTATATAATTGTAATATTATAACTTTTATTAATTCACCAGATGATACGGTTTTTTATGAAGCTTATGATAGTTCTTTTGGCTATTATAAAGTGTATTCTAATAAAGATGTGAAGTCTTTGACTTTTCGTTTAAGTTCTTTTTATTCTGGTGATTATGATGATAATTATATAAAGAATAATACTAAAAATGTTATTAAAGATAATAGCTCTATTATTATTGGAATTTCAGGAAAACGTAACAAGTTCTTTTATTCTAGTGTCGATATATATGATACTAATAAAATTGATGTGCTTTTTCAAGAAACTCCACTGGTTTCACAGAAAGTAGTGGCTCAGGCAGTGGAGAAAGTGGAAATGAGCCAGGCACTTCAGGAGGTAATAGCAATACTACCAATGACTTTAGTAGTACTGGTGTCTTTAGTTGGATTGCGAAAGGGTTTGAAAATGTTGGAAATTTTCTTGCATCAATCGTAAAAGGCATTGTAAGTATAGTTGATTGTCTTAATCCCTTGAGTGATAATTTTATACTTAAAAAGATTATTCAAGGATTAGCTGATATATTAAGTTTTTTAAATCCTAATAGTGATAAGTTTATAGGTAAAGTAATAGTTGATTTATTCAAGGATTTGTTTAATGTGCTATTTGTACCTAGTGAGGAAAGAGTTACCGCTATAACTAATACTGTTCAGTCAAAATTTGCATTTGTAGAGAATATTAAGACTGCTGTTAATTCTTTAAATGATTTGTTGAATAGTACTGGTAACGCTCCTGTAATTACTGTTAATGTTGGTAGTACAAAATATACAGGAGAGGCTAATATTAAAGTTGTAGATATGAGTTGGTATGCTCCGTTTAAGCCATATGGAGATTTGGTTGTTACTGGATTTGCTTATGCGTTCTTTGTTTGGCAGTTGTTCTTGAATATTACAGGTATTATCAATGGTGCTTCTGGTACTATTTATACTACTGGTTATACCGTGAATACTGTCGATGATAGAATAAATGGTGGCTCAACTGGTAGATTTAGTGGAGGAAGGAAGTTGTTAAAATGATAACTAATGCTATTTTATTGGTGTTTCAAGGTGTTTTGAATGTATTACTTGCTCCTCTTACTGTTATAAATATTGGTATTGATTTTGTAGCAGGTATTCCAGTTATTGGTTCATTTATTAATTTAGTTTCCTATGTATTGCCATGGGGAAAACTAATGCCCTTAATTACTTTAATTGTTGGATTGTTTACTTTTAGAATTGGTCTAGCTTTGGTTAGATTAATCAAAGGATTTATCCCAACTATGGGTGGTTAATTAATTTTAAAGTCAGGAGATTTGAGATGTTAATTTTTATTATAATATTTTTTATTGTTGTGGTTATTGGTTTTGCAATGCTTTTTTATAAGTATGTTTGTTTAAACGATGAGCTCAACGATTTATATGAGCAAATTTATTATTATATAGACAGAGATTTTGGTATTGGAGGTAAGCATGATGATTAATATGTTTACCACTATGTTCAAGATGATTTTTGAACTGTTAAAATATCCACTGTATATAGTTTTAATAGGTGTTGCTCTTTTTGTTGTTCTATGTTCATTCTGGTTTGTTTTAAGGCTATGTCAAGGTAAAAGATTGAAGAAAGGTACTAGACAGTATGTAAAGAAAGAAGGATTTTTTTATAAGGTATTTGTTAAGCTACCGCGTCAATATGTAGATGATTACTTTGAAAGAGATCCAGATTTCTTTCCATATCAGGGTTGCATTATATTTGAAGGTCGTCAAGGTGCAGGAAAAAGTATTGGTATGATAGAGTTTGCAAGGCGTATGCAGAAGGAATTTCCTCTTGCTAAGTGTATAACTAATATTGGTTATAAGTATGAAGATGCTAAGCTTAAAAGTTGGCGTACCTTAATTAATTATAAGAATGGTATTAATGGTGTAATAGTTGTTATGGACGAATTGCAAAATTGGTTTAGTTCAAATGATAGTAAAAACTTTCCACCAGAGATGTTGTCTGTTATTACACAGAATAGAAAAAATAGACGTATTATTTTAGGTACTTCTCAAAATTTTTATTTATTAGCCAAGGCTATTCGCTCTCAGGCTACCGAGGTGCGTAGGTGTACTACGCTCCTCGGAGCCTTAACCATAGTTCGTAGATTTGAGCCAATTTTAGATAGCGAAGGAAATGTACAAGAGTTTAAATATCGTGGTTGGTATTTCTTTGTACATGATAAGGAACTTAGAGATTGTTATGATACATATAAGGTAATAGATAGATTTAAGGATGTTGGATTTAAAGAAGATAGTAATGTTGTAGCAGATATTAATACTGTATTTAATTTTAAAAAATAGGAGGATTTGTTTTATGAATAAGTATTATATTATTTTATTGGCTTTTTGGATTGTTTATTTGGTATTAGATATAATTGAGTATGTTGTTCTGAAGAACGTAAAAAAGATCGAATTTAAGAATTTTTTTGACTATAAGTTTAATTCAAAGAAAAGAATTGAAGAAAAAAGAATTCAAATGGAAAGAGAGAAAATGCACATACTAGAACGTGACGATAACTCAAATGCAGGCGATGATGATAACTTTTAGATTATTAGATTGTTTTAATTGAAGAGCGAAGCGATAATCACGCGCAGCGTGATAGAGAAATGGCGAAGCCATTTCGTGAACGGAAGATAAAACCCCGCGCTTCTAACAAGCGGGGTTTAGTGTAATATATTACATAGGTATTGAGTGCAAAATATGCATTTCGCCTTACAGACACAAGACTTTGAATGAGGTTTACATTTTACATTATGGAAATACGAAGTTTGACCTTATTTGACCTTTAAAAATAAACCTCTTCAAGAGAGGAAAAAGATAATGTATTTAGAGAGTATTGAAGATAATAATATGATTTACTCTGTGGATATGATTAGATTAAAGACGTATATAACATATAGTGAATTTAGTAATTTAGAATTTTTAATTAATACAGATTATAAAAGTAAAGTAAAGAAGTTGTGGCTTAGTGATAGGGTTATGTGCTTCAAATATAATTATGTTATAGAGTTAGAAGAGGGGAAGAGCTTTTATTTTGGTTTTCATTGCAATAATGAAAAGTTACAATTTTTTAAAAGTGATGTCAAATATAATTTGACTGTTGAGTTCAATCCTAACAAAATAAAGGACACCCCATTGTTGTTACATATTTTACATATGTCAGGAGACTGGTATTTGAGAAGTTTAGACTTAGCGGTTGACCTTAAAATTAATATCTTGGATTTAATTTTAAGTAAAACTGGTAAGAGAACGTTGAAGTCAATTTCAAATGGTTATGATGACAAGACGTATTATATAGGTACAGGCGACAGACGTATAAAAATATATAACAAGAAAAAAGAAAGCAATTTAAAGAATGTTAATGAATTGACTAGGGTAGAGGTGTCTATACAATTTGAGGATTTTAGGCTTATAGATATAAAGCTCTTTAAATTGCCTGAGGATTTATTTCCAGAGATTTATACGAATGATTACATATATTCGTTAAGTGATTATAAAGATAAGACAACGTTCGCATTGCTGTATGCTGTACAGACAGGTTTTCCGATAGATGATTTAAGTAGGAGATATAAAGAAAAGATACAAGGCTTGTTGAGAGGCGGTCATCGTGTAAGATTTAGTAGGAAAACAGCAGACGAAGTTATAAGGCGAACGGTGTTCCATTATTTAATGCCGAATGAATTAGTACGTTGGCATTAGTCAGGAGGATTTATGAATATTTATGATATAGTTCCAGAACTTTATCTGGACAGCAGAAAACACAAGGAAAGGTATTTGATACTTGTAACAGCTAATAATAAGACGTATTCAGTTTATAAGAATTATGCTTTTAAGTGTGTAGAAGCTGAAAGTGTGATTGTGGCACTGAGAAAAAGCGGACAAGTAGTATTTTATCATTATGATATAGATAATATAGTAAAGTAGGTGTTTTTATGATTTTAGATGAAACTGAGCGTTTTTCGGACATGATTGAAGCTTTTGAGTGTGATTTTTCACTTGCTATGAATAAAACTAGCAAATTCAGTTTAAAGGATTTACAAGAAACTATTGATGAAGATTGCAACAGTAAACTTAAAAAAGATATAGACTTGCTTCAAGAGTTAAGTTTTGATTTACGACATAATAATCTAAGAATTGTAAGAATAAAATAATTACTTTGTAATTAAAATTATTTAGTAGGGTGGTACGACGTAACCACCCTAGATACCTCTATATAACTTTGCACAAAATCAAAGTTTTGTGCAAAAAGAGATAGGAACAAATATATAGGACCTGCATTTTAGTCCCACCCATCAAAACTTAGCTATTCCTTGATACAAGCTATGTTTAGCTATATTTATATACAATAAACTACATTACTTTTATATAAAAACTCCTTAAAATTGATTCTGATGCTTCATTATTTTGTGTTTATTCTTGGTTGGATTTTTTTCATTATTGTAACCTAATAATTTATAAAAAATTATATAACTTTAGATTATTTTTTCAAAAATTCTTCAAATCCTTATATATCAGTATTTTGCCTTATTTTTCAAACAACAAGTTATATGCCCCAAAAATAAAAACGCCTTAAAATCGATTCTCGTGCGTCACTTTTTTAGCCATTTTTGAGCATTTTTAATAAATGCCTAAAAATCAGCATTTCTACTAAAATTGTATAATAAATATCAGATTTATAAATTTAGGTATTTAATCATAAATGTATAACTTGTTAGACTTTATATAAAAATGTCTTAAAAACGATTTTAGAGTGTCTTATTTATAAAATAATTATAATAAGTTAGATCATTAAATTTGTTTTGTGAATTTATAAAATTATACATTATAATTTGTAAAAAGTTGTTTTATACAAATGTTCGGTTTTAAATATTTAATGTTTGGCTTTAGAATTATAAATTTAACATTGCACAAATTTAAAATCTAAAAATCTAAAATTTAAACTAAAAATTAAAATTTTGAAATTTTAATTTTATTATTCTAATTTTATTTTAATTATAAATTTTATTTTTGTGATTTGTTCTGTAAATTTTATAAAAAAATTTTTTATAATTTTTTTGGAATTAGTTTAGAAATTTTATTTTTTATTTAATTTTTAAATCTTTATTTTTTCAAAACTACCCCTCTCTCCCACTCTTCCTTTTTTGTCAAAATTGAAACTTTCCACTCTCCATTAACTTTTTCTTGGACTCTAAATTCAACACCCCAGCCATATTTGTTTGAATTATTATCTGTAATTAGTTTTTCTTTATTATTGTCAAGAATAACAACTACTCCTATAATTAGTATAACTATAACTGCTACTAAAACTTTCTTATTATTTTTATTAATAAATTCAAGATTTTTCTACCTTTATGTCTCTTAGAAATTCTGGTAAATTAGTAAATGTGGCTACAATTCCTCTATTTGTAAGTGCAAAAATATCTCTAGTTTTCTTATCTATTTCCTCTTTTACTACTTTAGGAACTTTAATTGATATTCCTGCTTTTTTATATTCTTGTTCTATGTATTTTTCTAAAGTTGGAAACATATTTTGAATTAGAAAAACGGCTTTTTTTCCAGCTAAATTCCTTGCAAATACAAAATTATTTGGTTCTATTCCTTTTTTAGATTTAATATCTTCGTATAGTTTTAAATATTTATCATATTTTGAAGACATAGGTACAAACCACAATATGTCTTTATCAATTTTATCTCGAAAACAAAAATAAGTTGGTCTTTTTGTTCCAGCTTCTTTATTTTCCATTAAATGATATTTAGGGTTGTACTTTTCAATGAATTCATCTTTTATAAAATATAATTTTCCTTCAACAATTTCCATTTTGCTCCTTATATAACAAAAAAGGGAGTATAAAACTCCCAAATTTATTCACCAGTGTATTTTCTCTTTGCCAACTGGGTGGCTGATTAATCGATTATCTAGGGTATTTTACTCTTTGCCTCCTAGTAGGCAGTGTTTATTTATACAATAATTATAGCACCATATTATTGGAATTGTCAACCACTTCAAAATGATTTTCTAAAATTATTATATATAATATTATATGATATTTATATATAAATAATACACATATTTTAGGTGTCATTTACTTTTCTTTTATTTTTATCGAAATTATTTTTATAACCTAAATACAAAATTGTAATTTATCTTTCTAAATATATAATTTCTTTTCCTATTTTTTTGCATATTCTATTTCTAAATTTGTACTTTTCCCAATATAGTTATTTTTATTTATTACTAGTTAGAAAAAAACTGCTAATATTCCAGATATAGTTCCTATTAAATAACCTTCTGCATTTTGTAATTTTAATGCAACGATAACTACTAGCCAAACAATTATACATAGAATAATATCGAATATATGCTCTTTTAACCATTTCTTTTTATGAAACTCTATTTTTTCCTTTAGAGTAAATGTACTATTCTCTAATGCAACAATTAAATTTTCTTCTGCTTTTTCTTTATAATCTAAATCTTTTATCTTTTCTCCTGAAATTAGTTCATTTATACTAATACTAAATTCTTTACTTAATAATTGCATCATTTCAATATCTGGTAGATAATGCCCATTTTCCCATCTTGAAATTGTTTTATTAGTTACACCTAATTTTTCTCCTAGTTCTTTTTGTGTTATATTTTTTTCATTTCTACATTGTGCAATAAATTTTCCTATTTTTACTTGATTCATAATAATTACCTCCTACAATAAGGATAGTATATTTTATAAATTTTGTCTTTACCATAGATGTAGAATACAATATAGGATGTTTGTTAATCATCTTAATTTTATAACTGCAATCTCTGGTCTATTAAATAGCCTTATACTGATTGGATAATTTCCAAGTCCACTTGATACATATAAATAAGAATTATTTATACTATATAATCCTTTAATATAATTTGTTTCTACATTTAATCCTTTTTGTACTATTTCTGGAAACCATATTCCTCTATTTATTATTGCACCTAAAAATGGAAGTCTAACTTGTCCTCCATGTGTATCTCCACATAATGATAAATCAATTCCAAATTGTTCAAATTCTTCAAAGTTTGAAATATGTGCTAATAAAATGTTGTACTCTTCTTTATTAATTTCAAAAGCATTTTTCAAATCAAAAGTTGCTGAATAGTACTGATTTGTTATACCATATAAATTTATTTTTGTATTTTTTATGGCTATTGTTTCTTTTTTATAATCTAAAACATTTACTTCGTTATCTTTTAAATTTTGTATGAATTTTTCATCACAATCATGTTCTCCATTTACAAAATATACTTTATATGATTTTGCTAGTTCTTGGAGTAGCTTTAAAGCTATTTGTTTGCCTTTTTCATCTTTTGCTGTGTACATATCTCCTGTTACACAAATAATATCAGGTTTTTCTTTTTCTATTTTTTTAATAAGTTCTTTGTTATTTCTTCCAAATGAACTTCCATGCAAATCTGATATTTGAATTATGGTTATTTCATCTACTATTTTTTCACTTTCTATTATTTCATAATTAGTTTTAATTGTAAATGTATTAAAATACCATATTATCAAACCTGCACATATTATTATTATTAAAATAATAAATTTTTTCTTTTTCATTTTTACCTCATTTACTTAATTCTATATAAAACTCAATAAATTCATTGTCATTTTTAGCATAAATTTTTCCATTATGTAGTTCAATAATTTGCTTTGTAATTGCAAGTCCTAATCCTGCTCCCCCTGTGCTAGATGTTCTTGATTCATCTGCTCTATAGAATTTATCAAATATTTTTTCCAATTTGTATTCTGGAATTTTATCTCCTTTATTTTTAAATACAATTTCTATTTTATCTTCATATTCTTTTATATCTATTTTTATAGTTGTATTTAGATAACTATAATTAATAGCATTCTTTAATAAATTTCCAAATGCTCTTGCTAACTTATCTCCATCTCCCATAAATTGAATAGCTTTCGGCTTATTTAAAATACATTCTAACTTTTTTTCTTGTAACATTGGATAAGATTCTTCTACAAGCTGTTCTAACAAAAATACCAAATCTATATTTTGTTTAGTAATAGGCATTGATTGTAAATTATATCTTGTAATATCAAAAAATTGATTTGTAAGTTCTTCTAATCTTAAAGATTTTTTTAATTCTATATCCATATATTTCTTTTGCAAATTTTCAGGTATTTCTTTTTCATCAGTAAGCAAAGTTAAATATCCTATAATTGATGTGAGTGGTGTTTTTAAATCATGTGCCATATACATTATTAAGTCATTCTTTTTTTGCAATGCTTCTTTTGCCTTATTTTGATTTGACACCAAATCAACTCTTATATTGTTCAATTTGCTTTCTAATAGTATTAAATCATTTGATAACTTTACTTCCTTCTCTGGTTCTTTTATTATCTGATCCATAGCTTTTATTATTTCTACCATATTATTACTTGTATTTCTGATAACCAAAAAAGATATAATTGCAAATATTACTAAATATGTAATTCCAAGTAATATTATCTTATTTGCTATGCACCAATAGTATATATCTCTATTTACACTTGCTAAACTGTCTGCTAGTTCATCATTATACACTCCATCTATTAATACTGAAAATAATATAATCGCACCTAAACTATATAATAATATTTTTATGACAGATTTTCTTGCTATACTATTTTTTAATTTTATAAATTCCTCATTTTTCAATTTTATATCCAACTCCCCATACTGTTTTTATAAATTTAGGATTTTTTGTATTTTCTTTTAACTTTTCTCTTATTCTTCTAATATGCACCATTACCGTATTATTATTTTCTAAATATTTTTCTTTCCATACTTTTTCAAATAGTTCTTCAGAACTTACTACATTTCCTCTTTTTTGTGCTAAATATAATAATATATTAAATTCCATAGGTGTTAATTCAATTTGCGTTTCATATAACCTGCAAATATGCTTATCTTGATCTATTTCTAATCCATTTATATAAATAATATTTTCTTCGCTTTTTTCATTGTATTTTGTATATCTTCTATATGCAGATTTTACTCTTACAATTAGTTCCAATGGGTTAAATGGTTTTGTAATATAGTCATCTGCTCCCAAAGTTAAGCCTTGTATTTTATCTTTATCTTCAATTTTGGCAGTTAGCATTATTACTGGAAAGTTTAGTCCTTTATCTCTTATCATTTTACATATTTCAAATCCATCTACATCTTTTATCATTACATCTAAAATTGCAAAATCTAATTTTTGATTTTCGATACATTTTAGTGCTTCTTTAGAATCATAAAATTTAAAAACATTATAGTTTTCATTCTTCAGATAAACTTCCACCAAATCTGCAATTTCTTTTTCATCATCTAATACTAAAATATTCATTTTTCCCCCTCATTTCTGTTTCAATATTTTATCATAATTTTTTAATATTTCCAACACTCTTATTGCTTTTAAGGAAATGTTAAGATTTATTTAATTATTTCTTAAAACTTATTTTTATTCTGAGTTTTATACTAGAAATATATTAAAAGAAAAAGGAGAAAGTAAAATGAAGAAAAGAAAAATATTAATGTTATTAATAATAATTTTGGGAATGTTTATATTTTTTAGAAATATCTCGCTTAATAATATCTCTTATAGATTAAATAAATTTGTTTCTAAAATAACTAATACTTCAGAATATAAAACAATAAAGCAAGATATAAATAAAAATTATTCTGGAATTGGTCAAGAAAAAGTAAAAAATAAAGATGGCTATTTTACTACATTTACTACTATTGAAAATCATAAAAAAACTTATATTGAATATAAACAAAATGCTGATTCTTCTTGGAGTAATAATCAATATTGGGGTGGTACTATGGCAGAAAATGGCTGTGGCATCACTGCACTTGCAACTATTTTAAGTGGATATAATAAAAATTATACTCCAGAAGATCTTAGACAACAATATTATCCTAAATTAAATTATGACATACTTTCAAAAGAGTTATCTAATACATTTAATATTAAAAATACAGATTTTTACTATGATAGTGTTCATTTATCTAAAGAAAAATTGCAAGAGCATTTAGAAACAAACCGACCTATTTTAGTTTGTGTATGGAATCAGCCTCATGATAATCGTTGGACAACTAGCTCACATTATATGGCTTTACTAGCAACAGATAATAATGACATGGTTTATATTTCTAATCCTAATGGTGGAAAAAATGATAGTAAAAGTTCAGGTTGGTACAAGTTCAAAGAGATAACTCCTTATATCGCAAAAGCTTTATATATAGAAAGTTATAATTAAAAGACAGCAAAAAGCTGTCTTTATTCGTATTTTTCATAATTATAATAATTTATTTTTCTCTATAAAAAATCACCAAATTGTAATTTGTATTTTTGAATATTTATTTAAAAATTACTATTTATTCTTTGATAATTGTCTTATTTTTTCGTGATAAAAATAGTTTATTATTATAGGTTTTCCAGTAGGATTTTTTAAAAATGGTTCTTCATCTATAACATACATAAATCCATTTTTATCTGCATACTCTTGTACTTTTTTATCTAATCTTTCCCAATAAGACATATCTTTTTTAGTATAAATCTTATTATACAAATCATTTAATTCAGGGTGTTTTTCTTTTATATAATTTATTATAGTAGGCTTAAATGTACCTCTTAAATTCAAGTTTTCAAGCCATATATAGTCGCAAAAGTCTTTTATTTCTTCTATTATAGTAAATACATCAGTAATACCAGGAAATATTGGAGAAATAAAACAAGTTGTTCTTATTCCTGCATCGTGAACTTGTTTCATTGCTTCAATTCTTGATTTTATTGTTGGTGCTGAATCCATATCTTTCTTAAATTCTTCATCTAATGTATTTATTGACCAAGCAACCAATGGATTAGGATATGTTTTTATCAAGTCAATATCTCTTGTAACTAAATTAGATTTTGTTGTTATAATTAAATTTATTCCACTTCCTTGCATTTCTTCTAAAAATGCTCTTGTTCTTTTATATTTTGCTTCAAAATAATTATATCCATCTGTTACAGATCCTACTATCATTGTTTTACTTTTATATTTTTCAGGATTTTTTATTTTATCCCACATCTTAACATCTAAAAACATTCCCCAATCTTCTTTATGTCCTGTAAATCTTTTCATAAATGTAGCATAACAATATTCACAACCAAAAGGGCAACCAACATAAGGATTTATTGAATATCCTGCTATTGGCAAGTTTGATTTTGTAAGAATTGTATCAACTTTCTTTTCTTTAATTACAACTTTTTTTAAATCTATCATTCTATTCCTCCAAATTCTTTAGGAAATTCTTGAACAAACTCATCTTCTTTTAAAATTCCTAATAACTCTTCTTTCATAAATGCAGGTATATTTTTCTCTTTTGCTTGATTATAAATGTTAAATACCCATTCTCTTTTTGATGATATTTTCCCTTTTCTATTACCTGTTTCAGTACCTATTACAATCCAAGAAATATTACTTAAATCTAATTTTCCTACATCATCAAACATAGGCTCAAAAGTAATATGGTAATGCTTTGCTTTGATATTATTTCTTAAATAATCAATTCTTGTCTTTTCTTTTGAAGAAGTAGCTGTTACACCAAACCAACCATTATCAGGAGTTTCTTTTAATTTAATATTTTCAGGTCTTTTAGTTAAAAAAATGTATTGCGTGTTTTCATTTTCTTTCATTTTAGAAAAAACTTTATCTTTCCATTCTTCATTCCAACCTGATAAATCACTTTGTCCAGTTAGTAAATATGCCGTATGCCTTTTATTATCAAGCATTTTCAATTTATTTTCAAAAAATACAGGCTTATTAAAATCATCAATAGTATGAAATCTATTATTATTCATTCTTGCATAGCAATACGAACATCCTATACTACATCCAATTACTATATTTATATTTTTTATTGTATCTTTAATACATTGCAATTTTCTTTCTCCTTAAATTTATTATAATTTTGATTTGTAAAATTCACCAAATGAAGCCATTATATCTAACATTTTACTTAATTCTAATCCTAAATCAGTCATTCCATATTCAACTTTTGGTGGATTCGTATGATAATCCTTTCTAAAAATAATACCATCACTTTCTAATTGCCTTAAACTATCTGTTAATACTTTTTGTGATATTCCATTCAATGACTTTTGCAACTCATTAAATCTCCATGTTCTTTTTGTTAAATTTCTTATTATCAACAATTTCCACTTATTTCCTACTAAAGATATTGTAGTTGCAACAGGACATTCTGGTAATTCATTTATATTTCTCATTTTGATACTCCTTACTAATTTATTGATATTGTATCACATATTATTAATTTGACAAGTAGTTACTTTAAAGTGCGTACTTGTTTTATTGTATGTACTTTGATATAAATTCATTATACTAATATTTAAGGAGGAATTTAAAATGTCAAATTTTATGAAAATAAGTTCAGAAAGTTCACCTAGAGTTGAATTACACGAAAAATTAGGTTTAACAGGTGCTGAAATTAGCATCAACACTATTAGAGCAGGAGAAAGTGTACCTTTTATTCATTCTCATAAACAAAATGAAGAAATTTATTATGTTATAAGTGGTTCTGGAAAAGCAATTATTGACAACGAAGAAGTTAATTTAGTTACTGGTGATTGGGTAAGAATATCTCCAGTAGCAGAAAGACAATTTTTTGCTAACAAAGACAATGCAATTTCTTACATTTGTATTCAAGTAAAAGAAAATTCTCTTGAAGGATTTACTGCAAATGATGCCATTATAAAATAAAGAACAAATCTGAAAATTTTCAATTTTCAGTCTTAACTCTACTTTTTATTATACTCAAAAAAATTGAAATTTTCAGTAAATTTGTTCGTGCGCGAAAATTTATAAAATAAATTTTCTGTGCAATGTAATTTTATATATTAGGAAAGTTGTATAACTTTCCTAATATATAAAAAAATCTCTGAAAGTGTAATCTTTCGGAGATTTTTATTACTATAAAATTGTAATTTATCTAACAAGTTTCTCTATCGAATTGTATTCATCTCCACTTATTTGATATATACCATTATATGGTTGTTCAATATAATAACTATTGTTTTTCTTATATACAAATATTGTATATACTCCAGCTTCTATAAATTGAAAATCAACTTTTATTTCATTATCAATATTTATAGGTGCATCTTGTACACTTTCGTTTTTAGTTACTCTTTTTGTCCCATTTAAAACATATAGTATATCTTTCATTTCTTCTGTGTCATTAATAATAATATCTTTTTCATTTTGATTTAATGAAATACTTTCTAATTTTTCAAGTTGAGGTAAATTAAGTGTATAAGTCCTTCTATCTCTAAAATGATAAAAAATTCCTATCGCTAATGCTACTAATACAATTATACCTAATATCACAAATAATGCATTTCTATTTTTCATAAAAACCTCCATTCAAATTATTTTTAATTTTCTCGCATATCAATTATAGCATTATTTCAAAAAGATTTATATTAAACTTTTCTTAAAAAGTTACTTGAAATTTGTATTACTCTTTGTCTTTTTTGCTATTCCTATATAATATACTGAATGTTAGTGTAAATAACATTGGTATAACTGAATATCCAGCATTATCTAATTTATGAGTGATTACCAAGTATCCGCCAATCAAAGTTAAAATTGCAAATACAAGACTTAAAATCAAAAATATTTTTACTTTTAATTTTTCTTTATTCATAACTTTTATATCTCCTTTATATATTTAGTTAATAGTTGTTATCACAAATACATTATCCGTTTTAAAATTTTCTTCAGTTATATCTCCGTTGTATAAAACCCAATATAAGTGATTATTATTTTTATATTCTGATGTATAATTAAATTCTTTCAATTCAATTATTCTATCAGTTTCTGCTGAAAACTTATCTCTTGTATTATCAGTAACTATATATAATTTATCTGATTTCTCGTAATATAAAATATCTGTTAAGATTAAATCTCCTTCAACAGTATTTTGAGCCACTCTAATAAATGCTGTTTTTTTATTTTTGTAGTTTTCCATAAATTCGCTATATAAATTATCATTATGAACCATTGCACCTATAACAAAACAGTTATCTTTTTGAGCATCAAAAGATGTATATTCCTTTGATAAATTTCTTATATCTCTATTTTTTGTCAGTTCAGTATTGTAAAAATCATTTAAGTTACTTATATTACTGCTATTTTCTTTATTAAATTCACTATCTATTGGTAATTTATATTTCATAAACCAATTTCCCATTTTTACGCCTATATTACTTTCATAAGGCTCATTTGGAGATACTCCAACATATCTAATAACCTTATAGCCTAATCCCCAATATGTCACTTTACTGCCATCATTATTAACTATTTTGATACAATACTTTGGCTCGTGTCCTGTTGCTACTCTACCACTATCTATATAGTTTGTTACAATTCCTGCAACTATAAGTATCATTAAAAGTGTTCCTACACCAATACATATCTTCTTTTTCATAAGAGTTCTCCTTCAACTTACCATAGCGACAACTTACTAATTGTAAGTTATATCTATATTTTATTTAACATCATTTAATGTCATTTCTTTTGTCCCAATATACACATCTCTATTTCCTTCTATTGTATGACATTTTATTATTGTATAAGTATCATATTGATATATCATACTTCCACCATCTTTATACATATCTCCTGTTATCTTGTTATTATCTAAATCTTTATTTGCTTTTTGTATTATTTCTTCCATTGTTATTTTACTTTCTAATAATGCATCTTTTAAAGAATATTCTTTATCATCAATTTTGATATTTACACTTCCATCATATGCATATATAGTATAATTATATTTGTCCGTTTCTGATTTATCTAATATAGCATAAATTTTATTATAGCTGTCTATTGGTTGTCTATCTTTGAAAAGTATTTCAAAGTTTTCAGCAGATTTTATTTCAATTTTTGTTGCTTTAACTTGTGCTGGATAACTTTCCAATATAGTACCATCATAAGTTATTTTCACATTAGTTCCAATGGTATAAAGTGCATCATTATTTTCTCCTAAACCTACAGAAATTTTATCTGCTGATTTTCTTTCTTCTTCATTCTCGTTTGGCTCTACTATAATATATTTTGCATTAGATTCAATTACTTTTCCATAAAAATAACTTTCTTCATTATTTTCTATGTTTGTATCTTGCCATTCATATTTTTGTCTATATTCTTCTTCAAATGCAAACAAGCCTTGTCCTAAACTTATTGGAAAATACTTGTTGTTCATTATAAAAGAGTAAGTTTTATTATTCGCATCCTTAAACTTTATTGAATAGCCACCAAAACTAGAACTCCATTCTATATCTACATATTCTAGTTGCATTTTAGGAAAGTTTTTTTCTAAATAATTAGATGCAGATATTCGTGCAATTCGTTTTGGAATTATACCACTCCCCCATAATCCTACTATAACAATTAAAATTAAAACTATAAAAACAATAATTATTTTTCTTTTTTCCATAAGATTACCTCACTTTCAAATTACTAGTTTAATTCTTGTTACGATTATATAATAAAAGGTAGATAATTTCAACAATCTATCTTTTACATTATTATAATATCAATATTTTCTACTTATTATATTCCAAACGAACCAATTATTGGATCCTCAAATAATGCAATATGAAGTGGAAAAAATGTAAAAATTAAAAAGCACGAACATAATACTAATAAAATAATAATAGGTATTACATTACTACAAGAAGATGTTGATTGCATTTTTTGATATGCCACATATTGCCCTAACCCTACTGCTATAAAAAAACTACCAATATCCACAATAGCAAAGTTTGTTCCTATTATTCCAACATATGTATAGAAAAATATTACTACAAAAGACATAGCTAATATAATTCCTAACACTTTAGCACATAAATAATTAGGTATAACTTTCCCTTTATAAGAAAAACCTATAATAGTACTTATTAGCATTGGGAAAAATAATAATTTCAAATGTTCCCATGTACTTTCATTTACAGCACTAAATGTCCCTACTAATGGATTATTATTAGACCACCCAAATGTAAAATGTAAAAGTGTTCCTACTATCATTATAAAAATAGTACTTATAATTTCAAATTTTAAAATAGAACTTTTTTTAGGCATATATAACTCCCCCTTATATGTATATATGATTAAAATTTTCAATGTGTTACTAAAAAATATAGATTAACCTATTTTAGATTAACCTATAACATTCTATTTTTATTAATGTTCTGCATCTGCTTTTGTCCTATGGATTGTTCCTTTTGGGTGCTGTGGTGGTGCATATATTGAATATAATTTAATTGGAAGATTTCCTATATTAGTAAGATTATGCCATTTTCCTGCTGGTATTACGATAGCAAAATCATCACATACTTTTCTTTCAAAATTAAGATTATTTTTATTATCACCCATTTGAACTAAACCAAATCCTTGCTCAATTCTAATAAACTGGTCTAAATTTGAATGCATTTCTAATCCAATACTTTCTCCTACATTTATACTCATTAATGTAATTTGTAAATGTTGTCCTGTCCATAATGCTGTACGAAAATTTTTGTTTTGCTTTGTTATTTCATTTATATTAATCACAAATGGTTCTGCTCCATAATCTTTTATATAATATGGATTCATCCTATTATAATCCATATTATAATAGTTTATATAGCCATATATATCATCATATTGTCTATAATTATCATAATAGTTTTTATATAAATCATTCATATTATACATTTAATTAAATTCCTTTCATATATTACTTATATTATAATATATGATAATTTAACAGATCGGAAGAGCGTCGTGTAGGGAAAGAGTGTAGATCTCGGTGGTCGCCGTATCATTAAAAAAAAAAAAA
>ENA-UPTB01000884-UPTB01000884.1-human-gut-metagenome-genome-assembly--contig:-NODE-884-length-29300-cov-12.902166_pt1 | contig 29300 bp, 22 predicted proteins | sample MGYA00250046_ERZ773369 | MGnify/ENA primary metagenome ERZ773369 (study PRJEB29103, sample SAMN06111938) | human gut metagenome | biome: human gut; feature: ankylosing spondylitis patient; material... | reverse complement strand
CTACAGAGGCTGAATCAGAGATTATATCAACCATGTTGTCATCGGTATCGGTATTAACGTCCAGAATGAGTCATTTCCAAAAGAAATTGAACAGGTGGCGACCTCGATTCTGATGGAGACCGGACAGCATGTGAACCGTGCAGAGCTGATCGAGGCAGTGTTAGAACAGTTTGAACGTTATTATGAAATATTTTTAGAAACCGAAGATTTAAGCGGTCTGGTCAAAGAATATAATGCACATCTGATCAATATGCAAAAACAGGTCAGGGTATTAGATCCCAAAGAACCTTATGAGGCAAAAGCAATGGGAATCACGCCGCATGGTGAGCTGATCGTGGATACCTGGGAAGGCAGAAAACTGGTATCCTCCGGCGAAGTTTCCGTGAGAGGAGTATACGGATATGTCTGAGAGAGAAGAAGTGGTGCTCTGCGGAGCGAGCGCTTACAATAAAAAATTTTATCTGAATCAGGATTTTAAGGGACTGCCGGATTCGATCAAAGATGAATTAAAGATTATGTGTGTCCTTTTCACGGAGGATATCGGTGGTATTTTTCAGGTCGTCTTTGATGAGGATGGCAATCTGGAGTTCCGTACTTCCAGTGATGAGAACGATCTTTTATATGATGAGATCGGCTGTGGATTAAAAATACGTGAGCTGCAGCGCACAAAAGAAGAACTGCTTCGCGCTTTAGAGATGTATTATAAAGTGTTATATATTGGTGTGGACGAATCAGAAATGTAAAGAAAAAGGTAGGAAAATACGATGGTAATCACGATTGACGTAGGAAATACAAATATCACTGTAGGAGTATTCCGTGGGGATGAGGTAATGGCAACTTTTCGTATCACGACGAAGATGCCGCGTACTTCGGACGAGTATGGAATGCTGCTGTCAAACCTGTTAGAGCAGAACAACATCAGACACGATGATATTGAGGATGCGATCATAGCATCTGTTGTTCCGAATGTGATGCATTCCTTAGAGGGTGCAATCATCAAATATTTTGGCATCAATCCGATCATTGTGGAACCGGGTACCAAAACAGGAATCCGTGTGGTAACAGAGAATCCGCGCCAGATCGGCGCAGACCGTATCGTAGATGCAGCGGCAGCGTATGAACTGTATGGCGGACCGGTACTGGTACTTGATTTTGGTACTGCCACAACTTATGATCTGGTCGATAAAAACGGTGCATTTGTTTCCGGTGTGACTGCACCTGGAATCCGTATTTCTGCAAAGGCACTGTGGGAAGATGCGGCGAAACTGCCGGAGATCGAAATTCGCAAACCGGAGAGCATTCTGGCGAAAGAGACGATCTCAAGCATGCAGGCTGGTCTTGTATATGGACAGATCGGACAGACGGAATATATCATCCGCCAGATGAAAAAGGAAACCGGCTGTGACAATATGAAGGTTGTTGCAACAGGCGGTCTTGGAAGGGCAATCGCCAGAGAAACAACGCTGATCGATTATTATGATTCGACTTTGACACTGGACGGGCTGCGGATCATTTATCAGAAAAACAGACAGGAAAAAAAGCATGAATAAAAAGCTGAAAATAGGAAATGTCAGCCTTGAAAATCCGGTTGTACTGGCTCCGATGGCAGGTGTAACAGACCTGCCATTTCGTTTGCTCTGTAAAGAGTATGGGGCGGGCCTTCTCTGCATGGAGATGGTATCGGCAAAGGCAATTTATTATAACAATAAAAATACGGAGCTGCTGATGGAGATCCATCCGGAGGAAAAGCCGGTTTCTCTGCAGTTGTTTGGATCGGATCCGGACATTATCAGCGAAATGGCAAAAAAGATCGAGGAAAAGCCGTTTGATATTCTTGACATCAATATGGGCTGTCCGGTGCCAAAGGTGGTCAATAACGGAGAAGGCTCTGCCTTGATGAAAAATCCGAAGCTGGTGGAAGAAATCCTGACCAAAACCGTAAAGGCGATCCAAAAGCCGGTAACGGTCAAGATCCGTAAGGGCTTTGATGAAGCACATGTCAATGCGGTAGAGATCGCAAAGATCGCAGAAGCAAGCGGCGTTGCTGCGATCGCCGTGCATGGGCGGACAAGAGAGCAGTATTATGCGGGCAAGGCAGACTGGGAGATCATCAGGCAGGTCAAAGAGGCGGTTTCTGTTCCGGTCATCGGGAATGGAGATATTACAGACTGTGCTTCTGCTGCTGCGATACTGAAACAGACAGGGTGTGATGGCATTATGATCGGACGTGCAGCGCGGGGGAATCCATTTATTTTCGGTCAGATCGCTTCTTTTCTGGAAACAGGGAAACTGCCTGATAAGCCTTCGCTGACGCTGCTCAGGGATACAATACTCAGACATGCGGATCTGCAGGTGAAGTATAAGGGGGAATATACCGCGGTGCGTGAAATGCGCAAGCATATCGCATGGTATTCCGCAGGACTAAAAAATTCCGCCAGGCTGCGGGGCGAGATCAATGAGATCGAAAGCATGGAAGAACTGCGCGAAAGAGTCATGCAGCTTTTTTCACCGGCATAAGCTGTAGTATGGAAGATTATTTTTATTACCTGACTGGGGAAAAAACGGAAAAAGCACCTGCTTATGTGGATATCGGAGACTTCCGCATATGGGGTGTGTGGATAAAAGAAGAAAGACTGCTTCAGTATCTGACGGACAGGACAATCGCGCGGAAAAAAGCGAAGAAGAAAAACAGTCAGACCGTATATTCGTTATTACGTCGGTTGTGGAAGCGGAAAATCGGAATACAAAAAACAGAAGATATAGCCGGAGCGGCTTGTGTGGATCTTAAAGATCCCATGCACAAAGTCGCCAGCGAAGCACTTAAAAAGAGATTGCCGGGAGAAGACCTGCTTATGTGGGATTTCCCCGGCAAACTTTATTATGCGTTTGGCAGGGATATGTTGCAGAAACTGTTTGAGGGGCAGGAGCAGATCACGCTTTTCTGTCTGCTTTCGGAGGAAACGGATCATGAACTGCCGCAGTTTCTGGCAGATCAGGCACTTTATCTGCAGGAACTTGTTTTTTTTGCGCCTGCATACGGAACGGACAGGGCAGAAGACATGCTGGAGGAGATCTATGAGGAAACGGGACTCGTGGGAAGCTGCAGCGGTTATGAAAAACTGCCTCTGTATCTGGCAGACAGGCAGCAGTATGAGTATCCAATGATGGGAGGGGATGCAGAAAACGTAGAACAACTGGTCATTCTGGATGAAAACGGTGAAATTCCGGCAATATTTTCCGGGGCGGTTTATATAGCAGCATATCCTTCCTGTGCCAAAAGAAAAATCAGACGGCTGCAGGAGTGCGGAATGTGCTGTAAAACCTTGCGAAAGTACCTTGACAGTACCTTTTTGAGTGGGCTATAATGTCTAAGTTAAAGTGGCGGCAGATGCCCGCTGTATCAAAGCAAAGAAAGGATGACAGTCGTGGAAGCAAAGAAAAATATCTTAACCTATGAAGGTCTCAAGAAATACGAAGATGAATTGGAAAATTTAAAGGTCGTTAAGCGTCAGGAAGTTGCGCAGAAGATCAAAGAAGCAAGAGCACAGGGTGACTTATCCGAAAATGCTGAGTATGATGCAGCAAAAGATGAGCAGCGAGACATCGAAGCAAGAATTGATGAGCTGGAAAAAATCTTAAAAAATGCCGAAGTTATCGTAGAAGATGAAGTAGATCTTGATAAGATCAACATTGGCTGTCAGGTCAAGATCTTAGATATTGAAATGAATCAGGAGCTTGACTATAAGATCGTAGGTTCTACAGAGGCAAACAGCTTAAAGGGAAAGATTTCCAACGAATCTCCTGTGGGACGTGCACTGATCGGTGCAAAAACAGGTGATATTGTAAGGGTAGAAACACCTGGTGGAGAACTGGAATATCAGGTACTTGAAATTCAGAGAGCAGGAGTATAAGAACGTGGGAGATAAGAATCAGAATCAGACACAGGATGTCAACCAGCTTCTGCAGGTTCGACGTGAAAAGCTGGCGAATCTGCAGCAGGCAGGGAAAGATCCGTTTCAGATAACAAAATTTAACCAGACACACCATTCCATGGAAGCGAAGAAGCTTTATGAAGCACATGAAGCAGAGCTTTTAAAGGATCATAGAGAACCGGATGTATCCGGAATGGATGAGGAGCAGGCAAAGGAAGCACTGAAAGCAGATTATGAAGAAAGACGTGCCATTATGGATGCACATCCTCTGCATGTGGCGATCGCCGGTCGTATGATGTTCAAGCGTGTCATGGGGAAAGCTTCTTTCTGTAACATTCAGGATTTACAGGGAAGCATTCAGGTTTATGTGGCAAGAGATTCCATCGGCGAAGACTCTTATGCGGACTTTAAGAAAGCAGATATTGGCGATATTTACGGACTGGAGGGCTTTGTATTCCGTACAAGAACAGGCGAGATCTCTATCCATGCAGAGAAGATGACACTTCTTTCCAAGAGCTTACAGATTCTGCCGGAGAAGTTCCACGGACTGACAGATACCGATACCCGTTATCGTCAGAGATATGTGGATCTGATCATGAATCAGGACAGCAAGGAAGTTTTCATCAAGCGCTCCCAGATCATCAAGGAGATCCGTAATTTCCTCGCAGGCCGTGATTTCATGGAAGTGGAAACACCGATGCTGGTTGCCAACGCAGGTGGTGCAGCAGCAAGACCGTTTGAGACACATTACAATGCGCTGAATGAAGATGTAAAGCTTCGTATTTCACTGGAGCTTTATCTGAAGAGACTGATCGTAGGCGGACTCGAGCGGGTTTACGAGATCGGTCGTGTATTCCGTAATGAAGGTGTGGATACAAGACACAATCCGGAATTTACACTGATGGAATTATATCAGGCATATACAGATTATGAAGGCATGATGGAGCTGACAGAGAGCATGTTCCGTTATCTGGCAGAAAAGGTATGCGGTAGTACAAAGTTCACATACAACGGAATCGAGCTTGATTTCGGTAAGCCGTTTGCACGTCTGACCATGAACGATGCCATCAAGAAGTATGCAGGCATTGATTTTGATACCGTAGAAAGCGATGAAGCTGCCAAGGCACTTGCCAAAGAGCACAACATCGAATTTGAAGAACGTCATACAAAGGGCGATATCATCAACCTCTTCTTTGAGGAATATTGTGAGAAGGAGCTGATCCAGCCAACCTTTATCATGGATCATCCGGTAGCCATTTCTCCGCTGACAAAGAAGAAACCTTCCGATCCAAGCAAGGTAGAGCGTTTCGAGCTCTTTATCAATACATGGGAAATGTGTAACGCCTATTCCGAGCTGAACGATCCGATCGATCAGAGAGAGCGTTTTGCCGCACAGGATGCAGCTTTTGAAGCAGGCGATGAAGAAGCCAACCATACAGATGAGGACTTCTTAAATGCACTGGAGATCGGTATGCCACCGACAGGCGGTATCGGATACGGTATCGACAGACTTGTCATGCTGCTGACCGATTCACCGGCAATCCGTGATGTACTGCTGTTCCCGACAATGAAGTCCTTAGATGGTGTAAATAAGAAGAATGATGTAAATAATACAGCTTCTGAAGCACCTGAAAAAAATGTAAAGACTGAGTCTGAAAAGATTGATTTCTCCAATGTGAAGATTGAGCCAATCTTTGAAGAAATGGTAGATTTCGATACATTTGCAAAATCTGATTTCAGAGCAGTTAAGATTTTAGCTTGTGAAGCAGTACCGAAGTCAAAGAAGCTTCTGAAGTTTACATTAGATGACGGAGAACGCAAAGACCGTGTGATTTTAAGCGGTATTCACGAGTATTACGAGCCGGAAGAACTTGTTGGTAAGACAGCAATCGCAATCGTAAATCTGCCGCCGAGAAAGATGATGGGAATTGATTCCGAAGGTATGCTGATTTCAGCAGTACACGAGGAAGATGGTCACGAGGGACTGAACCTTCTGATGGTAGATGACAGAATCCCGGCAGGTGCAAAGCTCTATTAAGATGATGTAAAGATGTACCGTTTTACAAAATAAACGGGACGTACTTCATTTGATAAAAAACTGAAAAAACAGCGATTTACATCAAACTTACATCAATTGATGCAGAAATCGGTGCAAGCAAGAAAAAATCGCATAATTAGTACAAAGAGTGGGCAATTCCAATCGGGATTGCCCATTTTTAAAACAAACAGAAATACAAACTGGAATTTGATGAGGAAGATTATTTATATAATCTACCGTCTATGGTCTGAAAACGACCACCTATCGAGAATCGGTGGAAATCAATTCTCGATTTTCTTATACTGTAACCATAACAAAGAGGAGGTGAGCAAATGCAAATTGAAATCAAGTTAGATGAGAACTGCAAGGAATCCAAAATCATCGTTGTGACAAACAAAATGACCGACGAAATCAATGAAATCATGAAAAGGCTTTCAGACGAGCAGCCGAAAATGATTGCCGGATTCAAAGATGATATTGTCGAAGTGTTGGAGCCGTTTGATATTTACCGCATTTTTGCTGCATCAGGCAAAGTGTTTGCCGAAACAAATCACGGTGAGTACACGCTCCGTCTGCGGCTTTACGAAATGGAGCAGCGGCTGGACAGCAACTTTTTTGTCCGAATATCAAACTCGGATATTATCAATCTGAGAAAAGTCAAGGGTTTTGATTTAAGCTTTGCAGGAACAATTTGTGTTACGCTTTCAAATGGGACGGTTACTTATGTTTCAAGGCGTTTTGTCGCCAAGATCAAACAATTATTAGGAATATGAGGTGGTAAAAATGAAAAAAAAGATGATTCAGCGTGGGCTTCTCGGATTCCCTCTCGGCATTGCTATCGGTTTTGTAATAACTGTGATTATATCAATGTGCATAGGAGATGGTTCGTTCTATCCTGTCACCCCTGAGCTGATTGATACAATGAAAAATGAATTAAACGCAGTTATTCTTCAAACAATTCTCTGCGGAATTTTGGGTACAGGCTTTGCAATGGCTTCCGTTATTTGGGAAATTGATTCGTGGAGCCTTGCAAAGCAAAGCGGAATTTACTTTTCCATTGCCTGTGTTACGATGTTTCCGATTGCCTATATTACAAATTGGATGAAGCATAATGCCATTGGTATTCTTTCATATGTAGGAATATTCGTTGCAATTTTCGTCATCACTTGGCTCGTTCAATATTTTGTATGGAAACGCAAAGTGAAAAGAATGAATGACGGAGTTCGGAAGAGTAATAACGCAAAATGAGCATAACCTTCACAACGGCAACTTCAAGTTTGTCAACTTGCCCTTTGAGAGAGGAGAAAATCCTTTTCTCAAAGGGCTTTTTCTATTTATACGGATATTCGCAAACTACAAGATAAAGCCAAAACTTCATATACTCTAAGCACAAGGAGGTTGAGGTTTGGCTATGAATAACAGTTTAGCAGAAGTACACCCGGAGCTTGTTTCGGAGTGGTCGGAGAAGAACTTACCGCTTACACCTGATGACATTACTTTCGGTTCAAATAAAAAAGTATGGTGGAGAGGTGCTTGCGGTCACGAATGGCAGACAAGCGTTAAGGCTCGTTCTAATGGAGAAAAATGCCCGATATGTTCCGGTGCGAGAGTGATTGCAGGGATTAACGATTTGGCGACATTAGAGCCGCTACTGGTAAAGCAGTGGTCGAAAAAGAATAAGATAAAACCGACAGAAGTTTCTATTGGTTCTCATAAGAAAGTGATATGGAGATGTGAAAAGGGACACGAATGGGAAGCTGCCGTTAAGAGCAGGACAATAAATAAAACGGGTTGCCCGTACTGCTCCCATAATAAAGTGTTGGCAGGCTTTAATGACCTTGCAACACTTCTGCCGGATATAGCAGCCGAGTGGTCGGACAGAAATTGTCCGACACTTCCAACTCAGGTTACGGTCTTTGCCAATCGTAAGGCTTGGTGGAAGTGTAAGGACTGTGGCAGAGAGTGGAACACCCTTATTTCTACCCGTTCCGGTGGGAGTAAATGCCCGTATTGCAGTGGGTACATATTCCTGAAAGGGTTTAACGATTTGCAGACAACACACCCTGAAATTGCTTCGGAGTGGTCGGAGAAGAACTTGCCATTGAAGCCTGATGAAGTAAATGCAAAGTCGAGGAAAAATGTCTGGTGGAGATGCAGTAAATGCGGTAACGAGTGGAAATCTGTTATCAATGCCCGTGTGAAAGGTACGGTATGCCCCGTTTGTGCAGAGAGAGAAGTACTTGCCGGATATAATGATTTGGCGACAACAGACGGTCAGCTTCTTAGCGAATGGGATTATGAACAGAATAAACTGAAACCTACAGAGGTATCACGAACTTCGGCAAAAAGAGCGTGGTGGAAATGCAGACACGGTCATTCGTGGAGTATGAAGATAAATGAAAGAACGATATTGAAGAAAGGCTGCCGAATTTGTGAGCAGGAGTATTTGTCATTGTTTCCTGCTTTGGCGGTCAGCTATTATTCTAATAGGAAAGGTTTGAAAGCAGAACTTGGTTCTGACCGATTGCTTGGAGTTCCGCTTGAAACATACATACCTTCAGAAAAGTTGGCTATTGAGTCGGGAAGTGCTGACGAGAATATAGAAATAATGAAAGCCTATATGTGTAAGCAACGAGGGATAAGGCTGATTAAGCTGCCGATGAAAGGCACAGAACTGGATTATGCCAATAATTTAAAGAAAGCTTTTCAGAGCGTACATATATTTATTTCTTCTGATACAGAGGAAGATGTGGAGATAATCAAAAATACATTTGAAAGATGGAGGGACAGCCAATGAGAGAGAAAACCTATCATCTATACTTAAATGAAGAAGAACGAAGCCGAGTGATACAATCGCTCATTGAACTGAAGAACAATTTAGCAGCTCAGGGACGATACACCGATGCAGTAGATGATGTCCTCTGCAAAGTGCTTGAAGCAAAGAAAAAGAAATTGAAAATTGAATACATTTAGAACGTGTTTTGCCGTCTGTTTCCTAACCGGAGCAGGCGGCTTTTTTAATTTCCAAAAATTTTTTTGAAATATTTTTGGAAAAGCGGAGATTTTGGGTGTGCATTTCATACCCCTTTGTCCAAATGAGTGAAGGGGTTCATTCCGGATAGCAAAAACGGAAGCCTTTTCGCTTGAAAATTGAATAAGTCATTCACTAAGACTTTATTTCTGATGATAGCCACTTTAGCAGGTACGCCGTGATTTCTGTATTTCAGAATAGCGAGAACTCCGGCTATGAGTATCAGGTTGCCCCTGATATGGCGATGACAGTCAGAATGATAATGATACTTCTCTACGGAGCTGGCGGAGTACCCGGCAGAGGTTAGAATCCTATGATACAGATAAGCAGTCTGTTCCTTAGTGACTTCCCATAAGCATTTTGCTTGGCAAGGGGTGTTGAGAACAAATATTGCTATGACCGATTAGGAAATGAGTCGGTCAGGTACATAGCCATAATGCGGTGGCTATGAATTTTCAGAAAGGAGGGCAAAAAGAAGTGTCAAACTGCAAAACGATTTCCGTATGTAACCAGAAAGGCGGAGTCGGAAAAACCACCACAACAGTTAATCTCGGAGTCGGGCTTGCAATGCAGGGCAAGAAAGTATTGCTCATAGACGCAGACCCGCAGGGAGATTTAACGACTTGTCTTGGTTGGCAGGATACAGACGGCTTGGGTATCACGCTTGCAACGAAACTCACAGATGTAATCAATGAAACGATGACAGACCCTATGGTTGGTATCCTGCACCACGAAGAAGGTGTTGACCTTGTTCCGGCAAACCTTGAGCTTTCAGCAATGGAATTTAACCTTATGAACGCAATGAGCAGAGAAACTACACTCAAGAACTATCTGAGTCAAGTGAAGAACAGATATGATTATGTAATTATAGACTGTATGCCTTCGCTTGGTATGGTTACTCTCAATGCTTTATCGGCGGCAGACAGTGTTATCATTCCGGTTCAGGCTCAGTATTTGCCTGCAAAGGGTATGACACAGCTTGTGCAGACAATTTCAAAAGTAAAGAAGTATATCAATCCGGATATTAAGATAGATGGTATGCTGCTTACTTTGGTGGATAGCCGAACAAACCTTGCAAAGAGTACGGTGGAAGCACTCAGGGCAAACTTCGGTAATCAGATAAGGATGTATCGAACACAAATCCCGATTGCCGTAAAAGCCGCTGAAACTTCTTCCAAAGGCAAGAGCATTTATGCTTATGAGCCAAACAGCACAGTGTCTAAGGCATACGCTGAATTTACAAAGGAGGTGTTAGCCGATGGCAGGAAGAAAGAGCGACTTCACTCTCACGAAGCTCGATGATTTATTTACCACGCAGGCACAGCGAGATGAAGAACAGCTTTCAAAAATCCGAGATATTCCATTGGAGCTGATTGATGATTTTCCCGACCATCCGTTTAAGGTCAGAGACGATGAAGATATGATGCAGCTTGTGGAGAGTGTCAAGGAAAGAGGGGTTATTACTCCGGCAACGGTAAGGCAGAAAGAGGACGGCAGATACGAACTTGTTTCAGGACACAGACGAAAGCGAGCTTGTGAACTGGCAGGATTTGAAACACTGAGAAGTGAGATTGTAGACCTGAACAGAGATGAAGCGACCATTTTAATGGTTGAGAGTAATTTCCAAAGGTCAGAGATATTGCCGAGTGAAAAAGCCTTTGCCTATAAAATGCGTTTAGAAGCAATGAAAAGGCAAGCAGGCAGACCGAGCAAAGAAAATGGAGTCCCAGTGGGACACAATTCTATTGTGGGTAAATCAAGAGAGATTTTAGCTTCTGAGAGTCAGGACAGTAACACACAAATACAGCGTTATGTCCGCCTGACAAACCTTGTTCCCGAGCTGCTTGAATTTGTTGACGAGGGGCGTATTAAAATGCGTCCTGCCGTAGAGCTTTCCTACCTTGATGAAGATTGCCAGCGTGATGTGGTTGACGAAATCGACCTGAATGACGCTACCCCGTCACACGACCAGACAATCCGTATGCGAAAGTTATTCAACGAGGGCAACCTTACAACCGAAGCAATCCACGCTGTTATGTCTGAGGAAAAGCCGAACCAAAAGGAAAAAATCGTGTTGAGGGGCGACAGAGTAAGACAGCTTATTCCGAAAAACATTCCCGTCAGTCAGACGGAGGATTTTGTCTGCAAGGCATTGGAGCATTACAACAAGTTCTTGCGTAATCGTGCAGAACGTGACAGCAGATAGCCTGTTTTACAGTTCCCCTTTCTCACACTCTAACCCCTTAGTTATATTTTTACCTACCGAAAATGATATATACTATCTCACTTGAATATAACTATCTCAAAGTATATGTCTATCTCTAAGGGGGAATCGCACAGTATGAACGGACTGGAGGTGTATGATAAAATGAAAAATTAACGAAAATCCGCATTTGTTTTTCGGCAGGTAAATCTTGTCGTAAGAGAAAATCCACAAAGGCACATCGTAGAGATACGGTGTGTTTTCAATTTTTACAGGAGGAAACGCAATGATAAAGTCAAAATTCAAAAGAGTCACGTCGCTTTTCTTGGCGACCCTTATGTGTGTGACCACTTTTGCAGGCATTGGCTCGACAACAGCATATGCTGCTTCGGGAGAAAAAGCCGATGTTTATATGGTCGATTTCCCTCGTGATGGCGATGCTAATTACGATGGGGTATGGGGACACAGCAATTTGACCTTGAAAAATGGTTGGCATACCGGACGTTCCAATTTTACCAATCTTAAGGCTATTGGCTCATACTCAGGCAATGTTGCTTATTGTATTGAGCCTGGAATTTCGCTCAAGGTCGGTCAGACAATGAATAAGTATGACGAAAATTATTTTAATAACCTTGCATCCAACGGGGTTATTTCCGGAGATGAAATCCGTCTTTTCGTTGGTCGTATTTTACAGTATGGCTATCGTGGGACAATCTCGACATCTTGGAGGTCACAGAATGAAGCAGCAGCAAACAGCATTGCACAGGCTTATGCCACACAGCTTCTTATCTGGGAAACTGTTATCGGAGAGCGTGATGTGAACTTCAATCATGTAGCAGCCAGTGGTTGCAGCAATGTGAAAGATGTCATCAATGCAAAGCATCCGCTTCGCAATAAGATTTTCAGTTATTACAACAGTATGGTGCAGAGTGTACAGAACCATGCGACCATACCGAGTTTTTGTAATAAATCATCCGGTTCGGCAAAGACAATAGAACTTGAGTGGAACGGAAGCAAGTACACAACTACTCTGACAGATTCCAATAATGTGCTGTCCAAATATAATTTCAAGGCAAGCATCAGTGGAGTGAGCTTTTCAGTGAATGGTAACAAACTTACGGTTTCTATGGATACAGCACCGAGTAAGGAATTTACCATTACCGCAACCAAGAAAAATGCAGTCCGCAGAGGTGTGGTTGTATGGTCAGAGGGCAAACACGGTCAGAATTCCAGTGTGCAGGATGTTGTCAGCTATGCTCAGGAAGTAAGCGACAGTATCAACGGTTATGTGAAGATGAAAGTCAGCTATGGTTCTTGTCAGATTGTAAAGACCAGTGAGGACGGCAAGGTTGACGGTATTAACTTCACGATTACCGGAAACGGTATCAATCAGACGGTTACAACAGCCAATGGCGGTAAGTTCCAGATTGATAACCTTATGCCGGGTATCTATACTGTAACCGAGCAGGCATACGATAAGTACGAGCCGCAGGAAACACATAGAGTTACTGTTGTAGCAGGACAGGTTGCAAAGGTCAATTTTAATAACAAATTGAAGCGTGGCGACCTTCAGGTAGTGAAGTCCTCAGAAGATAACCTTGTTGAAGGTATGAAGTTCCATCTTTTCGGTACTTCTCTTTCCGGTGCTGCTGTTGACCAGTATGCAGTTACAGACAAAAACGGTGTGGCAACTTTCAAAGATGTGCTTATCAGTGGTTCTGAACCATATACTCTTGAAGAAGTGGACACAGCTATCCGTTATGTTGTACCGAAAAATCAGACTGCACCAGTGAAGTGGAAAGAAGTAACCACAAGAAACTTCAATAACATTTTGAAGAAATTTACTGTAACAGTAACAAAGAGCGACGCTGAGAAAGGCGAAGCACAGGGCAATGCCAAACTTTCGGGAGCAGTTTATGGTATCTATAAGGGCGAAACGCTTGTAGATAAGTATGTTACTGATGAAAACGGTCAGTTCACTACTAAAGAATATGTTTGTGATACCGACTGGACAATCCGAGAAATTACACCGTCAGAGGGATATTTGCTTGATAAGACTATCCATGAAGTAGGTGCAGACCCGAAACTTTATGAGGTGGAACACAACCTTACTTCCAATGATGTAACCGAGCAGGTAATCAAAGGCAATGTGGCTATCATCAAACATACCGATGACGGAGAAACAAAGATTGAAACACCTGAAAAGGGTGCTTCCTTTGAGATTTACCTGAAATCTGCCGGAAGCTATGACGCAGCCAATAAAGACGAGAGAGATACCATTGTTTGCGATGAAAATGGCTTCGGTCAGACAAAAGATATGCCGTATGGTATTTATACCGTACACCAGACTTCTGGTTGGGAAGGCAGAGAGATGATGGATGATTTTGATGTGTTCATTTCACAGAACGCACAGACTTATCGTTATCTCATCAATAACCGTAACTTCGAGAGCTTTGTCAATGTAGTCAAGGTGGACGCAGAAAGCGGAAAGAGTATTCCGTATGCAGGAGCAGGATTTAAGATTTACGACCCACAGGGCAATCAGGTCAAAATGACCTTTACTTATCCGACACCGACCACGATTGATGTGTTCTATACCGACGCAAATGGTTCTCTTGTAACACCTGAGAAATTAGATTACGGCAAGGGATATTCCATCGTAGAGGTACAAGCTCCATACGGATATGTACTTGATGATACTCCGGTATATTTTGATATTACCGAAGAAAATTCCACAGAGGAAGGCGGCGTAACTGTTGTGAAAGTCAATAAGCCGAATATGGCACAGAAAGGTACTATCACGGTTGAAAAGACCGGAGAAGTATTTAGTGGTGTCAATGTAAGTGGTTCTGAGGACAGTGATGTTATTTATCAGCCTGTTTATGAAGTGGCAGGACTTGAGGGTGCAGTTTATGAAGTCCGTGCTGCGGAAGATATTAGTACACCGGACGGTACACTCCGCTATTCAAAGGGCGAAGTGGTAGATACTATCACAACAAGCTCCGATGGATTTGTTAAGAGCGAAGAACTTTATCTCGGAAAATACGAGGTCAAGGAAATTACCGCACCTTATGGAATGGTAATCAGTGGCGAAACACATACGGTTGAGCTTACTTATGCAGGTCAGAATATCTCTGTTACCGAAACTTCCACATCATTCTATAACGAAAGACAGAAAGTTCAGGTAAGCCTTGCAAAAGCCATTGAAAAGGATAAGACATTTGGTATTGGCGACAACGGAGAAATCAAAAATATCAGCTTTGGTCTTTATGCCGCAGAAGATATTGTATCTGCAAGCGGTACCGTTATTCCGGCTGATGGACTGATTGAGATTATCAGCGTAAATGAAAATGGAACTGCTGTTATGAAGTCAGACCTTCCGTTTGGCAAATACTATGTCAAAGAGATTGCAACCGATGAGCATTATATTCTCTCTGATACGAAGTATCCGGTTGTATTTGAATACGCAGGTCAGGATACCGCAACGGTTGAAATCAAAGTGAATGACGGAAAAGAAATCAAGAATGAACTTATCTATGGTTCTGTATCAGGTAAGAAGATTGACGAGAATGGAGCAGCACTTGAGGGTGCTGTTATCGGTATCTTCAAAGCCGAAGAAACAGAATTTACAAAGGATACTGCACTTATGACGACTACCTCTGCAAAAGACGGTAGTTTTTCTTTTGCAAAAGTTCCTTATGGCAAATGGATTGTAAGAGAAATCGAGCAGCCAAAGGGATTTGTTCTTGATGAAAAAGCGTATGAGGTCAATATCAGCAAAGCCGAGCAGGTAGTTGAAATTGAGATTGTCAATGAGTATGTTCACGGCAATATCAGACTCACGAAGATGGACGCTGAATATCCAGATAACAAACTTACGGGTGCAACCTTTGAGGTATATAAGGACACCAATGAGAACGGAAAGATTGATGATGGCGATGAACTTATCGGAAATCTTGAAGAAACCGAAACCGGAATTTATGAGATGAAAGAGCTTCTTTACGGAAAATATATTGTCCGTGAAACAAAAGCACCAGAGGGCTTCCTGCTTGATAAGGGAGAATACTCTGTTTTCATTGAGAAAGACGAAACAACTTATTCCGTTGAGAATAAGGCTGGTGTTGGATTTATCAATGAAGCTATGCGTGGAACACTGAAAATCGTCAAGACATCTTCAGATGGTAAGGTTAAAGGTTTTGCGTTCAGAGTAACCGGAGCAAACGGTTATGATATGACATTTGAAACAGATAAGAACGGCGAAATCGTGATTGAGGGACTTCGTATTGGCGAATATACCGTATCAGAAGTGGCAAACAATGCGTCTGCCGCATATATCACACCTGCCGACCAGAATGTTACTATCAAACTTGATGAAACAGCCGTTGTAAAAATGCACAATGAGTTAAGAGATACTCCGAAAACAGGAGATGATACCAATATGAAACTTTGGTATGTCCTTGCCGGACTTTCTGCTGTCGGTATCGCTGTAACTTCTGTTGTTGCACACAAAAAGAAGAAAAAGGAGAGTAACGAGTAATGGAAGCAAAGACAATTATCGCTATCGCATTAGTCGCCGTTATTGTCGGCGGCTTTATCTTTCTTCAGGTTAAAAACCGTAAGAAGTAAGTAACAAGCGAACATTAACCAGTCGGGGCAGAGCGTAAAAACTCTGTCCCTTTAATTTTTGGAGGAACATTATGAAACAACAGAAAACGGTGGAGAGCCGAGTGCTTGAAATCTTAAAGGAATGCCCGATGTCGAGGTATGATGATATGCTTCTCATTCTGCATTATTACAACCAATACGGATATATACCTGCCGGAAATCTTCCGCTTGAGGATATTGTATTTAATTACCGAGCATACGGACTTCCTTGTTTTGAAACCATACGCAGGGCAAGGCAGAGAGTACAGTCCCTTTTTCCTGAGTATTCACGTAATCCGCAGAAAGAAGAACAGAGCGGCAGTATTTCTATTGTAATCAACATTAGCTAAGGAGGTATTTTCGTGAAAGACAAAGCAACTTTTCAGAATAAGGTCAAGGTGCTGAATAAACTCTTTGACTCCGGTTGTGATACGGAGAAAAAGTTGCAGCAGCTTGATATGGAAGCAATCCTGAAAATCCCGAATATCACGATTCCTGATATGGGTGTGATTATGGAGCTTCAGAAGAATACAAAGTCCGGTAAACTCTTTTCGTATTTGGGCGGCGGTTCTGATGAAGCAACAAAAATGAGAGGTAAGGAAAATGAAGCAACAGGAGAATAGAGCAGAGCCGCAGGAAAAGCAAATTCGATTTATAGACAGTCATTACAACTTAAAATTCTATATTCCCGATGGTGGAAAAATCAGGATTACTTTTCGTGATGGACACACAGCAGACAGAGTGTGCAAGTATATTGATGACTACCATTTGTATGTCGGAAATTGCTGCTATCATATATGCGAGTTTGCTGAAAAAATGGAGCTTAGTGGAAGCAAAGTTGAACCTATCAATCAATCCGAACCGTCAAAAAACAAGACCAGAAACAGAGAAAAACAGCGATAAGGAGGTGCAAGAGTAATGGCACGAAAATATGACCTTATTTCTGAGCTTTACAACCGCACCTGCAAAACGGTTGTGTCAAATCCTCAGAACTGGCAGGCATTCTTAGCTTCGGCTTGCCGAAATTATAAGTTACGCTATGACGAACAGCTTCTTGTATATGCACAGCGACCCGATGCAACAGCGGTTCTTGAGATAGAGCAGTGGAACAAAATTTTTGGCAGATGGGTCAACCGAGGTGCAAGAGGTATTGCTGTTTTTGCTGATGAAAACCGTTCACGGCAAAGACTGACACATTACTTTGATATTTCAGATACTCACGAAAGCAGATATTCAAGAACAGTCCCGATTTGGAATATGCGTCAGGAATACGAAGCTGATGTGATTGAAACATTGGAAAGCACTTTCGGAGAGATTGAGAATAAGAGCAGTCTTGCCGAAGCAATTATGGGAGCAGCAAGAAATGCGGCAGAGGATAATATCCCTGATTATCTGCAAGACCTTTACTATGCAACCGAGGGCAGTTCCTTTGAGGAAGTGGAAGAGGATATTGTGGCTTTCATTTATAAAAATGTCGTGACAAACAGTGTGGCATATATGATGATGTCAAGGCTCGGCGTTGATACGGACGGTTATTTTGAACTTGATGATTTCAGAGATGTTACCAACTTCAATACGCAGGAAACACTCAATGCACTTGGATTTGCTACCAGTGATATTGCAGAAATGGGATTGACGGAAATATCTAAAACAATTACTGCACTCAACCGTCAAAATCGCATAATTGTCGGTCAGGACAGAAATGAATACAATAAGGTTGAAAATAACGACGAAAGGAGTTTGGACAATGAACGAACTGACCTACACGATGGTGGGCGATTACAGCCTTCCGAACCTGAAACTTCCACAGCAGCCGGAAGTGACGTTGGGCAGATACGCTCAGATGAGGAGAGAGTTTCTGAAGGAACATCACAGAGTCCTTTACTACAATCTCCTGACGAGGGGCGAACTGACACAGCACTTGGCGGAAGTGGAACAGAGAGCCAGCAAGATGGAGAAAACAATTCTGAGCCAGATGGCACAGAAAGAGGGAGTGACCGAACAGATGAAAGCGGAGGATATGATGAAATGGGTTCGTCTGATGAACTCCCTTCGCAATTCGGCACAGGAAATCGTGAAAGCGGAAGTGATATTCGCTTAGAGTATTACGACAGAACGCACGAGGATAAAAGCCTTCCGTTCTTTGGACGTGATGAAGTAATCAATGAAATTCTCAGAACGACACCACATTTGTCAGCAAGTCTGGAAGAAATCAAAGATTATTATGAACGTAATCCTGATAACAAAGACCGCACAGAGTATATAAAGAGTATTTTCAATAATGATTATACCGAACTTACTTTAGAGGACGGCAGGACAGTAGGGTACAAGACCTTTGAAAACGTTCTGCATTTGTGGGAGGGCAAATACGACAGCAGAACCGCACAGAGCTATTATGATTGGGCTGTTATTGCCCGTCATTTTGAAGCTATGCGATTACTGGGAGAATTAAGTGACAGCATAAAACCATTACCGTCAATGGACGGTCAGATGACATTCATATTAGACGGTCGGGCAGAGGAAAAGAAAACCTCTGCCTTTACTTTTTCTCAGGAGATTATCGACGCTATTCTTGCGAATGGAAGCGGATTTTCTGAGGGAAAAATGCGTATTTATGAGCAGTTTGAAAAAAGTCTTTCTGCAAAAGAAAATGCCGACTTCTTGAAAAATGAATATGGTTGGGGCGGTTCTTATCCCGTCATAATCGGGGCAGGCATTGATGAGAGCCACGATGGAAAAGGTATTACGATTACGAAAGGCATCGGTAAAGAAAATCCACATATCACACTTTCGTGGTCGCAGGTGGAGAAGCGTATCGGGGAACTTATCCGAATGGACAGATACTTAAATCCAAAGGAAAAAGAACGCTATCCTCAGTGGCTTGAAAGTCAAGAGGAACACAGAGCCAAAATCGAGGAAACGAAAAGAAATCGTGAGATACTTTCTAATGCACCACCGGAGCAAGAGGTCGAACCAACCGAAAAAGAACCTGAAGAAGCAGAACAGCTACAAGATGTGCAGTATGAATATCATCTTGGCGATAAGGTGTATATCGGTGCTTCTGAGTACGAAATCTTATCTGTTGATGATGAGAGAGTAATGCTCTATGACTATGATATGCCACTGTTCAATAAGGAATTTTCACGCACAGAGTTTGACAGAAAAGTGCGAGAGAATCCGATGAATGAGCATTTGATTGTAAAGGAAGAACCTGCCGAAGAAAGAAATGAAAAAGAGCCTGAGCCGTTAGTTCCCGCTTGGGAGCAGAAGAAAAAAGTCAAAGGCTTTGACTTGCACCCTGATGTGCCTATGGCAGACCGTCACACCTTTAATCTTAGAGAAAATGAGGTTGAAACGGTTGGTAAAAAGGAACGCTTCCGCAGAAATATTATGGCGATACAGCTTCTTAAAAAATGTCAGGAAGAAAACAGATTTGCCACTCCTGAAGAACAGATTATCTTATCAAAGTATGTTGGTTGGGGTGGGCTTTCAGAAGCCTTTGATGAAAATAATTCAGCGTGGGCAACGGAGTATCTGGAACTTTCTTCGGTGTTAACACCGGAGGAATATGCTTCGGCAAGAGAAAGCACGTTGACTGCGTTCTACACGCCGCCTGAAGTTATCACAGCCATTTATAAGGCAATGGAGCAGATGGGTTTTAAGGAAGGCAACTTGTTAGAGCCGTCCTGCGGTATCGGTAATTTCATCGGTATGCTACCGGACGCAATGCAAGACAGTAAGATTTACGGTGTGGAACTTGATACGATTTCCGCAGGGATTGCACAGCAGCTTTATCAGAAAACAACCATTGCGGCACAAGGATTTGAAGAAACCAATCTGCCGGACAGCTTCTTTGATGGAGTGGTTGGCAATGTGCCTTTTGGAGATTTTAAGGTGTTAGATAAAAGGTACGACAAGCATAAGTTCCTGATACACGATTACTTTTTTGCCAAGTCCCTTGATAAGTTAAGACCCGGCGGTGTGATGGCTCTTGTAACGAGCAAAGGCACAATGGATAAGGAAACTTTAGCAGTACGAAAGTATATTGCACAGAGAGCAGAGCTTCTTGGAGCAATTCGATTGCCGAATAATACCTTTAAGGGTAATGCAGGAACGGAAGTCGTTTCGGATATTCTTATCCTGCAAAAGCGTGACAGACTGATAGATATTGAGCCGGATTGGATTCATCTTGATACCGATGAGAACGGAATTAAGATGAACTCTTATTTTGTGCAGCACCCCGAAATGATACTTGGAGAAATGAAAATGGTATCGGGGCGTTTCGGTATGGAAGCAACTTGTGTGCCGTATGAAAATGCAGACCTTGCAGCACAGCTTGATGAAGCAGTAGCAAACATTCACGGAGAAATCACGGAATATGAAGCCGAGGAAGAACTGGAGGAGGAAGATAATTCTATTCCGGCAGACCCGGCAGTGAGAAACTTTTCATATACGGTGGTAGACGATAAAATCTATTATCGTGAAAATTCCCGTATGACTCCGGTGGAAGTGTCGGCAACCGCAGAGAACCGAATTAAGGGTATGATTGCTATTAGAAATTCCGTCAGAACGCTGATTGAATTGCAGACAGAAGATTACCCTGACAGCGAAATCAAAGCGGAGCAGGAGCGATTAAACAGACTTTATGATACCTTTTCAGGTAAGTACGGACTCATTAACAGCCGTGCAAATACCTCTGCTTTTTCGCAGGACAGTTCATTCTCTTTGCTTTCCGCATTGGAGATAATCGGAGAGGACGGAGAACTGGAACGTAAGGCTGATATGTTTTCTAAGAGGACAATTAAGCCGCATACTCCGGTTACTTCTGTTGATACGGCAAGCGAAGCGTTGGCGGTATCTCTTGGAGAAAAAGCCACGATTGATATGGACTATATGATGGAGCTTTCCGGTAAATCGGAGAATGAAATCTTTGAGGACTTAAAGGGTGTTATCTTCCTAAACCCGCTTTATGAGTATGGAAATTCTTACGAACCGAAGTATCTGATGGCTGATGAATACCTTTCGGGTAATGTCAGGGAAAAGCTGAAGATTGCAAAGAACTCGGCAGAACTCTATCCGGAAGATTATAAGGTCAATGTAGAAGCACTTCAAAAGGTGCAGCCGAAAGACCTGACTGCAAGTGAAATTTCCGTGCGACTTGGTGCAACTTGGTTGCCACCGGACGATGTGCAGGAGTTTATCTTTCATTTGCTTGAAACACCACGCTATGCACAGTGGAATATCAAAGTTCACTTCTCTCCATTTACGAGTGAGTGGAATATTGAGGGCAAATCCTATGACAAAGGAAATGTAAGGGCATATAACACTTACGGAACTTCCCGCATCAATGCCTATAAGATTATTGAGGAAACGCTGAATTTAAAAGATGTGCGTATCTTTGATTATATCGAAGATGATGAGGGAAAGAAAAAGGCTGTCCTAAATAAAAAGGAAACAGCGATTGCTCAGTCGAAGCAGGAAATGATTAAGCAGGAATTTCAGGACTGGATATGGTCTGACCCTGAACGAAGGGAAAGGCTTTGCAAATCTTACAATGAGAAATTCAATAGCGTCAGACCTCGTGAGTATGATGGAAGTCATATCATTTTCAATGGTATGAACCCTGAAATTGAACTCAGGGAACATCAGAAAAATGCGGTTGCTCATATCCTTTACGGAGGAAATACGCTTCTTGCACACGCAGTCGGAGCAGGAAAAACTTTTGAAATGGTGGCGGCAGCACAGGAGTCGAAAAGGCTTGGGCTTTGTAACAAGTCACTGTTTGTTGTACCAAATCACTTGACCGAACAATGGGCGGCTGAGTATTTGCAGCTCTATCCGGCGGCGAATATTCTTGTCGCAACAAAGAAAGATTTTGAAACCAAGAACCGTAAAAAGTTCTGCGGCAGGATTGCAACTGGAGATTATGACGCAGTTATCATCGGACATTCACAGTTTGAAAAAATCCCGATGTCCATTGAAAGACAGAGGGCAATCTTAGAACAGCAGCTTGAGGAGATAACCGGAGGAATTGCGGAACTCAAGCGAAACCGAGGGGAAAACTTCTCCATAAAGCAGCTTGAAAAGTCAAAGAAATCTATCAGGCAGAAACTTGATAAACTCAATGACCAGACGAAAAAAGATGATGTTGTAACCTTTGAGGAACTTGGTGTAGACAGGCTTTTTGTTGATGAAAGCCATTATTACAAGAACCTTTATCTTTATACAAAAATGCGTAATGTGGGCGGTATCGCACAGACGGAAGCACAGAAATCTTCCGACCTCTTTATGAAGTGCCGTTACCTTGACGAGATTACCGGAGGGCGAGGGACCGTGTTCGCAACGGGTACACCTATCTCAAACAGTATGGTGGAACTCTATACGATACAGCGATATTTGCAGTACAGCACGCTTGTGAAAAATGGGTTGCAGCACTTTGATGCCTGGGCTTCCACTTTCGGAGAAACCATTACGGCAGTGGAACTTACACCGGAGGGCTATACTTTAGTAAGACGATAAATAATGCGTTCCTAAATTGAAAATAGGATATCAAAATCGGTTTTGGAACTTCAAGAATTTTTTTGATTTTCTTGAAAAACAGTTCCGCTTTGTACCCCTATTTTCTCCTATTAGTAGAGGGAGTAATACTTTTAATACTAAACAGATTACATAAGGAAAGGAGGTTAAGAGAATGTCAAGGACTTCAAAGATTACAGCACTTTATGAGCGTTTATCAAGAGATGATGACCTTAATGGTGAGTCAAATTCAATAACCAACCAAAAACAATACTTGGAAGATTACGCCCGAAGAAATGGCTTTACGAATATCCGCCATTTTACTGACGATGGTTTTTCGGGTGTGAATTTCAATCGTCCGAGTTTTCAGGAGTTGATTAAGGAAGTAGAAGCAGGAAATGTCGCAACGATTATTGTTAAGGATATGAGCCGATTAGGACGAAACTATCTGCAAGTCGGCTTTTATACGGAAGTTCTGTTCCCACAGAAAGATGTCCGTTTTCTTGCAATAAACAACAGTATTGACAGCAACAATGCTTCGGATAATGACTTTGCCCCGTTTTTGAATATAATGAACGAGTGGTATGCCAAAGACACAAGCAATAAAATCAAGGCTGTGTTTGATGCCCGTATGAAAGACGGAAAGCGATGTAGCGGTTCTATTCCCTATGGATATAACCGATTAGCAACCGACAAACAAACGCTTGTCGTTGACCCTGTGGCTTCTGAGGTGGTAAAGCGTATCTTTCTGCTTGCCAACGAGGGCAAAAGTCCGAGAGCAATCGCTGAATTGCTTACCGAAGAAAAGGTTTTAATTCCGGCAGCACACGCAAAGGAATATCACCCCGAACAGTATAATGGAACGAAGTTTTCAGACCCATATACTTGGGGAATGTCAACCATAAGAGCGATTTTGAGCAGACAGGAATATCTTGGTCATACTGTTTTGCGTAAGTCGGTCAGCACCAATTTCAAACTGCACAAAAGGAAAAATACCGATGAAGATGAACAGTATGTATTTTATAATACGCACGAGCCTATCATCTCGCAGGAACTTTGGGACAGCGTTCAGAAGCGAAAGAAACGAGCCAACAGAACAGCGGCAAGAGGAACGCACAGCAATCGTTTAAGCGGTTATCTGTTCTGTGCTGACTGTGGCAGAAGAATGACCTTGCAAACGCATTACAGTAAAAAAGACCGTTCGTTACAGTATTCTTACCGTTGCGGTGGGTATGCCAGCAGAGTAAACTCCTGCACTGCCCATTCGATTAGTGCTGATAATGTTGAAGCCTTGATATTATCGACTGTAAAACGATTATCAAGATTTGTTCTGAATGACGAAGAAGCCTTTGCAAAGGAACTTCAAGTATTGTGGAACGAAAAGCAGACAGAAAAGCCAAAGCACAATAAATCGGAGTTGCAGCGTTTTCAGAAGCGATACGATGAACTGTCAAAACTTATTCGTGGGTTGTATGAAAATCTTGTTTCGGGATTACTGCCCGAAAGACAGTACAAGCAACTAATGAAGCAGTATGATGATGAGCAGGCTGAACTGGAAACGAAAATTGAGGAAATGCAAAAGGAACTGACCGAAGAAAAGGCGAATACGGTTGATATTAAGCATTTCATTTCTTTGATACGCAAGTGCAAAGAGCCGACAGAAATTTCCGATTTGATGTTTGCCGAACTCATTGACAAGATTGTGGTTTATGAAGCAGAGGGTGTGGGAAAAGCAAGGACACAAAAGGTTGATATTTATTTCAACTATGTGGGGCAGGTCGATATTGCCTACACAGAAGAAGAACTTGCTGAAATCAAGGCACAGGAAGAACAGATTGAAATGGAACGACTGGCAAAACAGCGTGAGCGTGAAAAAGTTTATCGAGAAGTGCTTAAGAAGATAGAAATGTAATGTGTGCATAATAAAAGTGCTGCGGTTTTCATAGTCGCAGCACTTTTTAATGTCTGTTCTATCATCGGTGATTTTGCACATCCGACGGTGATTTCCCAAAATACCTTTTAAAAGCAGCGCTAAAATAAGCGGCATTTTCATAACCGGTCATAGAGGAGATCTCGTACATTTTCATGTGTGTGTTTTCCAACAGGTTTTTCGCCCGTTCCATGCGGATCTTGATCAGGTAATCTGTGAAAGTGATCCCGGTTTCATTTTTAAAGATGGTGCTGAAATAGGAAGTGCTTAAGCAAACAGTCCGGGCTACATCTTCAATGGAAAGAGTAGACTCGGAATAATGATGTTTAATATGGTCGATAGCCTGCTCCACCTGTTTGCCGTATTTGCTTTTTCTTGCATTTAAACTATCAATGATCTTAAAAAGATTCTGTTTCAGGTTTTCAATACTTTCCTCTAAGGTGGTGCTGGAAGCTACTTTTTTAAATTCTTCCATAGGATTATCAAATACATCCTGAAGTTCAATTCCCGATGAGCCAAGTTCACTTGCAAGGTCTGTATACAGACGGCTGATGGAAAAGGTCATATACAGGTAGCTTTCCCTGCCGCACTGGCGAAGGTTTTCTTTCAGCTGTAAAAGTTCCCGTTCCAGTCCCTTTTTATCCTGTTTTTTGATCAGGGAGATCAGGGTGGTGCCGGAAAGGGGAAGCTTGGGAGAAGGATCAGCCTCTTTTCCAATATAGGAAACTACTTCCTCATAGAAAATATCAGAGTTGGTGCCTTTGATAAAATGCAGCTTTAATGCTTCTGCTACGCTTTTCATACTTTCGTTTAAACGGTTAAGTTCATGGCACAGGTTTCCGGAGGCAACGATCACATCACAGTTCTGACCGTCGTAAGGAAAGATCTTCCGGACAGAATCAATGAGTATTTTCCTCAAAGTAATCAGCTCCAGCTTGGAACCGGATAACAGTGCCAGAGTGTAGCTGTTGTGCCTGGAATCTAAAAGGTAACATCCAGGCTGGCATAATGATGTACTGACGGCTGAAAATTTCTGTTCTTCTTCATAGCGGATGTCGTTAGAACGTCTTTTCAGGCTTTCTTCGTCCATGGTAATATGTAAAGCACAGCAGTAGGAGCCGGGATCCAGATCCAGGTCAGGATCTGGTGCAGGAAGGTCAGAAGCATCCTGCGTGACAATGCTTCTCAGGTACTCTGTGATCATGAGACGTTTGTCATAATGAAGCTGGCTGCAGTGAAGAACTGCATTTTCAAGGACACGGCAGAACTGGTCTACATCAATAGGCTTTAAAATGTAGTCAAATGCCTGCAGGTGCATGGCAGTGCGGGCATACTGGAAATCATCGTAAGCGCTGATGATCAGGATCACTATGTTGGGATTTAGTTCCCGGGCCTTTTTGGAAAGTTCCAGACCATCCATATAAGGCATACGGATATCGGTGATCAGAAGGTCCGGCGGGTTTTTCTGGATCAGTTCCCAGGCTTCATTTCCATCGGCAGCAGTAGCTGTCAGTTCAATACCTAAGTCCTTCCATTTGATCTGACTGGAAAGTCCTTCCAGTATAATTTCATTGTCATCACAGAGTATTGCTTGGAACATAAGGTTCACCTCTCTCAAGTTTTGGTATTTTCAGTGTAATTTCGGTGCCTATGTCAGGATCGGAATCAATGTTCAGACCGAAATCGGGGCCATAGAAAATGCGGATCCTTTCATTTACATTGTAAAGTCCGTATCCGGAGTCCTGCTTGTCCGGCTGACGGGGAGCGTTTATCTGCTTTCGCAGTATTTCCAGCGTTTCAGGGGACATGCCCTGACTGATATCCTGTACAGAAAGAAGCAGGCAGTCTCCATTTTCACGGATGCTCACATGAATATGGACCTTTTCATCTGGAAGGGGAACGGCATGTAAAATGGCGTTTTCTGCCAGAGGCTGCAGTAACAGTTTGGGGGTCTGGTACTGATACAGGGACGGGTCACATTCAATGGCATAAGTGAATTTTTTGCTGTAGATCATATTGGAGATAAAAAGGTAACTTCCAATATGCTTTAATTCATCTTCGATGGTGATGATCTCCCGTCCTTTACTCAGGGAGATCTTAAATAATGTGGACAGCTCCGTTAACATTTTCTCTGCGTCTTTATTTTTCCCCATACGCAGAAACCAGATTACAGAGTCCAGGGAATTGTAGAGAAAATGGGGCTGTATCTGTGCCTGTAATGCCTTAAATTCCGAATTTCGCAGTTTTTTCTGTTCTTCATAGATCTGGCTGATCAGTTCCTGGATCTTATTTAACATGTGGTTAAAATTGTTACCCAGCCGTCCAAGTTCATCTGCGGGAGGCTCCGAATAACGAACGGAAAAATCCCCGGCTTCTACCGCCTCCATCATAGTACAGAGAGTCTGAATGGGGCGGTATACAGACTGGGAGATACGCAGGGAAATATACAAGGCGGAAAATGCAATGATCAAAAGGACCAGCAAAAGGATCGTGGTCAGCTCTTTGGTACTTTGTGCCAGATATCTGCGGCTGATCACACCTGCAATACACCAGCCGGAACGTTCTAATGTACGGCCTGCTACCAGATATTCCCTGTTGGGGATGATCACAGAACGGGTATCCGCGTCTTTGGTAGCCTGGAGGATCTGACCGGTGAGTTCATCAGAGCAGGAAACAGGAAAATGGGAATTATTTCCAGATTGGAAAAGGATATTTCCCTGGTCATCTAAAAGATAGATCGCACCGTTGTTTAAACTGTCCTGTATCTTTTTTGTCAGATCATCTTCTTTGATATCTGCACAGATCACGCCGTTGATCCGTCCGGTAGCTTTGTCAGAAGAGGGAAGTCCCACAGAGATAAAACGGTCTTCAATGGAACTGCGCACAACGAAACTGCCTTCATGTGGGGAAAACCAGGTGGTTTCAGGTGAATTTTTGATCTTCTGGTACCATTCGGAGTCTCTGGGATCGTCCGGTTTAAAAGAGTAATAGTTGGATTTGTAGCGGCCGCCATTTTCGCCTAATACATATACTCCGAAAATGTCTTTCCGGTAGGTGGAGATGGAAGCCATATCCATACTTCCGGAAAGATCCAGGGAATACTGACTGGATACGGAGTCAAATTTCATACGCAGGTTTTCCTGTATCTTAATATCACGGGTCAGTGCGTCACATAACTGCCAGGTATCATTTACCAGGCTGTCAATGTCATTACAGACCAGGTCAATGGTCTCGATGGAGGATTTTTCCATCATGTTGGTAATAAAACGGTTGTAGAGCCTGTAAGTAGTGATGCCGATCAGAAGCACCGGAATAAAGGAAAGGACAATGAAGGAAAGCAGGAGCTTTTTTCTGAAAGAGAGTTTGATGTGGGAATCATTCATAATAATGAAAACGCCTTTCTTTTAATATGCCGTTAATAAGCAGTAGGAAAATAGCTGACGGCATTTGCTTCTGTAATAATATTGTAAGGGATGATCACCGTAGGAAATGGAGTGTATCCCCGTTCCCGCTGATTGATCAGGGTTTCTACAATAAATCCCCATTTTGGATTGCTTTCCACCGTTCCTAAATATTCCCCTGCAATGATCGCCTTGCACACATCCTGGATCCCGTTGATGGATACAATAGAAATGTCATTGGGAGACAGACCGGCTGTTTTGATTGCCTGAAGGGCACCAAGGCCGTCTTCGTCGCTGTGAGCGAAAACTGCCTGGACGCTTTTGTGGGAGTCACTGGTTTTTACCAGGGCATTTTCCATGGCTTTCTGGGCTGTTACACGGTCAAAATTTCCGTATTCTGTGTCAATGATATGCAGCTGCGGATAGTTTTTCAAAGCCTGGTGAAAGCCTTTGGAGCGGGCTTTGGCAGAGGGAGAGCTTTCCGTACCGTAGATCTCTACAATGTTGCAGGAGCGGCCGGCATATTTTTCAGCTAGCAGCTGGGCGCAGATCGCTCCTTCCCGCAGATAATCCGCTGAGATCCGGGACATATACAGATCCCGGTCAATAGTATCAGCAGATTGTTCAATAAGGATAACAGGTATTCCTGCTTCTTTTGCGCTTTCAAGGGCAGGAACAAGGGCATCCAGATCTGCGGGAACGATCACAAGATAATCTACTTTTTCACGGATCAGCTTTGTAATGTCTTCCTGCTGCCATTTTGCGGTGTATTCTTCCGGCTCATGGTAGATAAATTCAATATTACTGGGGCCAAAGGCTTCACGGAAACTGTTGATCTGGGTAGTCCGCCAGGGATTATCTGTTTCAATCTGTGAAAATCCTACTGTTATGTGATCGTCAACGTGATTCACCACATCAGGCAGCGGAATGGAGCTGGTGTAAATAGTGTAGACTAACAGGAACAAAAGGGTGGTAATGATCATTAAACACCAGTTCTTTTTAAGAAAAGCCATAAATGAACCTCCCAGAGTTATTCCCTAAAACTCGGCCCACATGGTGACAGGACAGCTGTCGATCCCTACAATGATCAGCGGGACAGCTGCAGCCTGTTTTAAAAAGCCTTCCGGCAGTTCTTCCATGTTGATATCTTCTACAATGCAGATGTAGCCGGGCTGGTACATGCCAAGCATGATCTGATGGGCCAGATCGCCGTCTTTTCCGTCACTGTAAGAAGCAAGGGAAACAAAATCCAGGCCAATGGCTTTCAGATTTGGGAAATTTTCACGTAAATAGGTTGCTGCAGCGCTTCCAACGGCCGGTCCGTTATTTTCATAAACAGAAGGATCGCTTTTGCGTTTCTTCCAGAAACCGGTGCGTAAAAAGAGAAAATCTGCCTGTGCGATCTGGTCCTTGTAACCCTCCCCTACGGGGGAGGTTAGGTGGGGGCTGGAAGTCTGCGACCTTGGCATATCATGACAAATTACCCTGCCAATGAACATCAGCCCCCTCTCGTTCTCCCCCATAGGATAACCCATCCTAACCTTCCCGAAGGGAAGGAACAGGTTACCCTGCCAATGAACTTCAGCCCCCTCTCGGTCTCCCCCG
>ENA-UPTB01000881-UPTB01000881.1-human-gut-metagenome-genome-assembly--contig:-NODE-881-length-29342-cov-10.680369_pt1 | contig 29342 bp, 13 predicted proteins | sample MGYA00250046_ERZ773369 | MGnify/ENA primary metagenome ERZ773369 (study PRJEB29103, sample SAMN06111938) | human gut metagenome | biome: human gut; feature: ankylosing spondylitis patient; material... | reverse complement strand
CCATATTTTGTTTGAACCTTCTTACTCATCTTACCATTACGACGGTTGCCGGAAGAGCGTTCCTCTTCACTTAAATGTCACGGCCGACTATTTCTTACTTCAGATGTACAGCGAAGGAACGATGAGCGGCAAGAATGCACCGACCAAAGAATTGGCCGTATTCAAGGGCGAAAGCGGCACGCTGACCCAAGTAACCGAGGGATTGCCGGCCCAAGGCAAGATTTCTTCTTTCGGTATTCCGTTCAGCGACAATGGCGTGGCTTACATTCCGGTCACGACTACAGACGGCGATGCTCCGGCACTCTACAAGATAGACCCGGCTACGGCTAAAGCTACCAAAGGGTTGACCATCATTACCAACAACAGCGTGTCGGCCATCGGCAAACTGTCTGCTACGAACTAATTTTGGGATATGAGAAAAGCATTCGCCAAGATTCATCTTTGGTTTTCCATTCCATTCGGCATCATTATCAGCGTCGTCTGCCTTTCGGGGGCGGCGCTGGTATTTGAGCAGGATATCACCCGTGCCCTGAATCCCGGTTTTTATCGGGTCGAAGTAGAGGATGGAGCAAAGCCGCTCACGCCTTCCGAACTGGTCACGAAGCTCCGCACGCAACTCCCGGACTCATTGCGGATTTCCGGCCTGCAAATGTCGGGCGACCCGGAAGAAGCCTGGATGGTCAGCTTTGAGCACTTAAACCGCAAAACGCTAAGCGTAAACCCTTACACCGGCGAGATAAACGGATGGAACAAAAGCTATCCTTTCTTTCAGACCATGCGCAAACTTCATCGCTGGCTGATGGATGTTCCGCCTCGGAAAGGAGACAAGACCGTGGGTAAAACTATTGTCGGTGTCACTACGCTGGTCTTCGTTGCGATACTCATCAGTGGTGTGGTGATTTGGATACCGCGGACCAAAAAGGCTTTGAAAAACCGCCTTCAGGTATCCTGTAACAAAGGATGGCGGCGTTTCTGTTACGACAGTCACGTATCGCTCGGTTTCTACACCACGCTATTCCTACTCGTCATGGCGCTGACCGGACTTACCTGGTCGTTCACTTGGTACCGCACTGCCGCCTATTCTCTTTTCGGTGGCACCGCGCCAAAAGTGGAAAATACGCCTCGACCGGAATATCGGCAAAAGGGACGGAAAGATGCCGCAAAACAGCCCCGTCCGAACGGACAGCGGCATGCCGGCGGAGAAAAAGGCCGGAAAGGGACCACTTTCAATTATGCCGTATGGGACAAAGCCGCAGACGCAGTCCGCCAGATCTATCCGACCTACAAGTCGGTCAAGCTGGGTACGGAAGGCATAGAAGTGGCTCCCAACCCGAAGACCGACCGCCGTCAAACGGATAAAATACAATTCGACCCGCAAACCGGTCGCCTCGGCTCCATAACCTATTATAAGGATGCCCCGGCCTCACAAACGCTGAAAGGTTGGTTTTATGCCTTCCACACCGGCTCCTGGGGCGGCATGTGGACCAAGGTACTTTATTTCCTGGCTGCTTTCATCGGAGGGATTCTCCCGCTCAGCGGCTATTACCTGTGGTACAAACGAAAGTTCTCGTCTCGACGGAAACGTTAACGTCTTCATTCTACGTAATACATACGTCCCCGGGAAATCCAAAACGGAAATTCCCGGGGACGTATCTTATATCCTATAGCCCGACCCACTCTTCCGAAAAGATAGGCGGACTGGTCCATGTAGGGTCGCGGAACCACCGACGAGGATAGATTTTCATACCGTTGCCGTCTACGGCCAAATATGCGCCCCAAAAGCTGAACGTGGAATTGGAAATGATATGCCCGCGGCACAACGTCATCAAATATAAATCCACATAGTCGGGCATCAGTTCCGTATGTTCCACATATACGGCATCCTCCATCCAAAGATTCTCCCTCACCCATTCCATATCGTCGGAAAAGAAAAAGAAACGCGCATCGGGCCGCTTCTTTCTGACATAAGCAATGGCTTGCTGGAAATAGTCCACTCCGCATAAACCGAAAATCGAGTTGGAAGGATGCAGATAATCTCCGCGCCTCACGTGTACCGATACCGGATAATCCACGGCTCTTATCATCTGTACGAAACCGCTCTGCAGTTCCGCCAAAAACTGACGGAAAAAGAAGTAACGACGAGCATTCGGTATAAAACGCCGGTGCTGACTGTAATCGTCTATCAACACGGCTTCCGGCTTCTCGTCATCATACAATCTTTTCAAAACTCCCACGGCACGACAGATTTTGAGTCCCCAAACCACCAGTTTTATCCCCCACGAACAAGAAGGCAATTCCAGTTCAAAACAATCGGAAAGCCTCAAACCATTGTGCTGTTTCAGCCTACGGCGGTCATAAAACAGATAAACCTTATCGTTTCCGGACTCCATCAAATCCCGGAAACGACAATATTCGAACATCTGGTTCCCCAGTCCTCCTTTCAGACAAACGATTTTCATGCCGTCCGCGTACAATTCTAAAGACGTACTTTCTTTTTCACCTTTTTCGACTCGTTTTGCAAACGGTCGAGTGCCGTCACCACATACGTATATTTCCGGCTCCCGTCCTCATACGGCAGTTTATAGAAAGTGTTCGGCGTAATCGCCACGATATTCTCGGCGTATTCCAAATCTATAGGCTCGCCCTCGGCAAAGCGATAAACCACATATTGACGCGCACGGTTCATCTCGCTCGTTCCGCGCGGCTCACGCCAAAACAGCATATAGCCGTCTTCCGTCCATAAAGTGGTCAGTTTGCGTACTTTCTTCGGACGCTTGTGGTCTATCCACGGCATCTCGGGCTGCAAGGCCGGATAACGATGGTAATAGTTGCGCAACATCGTGCCATAATTTCCTTTGTTGTCCACCACTGCCTTGGCATACCATTGGCAACTGCCCTCGATGTTAGGCAACGAACGTTGCAAAGCCATCTTGCGCTCCATCTGGTGTTTGTTCGGGTCCACGGGGTCGGCTTTGGCCACCGTACGGTCCACGTCCTGCCCGATGTAGAGAGGCCGGTGTCCGGCATGCTCGCTCCACCAGCGTATCAGCGTATCGTAGTCGGCCGCGGAATGCCCGATTTCCCAATACACCTGAGGGATGTTATAATCCACCCAACCTTCTTTCACCCATTTCAACACATCGGCATAGAGATCGTCATAGTTCTGCAATCCGCGCGTATTGCTTCCCCTCTTCGGGTCGCTCTTCAAGTTACGATAGATACCGAAAGGAGACACGCCGAACTTCACCCAAGGCTTGACGGCATGGATGCAGTCGTGCAACTGACGGATGAAAAGGTTCACATTCTCCCGTCGCCAGTCATCGCGGTTCATTCCGTTCCCATAACGTGCATACGTCTGGTCGTCCGGAATGCGCAAACCGCTTTCGGGATAAGGATAAAAGTAATCGTCGATATGAATGCCATCCACGTCATAACGCAACAGTATGTCCGTCACGACGTTGCAGATATAGTCCCGGTTCTCGGGCATCCCCGGATCCATAATCAGTTGTTCGCCATACCAGAAATACCGCTCAGGATGCTTTCTGTAATCATGTGTGGCAGCCAGCTCCTTCGTACCTTTCGTTTTGGCCCGGTAGGGATTGATCCAGGCATGCAGTTCCATGCCCCGTGCATGACATTGGGCTATCATCCACTGCAACGGATCCCAGTAGGGAGAAGGCGGCGTGCCCTGCTGTCCGGTCAGATAACGGCTCCACGGCTCGAAGCTGCTGGCATAAAGCGCGTCGAACTCGGGACGTACCTGAAACAGGATGGCATTGATACCGCACTTTTGCAGTTCATTCAACTGGTACGTCAGCGTACGCTGCATCTCTGCCGTACCCAACCCCATAAACTGATAGTTCACACACTGTATCCATGCGCCGCGAAACTCCCGTTTGGGCGACAACTGGGCCTGGAGCGCAAAGCTGCAAAGCCACATCATCAAAAGCAAAAGTGATTTTTTATTCATCATACACGTTATTTCCGTGCAAAAATACAATAAAAATCCATCATGCGTTTGCCAAACATTGACTAACTTTGCAAACATAAGGACAATTAACGAAAACAACTGATGAACGACTACATACATATCAAGGGGGCAAGGGTGAACAACCTGAAGAATATCGACCTGGACATTCCACGCAACAAACTGATTGTCATCACCGGCCTGTCCGGTTCGGGCAAGTCTTCGCTGGCGTTCGACACGCTCTACGCCGAAGGACAGCGACGCTACGTGGAAAGCCTGTCGGCTTACGCCCGGCAATTTCTCGGACGAATGAGCAAACCGGAATGCGACTACATCAAAGGCATCCCGCCCGCCATCGCCATCGAGCAGAAGGTAAGCAGCCGTAATCCCCGTTCCACCGTAGGAACTTCCACCGAGATTTACGAATACCTGCGCCTGTTGTATGCCCGTATCGGGCGCACTTTCTCCCCCGTGAGCGGACAGGAGGTGAAAAAAAACACCACGGAAGACGTAGTGCAGTGCATGCTCTCCTATTCCAAAGGCACGCGCTTCACCGTGCTCGCTCCACTACTGCCACGCGAAGGACGCAGCATTGCCGAACAACTGGACATTGACTTAAAACAGGGATTTACGCGCGTGGAAGTGAACCGCGAGGTTATGCGTATCGAGGACTTCCTGCAACAAGTGCCGGCCGAAGGAAAACAACAAAATATCTACTTACTGATAGACCGTATGACGGCCGATGACAGCAAAGACAGCATCAGCCGACTGACCGACTCGGCCGAAACCGCTTTTTATGAGGGGAACGGGCAATGTATGTTGCGCATCGTTCCATCGGGCATCCTGCACACTTTCTCCACACGCTTCGAGGCGGACGGTATCACGTTTGAAGAACCGTCGGACAATTTATTCGCTTTCAACTCGCCGGTCGGTGCCTGCCCCGTATGCGAAGGGTTCGGCCGCGTCATCGGCATCGACGAAAAGCTGGTCATCCCCAACTCGGCCCTGAGCGTGTACGACGGAGCCGTGGTCTGCTGGCGCGGAGAAAAGATGGGCGAATGGAAAACGGAGTTCTGCCGCCGGGCACAGAAGGCCGACTTCCCCATCTTCGAGCCTTATTACAAGTTGACACGGGAACAAAAGGATTATTTATGGCACGGAAAGACCGGTGCTTCATCGCCCGAAGAGGAAATCTGCATCGACAACTTCTTCAAGATGTTGGAGAAAGACCAATACAAGATACAGAACCGCGTCATGTTGGCACGCTACCGGGGCAAAACGATCTGCCCCCAATGCCACGGCACGCGCCTGCGCCCCGAAGCCGGATATGTGAAAGTGGGCGGACGGGCCATTTCGGATTTGGTAGACCTGCCCGTCACCGAACTGAAGAAATTCTTCGACACGCTGACACTCACCGCCCACGAGGCGGAAGTGGGCAAACGCCTGCTCACCGAAATCAACAACCGCATCCGTTTCCTGCTCGACGTAGGACTGGGATACCTCACCTTGAACCGCCTGAGCAACACGCTTTCGGGCGGCGAAAGCCAACGCATCAACCTGGCCACGTCATTGGGCAGCAGCCTGGTGGGGTCGCTCTACATCCTGGACGAACCGAGCATCGGACTGCACAGCCGTGATACGGACAAACTCATCCGCGTGCTCCGGCAATTACAGCAATTAGGCAACACGGTCATCGTGGTGGAACACGACGAGGAAATCATCCGTGCGGCAGACTATATCATCGACATCGGGCCGCAAGCCGGACGCTTGGGCGGCGAGGTGGTATTCCAAGGCGACCTGCAACAGATGCTGGCCGAGAAACCGCAGGACACGCGAAGCTACACCGTGAAATACCTGACGGGACAGGAAACCATCGCCTTGCCGGACAGCGTACGCCCGTGGACAAACTATATCGAAGTGAAAGGCGCACGGGCCAACAACCTGCGCGGAATCGACGTACGCTTCCCGCTCAACGTCATGACGGTGGTCACGGGAGTCAGTGGGTCGGGTAAGTCCACCCTCGTGCGCGACATATTCTATCGCGCCATGAAACGGCAATTCGACGAAGTGGCCGACCGTCCGGGCGAGTTCCTCGGACTGGAAGGCGACCTGCAAATGGTGAAAAACATAGAGTTCGTGGACCAGAATCCCATCGGCAAGTCTTCGCGCAGCAACCCCGTCACCTACATCAAGGCCTACGACGAGATACGCAAACTGTTCGCCGCACAACCGCTGTCCCAACAAATGGGCTTCACGCCCGGCTTCTTCTCTTTCAACACCGAAGGCGGACGTTGCGAGGAATGCAAAGGCGAAGGGACGGTCACGGTGGAAATGCAGTTCATGGCCGACCTCGTGCTGGAATGCGAGTCGTGCCACGGCAAACGGTTCAAAAGCGACCTGTTGGAGGTGAAATTCGGCGGGCAGAACATTTACGACGTGCTCAACATGACGGTGAACCAAGCTATCGAGTTCTTCGACGCGCACGGGCAATCCAAGATATCCAAAAAGCTCAAACCGCTGCAAGACGTGGGACTGGGCTACATCAAGCTGGGACAATCGTCCAATACCCTTTCGGGCGGCGAGAACCAGCGCGTGAAACTGGCCTACTATCTCGGCATGGAGAAAACGGAACCGACCATCTTCATCTTCGACGAACCGACCACGGGGCTGCATTTCCACGACATCAAACGCCTGCTGGCGGCTTTCGACGCCCTCATCCTGCGCGGCCATACGCTCGTCATCATCGAACACAATATGGACGTCATCAAATGTGCCGACCACATCATCGACCTCGGCCCGGAAGGAGGCGCGCAAGGCGGCAACGTGGTCGTGTGCGGTACACCGCACGAAGTAGCGGCCTGCCCGGACAGCTATACGGGTCGCTACCTGAAAGAAAAGCTCTGAAGTCCGGCCTAAACCACCCAATAAGATAAATAAGAAGCCCCTCACACATTCACCGTGCGAGGGGCTTCACCAACCTTAAAATCCACTATCCTCTACCGGACCATGGCTTTTACCACTGTAGTCCGTCCATCTGCACCGGCCACCTTGAAGAGATAAGCTCCTTTTGCCAGTGCGAAAGTCACTTCGCTTCCGACAGCCTCCTCTACAGCCACGACTTTACCGTCTACCGTCACAACGGTCACGACATCGCCGTCGTTCACACCAAACACGGTGGCCTTGCCCATGCCGGACTTCACATATATCGCATGCCGTTGGTCTGCATCCATACGTTTGAAACTCAAAGTAAAGCGTCCCTCAGCAACTCCCGCTTCCGCCGTCCGGAACGAGTAAGCCCCTTCTTTCAGGTCGGCTGCCTTGCCCGTCGCTGCATCTTTCAGCATCACATATTCATAATCTTCGGCCTCGCAACCTTCCGGAATGCCGATGGAGTACATACCTGCTTCCGGCAGGCTCACGCCCACGCCTATCGTGCCTTCACGGTCAATGGCCGAAAGCAACGAATAACGTCCGCCGTCGCGTACGGCAAAGATTTCAGGTTCGCCGTTGTCGTTCATCCATTTCACACCGTCGCGCGCCAAGTCGAATTCCGTCGAGGCTTCTTCCGACGGCACCGCCGTCAACTGCAACTCGTCATAGATGCCGTCGTTTTCCTCCAGACCACGCTTACCGGCAGCGGAAGCGACATACAAGGCCAACTTCGTACTCCTCGTGTTGTGGTCTATCTCTGCCTTACGCATGCCCCCCGTAAATGTTTCCTCCTCTTTCAGGCTCGCCGTCTGGGTGAATACTGCGCTGCCCACCGGGATATTGCCCTGTGTACGCTCGCCATCAGCCCCCATGCCATCCGTGTAATATCCGTTATTGGCATAACCGTAAACCACACGGCCGTATTCCATATCCTCGTAGTTCATCGTACAGAGGTAAGGTGAACCGAAGAGATTCCAACTCATATTCTCCTTGTGGGTGAACTTGTCTCCGGTGTCGCTTGGCGAACTCCAAGGACTGTTGAAGTTATACTTATGCAACACGACTTTCTTCGGTTGTCCGTCTTCCTCATAGCTTGTACCATAGAAACGGAGTTTCACGTCCTGTACCGGACTACCTTGTGCTTCGAAGAGCAAGCCTTCCGTCACGGTTGACAAATCGGTGGAAACGTCTTGCCAAGCCTTAGAATCTTCCGAAGCGAACTTGTAGTCATACTTCGCACGCTCCAAACCATTATACTTGTAGGCTTTCACGTTGCTTGCCCCGAGCCCGTCATTTCCGTCCACGGTCATTTCCATCGGGCTGAACGGCATGGCCACCAAATCCTTATAACCGTTTGTGGCTGTCAACTTACGTTCGGCTGCAAAGTTCCTCAAATCCACTCGCTTACCGTTGCCCCACAGGCCTGCGCCGTGTTCCAGCAACAGGAATCCCGGATTGAACGGTGAGGAAGCCGTATAGTCGCGCTCCAATTGAAGTTCATTGCCTTCACGGACATAAACCACAGACTTACCGTGCGGATAGTCATCGTCACTCACTGTGGCGAAGTTATTCTCTCCGCCGACGATATTCCAAGTTTCGAAGCAGCCGTTATCCACTTGATTACGGATACGCTTGTTACCTGCAATATCTTTCTCGTGGCCGACCATCGTCATTATCGCTTGAAGACCATCATCAGAGCCCTTGTCTATGTTCGTTCCGTCTGTTTCCTTTAACTGGTATTTCCAGTAACCGTCCGTTACATAGCCATTCTCCGAACCATTCTGGATGACATTTTGCTTTTGGTCGGTTGTAAGGCTTTCGCTGTTCACAACCGTCACATTCACGGCTTTTCCTTCACCACTCACAGTTGCCCCGTCAGCCAAGGTATTATACAAAATACCATTTGTACCGACCTGTATCGATGCTCCGGCTGTCAGGATGGAAGTGGCCAGCATACCGTTGCCCTCTACCGAAGACGTACCCGACACCTCAAAGCCGTCCACCACGCTTGCACCCGAGACAGTTACCCCTCCCTTCAGGGCAGAACGGTCGGCAGTTTCCAGCAATCCGCTACGAGACATTAATACCTTTTCCACCGAATTATCCTCTGCCACAGTCTCGGTATTCATGCCTCCGTACACCTTCACACCGCCACGGGTCAAATGTAACGGCTCGTTGCTTTCCACATTCTGATGCACAAACACATAACCATTGTTTCCAGAAGAAGTATTGGCATAAACCGTAGCCAAATCCACAGCTCCCTGCAAGTCGCTCATGGCATGTTCCCAACTACTTCCGCTGTTGTCACTGCCGGCCACACCCTGCTTCACATAGATGTATTGACTCAGTTCCGAAGCATATTCGTATGCACCGACATCGATGCTTCCGCCTACCTTACGGCTCTTTCCGGCCAAATCCTGTTCTTTATCCAAGGATGCCACATTATCTGCATAGAGTTCATCCTTACCTTGGTTCAGCAACGTGAAACTGGGTCGGATGTTGTAGTCACGCTTCAACACATCTGTTGTATTGCTCGGATCTACGAAGTTCGGTCCTTCCTCCAAATTCGTATTAGCAACATCGCCCAACACTTTATTGCCATCGCTTTCACCACTTTCAAATCCGGCTGCTCCGCTATTCCATGCCACCGAGTTATACACTTCGGCCGAACCGTTGATACCCGCTACATTATTGTTAGCAAACGTAGCATTCACCACCTTGACCTGACTGCCCGAAACAACATTTAATCCTGTCTCACCATCGGCAAAAAGCGTATTGGCTATCAAAGCCCCCTCATTGGCTGCATCCGATATTTTCATGCCAAATTCACCTGTCTTCCGGAAAGCAGAATTTTTCAGTGTGAGCTTACCGTTCCCCGAAGTAGTAGCATTCAATCCTATTTTGGCTTCTTGGAACGAAAGGCCGGAAATATTCACCGGCTTACCGTTGGTAGCGACACTCAGCAAAGTGACATCATTATTACCGTTACTTCCCGTCAACACCGTAGGCTGACCGAAATCCTGAATACCGGATTCGTTATAGGAACCGTTTACGGTCAATGCCGATACATATGTATTATCTGTTCCGCTCATGGAGATTTGGTAAGCTATGTCACCCACAATCAAGTTATTCCCCATAGTGTACGTACCGGATTTGATACGTACTTCTTTATCCGTCTGTGCCGGCTTTTGCTGCGAACCGGTAGCATTGGCCATGGCGTTCAACGCCCCACGCAAGTCGGAAGTAGCATTGTCCCAGCTCGATCCGTCGCGCTTTCCGCTTTCCGTAGTAGCTACATACACGATATCCAAGCTAGACAAATTCACAGGATACTGATACTCGAACACACCGATATCTATTTTCTTAACCATTGGCTTACCGTCCGGTCCTGTCGGACCGGCATAACGGGAAGCAGTACTTTTCATATATAAAGTATTATATGATGCAAAGTCACCTGTCATCCACTCCTTATATGCCCCAGTAGCCTGAGTCATATCCGATTCTGCCGCAGCCAACTGACCGTCACCGGCATCTACCAACACGGAAATCGCTACCGGCTCCCATTTCGCAGAAACCTTATTTCCCTCCGTTCCGGCCACCGTAGACGGGTCGTCGAAACGCGGACCATTGACAGCGTTGTTTTCCTGGTCAAGAAGAACAAAACCATTAGTCTGTTCTAAACCCAATTCTACATCAAAGGCCGAATATTCGATGCCCGTAGCCGCAAGATAAACAGGACTACCTTCACACTCATTACCCCACACGGCTGTGTTTGTCATTTTACTTGCATTGGTAGTTGTACTTTCCACATAAACAGCCGCATACTGTCCTGCTTTATTCCGTACAAAAGTATTGTTCATCAAGTCGACCTCTCCGGTACCGCTCACCGCAACAGCACCGCCCCACGACGGGTTGTCCTCCATTCCCATGTCCGTACCATTATTGGCCCATAACGTATTGACAGCTTTCAACCAATACGTGCTTCCATCTGCTCCAGCTAAATAGAGTGCACCGCCGCGAATATTCTGTCCTTCACCTGTTGTAGCAGCATCGTCAACCTTTGCATCTTCTACCGTTCCGTTTCCTGCAAAGATCGACCCTACGGACGTTACATTCGCATTCAGTGCATATACAGCACCTCCACGTACAGCCTTATTATTCAGCAAACGACAACGAACCAACTTATAATCTACGCCTACGGTATAAATACCGGCGCCACGGCCTACCTCCGAACGACCTTTCATCACGTTGTAAGTCTCACCATCCATAATGGTCAATCCATCCAGAGTCACACCTCCCAAACCAGATACCTGCGCATCAGCTTTGCTATACAACACATGATAAACGTTCTTTTCCTTGGCCGAAAGATTGACATGTCCCGAAAGAATCGTCGGGTGTGCCATTTCCCAAGGTTCGGTAATACCATTCGAGTTCAAGTCTCCGCTTTCACGGGCATCCAATAAGTTAAAGATATCCGTATCATCGCCTTTTAAGTCCGTCAGAGAACCTATTGAATCTAGCTTCGCCAACCCATACGAATATAGTTCATTTCCCGAGAATCCGCCGAAGATCTGCACACCTTGCGGAATTATAAATGAATTCTGGCGTTGGTTCGGCTCACCCGTTTCAGGGTCAGCGTCCTTACGTGCATTACGCGGCTTGTAAGTCCCTTCAGCCATCCATATCTCAAAATCCGTGTCCTCGCCAAAGTCGGTCGCCCTTACCTTATTAATATAATCCAAGGCTTCATCCAGAGAAGCAAGTCCCGTATAGAATGAACGTCCTTTCAATTCATCTTCCCGTCCAGCCTCTTCATTGCTCAATTCAACATTTGCCGTTAGCGACACAAAGATTCTCTTAATAATTTCACCTTCATTTCTCGGCATTCTCATACTACCACCTAAATAAGCATAAGCCCCGGCATCTATTTTTTCCAAATCCTGTGCTCCCTGTTGCTGTATGCGAGAAATTCCTTGCATATCGTAAGCGGCAACTTCATTTTTCGATTGCAATTCCTGTTGCAATACCGATGTGGTTCCTCCTTTCACCAACAGCGAGAACGGACGCGGGATGTAATAACCTTTAAAATAAAGATCTTTATCTGCTTCCATCTTATGGTTCCCGTAATTACCCGGCAACTCATAAGTTTCTACGAAACAGTTATTGAACGGATAGAAGCCTCCTTTTCCATTTTCCTCCGTGTCAATGCCTCCAAACAAAGCATCCTCAAATTTCTCATCCGTCACACCACTGATATTCTTGTCGCTCGGAGCTGTATTCCCCCACACTACGGTATTGACCGTCAGAGCAGCACCGTCTTCCAGATAAAAACCTCCGCCTACTTCGGCAGCCTCGTTTTCTACTACTGTACCCGAAATGACATGTGCACGATTATCTTTCGTCACACCATCTTCAGCCGACAAATACATACCGGCCCCCTTATCGGCTTTGTTCTGCATTACGCCGCAACCGGACACCATACCGCCGGGCAACACAAACAATCCGCCGCCTTCGATAGCTTCGTTGTTACGAACCACACAGTTACGTATGTGTGCCCCCTTCGGCACAATGGCACCGCCACCACGGGTGTTGAAACTACCGCTACCGGAAGAAGCCGTAGCCAGACCATCCTCCAAATAAACACCGTCAAGCACCGTCTGTTTATCCAAAGCAGCCGTTCCATCCTGTCCGAACTGTACGGCATGATAACCGTTCACCGCCTGGCGGCCTCCGGCCTCATCGCTCACTGCACTCAACACAGTCATATATTGCGCAGCGTTGCGATTGTCATCATTCCAGTTTCCATCATTCTGATATATACCGCCCACATAAGAACCTTCATTATATCCGCCCATCACGGTCACGCCTTCCGGAATCACGAACGTGTAACTCTTCGGATCGTTCGGATTAGCCAGCGTATTGGAATGATACACAGTAGTATAACTTTCATATCCGGCAATCTTCACAATCGCCGTATTACCCTCTGTCACACGCTGTCCTGCCACATTCAGCACTTCCTGCAACTTCATAGCACAGGCTGCATTAGCCGGAGAAGAAGCGTCTGCCGTACCGTTACCGTTAAAGGTCACATAATACACTCCTTTATCATCAGGCTTAACCATATCTTCATTCTTGCGTTCGTAAGCACCGGCGTCCACCGTACAGTCTTTCACGCGATCGGTGTAATCCATATCGGTGTAATCGAACAAGTCTATCGTATTACCATCTATCTCAATAATATTTTCACCCATATTCAAGGCTATACATCCGGCCTTCAGATGATAATTTCCGACTACGCTATTTTCAAACAGCTCAATATTCCCTTTCTTACAATTCTTAAACTCTATTTGTGTTCCGTAATTATCAATCTTCTCGGAAATGGAATTGTAACAAGCCATCTTTCCTGCATTCGATGCCAAATCCTTATCGCCGGTCAACCCTTTATACCCTGTATTTCCAACAGTAATACAATTATACAACAAAAGTCTGCCGTTCGGGTCGCTGTTGTCATCATGGTACACACAAATACCGCCATTTCCACGGGTTGTGTGTTCTGTATTATTTCCTACTACCGTATTATTGAAGAACTCTCCGTTCTCAATGAAGAAACCGCCACCATCCGCATGCACTCCAACTGTTTTGTTTCCACTGACAACACAGTTATAAGCCGTACCGTCGTATAAATATCCTCCGCCACCATAAGCTGTATACTGACTACTCCGTCCTAAGGTATTATTCGTAATATAACAGTTTACAAGGGAACCTTGGTCGCAATACACACCGCCACCACGCAATTCCTTATTCGTATTGGTACTGGAATTTATATTGTCGGTCACAATACTGTTGGCCAATGTCACATTGGTAAATATCAACGCTCCGGCACCGCCGTTTCGTTTTCCGCTATCACCCAAATAACTTATCTCATTTGAATTGATATAACCGTTTGTCAGTGTGAAACCATCCCAAGTTGTAGGCGTTCCAAAACGATTGGAACTCTCTGCCATCTGATAGTCGCCTTTGCCCGTTCCCACATAAATATATTCACCACCGGAAACATACTTGTGCGTACCTTTGCCCTCACCCACTTCGTTATAGCCGGGCTTGGTCAATATATGCGTACAAATTTCGGGAGCGGCAAAATCAGGAGACGATGTGGAATAATATCTCGACTCCTCCGCCTTTCTATGAGTTGACAAGTTCGAAGCAGCCCGATAATATTCCTTCTTGTCATCAAATTCTATGTACTCTCCTTCGTCCTTTTCTGTATATTTATACCACCTCGAGAAGTTATTTCCTTCTTGCGTTATAGAATGGGTTCCAAGACCAACTCCTACTTGCACAAAAAACTTCTCTCCCTCATAGTCATAGCCACCCAAAAAAGACCCGGTTCTATTGGAATAAGCCGTTCTCTCTGACGCCGTACAATGCTTATACGTCCCATATCCGGCACTTGCTTGATAATAGGTACCTTTATTAACATAAACATAATTGGCAATACCACTGACGGCCTCTACATACTCTCCACCGTTCTCCGACCATACATAGCCGCCACCGGAAGCTTCCTCATAATGCTCTTCTGCTTTTATATAATCACCTTTATTTGCACCTACATATTCATAAGATATACTGCTTGCATTTATCGGATTGTATTTGTCGGCCTGTCCTAATACACGGCGTGTGGTTGCTTGGTCTTTCGTTTTAGGCCTGAGAATCGTTTCATAATCTTCCGCGTTGTAAGTCCCGTCATGATATACGAATTTGGAAACAAACGGATGCCGTTCGTCCATACCCGGTGCTCCGCTATTTGGGAAAGCACCGTATACATTCACTCCTTCCAAAATCTCAAAACAGTTTTGCGAGCCATTCTTAGGGTCTTGCTCATAAATACCGGCAGCCACCCACACCTGCGGCCTCGCTCCATTAGGAAGTTTGGTACCTGCCGCCGTTTCCACAGCCTTACGTACTGTGGCAAAAGGTTTTTCCCACGACAGACCATAGCCTTCGGAGTCTTCACCGGTATTCCGTACATAATATACCGTACCACTCTCCGGCAAATCAGCCTCGTACGCTCCCAAGTCAGGTATACCTCCCAAGTCACGTCCCCGTCCGGAAATATCTTCCGTGACACCTTCTACCTCATTGGCTTTATTAATCAAAACGGCCGCATCCGTAGAACTGGTCAGCGGACGGAACTCTGAATATCCTCCTAAATACGTATCATAGCCTAAAGTAGCTCCCGGCGCATTCGTCGGATTGGCAAAGTTCTTGGCTCCGTCGGCCGACAACGTATTCAAATTTTGCATGTTATTTGAACCGGACGTATTTCCGGCACTGAACGAAGTGGAATAATTTCCTCCCGGTGCGGCACCCTTATTGTTCACCACCGTAACATAATACATCGTCAAGTTGTTTGCAGCAATAACCGAAGCACTCTCCGTCGTATTCGTATTATTGTTCACCACGCAATTCACCAACGTCAAATTGCTGCCGTCTTGTGCAGAAATAGCCGCAGCCTCCACGGCCGTATTGTTCTCGAAAACCGTGTTGCGTACCGTTACCGCAGCCCCTTTGCCCACCAGCATACCGGCTCCGGACTTGTATGTGCTCGACACAGCATAACCGCCCACGACATGGAAACCGTCGATTTCCACATTGGCATCTTCGGCCACCGTGATACAATGGTATAACCCATCCTCCAAAGCCTTGCCTTTGGGATTACCGTCTATCACGGAACGGTACTCCAAAGGTTTGCGTGCAGCACTGCCATCGTCCTCTACGCGATAGCCGCCTTTGATAACCAACGGACGTTCCGTTTTCAGCACATTGATAGTGGCCGTCTTGGGGTCGAGATTAGTAAAACTGTAACGCGGATAGCAATCGCCTTCACGTACCAAAATCTCAAACCGTTCAACTCCGTCCGTCGCCTGCACATTGGCAAAATATTCTATCGCTTCGTTGATCGAACGGTAAGCCTTAGCCCAAGAACTTCCGTCGTGTTCTGCATCCGTACAACTTACATCGACATAAAGACGCCATACCTTATTATCCGCCTGATGTTGAAGGGTTCTTTTTTCCGTCATCACAGCTCCTACGCTCGGCTTTTGAGCAAACAGTTCCCCTTTGATATCCAACTCGGGAGCCAATACCACTTCCTCGGGGAAACGTCCTAATTCCAAACCTATAGAACGCAAGTTAGAACCTTTCTGCGGGAACCAATAATACTCCACCTTCTTCAAGTTCGCGTCCACTCCTCCCTGTTCGGGCATGCCGCTCTGTTCAAAATCAGGCGTAATAACCCCTTCTGTATTAGAAGAGTTGTCATCACTCAAAGACACCATGTCCTGTTGGAGCGTATTGTTCCATACAGAGTTGTTCATGCCCGACACTGCCGTATTGAAGAAACGTACGGTCTTCACCGTAGGATTCACGGCATACATCGGCACGTTTCTCTCCTTAATCAGATTGTTCCACAATACGGAATTAACCGAAAGGCTGTAACCTTTCACATACAGTCCGCCCGTCTGCGCCGATTCGCTGTCGGCAGCATCCACCGTCCCCACGGAGACATTGTTCGCCATCGTGGTTTGCAGCATCACACCTCCTTGGTTACAATAGACCGCACCGTTGTGGCGGCTCGTGTTGTTGCTCACCACCGACGTAGACAAGATCTGATATTCGGGGTGCAAACTGCCGTCCGTCCACTCCGTATCGGAAACCATATAGACGGCAGCCCCGTCGTAACCCGAATTATTCGTCAGCATGGAACGCAGCACGATACCGGAATTGTCTACATAAACGGCTCCTCCCTGCTGTCCTTCATTATTATACAGCAACGAACCGATAATGCGTCCGCCATAAAGGTAGACACCACCGCCTTTTCCCGTGGCCGCATTCTCTGTCACCACGCAATTTGTAAGATAAGCATTTCCGGCCATATAGACTCCGGCTCCGCGGTCGCCGAAGAAATTTTCTTTCGTACCTACAGTCTCCTGAGCCGACCCTCCTTTGATGGTCACTCCGTCGAGCACGGTCACATTCTTGAACGCCGTACCGTCCAAATTGGCGAACCATACCACGTGATTGGAATTACTGCCAGTCACGCTCCATTTATTATCAGCCTCATTATATTCACATTTTCCTCCGCCGCCCGTTGCAGCTCCTCCATAGGCATTCCCCACAAACACGGTAGAATGTTTGTACTGCCAAGGCATGCTTCCTTTTTTATTATCCCGCTCAGCTCTGGTTTCTTCATTCCCTTCAAATCCGCCATACACGCTCACGCCATCTTTCATGACGAAAGCCGCCGAACGGTCGGTACTGGCACCGCTCATATAAACTGAAGGCTGGTAAGTACCGGCTTTCACCCATACTTCTCCACCTTGGCCTCTTTCCGCCAATCTGTTAATGGCTTCCTGTACGCTTCTAAGAGCATTGCCCCAATCAGAGCCGTTGTTGGCATCATTTCCATCCGGCTTTACACGCAAGATACGGTCGGCCGACACAGCCTGAAACTCGTATGCACCGATATCCGTCGCTTTGCCCACTGTTCGCGCACTTCCACCCAAATCATAGCCTCCATACGTTGCCGAAGCATAGGCATCATCCTGGCCTTTGTCGATAAAGGCAGATCCTTCGAGTGCCTGCCAGTTCCACAGCGGATAAGCATTATAAAGCCAGTTGAAATCGCGGTCGAAACTCGTTTTCAAAGAGGGCGAAGCAAAAAAAGGCGATGCCTGCGAACGGTCATTATTCTTGTCGCTTACATATACATTTCCAAAATTATCCATACGATTAGGACCTTCACCCTCAACCTCGTGATAAGAAGAATTTCTAAATCCGGGAGTAAACTCAGAAAACAACGTGGTATTACCCCAAACTACGGTATTGACGACCTTGGCATTATCATTTGCACCACCACTAACTGTGAGGTCTACACCTGCCACAGTATTACGGGCAATCGTAGAGTTAAGCACGCTCGCATTAGGAGAAATACGCACTCCGCCGTTTTCGTTGTTGAAGATCGAGGTGTTGACCACAGTACCCTTACCGGCGATGTAAATACCACCGCCTTTGTTGGCCACTTCCGCTATCAACCCGGCCTCATTATTATATACCACACATTGGTTAATATAAGATTCGTTAGCAGTAAGCTTTCCCGCATAAGCGTCCACATAAATAGCTCCACCGTTCTGTACGGCATAATTGTTAAAGAAGAAACAACGTTCTATACGATAAGCACAAGAAAACTCTCTATGCCCCTTCACCAATACACCGCCACCATTCTCTGAGGCATGACCGCCCACAATCGTAAAACCGTCCAAAACGGAAACGGCATCGTTCACATTGTTCGAACCACTGTTATCGAGATTCATCGTCAACACATGTTCTGCATTGTCTGCACGAAGAGCGTTGGAAGAGCTAATCAAATTGACATGGTCGATCGTGTCGTTCATACTAATATCGCCCGAAAGGATAGAACGACATGCGAAATTATAGGCTTTACCCAAAGTTGCACGTTGCTCCAAAGAAGTCTCATTTCCTTTGAAACCGCCGTAAAGCTTCACACCGGCCTTCAACGTCCAGCCCTCTTTAGGAGCCAAATAAACCTGCCGGTAATCGACACTATTTTTACGGATTTCCTCGAAACCCTGCACCCAGATTTCATCGCCGGGCAGCGCTTGCTGCAAAGCTTCTTCGAGGGTGACCAATTTTGCTTTATCCGTACTTGACCAAGCCCCATCAATGGGTGACCCGTTGTAATCTACCGGGGCGTTTCCATCCGGTGTCACATAAAAATCCTGTGCCATGGCCATTTGCGTGGACATCAGCCCACACAGACACGCAAGCGTGCCGAGAAACCTTGTTCCCTCCTTCTTGCGATTTGACAGATATGTTAACAATATATTCATGCTTATAGTATATTTATGGTTTTTATTTTGATGTCGACGTAGACGGGATAAGAGAGATATTACCACCCACGGTAAAACTTTCCCCTTTCACGGTGAAATTCACCTTATGCCAAGTAGCCCGTCCCAATTTTTCATTGAAAGTTGCGATATAGGTTTTGTTCCCATTCGGAGTGAGATTTGTAGCGTAATCCACAATAAAACGGAATTTGTTCGCCACGCCCGGAAAAGTATAGAAATAGGTTCGACCGTTGCGTTCGCTGATAGGGCTGTTTGCCTTATAGGCAGACTTATAGATGTCATCCGGTTCCGAATTTCCATCGCTGAGAGAAGGCAATTGCTGTGAATTCGGGAAATTCGAATTCCGTCCGCTTGAACCCGGTTTCGGTATTACCGTAGGTAATGCTTTACGCCGTATTCTTCTTTCTTCGTTGGAAGGTTATGCAATTAACACAATCCGTATTGAGGGTGTGGAACATGAATTTGCTACAATTCCGGGTGTGAAAGAAGATGTCACTAACATTATCTTGAATCTGAAGCAAGTTCGATTCAAGCGAGTAGTTGAGGAATTCGAAAATGAGAAGGTAAGCATTACCGTTGAGAATTCTACTGAATTTAAGGCAGGTGATATTGGTAAGTATTTGACCGGATTTGAAGTGTTAAATCCTGAATTGGTTATTTGCCATTTAGATTCAAAAGCAACTATGCAGATAGACATTACAATCAACAAAGGTCGTGGATATGTTCCGGCTGACGAAAACCGTGAATTCTGCACCGATGTGAATGTAATTCCTATCGATTCTATTTACACTCCGATTCGTAATGTGAAATATGCGGTAGAAAACTATCGTGTAGAACAGAAGACTGACTATGAAAAGTTGGTGCTGGAAATTACGACGGACGGTTCCATTCACCCGAAGGAAGCACTGAAAGAAGCTGCAAAAATTTTGATTCACCACTTCATGCTGTTCTCTGATGAAAAGATTACTCTTGAAACATCAGATGCAGAAGGAAATGAAGAATTCGATGAAGAAGTATTGCACATGCGTCAGTTGCTGAAGACCAAATTGGTTGATATGGATTTGTCAGTTCGTGCCTTGAACTGTTTGAAGGCTGCCGATGTAGAAACATTGGGTGACTTGGTTCAGTTCAATAAGACCGACCTGCTGAAGTTCCGTAACTTCGGTAAGAAATCGCTCACTGAGCTTGATGATTTGCTCGAGAGTCTGAATCTTTCGTTTGGAACAGATATTTCTAAGTATAAATTAGACAAAGAATAAACAATGAGACATAATAAAAAATTCAACCATTTAGGTCGTACTGCTTCTCACAGAAATGCAATGCTGTCAAACATGGCATGTTCTTTGATCAAGCACAAAAGAATCACTACGACTGTTGCGAAGGCTAAAGCTTTGAAGAAGTTCGTTGAGCCGCTGATTACAAGATCTAAAGATGACACTACTAACTCACGTCGTGTTGTATTTAGCAATCTTCAGGACAAATATGCTGTAACTGAACTGTTCAAAGAAATCTCTGTAAAAGTTGCTGATCGTCCGGGTGGTTACACTCGTATTATCAAGACTGGTCACCGTTTGGGTGATAACGCTGAAATGTGTTTCATCGAATTGGTTGACTACAACGAGAACATGGCTAAGACAGCTGCCAAGAAAGCTACTCGTACTCGTCGTTCTAAGAAATCAGCTGCAACTGCAGAAGCACCGGCTGCTGAAGCTGCTGCAACTGAAGCTACTACAGAGGAAGCCCCTAAAGCTGAATAATTCTGTAACATGCTATATACTTAAAAGGCTATGCGTTTGCATAGCCTTTTTTATGCTCTATTGGGATTGAAAAACATCAAGGTCTTGGGAAAACATTGTCAATAAAAAAGGCTCGTGAAATCAGATTTAAACCTGCTTCACGAGCTTTTTATGTGATTACCTTGATAATCTTTTGTGAGATTATGCTTCTTGCATTTTGGCTTTGAATGCTAAGGCATACATGCGCATTTGTTTTACCATGGCAAGCAGACCATTACTACGGGTTGGTGAGAGGTGTTCTTTCAGTCCAATCTTCTCGATGAAGTAAAGGTCGGATTCCAGAATTTCGTCAGGTGTGTGTCCAGATACCACCTGGATAAGTAAAGATATGATACCTTTTACGATTAATGCGTCGCTCTCTGCCTGAAATACCACTTTGCCGTCTACCAGATCAGCTTGTAACCAAACGCGGCTCTGACAGCCGTCAATCAGGTTCTGTTCAGTTTTATATTTCGGGTCAAGCGGCTGCTGGTCATTGCCTAAATCAATCAGCAGCTGATATTTGTCCATCCAATCGTCGAAGTCGCTGAATTCTTCGATTACTTCGTCCTGGAGTTCATTGATAGTTTTCATTGCGGTAGTGTTTAATTATTTTTCGTTATAAATTACTCCCATCACCGTTTGTCCTACGGCTTGAAGAGTGGCTTTGTCAATATTCTCTAAGCTGTCATCCAGTGTGTGCCAGGTCGGATTAAAGCCAGTGTTGCTTTGCGTATCGTAGTGAATAATATCTACGCACGGAATCTGGCGGTACTGGTTTACATACACATGGTCGTCGGTAACCTGACCTCCGTCTTCCTTGATGAAGTAATTGCTGTAACCCAGATGGTCGGCCATTTTCCAGATTTTCTTCATGGCATTGTTTGCCGTCTGCTTGGAGAACGCTTCGTAGTAGAATGTGGCATTCTTTCCGCCTACCATATCGAGCAAGATACCAAACCGAGCCTTGTAATCAGGTACGTGAGGAATGCGGCCCCAGTACTGCGAACCCAGACACCAGGTATCTGGTTTATAAGTACCTTCGTAGAAATCCGGTGTGCCGTAATCTTCTGAATCGAAGAATATCAGGTCGATACCGATTTGTGGTGCCTGTTGTTGGATCTGGCGGGCAATTTCGAGCAATACACCTACACCACTGGCACCATCGTTGGCTCCATCTATCGGTTTCTGGTGATTAGACTTTTCATCCTGGTCAGCGTATGGACGGCTATCCCAATGCGCACACAGCATCACTCGCTTTTTGTTTTCCGGCTGGTAAGCCCCGATGATGTTGCGCGATTTCAGGATGGTACCATTGTATGCCACCAAATCTGCATGCTGGTTGTACACCTTCGCACCGAATTTCTCCAGTTGTGCGGCCAGGTAATCGCCGCATCTCCGGTGAGCTTCCGTATTAGGAACACGAGGTCCGAATTGCACCTGTGCGGCAATGTAAGCGTATGCACTATCCGCATTGAATGCCGGTGCCTGCACTATAGCCGCTTCAGATTCTTCTATTTGCTGGCTGTTCTTCTGACTGTTCCCGCAAGAGATGAAGGCCCCTCCTGTCATTAAAGCAGTTACTGCCAGCAGATTCTTTATTGAAATCATAATTCATTTGTTTTGATTGTGGTGCAAAGGTAAACTTATTTTTGTACACGCCTTGCAACGGCAATCGGGTTTTAAACTTTATTTGTAGGAACCATTCTCCTGTACTTGCTGCATGACACGCAAGAAGTTACCTCCCCAAATGCGCCGGATGTCTTCCTCGTTGTACCGTTCATGAAGCAACTGACGAGTCAGATTGATCATTTCCGAAGAGTTGTTGCATCCGATAATACCTCCGTCACCGTCAAAGTCACTGCCGATTCCCACATGTTCGATACCCATCACGTTCACCATGTGATTCAGGTGTTCGATGGCATCCAAGATATGAGCCGGACGCTCTTTACGGAGGAAGCCGCTATACAAGCATACCTGTACCACGCCTCCCTTGCGGGCTATGGCACGAAGCTGGTCGTCGGTCAGGTTACGGGGATGGTCGCAGAGCGCACGGCTGGAAGAATGCGAACAAACCACCGGTTGGCTGCTGATGTCCAGTGTCTCGTAGAATGTCCGTTCTCCACTGTGTGACAAATCTACCATCATTCCCAGGCGGTTCATCTCCTGAATAACCTGCTCCCCAAACGGAGTAACTCCCAAGTTTTCTTCATTGTAGCGTGCAGAACCACAGATGTCATTGTTTCCATTGTGGCAGAGCGTCATATACACTACTCCCCGTTTCCGGAAATGTGCTACCCGGCTTAAATCCTTTCCGATGGCATATCCGTTTTCAATGCCCAACATAATGGCCTTCTTTCCTTCCCGTTTCAGACGGTATAAGTCGTTGGGGGAATAAGCGATGTCTACAGCCGTACAGTTCATAGCTACCATCTCCTCAATCTCATTCAGCAGACGGTCTGCCTTGGCCGTTGTAGCCAGCAGTGCCTCGTCCGTACGTTCCTTCTGTTCCAGGTAAGCCACCATGATGGTCGCATCCTGCCGTCCTTCCGTCATTTTATGTAGGTCCACTTTAATCTTCGGGTCCCGTTCGTGGAAGCGGATGTGCTGGTCGAAGAACATCGGAGTATCGCAGTGTGTGTCGAGAATCAGCAGACGCTCATGCAGCTTCTTGGCCTTCTGGAATGAACCAGCTTCACGGATGAGCCATCCGAACAACGGCATCATACACTTGTCTTGATTCAGAATGAAACATTCTGGATGCCATTGCACCCCTATAATAGATTTGTACTCTGTGCTTTCAATCGCCTCTATTACTCCATCGGATGCCGTGGCCGATACACGGAAACCCGGAGCAGCTTCTTTCACGGCCTGATGGTGGAAAGAATTTACAGCTACCTCCTTGGCGTTTAAGATACGAGCCAACAGACTGCCTTCTGCTAACTCTACCTTGTGCGATGGGAAACTCCGTTCCAAATCCTGGCTGTGTTTAATCGATGGGGTATCCTTCTGTGCATAGATGTCCTGATAGAGTGTGCCTCCCAATGCCGCATTGATGACCTGCATCCCTCGGCAGATACCTAATATCGGAATCTGTCGGTTGGCAGCCAGACGTGTCAGAAGCAGTTCTTGGCGGTCGCGGTACGGATTGATGCTGTGAAGTTCCCGGATAGGATCTTCGTGCAGGAATAACGGATTCAAGTCGCCTCCTCCGGTGAGCAACAGCCCGTCAAGCTGCTCAAGCGTATTAATCAGCAAGTTCGTATCCTCGTAGGGAGGAATGACCACCGGTACCCCTCCGGCCTGAATGATAGACTGATAATACCCCGGAGCCAATGTCAGATTACCGTCGCTGAAGTTCCCGGTAAGTCCGATAAGCGGTGCTTCCTTATGATTGGGGAAGCGGCTGTGAATGCCCTCGTCGAGGGCCTGCATATCGAAAGAAAAATTTGTTTTCATGTGTTCCTTCTTTATTTACCAAGTAAGGCAAATATAGAGAGAACTTGCGAATTATGTGCACAAGAAAAGAAGGAATAAAGTAAATAATTGACAAAAGAGATAGAGTCTCATAAAAAAGGGAATACAATACCTTCTAAAAAAGGAGCTCGTATTCCCCATTCGTGTGTATAAGATAACGTGTTATCAGTCGAAGTTCTGTATGGTCTCTTTGCGGATTTCCTTACCGTGCTGGCTGTACACAATCGTAAATAAAGTCTGGTTGTCAATCTTGGCCGCGTGTATGCAAGGCAGGCTAAGTTTTACACTTTCATACGGTGAAAGCGCTTTCACCCGTCCTTCTGCCAGTTTTACTCCATTGACCAGTACGGTCAGGTCTGTTTCTTCTGAGGTGGACAAACCGAAATTCTTCACTTCCAGTTCCAATTGCTTGTCATACGCCATAGGATATGCCGCCGACAGGCATGCCGGATGATAATTGACGTAAGGCAGTTTGGCATATCCGTACAGCAATTCTCCTTTTTTCGTCTTTCCGAGCAGTTTGGGAGCAAATTCATCTTTTCTGATGGTATTGTTTCTGCCATCGAATACGATAATCAGGTCCTTGCCCGAAGCGATACGTTTGACAGCCTTGCATCCCTTTCCGTAATTTACGTCCGAGGAGCTGCCGAATCTCAGCGATTTCATGTCGAAATCCTTGAAGTCAACTCCTTCCTCCGCTTTCACCAGCACCTTAATTTCCTTGGTCTGGGCGGTAATCGTATCTTCGTTCAGGACAGACAAGCGCAATCCTTTGTTCAGAGGGATGCATATATTCTTTGAACTGTGCCGGTCGTTGGGATGGTCTTCCCATTTGATGGTATCGATAACGGCAAAGTTGGCCTGAATGGGGCGTCCGTATTCATCCTGAAACACTTTCATACGCTCATACTTAAACCAGTTTTCCTTGTAGCCATCCTTGTGAGCGGCTATTCCCGGAGTGTAAGCTTCGCCCTCCTCCGTAATCCAGTGGATACCGTCAATGGAGCGCTGGTAGTAGGCGATTCTTCCCAGCCAGTCGTTGACGATAAGGTGATATTGCAAGCTGTCTTTCCAGATAACCGGGTCCTCAAATTCCCCGTTTACGTCCGGATACACACTTCTGTCACTTACCTGTTGATAGGGAGAGATACCATTTTCACTAATCCATACCCCTCCTCCGCGGCATACCATCAGATAAGAACCGTCACTTCTTCTGGCAAAAGTCAGGTTAGACAGCCCCTCAATGATTTTTCTGTTTCTCTTGTCGAAGGTGAAATGACTGTACGTCCACGGCCCATTCAGGCTGTCTGCAATGTAATATCCGTCGATAACGTACACCACGGGACGTCCGTCTTTTAGTATAAATGCTTCTGGATTATGTCCCTTCCCAATTGTGTCGCAGATGATATAAGGTCCGCTCAAATGGTCACTTGTTGTATGGAATACGGTAGATTTGGGCCATGTCATGTGCCCCTTAGGTGAGTTTTCCGGCCATCCGCAGACAAAGAGATGGTATTTATTGTCCTTGCCTTTAAGAATGTTTCCTCCCCAGAAAGAAAGTTCCGGATTTTCAATTCCGTTGTCAACATACCGGAAACGTACCGAGTCAGTTCCCCACACATTTTCGTCGGATTTTCCATCGGGCATAGGCAGAAACCGGTCTTTAAACCGTCCTCCATCAATAAGGTTTTTCCATTCGGCAGGTAATGTACGCTCTGTGATTTGAGCATTTGCACAGAGACTGAGCAATAAGGTTAAAAAGCAGAATATATTTTTCATGGTAAGTATTATGTATAATTTCTTGCAAAAGTAGGTATATCTCCTTGCACGGTTGTAGCATATAATACGTACTTCGTAGGATTTTATCGACAAATTGACGTTGGGAGGATTTTTCCTCCTCCGGCTCTATAGCATTAATTAGCATCCCAAATAGATATTTATTCGAATTATTTTCTCATATTTGTTTAAAATCTAATGATATGGAACTGATTCGAACCCTTTCTCAGATGGTCAACTGCCTGCGTTCGCGCGGCATACGACGGAAAGTGGCGGTGGTCTGCCCGAATGACCCGCACACGGAATATGTCATTATCCGTAGCCTGAGAGAGGAGATTGCTGAATATCTGCTGGTCACAGATTCTGCTCACTTGAAAGAAGCGCTCGACTTGCGGGCAGCTTCTCCCGACTTTGTACGCATTTACGAGGCTGGAACACCGGATGAAGCGGCTGCGCTGGCTGTGCAACTGGTACGCACGGGCGAGGCGGAAGTCCTGATGAAGGGACTTATCAATACTGATAACCTGTTGCGTGCGGTCTTGAAAAAAGGAGAGGGGTTGTTACCCGAAGGAGGTGTGCTGAGCCATGTGGCCGTGGCGCAGGTACCTTTGTATCATAAACTGCTGTTTTTCTCGGATGCGGCAGTAATTCCACGTCCTACTTTGGAACAATACCGCTCAATGATTGCCAACGACCTGGCTTTGTGTCGTACGTTGGGATGCGAAGAACCCCGGGTGGCACTGATACACTGCACGGAGAAAATCAACGAGAAATTTCCCCATACCCTGAGCTACGTGGAACTGAAAAAAGAAGCGCAGGAAGGCCGTTTCGGAAAAGTCTTTATCGACGGGCCGATGGATGCCAAGACCGCCTGCGACAAGCACAGCGGGGAGATAAAAGGACTTTCCTCGCCAGTGGTAGGCAATGCAGATATTCTGATTTTCCCTAATATCGAAGCGGGCAATACGTTTTACAAAACCCTGTCTCTGTTTGGCGATGCGAATATGGCAGGTATGCTGACCGGTACCATCGCACCGGTAGTAGTGCCTTCGCGGAGTGACTCCGGAAACTCCAAATACTACAGTCTGGTACTGGCATGTCTGGCAGGGACACGAAAAGAATAAAACTAGACCTTATGAAGATACTTGTCATCAACCCGGGCTCCACTTCTACGAAGCTGGCAGTCTACGAGAATGAGAACCCCATCTGGCGTGAAAGCATTGCGCATCCTTCCAAGGAGTTGGCCGACTTTCACCATATCAATGAACAATATGAGTACCGTCGCAAGTGTGTGCACGATACGCTGGAGAAGGCTGGCATTCCGCTTGTCTTTGATGCCGTGATTGCCCGTGGAGGCTTGTTGAAACCTACTCCCGGAGGAGTGTATCAGATTAACGAGCGAATCAAGCATGATTTATGGCATGCCGATATGGAACACGCATCGAATCTGGCGGCCTGGATTGCCGATGAGATTGCGCATTGTGCCGGTTGTCCTTCTTATTTGGCCGATCCGGTGGTGACTGATGAGTTGCGCGATTTGGCCCGTATCTCCGGTATTCCGGAATTGCCGCGCATCTCCATTTTCCATGCACTGAACAGTCGGGCTGTTTCCCGTAGTTATGCAGCTCGTATCGGACGAAAGTATGAAGAGCTAAATCTGATTGTAGCCCATTTGGGAGGAGGCATCTCGGTCAGTGCCCATCATTATGGGAAGGTGGTCGATGTCAATAACGCTTTGAATGGAGAGGGGCCTTTCAGTCCGGAGCGGGCAGGAACGTTGCCGGCCCGGCAGTTGGTAGATATGTGTTTCAGCGGGAAATATACCTATGCCGAAATCCGTAAGATGATAAACGGTCGGGGAGGTCTGGTAGCTCATTTGGGTACTACTGATGTGCAGAGTATTATCCGTTGGGCACATGCCGGAGCCGAAAAGCACAAGCTGGTGCTGGATGCCATGCTTTATACGGTAGCCAAGCAGGTCGGTGCCATGCACATCGCACTTCACGGACAGACTGATGCCGTGATTCTGACTGGAGGTATCGCTTTCAATGATTATTGTATTCAGGGGTTGCGTGAATGGCTGGAAGGCCTGGCTCCGATTGTGGTAATTCCCGGTGAGGATGAAATGGGAGCATTGGCCATGAATGCCTTGGGGGTGCTGCGAGGAGAATTGACGTTGCAGGAGTATGCGCCCGAAACTTCATCAGATAAATAATACAATAACCAGACTTTTAATGTTGTCATGAAAGTCTGGTTATTGCATATAATAAGCTTATATTTCTCCTCCCGAAGAAATATCAAAGAACCGTTCGAAAAAGGCTTTCAGTTTTTCCAGCACTGTTTTCTTTTTGGTTTCCCGACTCTTGTCGAAGATAGACATGGGAGGTAAAATTTGAGCGATACCCGTTCCTGATTCTTGTATGCCTCCGTCTTTAAAAGATTGGCGGACGAAGTGATACGTTTCTTCCGGTTTCAGCTTCTCTTCAGAGATGATTTCATCCAATTGCTTGCGTTGCTGTTCTTTCACGAACCGTTGCCATTCTTCATTTATGTCTTTGTCCGGAGTAAGCTGGTCTATGAAATTTTCAATCAGTTCCTTCTTGTTTCTCAGGTCCGGACTGGCACCGATGGCTTTCTGGATAGAAATACGGATTTCCTTGTCGCCCACATTGCCGCCGTGCATCTGTTCTATCAAATACAGTATGTAGTCGATATTGATTTCCACCTGCTTGATCAGTTCCATCTCAAACACGATGTCATCGTTTACGTTTACTTTATCGCCTTTTGACGGACGATATTTTTCGTACAAATCAAGGTACACACTGTGATAGTCCTGCACATCTCTTTCCGACAGAATTTCTTTTCCGGCAAACTGGTCAAAGGTAGACAATATATTGGTGGCTCTCAGTATAGCTCCATACAAGCGTACAAACTTCTTTTCTGCTTCTTCTCCTACGATACGGTTTTCCAGTGGATAATTTTCTAACAGCGTATCAACAAGTTCTCTGTAGCCCGCCTGATGCTTGCCGTTTTTGTCTTCATATCCGTTGTAATAGTCGTCAAATGTCTTGAGCAGCACCAGTCCGCCCGCTTTCTTGTCACCGAAAAGCGCAATACTTTCGTTGGTAGCCTGCTCCAGGTTGCGAAAGCAGACAATGTTTCCAAATGTCTTTACCGAATTAAGAATACGGTTCGTTCTGGAATAGGCTTGCAGCAAGCCGTGCATCCGCAGGTTCTTGTCCACCCATAGCGTATTGAGGGTGGTAGCATCAAATCCTGTCAGGAACATATTCACTACGATGAGCAAGTCTATTTCCCGATTCTTCATGCGCAGCGACACATCCTTGTAGTAGTTTTGGAATTTTTCGGCGGTAGTGTCGTATTGGGTTTTGAACAGGTCGTTATAGTCCTCAATGGCACTTTCCAGAAAGTCACGTGAGCTTTTGTCCAGTGCATCCGTATTTTCAGAGTTTTCATCGTCTATGTTAC
>ENA-UPTB01000859-UPTB01000859.1-human-gut-metagenome-genome-assembly--contig:-NODE-859-length-29938-cov-11.957938_pt1 | contig 29938 bp, 24 predicted proteins | sample MGYA00250046_ERZ773369 | MGnify/ENA primary metagenome ERZ773369 (study PRJEB29103, sample SAMN06111938) | human gut metagenome | biome: human gut; feature: ankylosing spondylitis patient; material... | reverse complement strand
ACAGGTAGGAAGAAATCTCATGATTGAAATCGCTCAGCAGATTATCAATATCGGTAAGCATCTGTTCCATCTGCGCAATGCGCTCCTCATATGCCGAAACCGAACTGACTTCCCGCAGGGCACGGCTGATAAGTTCCGATGCATTCTCTCCGGTACCGCCGTCTCCCCCGGTAGCTGCACCGGCAGCCGATATGGCATCCATGATCTTTTTTGCGTTTGCAAATCTGCGATACTGTTCTTCCAGCCGGGTATCCTCCCCGACGGAAAGCTGTGCCTCTTCGATTTCCTTTACTTCATACGCAAGAAACGACAACTCTCTGGCGCGCTCCTCGGTATCCAAAGACGAGGACTCCCACTCTTTTTTCAGTTTCCGGTATTCCTGATAACAGGCGGCAAGGCGCTCCTTTTTTTCTCCCAGCGCGTCTTTTGCATAGGCATCGAGGATTTCCAGATGTTTCTTTTTGGAAAGAAGGGACTGGTGCTCATGCTGTCCGTGAATATCGATGAGCAGGGACGCCACCTCTTTTAACCGGGAAGCAGACACTGCTTCTCCATTGATCCGCGCAATTGCCCTTCCGGAAGTTATCTTACGACTTAATATTACTGTTTCATCCTCTGTTTCTATGCCCAGTTGCCGGATCGCATCCAGAACCTTTGGGTTTTCAACCGAAAAGACCAGCTCCACAAGTGCGGTCTCTTCGTTATCCCGGAGCAGTTCCTTTGGAACCTTCTCTCCGAGTGCCAGTGCAACCGAACCAATGATGATGGATTTACCGGCACCGGTCTCTCCTGTCAAAATATTAAGTCCTTCTTTAAATTCTACCTCTGTTTCCTTAATAAGAGCCAGATTCTTCACATGCAGATTTTGTAACATATATTCTCCTTCTACTCTCCCAAAGTATGTATATGTCTTTTTCCTTACTCTACAATCTTGCGAAGCTTCTTCATAGTTTTGACCGCATCATCGTTCGTTCGGATAATGCAGATCAAGGTATCATCGCCTGCAATCGAACCAACCACTTCGTTCATCTTCATCGCATCAATCGCTGCACAGACAGCACTTGCCATACCAGATACTGTCTTGATCACGAGGATATTCTGTGCGATATCCATAGACACATAGCCTTCTCTGAGAACACGCGCGTATTTTTCAAGCATTCCCGTGTCTGCATCCGCAATTACAGCGTATTTCTGTCTTCCATTGTCCGTTGCAATCTTGGTCAGCTTTAATTCGCGAATATCACGTGATACCGTTGCCTGTGTAACCTGATATCCTTCACGTTCAAGATACGCCGATAATTCCTCCTGTGTCTCCACATTATTCTGCTGGATCAATTCAAGTATTTTCGCCTGTCGTCTTGTCTTCATAATCCTTCTCCTATCTTTGCATCTTCTTGCGAAGTATCTCAAGAAAGCTTTGATTGTTCAACTTGCAGATCTGTATGACACTGTTGCCTCTCGCAACCTTAAGCCTGTCGCCAACCTCCATATGAATCGTTGTATCCCCATCAAAGCTGACACATGCTTTCTCGTCTTTCTGAAAACGTCTGCTTCCCATCTCAATTTCTACAACATCATCCGCACTCAGAACAATACTTTGTCCATTCAGATCATGTGCGTTGATTGGTGTCAGAAGAAGCATTTTGGACTTTGGATCAACGATTGGACCTCCTGCTGACAGATTATATCCGGTCGATCCCGTTGGTGTTTGACATTCTGGTGTATCTGGAAACCTGCAAGGGACGCAAAGTCTATCTCGATTACCGCAAAAATCCGGTGGACGGCGCGTTTTCCTACGATGCGCTGCTGCCCGAGGCGCGCGAGTACCTGACCCGCGCCGGTGCCTGCTTCGGCACGCCGATTGAGCGGCTGGCGCATATGAACCAGCCTGCCATCGATTTTTACCGTGATAAGGGTGTGGATTTGTACACCCAGCCGTTGGAGATCGCCCTCTGCGCCCAGCATAACAACGGCGGCATTGGCATCGACTGCTGGTGGCAGACCGACGTGAAAGGCCTGTTTGCCGTGGGTGAAGCCGCTGCCAGCCACGGCGTCTACCGCCCTGGCGGCACGGCGCTGAACGCCGGGCAGGTGGGCAGCACCCGCGCGGCACAGTACATTGCCACCCGCTGCCGGGGTGATGCGTCTGCCGGTTTTGACGCGGCAGCATCCGCAGCCCTGACCGAGATGGCTGCGCTGGCAGATGCCTGCCGCGCCGATACAGGCAATGTGCGCGCCCTGTGGCAACACGCCGCCGAGGAAATGAGCCGCTGCGGTGCCGCCATACGCGACCCCGCGCAGATACGCGCCTACGGTAAACAGGTGGAAGCGCAGCTTGCTGACTTTGCCCAAACGGTCAAGGCGGGCAGCCGCACCGAGCTTGCCATGCTCTACCGCCTGCGCGATATGCTGCTGAGCCAGCGCGCCTACCTGACCGCCATGACTGACTACACCGCCCACGGCGGCAAAAGCCGCGGCAGCGCCCTGTACACCGACCTGACGGGTGGGGTCAAGCCGTTTGCCCAGTTGCCGGATACCTTCACCTTTGCCCTTGACGAAACCGAATCCCCGCTGATTCAGGAGCTGTGGTTCGAGGATGGTACCTGCCGGACCGCTTGGCGCGCCCCGCGCCCCATCCCCGAGGATGACTACTTCTTCGAGAATGTCTGGCGCAGCTACCGCGAAACCGGCAATATCGATTGAATAACGTTGATTGTTGTAGATGCTGTTTGGGCTGCGGCAGCGTAACCGCTCAACCACAGCCATCGAGCAAAAATAAGCTGGAGCCGATTTTGGCTCCAGCTTTATTTTTGCCTGACGGTTGAGGTTGAGCGCTTACTGCAATAACTTATTAGATTAAGGACAAAAGCCTACTCTAAATAAGGCTACTATCAAAAACCTAGTTTTTTGATAGTGCGCATTTCTATAATAAGTTGTGTTTTGGACGATAATTTGATATATAATTAAACTTCATGTCATCAATTAATAATTGCATATAACGGGACTAGTAAATAAATATCTAGCGAAGTGTCCATATTAGGTAACCAATTTCTCCAGGGGCGTTTAGATTACACGCTATAGATACCTGGCGAATGGGTGGAGAGTGATCAAAGGCGGTGTGGGAAAGACATGCTGGAAAATATCGGCGAAACAAAGCAGAGATATTATATGAAAGAACTTGGGGCAGAATTGTTAAAGATGCCTTATGATACAGTGCTTTCACATTGCCAATTTGAAGAGGGCTAATCAATGGAGTTTGTCAGTAGCGATACCAATGTAGGGATTGATTTTCAAGCTATTGCTCGACTGCAGTTTCCGTTTTTACTTCCATACACCTATAACAAGTGTATTTGTTGGAATTTATGGGCGTTATAGACAACTGTTCGTGAAAATTTAATCATTTTGGGAGGACTACACAACTTGATATGAGCTGCGTTTTATGGTAAGATGAAAGTGTGATAAGGGTCTACATAAATTAGTTGAACCTGCAGCGAGAAGGTGAATGCCAATGGAAAAGCAAAATACGGTAGAAAATCAGCTGGCTCACACTTTGACCCAGACGGAGTTTGATGCGGATTACGATAAGACTGCAAAAAAACTGCTGGCTAATAAGCAGATATTGGCGCAGATTATGAAGGGCTGTGTAGATGAATACAGCGAATGTTCCGTAGATGAAATTGCTGAAAAGTATATCGAAGGAACGCCGGAGGTTGGCACGGTTGGCGTTCATGTTGACGATACCAACAGATTGCCGAGGACTCCTGAAGTAATAACTGGAAGCAATAATGAGGATTCTACGCTGACTGAGGGAACGGTACATTATGATGTTCGCTTTGATGCGATTGCGCCGACATCAGCGCATGATGCGGCTTCGCAAGATGTGATTCGGCTTATTATTAACGTGGAAGCACAGACTGCGTTCAATCCGGGATATCCGCTGACGAAACGTGCAATCTATTATTGCAGCAGAATGATTTCCGCCCAGCACGGGCCGATATTCAAAAAGTCGGAGTATGGAAAAATCCGAAAAGTGTATTCTATATGGGTTTGTACAAAACCGTCCGATGAATTTCAAAATACACTCACAAGGTATTCGATTTGCCCGGAACAGTTGATTGGAAATGCAACTGAAAAATCAGAAAACTATGATCTTATGAGCGTGGTAACGATTTGTCTGGGAAAACCTGATTCGGAAAACTATACAGGTATTCTAAAGTTTTTGGATGTGCTGCTTTCTTCGTCAAGGGCAGCTACAGAGAAAAAGAAAATTCTCGAAGAAGAGTTTGGCGTTGCAATGAGCGATGAACTGGAAAGAGAGGTGCTTATTATGTGCAACCTTAGTCAGGGGGTCAAGGCCGAAGGCAGAGAAGAAGGCAGGATAGAAGGTCGGAAAGAAGGCCGGAAAGAAGGCCGGAGGGAGGGCAGAAAAGAGGGCATCTGTATCGGTGAAATCGGGATGCTTGTTCAACTTGTTCAGGACGGCGATTTGAAACTGGAGCGTGCGGCTGAAAAAGCTAAAATGACAGCTGAAGAGTTTAAGAAAGTAATGGAGAAAACCTCAAACCAGGAGGTATGAAGCAAACATTATATAGAACGTGATTCAAGCAAAATGAGTTTTGATGGTGCACACAAATTTGCAAATATATAACTATCAGACGGTGTCATCAGAAATTAATAGATAGCCAACTATAACGATTGATTTTTTAGAATAGCTTGTCGCTACCATAAATCGCGCGATTTGGTAGCTCGCTTGTATGGGGTTCAAGAGGCCGTGAGTTCGACTCTCGCCACTCGGACCAAAGGTGGCTGTCAAGGTCAGCAGGAGCGTCAAATCCGAAAGGATTTGGCGCTTTTTTATTTTTACGGCTTCAAACGAGGCAGCGCTTGTTCCAAACCGTTGGCGATTGAACGCTTGCGGCGTATGTCCAGATGGCCGTAGATATTCGCGGTCATCTTGATGTCCGAGTGTCCCAGCCACTCCTGCACGTCCTTCAGACCGTAGCCCTCCGACAGCAACATGCTGGCGCAGGTGTGGCGCAGGTCGTGGAACCGGATATGGGGCAGGTCGTACTTCTTCAGCGGCTTGTGGAAGGTGTGGCTCACATAGTCGGGAGAGTAGGGGTGCCCGTCCTCCCAGGTGAACACGTAGTCGTTGTCTATGTAGTCCTTGCCGAAGTGGTTGCGGTAGTATTGCTCCTGCTGTAACAGAATTTTGAACAGCCTTACAGCATCGTCTGTCAGGGGAAAGCTGCGGAAGCTGGACGCGTTTTTGGTTTTGTTCTTCTCCACGACCTTCGTGACCCGCGCGACGGTGTGCCGTATGGTCAGCGTTTGCATCGCAAAGTTGATGCTGTCCCATTTCAGGCCCAGTACCTCGCTGCGGCGCAGGCCGTACAGCGCGGTGACGTAGATGATAGGGTAGAGGCGCTCGTTTTTGACGGCGGTCAACAGATCGCGCATTTGTGCTTCCGTGTAGAACGTACCGGTAAACTGTGCTGCGTGGGGCATGACGACCAGATCGGCAGGGTTTGTCTGGATCAGACCGTCCCTCTGCGCCAATTTGAGTGTCTGATTGAGCACGTTCTTGTGCTGGCGCAAGCTGACCGCGGATAGGCCGCCGTGGCCGTCAGAGCGCCCGAATTTGGCCTTTACGTTGATGTACGTCTGCAACGCCTCGCCGTCAACATCGCACAGCCGGATTTGCAGGTCATCGAAGTAGGGAAGAATGTGTGCTCGGGCCTGAACCTCGTAGCCTTGGTAGGTGACCTCGTCCACGCGATGCCGGACATCCTCCAGCCAGCGACGCACGGCGTCACTGAAAAGCATATCGGGCGGGGCAGCCTGCTCAGGCTTTTCGCCGAGCATATCAAGCATGAGCTGCCTGGCTTTTCCCTCGTTTCCCGTTACTGTCAGACCTGTGGAGACCCAGGTCTGACTTTTCTTGCCATCTGTCGTATGCGTGAGCACAACATAGTATTTGTCGTTTTTTACGCGCAAGCTGGCTGTCATGAGAAGGGCCTCCCAAAGCATTGTGGCATAAGACTGCACCTCCAAGATTCGACTGTCGGGACGGGGCTTTTTCCTCGTCCGCAAAACCAGTATACTACAATCGTTACGATTTCAAAAATGTACGAATGGAACCAATATGGCGGCACAGCAATGCCGTGAAAGCAGACACTTTCACGGCATAATCTGCTGCTATATTGGTTTTGCGTTTTTCTCCCCCTGCAAATTCCAGACAGGCAACCCTTCCCGGCGCTGTGCCCTGCAAGGCAGCCTTTGGGCCGGCCTTGCAGCATGTTGTCACGCCTTCTTGGCACGCTCCCCGGAATATCCCGGATTCTGGCGCTGCTTCCCCAAAAGCGGTACGGCAGAGGACGCTATTCAGTTGTGGTGAGAGGAAGTATATCTCCTCTCAATTACAATGGATAGCGTCGGAGTGTGGGAATGGGACGGGAAAAATATAAATATTTTTGTAGTGAGCAAATGGTGCAGTGGTTCCAGGGAATGTTTATTATTGAACAGATTAAATGATTTTGTTTTAAATGAAATATGTGTTTGATTTGCTTCGCTATCAAAGATATAATTACGGTAGAGTGTGATTTGAAGATATATTATTGTTTGTGTTTATAGGAAAACATGTTTGCTTTGGCAAACTTGATTTTAGCTGACAGACCCTGTCTGGCGACTTAATTGAGCTTTGCCTCGCAAGCAGATTTTGGAATGCGTCTGACCTTTTGTGGTTGGACGTTTTTCTGTTTTGGGGAAAGCTCAATTGTGCGGTGTTGCCCTAAAGAAGAATTTTGTCAATGGATAGCGGGATCAACGGCACACAGCACAAAAGCACCAAAGCCACGCGCCACGAAATGCCTACGGTAATGGCAAACAACAAAAGCGGTGCAAGCATGGTGTAAAAGAACTGCGGCAGGTGGCTGGAATAGTACAGGTCCAGCTGCTCCACGCCCTCCAGGGCAATCTGAGTCAGGCCCGCCATGCTCATGTCATCGGTAGAACGCACACCAAGGCGAACGATTTTATTGTAGACGCACTCGCGCAGATTCTTTTTGACGCTGCGACCCAGTGTGTCCTTCAAGTCCCCGACAATACGGGTGGTGGCATAGCGAACCGCCAATCCGGCACAGGCGCAGACTACTGGTACCAGAAAAACACCCGCGCTGCCGCCGTTATACTGGACAGCAAGTGCAATGGACTCACAGAGACGCAGTGATGCCGACATTCGCAAACAGGCCCAGCACCATCCAGCCTACACAGAAGCCGATATACTTTTTGTTGCCGCCGAGCAGGCGGAGAAGATCCTTGTCTATCATTCGATACTCCCTCATGGTTTGTTTGCGTCGGTAAAAGGGCTCAAATTTCAAATTAGCGTCACCTAACCAACGGACAAACAAATATCCGCCTGCAAACAAGCGCGAAGCGTAGCATTCATCACATACATAAGAATGAAATGACTTCTTTTGCAAGCTGATGTGGATACGATTATGGCAGCCCTGTCGGAGCGTAATAAAAACAAAATGAAATCAAAACTAGGTTAGAAAAGGCTAAGAACCTATTATTCTACAGAATTTTTAGCATTTGTCAAGCGGAAATAATTACACTTGCAGCATAATAGACCAGACGGAAGGAAAGAACCGTTGGATATGACAAAATAGTGGTTGGGTGACAAAGAGATATAAAACGATAGGATAAAGAAGAAATGAAGCAAGATGAAAATATTCGGCGCGATGAAAGCAGTTCTAACCCCGCCACTACGGCCATAAAAACTAAGGCTGCAACATGAACAAATGATTCATAAGTGTCTAAAAATAAACAGAAGCAAAAATCGACATAAAAATAGGAACGATATATCGCATATAAAACGGAATGCAAGAATTGACATATCGAATAGAAACTGTCTGTTTACATTGTCACATCAGGGTGATAGGATGAGGGTGCAGTGAAAAACTTCCCCCAAATGGAGAAGATGAACGGCAAAGAGGAGTGAGCAGAAAATGGAGCAGGCAGTGGTAAAGATTCTGCTGCTGGGAATTTGCGGATATGGCAGTAACTACATCAAGGAAATTTCGGAACGCGACATTCCCGGTATAAAAATCGAGGGCATCTGTGAGGTTGTTCCCAACGCCGCAGATTTGTATCCCATCATTAAAGAACAGAACATTCCAATCTATCAAACGCCTGAGGACTTCTATAAAGAGCATACCGCCGATCTGGCTGTTGTCTCAACGCCCATCCATCTGCATTATTCGCAGATCGTCACCTGCCTGACGCACGGGTCGAATGTGCTGACCGAAAAGCCCGTCTGCACCTCGGTAGAGGGCGCACGCAAGCTGGAACAGCTGGAAAAGGAGACCGGTAAGTTCATTTCGGTAGGGTATCAGCTTAACTATTCCCGCGATGTACTGGCCCTGAAGCAAGACATTCTGGATGGCCGCTTCGGTAAGCCCATCTACATGAAAGCACTGCACGCGATGCGGCGAGGCGATAAATACTACGCCCGCAACAGCTGGGCTGGGCACATTGATGTAAAGGGCTGTGCTGTGAACGACAGTCCGTTCAACAACGCCTGCGCCCACCAATTTCAAGTGATGACTTTCCTGCTGGGGGAGAGTCTGGAGCGCGCGGCCGAGTTGGCCGATGTACAGGCCGATCCCTATAAAGGAAACCCAAATGTCGAAAATTTCGACACGATTACAGTACAGGCGCATACGGTATCAGGTGTGCCGCTGTGGTACGGCACAGGCCACGCCATTGTAGACAAGAAGCTGGGACCTATAGCTGAATACCGTTTTGAGAAGGGCACGGTTTACTTCGGCAAAGACTTCGGCAGTGGGCCAATAGCTGAATATGTCTACATCGGCGATACTGGCGAGCGTATCGACTATGGCCGCATCCCTAAGGGAGAGCGCCTGCAGAAATTCTACGATGCCATTGAAGCCGTGCGCACAGGGAAGCATCCTGTCTGCACTGTACAATGCGCAATCCCTCATTTGGAGGCAGTCGAAAAAATAGCGAAGCTGCCGATTGTACCCATCCCGCCCGAAAGTGTGAAGGACATCAGGGAAGATGATGACACATTCCACACCATTGTAGGGCTGCACGACATTTTTATCACTTGTTACAAAAACCGGGAAATGCTTTCCGATGAAGGACTTCCCGGGAATAAATAAGAAGGAGAAACACCATGAAAAAACAAAGCACCCTCAAGCGCGCACTGGCGCTTGGCATGTCAGCCACAATGGTCGGCGCTACGCTGGCAGGCTGCGGCGGTTCTGCCTCCTCTACGGCAGCAACCTCTACCGAAACCGCATCCTCTGCAGCCATCGAGGCGGAAGCAACCGCGGACAGCGACAAACCCTTTGCAGGCACTACGCTGACCTGGTACACCACATTGAACGGAAATGTCTCCGACAACTACGCAAACCTCGGAGACACGCCGTGGGCCAAGTATGTGCAGGAGCAGACCGGCATTACCATCGAATTCCAGCACCCGACGCAGGGGTCCGAAGCCGAGGAATTCGCCGTTATGCTGGCCTCCGGTGAGTATCCCGACATCATTGAATATACATGGACGACTTATTCTGGCGGTGCGGGTGCAGCCATCAATGATGGCGTCATCATCTCGTTGGATGACTATATGGCAGATGCCACAAACCTGTCCAAAGTCATCCAGGAACATCCTGAAATCGGTAAGATGATTAAGTCTTCCGGCGGCAACTATTACTGCTTCCCCTGTTTGCGTGGTCTGGAATCCCCTAACAAGACCGAGTTTTCCTCCGGCTTCCTGTATCGCGCTGATGCGTTGAAGGAATTGGGCTTTGATCAGGTGCCTGAGACGATTGACGAGTGGGAAGAAGTCCTGCGCGCCGCTAAGGCCGCCGGCTACAGCAAGCCGTTCACGACCCGTAAAGAGTGGGTCAAGGATGTCTGGTCTGCCGCTTACGATAACTGGGGCAGCTTCTATGTAGATGACGGTGTCGTGAAGAACGGTCTCATTGAGGACAGCCGCAAGGATTTCATCCAGAAGATGGCCGACTGGTATGCCGAAGGTCTGCTGGACAACGACTGGATGCAGGCGGATAAGAAATCCACCCAGACCGACTTCGTTTCCGGCAACTGCATCTTGGGCTACGCACCGTTCGGTCAGGGCCTCGGCAACTATACCAAGGCTATGATGGAAGCCGATCCCAACTTCAAGGAAGATTACATTCAGGCTGCTGCGCCCGTCACCTCTACCAAGGGTAAGAACGCAAAGTTCTCCAAGATGAACAACATCTATGACCAGTCCGGTGCTTCTGCCGCCATCTCCTCTCAGTGCAAGAATGTTGAAGCTGCTGTTTGGCTACTCGACTGGCTGTACAGCGAGGAAGGTCAGATTTGCTACAACTTCGGTATCGAGGGCGAAAGCTACGAGATGAAGGACGGCAAGCCTGTCTACACCGATCTTATTATGAATAATCCCGATGGCATGAGCGTTGCACAGGCATTGGCTGCGTACACCCGTGCTTCCACCTCCGGTGCCGGTATCCAGAGTGAGGACTACATTGACCAGTATTACGCACAGGATAATCAGAAGAAAGCGCTGGAGCTTTCCATGAAAACCGACATGGGCGAGCATATGTTCCCGCCGACATCCGTTTCTGAAGAAAATCAGGATCGCTACTCCGAAATCATGAGTCAGGTTAAGACTTTGGCCGATGAGATGGAAGCCAGCTTCATCTGCGGCACCACCCCGATGAGCGAGTGGGATTCCTACCAGCAGAAGCTGAAGGATGCCGGCATTGAAGAGGCAGTCCAGATGATGCAGGAAGCATACGACACCTACATGGCAAACTGAGTTCCGATGCGATAAAGCGACAATAATATGTTAAAAATGGCATCCGGAGGAATGCTCTTTCGGATGCCATTTCCATAAGGAAACACTACGGGGTGCTGACAAGATTATGAACAGAATGACAGAGCTGCTGGAACGGATCAATTATGATCTGCCCGGGCTGAAAAAAGCAAAGATGTGCTATGCACAGGGGGATGCGGACGGCGCAATGGATGCGGTTATTGAGCATTTTTGCACACGCACAACACCGAAGTATCTCTTTACCGCTAAGGAGATGGAGCAGTGTAAGGTCGATGGCATCCTCGAGGATGCGCAGGAGACGCTGGATCATTATATCTATGGCCACAAGTTTGACGGCGAGATCGACTGGTTCTTCAACCCGACGGAGCATACCTCCCACGATAACGAGTGGACATGGTCGCTGTACCGCCACATTTATTGGCAGCCGTTGGCCCGTGCCTACGCGTTGACAAAGGATGAAAAGTACACGAAAGAGTTCCTGCATGAAATGACCGAGTGGGGCAAAGCATGGCCTGTGACCCCCTTCATGGAAAATGAAGAGGATGCTGCAGCCAAGTACAAATTCCCCGGTCACTCCTGGCGCACCATCGAGACGGCCATGCGCATCTACACGGTCTGGCTGCCCTGTATGGAGGCGTTCCGCACCTCGCCTGCGTGGGATCGAGAGGGATGGGTAACATTTCTGACGCTGCTGTGTGACCATGCAGATTTCTTGATGACCCATTACAGCAACCACAAGAAGTCGTCCAACTGGCTGACGATGGAAAGCGGTACACTGCTGGAATGCGGCATTCTCTTCCCGGAAATCAAATCCGACTGGTTCATGACCGGCTACCGTCGGGTCATGCAGGAAGTAAAGTACTCCTTCGATAATGACGGCATCCACATGGAGCGCACCCCCATCTACCACATGGTGGCTGCGGGCGTCTACTTCCAGTGTTACCGTCTGTGCAAGCTGAATGGCATCCCTGTGCCGCCCTACATGGAGCCAACGCTGGAAAAATCCGCACAGTTTATTATGAGTCTGGTCAAGCCCGACCTGTCCACGCCGATGATCGGCGACGCGGATCGGGATGATCTGACGACCCGCCGCTGCGATACCTCGCTGTACGAGGGTATGAACCTGACATTCGACCCCTACGATTTGAACGAGATGCGTGCGTACTTCCGTACCTGGTACGAGGAAACGGGTCGCGAGGACTTCCGTTTTATGGCCACCGCGGGCAAAGAGGGCACACCGCCTGCACAGCGCAACTACAAGTACATCCCGGCGGGTATCTATGTTATGCGCACAGGCTGGGGTCCGGAGGACAGCTACTTCCATGTACACGGCATCCAGCTCGAGCGTGGTGAGGTCAGCTCGCACTCCCACAACGACACGGGCCATGTGGAGATTCACGCCAGGGGCGAGGACATCCTGACAGACTCGGGCCGTTACATCTACAACAGCTCCTGCTGGAAGGATTGGCGGCACTACTTCCTGTCCGCCAAGGCTCACAACACGCTCTATGTGGATGACCACGAGATGGGTACCGTTCCCGGTGTTACCCGCACCCGCGGTGTGCGCACCTATCTGCACGCCTTTGAGGAAAACGAGCAGTATCAGCTTATCGACATTTCCCACAACGGCTATGACTTCATGGATGACCCAATGTTCCACCGGCGCCGCGTCGTGCGCCTGCCTGATGATATTTATGTCATTGAGGACCGTGTAACTGGCATCTGCAGGGAAGACCATGACATCCGCCTGTATTATAATTTTGCGTTAGGCCATCTGGATGGAGAAAACGGCAAGTTTGACTATACCTCCCAAAAGGGACGCGGGTATACGATGACCGTACAGGCTGACAAGAAACTCGATTTTGAAATCCTTGAGGGCAGCGAGAATCCCATCGGTGGGTGGATCAGCTACGGTTACGCATGGCGCAAGCCCATCCCGCAGCTGATCGCCAAGCATAGCGGTAAAGCACCGATCCACTTTATTACAGTGCTGGCCCCGGAGGGAACCAAGGCTGAAACTGCCATCAATGGTGATGCCGCCATGGTCACGCTGGCTGGTGGCAAGGTATTGACACTGACAGAGAATGCGGTAGAACTGCATTGAGAAAGGAGCCTGCAAGATGAGATACGGTATCTGTACCGGCATCGAAAATGCCGGGCTTGTAAAAAAATTGGGCTATGACTACATTGAGCTTTCGGTGACAAAGACCATGGGCCTTGACCCTGCGGCGTACGCTGCAGGCAAGAAAGCGCTGGTGGAGAGCGGAATCGAGGCTGAGTGCTTCAACATTCTGTTCCCCAAAACGATGAATTTCGTTGATGGTAAGACAACGAACCTTGATGTGCTGGAAGCTTATCTGGAAAAGGCAATGGCAATGATTGCCGATCTGCATGGTAAAGTGGTCGTGTTCGGTAGTGGCAAGTGCCGTACATGCCCGCCGGAGGTCAAGTATTTGGACGCTTACGAGAACCTTGTCAAAGCCTGCCGACTGACGGGTGAAATCGCAGGAAGGTACGGCATCAGGGTGGTCATCGAGCCGCTGAGCCGAAAAGAAACCAATATGGTCTGTACCGTGGCCGAGGGCGCATTGCTGCAGAGGGATGTGGCCAACGAGAATGTAGGGCTGCTGGCCGACTACTTCCATATTTGCGCCAACCACGATGACCTTAACAGCATTGCAGTCATCAAGGACTTTGGGCACATCCATATTGCGTCCGGCAATGGCCGGCGCTATCCGCTGCCCGGCGATGGCGAAAACTATGGCGAGCTTTTTGCTGCTCTGCACACGGCGGGTTACCACGGCCGCGTGAGTATCGAGGGCAAAACAGAGAACATCGAGCAGGACGGTGCGGCCGCCCTTGCTTACCTAAAACAGTTGGAGGCGCAAAATAATGGCTGATAAAGTAAAACTCGGTATCATCGGCTACGGTCATATTGGCAGCCAGCATGGCCGCGCGATTCGGGACGGAAAGTGTCCGCAGGTCAATCTGACTGCGGTCTGCGACATTGACCCCGCCCGTCTTGAACTGGCAAAAAAGACGAACGGTGAGGACATTCAGACATTTACCGATGCATCCGAGCTGATTCATTCCGGCGCGTGCGAGGCTGTTATCATCGCGGTGCCGCACTACCTGCACCCCTCCATGGCAATCGAAGCGATGGAAACGGGCCTGCATGTCATCGTAGAAAAGCCCGCGGGCGTCTACACCAAGCAGGTAGAGGAAATGAACGCTGTTGCGGCCAAACACCCGGAGCTTGTCTACTGTATGGACTTCAATCAGCGCACGAACCCGCTGTACAAAAAGGTCAAGGATCTCATCGACAGCGGTGATTTGGGTGAGATGACCCGCGTTATTTGGATCGTTACGGATTGGTACCGCTCGCAGAGCTACTATGATCAGGGCGGCTGGCGTGCTACCTGGGATGGCGAAGGCGGCGGCGTGCTGCTGAACCAGAATCCCCACAATCTGGATTTGTGGCAGTGGATGTGCGGCATTCCTAAGCGCGTGAAATCTCAGGTATACTACGGAAAGCACCGCAATATCGAGGTCGAGGACGACCTTTATGCCCTTGTGGAATACGAAAACGGTGCGACAGGCTGCTACATTACGACAGTAGGGGATGCCCCCGGTACAAATCGTTTGGAAATTGACGGGACAAATGGTAAAATTGTAGTAGAAAATAACGAGCTTACCTTCTACCGTCTGCGCATTCCGGAACCGGAATTCAACGCCACCTACAAGGGTGGTCTTGGCAAGCCGGAAGTGTGGGAGTGCAAGATTCCCATCAAGGGCACCTACACCTCCCATCCCGGCATTATCAACAATTTCTGTGACTGCATCCTGAAAGGTGCAAAGCCCATTGCCCCCGGCGCCGAGGGCATCCGCGGCTTGCAGATCTCCAACGCTATTCATCTTTCCAGTTGGCTGAACGGCGAATGGGTCAACATCCCCGTGGACGGGGAACTGTTCCTTGAAAAACTGCAGGAGCATTGCAAGGAACCGGTCACAAAATAACAGTTGCCCGCAGCAGAATCTAAGCCGAAGAAACGGAGTATACAAACGTGGCTGAAAAGAAAAAGTGGGCCCCTACAAAAATGTTTTGGCAGTGGTGCCTTTCCTATCTGCTGATTTCTGTTATTGCCCTGACGCTGCTTTTGGCATCCGGGTACAGATATCTTGATGTGCTGCGGGACAATTTGGAATACACGAACGGCATCCAACTGGATATGACGCGGGTCTGGCTGGATCAGAAGGTTAAGCTGCTGCGCAACATCACGGCAAAGGAGAGCAGCACAGCGGCCATTGATGCCGTACGTCAGGCGGATGACTATGAGGATATTCCACGGTATGATTACTACATGCTTACGAGGAAAATCTCTACAGATGTCATCAACTACGGTATAGGGGATGCATACTTTCTCTATTTTCCGTCCACGGATGCGATAGTATCCAACACGAAATACGGGCAAAGCCGTCGATTTTATGACCTTGTGCTGGAGGCTTATGACATCAGCTATGAGGATTGGATGGAAATATTGAAGCAGAACTTAGTGACAACGCGGGTATTTCAACCTGTTGTACAGGGCAAGGATAGCAAAAACTATCTGGTTCTGATGCGTCCGCTGAACATCACAAGCCGAGAGCCTGATAAGGCAGTGGCGGTTATGATCGTTGATTTAGAGGATCTGTTCAAGGCCTCTGATTGGCTGAATAACGATACACTGTGTATCAATGACCGAAACAACGGTGTGCTGGTTGCTAACCATGAACTCCCTGAGGCAACGGAAAATGCTGTCACAGAGCTGATTAAAAGCAGCGGAAGCCGTAAGTTTGACGAAGCGGCTCATATAACGAGCAAGGAAGAATACATTTCAATCATTTCTTCCACTTACGAAAACTGGGATATTGCAGTCATTCTGAAGGAACAGGCTTTTGCATCGAAAATCATTGATATACAGAAGCTTTTGGCTGTTGTTGTCATCATCTATCTGCTGTTGACGGTAGCAGTTATTGCCAATAGCGCAGCCAAGCGTTATTTGAAGCTGCGCAATATTGTGCAGGTACTGCACCGCGGCAATGCAGCTGACCCGGAGGAAAATCTGACCGATGCCTTCGCCTATATTGACAGCCGCGTACAGAAGCTTGTGCAGGATAATGTCGAAAGCTCCGATCTCATTGAACAGCAGCGCACCGCGATGCTGTGTGAGCAGTTTCACGCGATGATAACGAACGCAGATGCGGCAAACGAGACCGATACAGACCGGCTGGAAAATCTCGGCTTCCCGATCCACAGGGCAAAACAGTATTATCTCTTGGCCTACCGGCTGCAGAAGCAGGATCTTGCAAATGAGAAGGATCCTGACAAAATATACGAGATGCAGTGGTTCATACTCCAGAATGTAACCAGAGAGAATCTTGCGAGCCGCAGTCTTGAGAACCTTTGCTTCCGTGAGGGCGGCACGCAGCTTTACATTATCTGGACCGAGAAGGAAGACCCGGAGATGCTTGAAAGCATTTTGTGGAGTTATGAATACTGCCGCAGCTTTTTGGCCCAGCATTTTGAGTTCCGCTACGACATTGCCGTCAGCGGTGGGCACACCGGCATTGATGGGGTGTATAAAGCTTACCGTGAGGTGTGCCGTGTATACCAATACCAGCAGCGCACGCAGGATACCGGAACGATATTCTACAGCGACCTGAAGGTACAGCCCGGCGACACGACAGTACGCTATCCGGTTGAAACGGAGAATAAACTGCATCTGGCTGTACGCAGCGGCGATGAAGGCGAGGCCTGTACACAGATTCAAGTGTTGATGCGCCAGAATCAGGAAAACTACTTGAGCCCCGCAGGCATGCAGTTCCTGGTGGGAAAGATCATGTCGACCATCGTGCGTGCGGGCGAACAGCGGAGCGATGATCCAGAGCTGGCCGAAAATCAAAATCGCGTCATGGAGGCCTCCCGCCGTGGCAGCACCGAGGCGATGGAGCAGGCGCTTTGCCGGTTGGCAGGCACAGTCTGCCAAGCAGTACGTGCCTCCGAACAGGAGGCGGCAGCGGATGAAAAAGGCCGCCTGTATCTGGAGATGCGGGACTACATTGAAGCTAACTATTCGGATGCTACGCTGAATGTAAATGCACTCTCAGAGCATTTTGACCGTCCTTCTCCGTTCGTCTCCCGCTACTTCAAAGAGATGAACGGTACGAACCTGACCCAGTATATTCACAAAGTGCGCTTAGAGCATGTGAAAGAAAAGCTGCTGCAGGACGAAAAATTAGAGACGATCGCCGTCACCTGCGGGTTTGGCAGTCTGCGCAGCTTCCTGCGTATCTTCAAACAATATGAGGGTGTAACTCCTACCCAATATAGGGAGCTGCACGGCAAAAAGGAAGAAACAACCAATGAAAACATTTAAAACGGCAGTTATAGGCTGTGGTATGATTTCCAAAAATCATTTCAAAGCCCTGAAAAATGTCGAGAATGCCGACTGTGTTGTCGCCTGCGACATTCGCCCGGAGCGTGCCGCAGCCGCCGCAGAAGCCTACGGCATTCCACACACGGAGACAGAGTATCACAGGGTATTGGATAACCCGGAAATCGATGTTGTGCACATCTGCCTGCCCCACTATCTGCACGCGCAGGTTGCCATAGAAGCCATGGAGCATGGTAAGCATGTGCTTTGCGAAAAGCCAATGGCGCTGGATCCCGCCGATGCCGAAAAGATGATCGAAGTCCGCGACCGCACGGGCAGGACGCTTGGCATCTGCTTCCAGAACCGTTACAACGATTCGTCCAGGTATATGCGCAGCCTGATGGATTCGGGCAGGATGGGCAAGGTTCTGGGGGCACGGGGCGCTGTGTTCTGGAACCGAAACCCCGAATACTATACCGAATCTGATTGGCGCGGTACCTTGGACAAGGAGGGCGGCAGCGCACTGGAAAATCAGGCAATCCACACATTTGATCTGATGCAGTGGCTCACAGTGCCGATCAAGACTGTGGAGGTAAGCTGCTCCACCAAGCGTCACAAGGGTGTCATTGAGACAGAGGATACCTGCGATGTCTTTATGACCGGCCCCAACGGCGAGCGGCTCGTCTTTTTCTGCACGAACTGCTATGTGAAAAATGCCCCCGTAGAGTTAGAAATCGTCTGCGAGAATGGCAGTATCCGCATGGTCGGCAACCTTGTCACTACTGAACTGGACGGCAAGACAGAGACGAAGGATTTCTCCTCCGGTACGGTGTTCGGCAAGGATTATTGGGGCAGCGGTCACGGGTTCCTTATTGAGGATTACTACACTAAGCTGGCGGCAGGGGAACGGTTCCCTGTCAGTGGTGAGGAAGCGATTGTCAGTACCAGGCTTCTCCACGCGGTTTATTCTTCCGCTAAAAATCACGAGGTCATCCGCCTTGACACAAAGGAGAATCAAGCATGAGCACAAAGAGCAAAGCCGCGGCGGCCGAAGAAAAAAAGCCGATCACCTTAAGCTCGGAGCATGTGCCCCTGAGCTACCGCATCAAAAAAGATCTGCAGCGCAACGGCATGATCTATGCGATGCTTATTCCGGTGCTGGTCTACTATGCCATCTTTAAATTCGGGCCGATGTTCGGTCTGTACATCTCTTTCATCGACTACAAGCCCGCCAGAGGCATTTTTGGCAGCAAGTTTGTCGGCCTCAAATGGTTCAAGTCTTTCTTCTCTGACTATTACTTCGGCCGTCTGCTCATCAACACCGTGCGCATTGCGGTGGCGGATCTGCTGACCTTCCCGCTGCCTGTCATTCTGGCGCTGCTTATCAACGAGCTGAAAAACAAGAAATTCTCCAAGACAGCGCAGACGCTTCTGTATGTGCCGCACTTTATCTCCACAGTTGTTATCTGCGGTATCGTTATCACGCTGACGAGCTCCACCGGCGCCATTACCGAGGTGCTGCACAACTTTTTCGGCATCAAAGAGCAGGCGCTGCTAAATAACCCGTCCAACTTCCTGCCGATCTACATTCTGACAGAGCTTTGGCAGACGCTTGGCTGGAACTCCATCATCTATCTGTCGGCCCTTTCCGGCATAGATCAGGAACTGTATGATGCGGCCAAGGTCGATGGCGCGAACCGTTGGCAGCAATGCCTGCATGTTACGCTCCCCGGCATTGCGCCTACCATCGTCATTATGCTGATTTTGAAGATGGGTAAGATCTTCAATGTCGGTTATGAGCGCGTTATGCTGCTGTACAACCCCGCAATTTATAATACCGCCGATGTCATCAACACCTATGTTTACCGTAAAGGTCTGATTGATGCACAGTTCAGCTATAGTACGGCGGTTGGCATGTTCAACTGCCTTGTCAGCTTCGCACTGGTCATGATCACAAACAAGATCAGCCAGAAGGTCAATGGCAGCGGTCTGTGGTAAGGAGGATACGATCATGGCGAATACAAATACCAAAAACGCACCGCGCGGCACCAAGATCAAGGAATCCTTCGGAAGCCGACTGTTTGATATCGTGGATATACTGATCGTCTGCTTGTTGCTGGCCTGCGTGCTGATCCCGCTGATCCACATCGTGGCGGCATCCTTCAGCAACCCGTCGCTCTTCGTAGGGCATAAGGGCATTCTACTCTGGCCGGAAGGCTTTTCTCTTGCATCGTATCAGGCTGTGTTCAAGAATACCTTCCTCTGGACCGGCTACGCAAACACTCTGTTTATTGTTATCGTAGGTACGGTTCTCAATGTTCTTCTCTCGATGGTTGCGGCCTACTGCCTGTCCCGCAAGCATGTGGCGGCCGGTCCCACCATTATGAAACTGCTTGTCTTTACGATGTATTTCAGCGGCGGTATGATCCCGCTGTACCTGGTTGTCAAGGGCGTTGGACTTTACGGCTCCCGCTGGGCACTGATCCTGCCTACATTGGTCGATACCTACAACCTCATCATTATGCGCACCGCCTTTGCGGGTGTGCCTGACTCCCTGGAAGAATCCGCCAAGCTGGACGGCGCCAACGCGTGGACAATCCTGTGGCGTATCATGGCCCCGTTGGTAAAGCCTACGGTTGCTGTCATCACACTGTACTACGCGGTCAGCCATTGGAACTCCTGGTTTAATGCCATGCTGTTCCTGCGCGATAAGACCCAGTACCCCCTGCAGCTGATCCTGCGCCAGATCCTCATCCAGAATGACACGGCCGACATGACCGCCGGTGCGGATTACCTCGTGAGCGAGACAATCCAGTACGCGACTGTTGTGGTTGCCACACTGCCTATCCTCTGCATTTATCCGTTCGTTCAGAAGTACTTTGTCAAGGGTGTTATGATCGGCGCCATCAAGGGCTAATCTGCACAGTAAAAAGGAGAAATTACCATGCGCGTACCTTATGAGAAAATGTATAACGAATTTGTGCGGGTTCTGCTGAAGTACGGCTTTGACAAGGAGAAAGCGGAAATTTCCGCCAAGCTCTACGCCGATGCAAGCCGTGACGGTGTATACACCCACGGTCTGAACCGCTTTCCGAAATTCATCAAGAGCATTCATGATGGTATTGTGGACATCCACGCCGAGCCTGTGCTGAAGGAGAGCTTTGGTGCATTTGAACGGTACGACGGCTGTCACGGACCCGGCAACCTGAACGCCTACGCCTGCACAAAGCGTGCTATTGAGTTGGCCAAGCAGAACACCATCGGCTGTGTGGCGCTGGCTAATACCAACCACTGGATGCGCCCGGGCAACTACGGCCTGATGGCGGTTGAGCAGAATTGCATCGGTATTTTTTGGACGAACACCGTGCCCAATATGCCGCCGTGGGGCGGGCGTGACGCACGCCTTGGCAACAACCCCATTACACTGGCCATACCCCACGGGGATACGCCCGTGTTGGTGGATGTGGCTATGTCGATGTTCTCCTACGGTAAGCTGGAGGTCTATAAGCGCAGCGGCAGGCCGCTGCCTGTGGACGGCGGTCTGAACAAGAATCAGCAGCCCACGAGGAACGCTGCCGAGATCCTTGAAACACATGAGAGCTATCCCATTGGTTATTGGAAAGGCTCCGGTCTGAGCTTGGCGCTTGATCTTATCGCGTCCGCGCTGGCGGGCGGTCGTACAACCCGTCAGGTCGGGGAGTTGCCGCTGGAAACCGAACTGAGTCAGGTGTTTATCTGCATCAATCTGGACAGCCTGCCCGATAAGGAGAATATTGCTGCCAATGTTGAGGCAACGTTGCGCGATATGGAGACCTCTACCCCTGTGGAAGAGGGACGCCCGGTTCATTTCCCCGGCGCGCACATGGCCGAGGTCCGCAGCGACAACATGGAGAACGGTATCCCTGTCGAGGATGCGATCTGGCAGCAGGTGCTGGCACTGTAAAGGGAGGTGCGCGGTATGATCATACCGGGACTGGTATCGGCAACATTCAAAACAGAAAGCCCCGATTTTGTGCTGGCGGCACTGAAAAAAGCCGATCTTCATGCGGTGGAATGGTCGGAAAACTGGCATATCCCGGCGGGGAATGCCGCGCTGGCCCGTGACCTGCGGGAGCGGACCCTTGCGCAGGGTGCCGAGATTGCGGCCTACGGTTCATACTATCGCTTGGGCCAGAACAGCGACTCCGCCAAAGATTTTTTGCCCACGCTGCAGAGTGCTGCGGCATTGGGCGCGCCGCTCATTCGCATCTGGGGTGGCGGCACAGCATCGTCAGAGCTGGATGCAGATACACGCAAGGAGTTGGCGACCGAGGCAAAGACCGTCAGTGATATGGCGGCATCGGAGGGCATCAAGGTTGCCCTGGAATGGCACAAAAACACCGTCACCGATACGAATGAATCGGGCCTGTCCTTTTTAGACGAAGCTGCCGCAGATAATCTCTACTGCCTGTGGCAGCCCACTGTAGCGTTGAATATGGACGAGCGGTGTGCGGGGCTGGATATGCTCGAAGCCCGTGGCCGTCTGCTCAACCTGCATGTCTACTACTGGCTGGAAGGCAAGCGCCGCCCGTTTGCGGAAGGTCTTGACGAATGGCGGCGGTACTTACAGCATGTCAACCGCAACGAAAAACGCTACGGTCTGCTGGAATTTGTGTTGGACAACACCGAGGAGCAGTTTCTGGAAGACGCCGCTCAATGGAAGCGGCTTTTGCAGGAAACGGCGATGAACTGAAGAGGAGAAAAGCAAAATGGCAGATTTATATGTAAAGAAATTTGATATGATCAATCCCTTTGTTGTGGCTTCGAGCCCCGCAACGCAGGGCGCGCTGAATGTTTTGAAGAGCGCTAAAATGCGGCCCGGTGCCATTGTGCTGCGCAACTATGGCCACGGTTCGGGCGGCGGCAGCTTTATCGGCCCTGACTCCAAGGCAATGTTCGGCGGAGAGATGGCCATCCACAGCCATGCTGTGGGCCGTCAAATCCCAGACAGTGTCGACACGCTGGAAAAATATTGTGAGGAAGTTCACAAAATCAAGAAGGAGATGGACTCTGACATCAAGCTGTGGGTGTCTGTCGGCCATTATAGCGACATCGTCAAGGGCGGTGATTGGGAGAAAAACTGGGCGCATCAGGCGGAGGAGCTCGCTCTCGCGGGTGCGGATGCCATTGAATTGCATTTCAATACCCCGGGCGTTGCCGTGGCAAAGGACCGTACATTTGCTTACCATCAGCTGCTCCGCCATTCCATCGAATTGATGAAAAAGACAGTACCCAATATGCCAATCATGGCTAAGCTTGCCATCGAGTCCACCGACGCGCTGACCTCCATGCGAATTGCCGAGGCAGCCGGCGCTGCAGCTGCAGGTCCAACCGCCCGTTGGAAGGGTTATTACATGGATCTTGACTGGCGCGGCACCGAGGCACGCCCCGGTGCTGGCTACGGCGGCACGCAGGCCACCCCGTTGGTGTGCTACTCCATCGCCGAGGCGCGCACCGCAGGTGTGAAAATTCCTCTCTACGGCGGTGGCGGCGTTTTCAACTACGAAAACGCAGCGCGTATCCTGATGGCAGGCTCTGAGATGGTGCAGCTGGGCGCCCTGGCCTGTGCCGGCGGCACGATGGCCTGTAAGAAGCTTATCAGCGATCTGAACCGCTGGATGGACGAGAACGGTTATGCCGACATGGATTCTCTTGTCGGCGACAGCTTGAAGCTGTTCCAGATGGATGCTGATTTTACGAAGAAACGCCAGAATAAGCTGGCCGATGCCTACCAGACCGCCGACGCTGACCGAACCAAGTGTATCGGCTGCGGTCGCTGCGAGGATGTCTGCTGGCATCAGGGCATCGAGATCAAGGAGCGCAAGGCTTACAAGACCGATAAGTGCATCGGCTGCGGCTACTGCTTCCAGGTCTGCCCGACACAGGCACTCTATGTGGATAAGAAGGGTATTCTCCGTTCCGCCTTTGAGGAAGCGGGCATCCGGCGGGGAAACAAGTAGCAGAGGTATTGCTGTCAGGATGTCCCAGAATCAACGACCTGCCCCGGTGTACCACTGGTCGGCTGCTGCAATTCATCCAAAAATGACTATGGCGCAGCATGTGCAAGCTACGGCTGCACAGCTGCGCCGATTTTTGTAAGGAGATACAAAAATGACACCTTTTGATACAGCCCTGAAAGCCGACCTGCAGACCCTGCAGCACACGGTTGAATATGAGGGTCAGAACTTCCGTGAGCGCGATGCTGACGGTAATACACTGCTGCACTGCGCCGTGCGTTCGGGTAGCCTTGCAAAAGTGGCTTACCTGACAGACTTTCTCGCACTGGATCCGCTGGAGGCAAACCTTTCGGGCATCACGCCCTTGGACTTGGCTCTGCAAGACGGCCTTGATGAAATTGCTGCGTACCTTGCAAATAAGGCGGGCGTTGATCCCACGCGAATCATTCACAACCCTGTACGGCGCGGCTTTTACCCGGATCCGTCGTGGATCCGCGTGGGCGAGGACTATTACATGGTCAACTCGTCGTTCAGCTTTTTCCCGTGTATTCCGATTTCCAAGTCCCGCGATTTAGTACACTGGACGACTGTCGGCTACGCCATTACAAACCCGGACTGGGCCAGAGTGGCGCGGTCCGAAGGCGGGCGCGGCTATTGGGCGCCTGATATATCCTACGATGCAGTGTCCAAGCATTATTTTATTACGGCTACCTACCGCGGCAACGAGGACGACGCGGAGCCGCGCTGTCAGATGGTCGTCGGTGCCGAGCGACCCGAGGGTCCCTACGGTGAGCCTGCGTGGATCCATGAGGACGGTATAGACCCGTCCATCCTCCACGATGACGATGGACGGCATTATATGCTGTTCAACCGCAGCGTCCGCATGGCGGAGCTGACGCCCGACTGCCGCGCCATGCGCGGTCCCGCACGCCTGATCTGGGGTGGTGACCTTAAGAGAAAGACCGAGGGACCTCAGCTTATGAAGCATAACGGATATTACTATCTGCTGGCCGCCGAAGGCGGCACGGGAGTAGGACACCGCATTTCGGCGGCACGCAGCAAAAATGTGTGGGGTCCTTATGAAAACTGTCCCTATAACCCGATTCTACGTCAGGATGACGAGGGCGGCTATCTGCAAAACTGCGGCCACGGAAAGCTGCTGCAGACTGCAGACGGACGGTGGTTCCTCTGCTTTCTCTGTCTGCGCCGCGATCCGGATGGTACGGCTCCTATGGGACGGGAAACTTCGATTGCAGAAGTGACTTGGACGCCTGATGGCTGGCCTGTGGCCGCTTATGGCCGCCGCCCCCGAGCTGTGTTGAATATGCCTTTTTCTGAAGAGATTCCTACTTTAACCCCGGTAGGCATAACCAGATGGAAGGGCGAAGAATGGATTACCCAGCGTGCGTTGGATACCGCGAATTTTACCGTGGAAAAAGATGCCTTGACACTGTGCGGAAACGGCCTTGACCTGTGCGACAGGAAGATGCAGGGCTTGCTTCTTGTCCGCCAGCAGGAACGCGCGTTTACAGTGGAAACAGTGCTGGAAATTCCCGCTGCAGGTACTGCAGGTCTGACCTGTTACTACGATGAGCACAGCTATTTGAAATTCGGCGTTGGGCCGGAGGGCCTTGTATTGGAAGAATATGCAGGATATGAGGCGGTTTCAAGGCAAACAGCCCCGCTGCCTGCGGGCACATCTCCTGTTCGTCTGCGCGTTACAGCAACGGGCGGTCAACGACATTTTGCAATACAGGACGGAACAGACTGGCGCACGCTCTGGAGCATCCCAGAACCACACTACCTGACCAGTGAGGGCTTACAGTGTGGAAAGCGGTTCACAGGGGCTATGGTGGGTCTGTATGTCCACGGCGCATCTGCAGTCCGCTTTGCCGATTGGGTTGCAGTGTGGCCCCACCCCGAAGAAAAGAGGTAACACAATGCCACAAGAAAAATTTCACTATAAATCGTTAGAAGAAGTCAAGCAGCGTGCCGCAGAGCTGGGTGTTGACCTGCCCTTTGCAGCCGACACCCACGCGCTGGCGCAGCCGCTGACCGTGCGTAATATTACCTTCCCGAACCGTCTGGGCATCGCGCCCATGGAGGGCGCGGACTCGACGCCAGAAGGCGCACCCACCGAGTATACGACCCGCCGCTATGTCAACGAGGCTATCGGCGGCAGCTCGGTCATCTGGTTCGAGGCAATCTCCATTGTGGAGGAGGGACGATCCTCCCAGACGCAGCTGCTGCTGAACCACGACACATTGGACGAGTTCAAAAAGATGACTGCCGCCGTCAAGGAGGCGGGCCTCAAGGCCAACGGCTACGCGCCGTATTTGATCATGCAGGCCAACCACAGCGGCCGCTACTCTAACCCCGGCAACAAGCCTGCCCCGATGATCGCCTACCGACACCCGATTCTGGAGCAGTACCGCGCCGCCGATGACTCCTGCATCGTGACGGACGATTACCTGAAGGGCCTAGAAGAAAAGTTCGGCGAGGCGACGAAGCTTGCCAAGGAGGCCGGTTTCGACGCCATCGACATCAAGAGCTGCCACGGTTACCTGCTGGCAGAGCTGGCATCCGCCTACAACCGCCCCGGCGAGTACGGCGGCAGCTTTGAAAACCGCTTCCGCCTGCTGAAAAACGGCATCCGCGCCGCCAAGGTGTACGAGGACGACAGCTTTATGGTCACGGCGCGCGTCGGCATCTACGACGGCTACGCCTACCCGTGGGGCTTCGGTGTCAGTCCGGAGAGCGGCATGACGCCCGATTTGACTGAACCCATCCGCCTGGTGCGCGATTTGCACAACGAACTGGGTCTGAATATGGTCAACCTGACGATGGGCAACCCCTACGCCACCACCCATGTGACCCGCCCCTTCGATTTTGGCAAGTATGAACCGGACGAACATCCGTTTGTTGGCCTGTCCCGCATGATTCACGGCATTGGCGCAGTGAAAAAGGCCGTGCCGGAAATGACGGTTTGGGCATCTGCACCTACTTACCTGCGAGCCTATGCTGATCTGTTCAGCGCAGGCGCGGTCGAGCAGGGCCTGTGCGATGGTATGCTGTTCGGCCGCATGGCCTTTGCTGACCCGGATTTTGCCAACGAGATCGTCAAAAATGGCCGCATCGACCCTAAGCGGGTCTGCCTGACCTGCGGCAAGTGCGGCGATTTGATCCGCGCGCACAAGCCCACGGGCTGTGTCATCCGCGACAGTAAGACGTTTATGCCGTTCTACAAGGAATTTTTGGAGATCAAGAAAACGCAGCCCGCGAACTTCCGCGGCTGATGGAGAGGGTGTACTTATGAAAAAAACTGCCATCGTCACCGGGTCCAGCCGCGGCATCGGCTTTGCCATTGCCAAGCAGCTTGGGCTGGATGGATACAATATTGTTATGGTCGCCACCGGCCCACAGGAGAAAAACCAGCATGCGCTGGATGAGCTGAAAGCGATGGGCATTGACTGCGCCTATGTGCAGGCAAACATCGGCAGCGCCGACGACCGCAAGAAGATTCTGGACGGCGCACTGGCCGCCTTTGGCCGCGTGGATGTGCTGGTTAATAATGCAGGTGTTGCTCCCAAAGTCCGCGCCGATTTGCTGGATATGAGCGAGGAAAGCTTTGACTATGTTGTCGGCATCAATACCAAGGGCAATATGTTCCTGACGCAGCTGGTGGCCAAGCAGATGATTTCGCAGGAACCTGTCGATGGCCGCAAGGGTGTCATCATCAATGTGTCCAGCTGCAGCTCGGTGGTGTCCTCCACCAACCGCGGTGAATACTGTGTCTCCAAGGCGGGTATCTCGATGCTGACGACGCTCTACGCCGACCGTCTGGCTGCTGAGGGCATCCTTGTCAACGAGGTGCGCCCCGGCGTTATCGCCACCGATATGACCAGCACGGTGCAGGGCAAGTATGATGCCTTGATTGAAAAGGGCACCTTCCCCATCGCCCGCTGGGGCACGCCGGAGGATGTGGCCGGGGCCGTCAGCCTGCTGTGCAGCCCCCGCCTGCGCTACACCACCGGCAACTACATTGATGTGGATGGCGGCTTCCATATCCAGCGCCTGTAAGGGAGTAACGAGATGGAAAACGAAATTTTCCGCGCTGGAAATTACACCGCCAAGGTCGTCCGCTGCAACACGGCCATCGTGGGCAGCGGCGCAGCGGGCTTCAACGCCGCCGACCGCCTGTGGCAGCTGGGGCAGCATGACATCGTCCTCGTCACCGAGAACCGCGTCGGCGGCACCAGTCGCAACACCGGCAGCGACAAGCAGACCTACTATAAGCTGACCCTGTCCGGGGGCGACCCCGACAGCGTGCGCGAGATGGCCGACACACTGTTTGCGGGCCGCTGCGTGGATGGTGATATTGCCCTGTGCGAGGCCGCGCTCTCGACCCAATGCTTCTTGAAGCTGGTCGAGCTGGGCGTGCCGTTCCCCCGCAACCGCTACGGCGAGTATATCGGCTACAAGACCGACCACGACCCGCGCCGCCGCGCCACCAGCGTGGGACCCTACACCAGCAAGCAGATGACCGAATGTCTGGAAGCTGCCGTGCAGGCCAAGGGCGTGCCGATGCTGGACAAGACACAAGTCATCAAAATTCTGACGAACGGCGGTACGGTTTGCGGCCTGCTTTGCCTGAACACGGCTGCGCAGGACGCCGCCGACCGCTTTACGCTGATTCGATGCAAAAACGTTATCTGGGCCACCGGCGGCCCAGCTGGTATGTACGCCGACAGCGTCTATCCCTTCAGCCAGTATGGGGCCACCGGCCTTGCGCTGGAAGCAGGCGCACGCGGCAAAAACCTGACCGAATGGCAGTACGGGCTTGCCTCCGTTGCGCCGCGTTGGAATGTTTCCGGCACCTATATGCAGGTGCTGCCGCGGGTGTTTTCCACGGCGGCGGACGGCAGCGACGAGCGCGAGTTTTTGATGGACTTTTTCACCGATGCGCACGATATGCTTAGCAAGCTGTTTTTGAAGGGCTACCAGTGGCCCTTTGATGTGCGCAAGGTTGCCGAAGGCAGCTCCATCATTGACATTCTGGTGTATCTGGAAACCTGCAAGGGACGCAAAGTCTATCTCGATTACCGCAAAAATCCGGTGGACGGCGCGTTTTCCTACGATGCGCTGCTGCCCGAGGCGCGCGAGTACCTGACCCGCGCCGGTGCCTGCTTCGGCACGCCGATTGAGCGGCTGGCGCATATGAACCAGCCTGCCATCGATTTTTACCGTGATAAGGGTGTGGATTTGTACACCCAGCCGTTGGAGATCGCCCTCTGCGCCCAGCATAACAACGGCGGCATTGGCATCGACTGCTGGTGGCAGACCGACGTGAAAGGTCCGTTTGCTGTGGGTGAAGCCGCTGCCAGCCACGGCATCCACCGCCCGGGCGGTACGGCGCTGAACGCCTGGCAGGTGGGCAGCACCCGCGCGGCACAGTACATTGCCGCCCGCTGCCGGGGCGATGCGTCTGCCGGTTTTGACGCGGCAGCATCCGCAGCCCTGGCCGAGATGGCTGCGCTGGCGGATGCCTGCCGCGCCGATACCGGCAACGTGCGCGCCCTGTGGCAGCACGCCGCCGAGGAAATGAGCCGCTGCGGCGCCGCCATACGCGACCCCGCGCAGATACGCGCCTACGGAAAACAGGTGGAAGCGCAGCTTGCCGACTTTGCCCAAACGGTTAAGGCGGGCAGCCGCACCGAGCTTGCCATGCTCTACCACCTGCGAGATATGCTGCTAAGTCAGCGAGCCTACCTGACTGCCATGACTGACTACACCGCCCACGGTGGCAAAAGCCGCGGCAGCGCCCTGCACACCGACCTGACGGGCGGGGTCAAGCCGTTTGGACAGCTCCCCGATACGTTCACTTTTGCCTTGGATGAGACGGAGAACCCGCTCGTTCAGGAACTGTGGTATGAGGACGGCGTTTGCCGCACCGCTTGGCGCGCCCCGCGCCCCATCCCCGGGGATGACGACTTTTTTGAAAACGTCTGGCGCAGCTACCGCGAGACAGGGAACATTGACTGAATAGATGGTTCTGCCTGGCCTGATAAACACAACACTAGTATATCATGAAAACGAATATCCCGGGCCTCATTACATGCGATGCAGAAGCGCTAAATCATGGGGCGTATCCCTGTTATCGACCTGCTTGCATACATCTGCATCCTGATACCGGCAAAACGATACGGCATCGTTTTGATAGTAGGGAATCAGTCTGATTTGCTCATCAACGATTCGTTCTTTCATATCTGTACACCGGCCAATGCCAGAAACTTTTTGTCGGACTGGATACCCTGCGTCAGGAATACGCCGTCCCGGAACAGTGCGTAGGTCGTGACGGGTGCGGATACATTCTGCGCGGCTTCTTTGTCGGTGATGTGGATGGCCCGGAACGGGATGTTATGCTGCTGCGCGGCCTGCTGCACCTTCGGCACCCAGTAATAGGTAAAGGGACACTGATCGGTGTAGTAGAGGACGAAGCCTTCTCCATCAGCTTTAGGGTGCTTAGCGCAGTTCTTGAATTTCGGCAGTGCTGTATCGGCGTTGAGCGGGAGGCACATGAGAGTGATTCCACAGTCCGAGACATCTGCGACTTCAAATCCCTTGTGGGACAAAAACTTGGGGTCGGCGAGAAATTCCCG
>ENA-UPTB01000845-UPTB01000845.1-human-gut-metagenome-genome-assembly--contig:-NODE-845-length-30244-cov-22.151921_pt1 | contig 30244 bp, 19 predicted proteins | sample MGYA00250046_ERZ773369 | MGnify/ENA primary metagenome ERZ773369 (study PRJEB29103, sample SAMN06111938) | human gut metagenome | biome: human gut; feature: ankylosing spondylitis patient; material... | reverse complement strand
AGATCTAAATGATCCCCTGATTCCGGGGCTTTTTGATTAATTGTTTAACTCGTCCCATTTTAACGGGACACTAATGATAAATAATATTATTATGAAACGAATTATTTTTATTCTGGTATTATTTTTCTTTGGTAGTAATATTTGTGCAAAAGAATATTTTGTACACTCTCCAAATAAAAGAATCGAAGTGAGAGTTAATGTTAGTAATGGCGTTAGATATAATGTGTTTTTTAATAATGATACTGTTCTTAAAGACTGTTCAATGTCGCTAAATGTATTAGATGATGAAAAACGAATCCCACTTAGAGTTAAAAAATTGAATAGATATTCAGTAAATGAGAAGATAAAAAAGGAGATTCCACTAAATGGTCTTTATGCTTATAATAAATGTAATGTTTTGGTATTAGAGCTTAATAACGAATATGCTATTGAATTTAGGACTTTTGATAATGGTTTTGCTTATCGATATGTTTCAAATAAAAAGGGAAATATTGATATTCAGTCTGAGGATTGTAGTATTAATTTCCCTGAAAATTATTTAGCACATTTGTCTTTGACAAAATCTTTTTGGAGTTCTTATGAAGAACCCTATTCTCATGTAAAGACAAGTTCTTATTCTGAGAAAGATAAAATGACTTACTTACCAGTTCTTTTGGAAAGTCCTAAAGGATATAACATCCTGATTTCTGAAGCAGATCTTAAGGATTATCCATGTATGTTTCTTAAAAGTAATGGAAATAATGGTATGATTGGTGCTTTCCCAAAAACGCCTTTGGAGTTTGGATTTGGGAATGATAGGGCTTTAAGTATAAAGAAAGAGGCTGATTATATTGCCAGAACTTCGGGAAAAAGAAGTTTTCCTTGGAGATTCTTTGTGATTTCTGATAAAGTAGAAGATATTATTGAAAATGATATGGTGTATGTACTGTCTTCTCCTTCAGAAGTTTCTGATTGCTCTTGGATAGAGCCAGGACAAGTGAGTTGGGAGTGGTGGCATGATGCACGCCTTTTTGGCGTTGATTTTAAATCAGGTTATAATACTGATTCTTATAAATATTATATTGATTTTGCATCAAAATATGGTATCCCTTATATTTTGATGGATGAAGGATGGGCTGAAGATACTCGTAATCCATTTATTCCTAATAAAAACGTTGATGTTCATTTATTAGTGAAATATGCAAAAGAAAGAAATGTAAAAATTATATTATGGCTTCCTTGGTTGACTGTAGAAAATAATTGGGAACTTTTTAAAACCTTTTCAGATTGGGGTATTGCTGGAGTAAAAATTGATTTTATGAATAGAAGTGATCAATGGATGGTGAACTTTTATGAGAAAGTGGCAAAAGAGGCTGCCAAGAATAAATTGATAGTTGATTTTCATGGCTCATTTAAACCTGCAGGTCTTGAACGTAGATATCCTAATGTACTTTCTTATGAAGGAGTCTTAGGTTTGGAAATGGGAGCTAGATGCACTCCTTCTAATAGTATTTTTTATCCTTTTATCAGAAACGCTGTAGGTGCAATGGATTTTACTCCAGGTTCTATGATTTCTGCACAACCTGAGGATAACAAGTACACAAGAGCAAATGCTATGGGATCTGGTACTAGAGCATATCAGATGGCTTTGTATGTAGTATTTAAAAGTGGTTTACAAATGTTAGCTGATAATCCTGTTTATTATTATAGGGAGAATGATTGTACTGAGTTTATCACTGATATTCCTGTAACATGGGATGAAACAAGAATACTTTCAGCAAAAATAGGAGAGTATATTGTATTAGCACGTAAGAAAGGTAAGGATTGGTATGTAGGTGCGATAACTAATGATTGTGGTAGAAGTATTGATATTAATTTAGATTTTCTTGATTCAAAAAATCAATATGAATTGACTTCTTTCTCAGATGGTATAAATGCAGACAGGCAAGCTATGGATTATAAAAAGAATGTAGAATCTGTCGGTCATAATGATAAGGTTATGATTAAAATGGTTAGAAATGGTGGTTGGGCTGGAAAACTTAAGGCTTTAAATAAATAATATGGATGAAAACAACAAAATAATAGATGATTTTATAAATGTTGATTCATAAAAAAAAGGACATTTGTCTAGAAATTTGATATTAAACCTTTATTTAAATCTTCATTTTATGAATAAACATGGATTCGATTCTATAGTTGTTTATAGTATTACTGCTTATAGTTTTTTTGTAAATAGAATGGCTTAGGAAAACTTGTTAGTGAGAATTTTTTGATGCATTCTTTTAAAGAAATACTATTTTATTGAATTTGATATGAGAAGTTTATACTGAAATATTAACCTTTAAAATTCTACAAGATGAACAATTTATTTAAAATGAAAGACACATGCTTCATAAAGAGGCATAGTAAATGGGAGAATTATAGTTGGGGAATGTTTCTCTTTTGCATTGGGGCTTTTTCTTATCCATTGCATTCTTATTCTGTAGAAAGCCAAACTTTTTCTGTAATGCAACAAGACCAAAAGCTTCATGGTAAAATTACAGATAGTAAAGGAGAGCCAATTATTGGAGCTAATGTAATTGTAAAAGGTTCTACTAATGGTACGATTACAGATTTTGATGGAATGTTTAATCTTTCTGTGCCAGCTAATGCGGTAATTGTGATAAAATATATCGGTTATAAGCAACAGGAGATTTCAGTAAAAGGCCGTTCAACTATTAATGTTGTATTGAAAGAAGATAATGAAATATTGGATGAGGTTGTTGTTGTAGGTTATGGCACAAAACAAAAGAAATCGTTAACAGCATCTGTTGAGACAGTTTCAACAAAAGAGATGCAGTCAATGCCTGTTGGTAATGCCAGTAATGCTTTTGCTGGTAGAGTCCCGGGTTTAATTACTGTGCAGAATAATGGAGAAATAGGGGCTGATGGAACGAATATCATGATCCGTGGAGTTGGTACTACAGGAAATTCTAATCCATTAATTGTTGTAGATGGAGTACCTAGAGGCTCATTGAATGAAATAGATATTAATAATGTAAAGAGTTATACAGTATTGAAAGATGCAGCTGCTGTAGCACCTTATGGAATAGGAGGAGCAAATGGAGTAATCTTGATTGAAACCAAGAGTGGTACAGAAGGAAAGCCTGTCGTTAATTATAATGGTTGGATAGGATGGTCTAGTCCGACGGTTGATATTGAGTACATGAATTCTTATCAGTATGCATCTACTTATGATAAAGCGCAGGAAATGGCAGGAGTACCAGCTAGCCAGCGTCTATATAGTGCAGAAGATTTGGAAATGTATCGTAGAAGTGTGAATGGTGATCCTTCTGTAGATCAGAATTTATATCCGAATGCTAATGCCCATGATTTCTTGTTACGGAAGTCTGCTCCTGTTACTAATCATAATGTGAGTATTTCGGGTGGAACGGAATATGTAAAATATTATGTTGGAATTAATACCTTGTATCAGGAAGAACAATGGCATGGATCTCATTTGAATAGAACTGGTGTTGTAAGTAAAATCGATATTAAAGCAACTAATACGACGAAATTTGGACTTTCTATCAATGGATGGACTCAGCGCACTAAGAAAAAGCAGAATGGAGGAACTGCCTTTTATAGAGCTACTCAAGATTGGATTCCTACAGATCCAATTCAATATGTGACAAAAGATGGAGAAATTTTAGATAATGCAAGTTCAAAAGCGTTGGTCTTGTCAGATTTGAAAAGATTGGGGGACTATGTGACAGATAAAAACATGATTATGCTTTCTGGCTACATAGAACAGCAATTAGCAAAAGGATTGACATTTAAAGGCGTTATATCATACGACTGGACATTGCATAATAATAAAAACTGGTCTGAGCCTGCATCTACTTATTATAAAATAGATACAAGTACAAATCCATATTCCTTTAGAGAAGTTACTAATAAAAATCTTCCTTCTTTACAAGAAGGTATGAATCAAATAAAAACATATACTTACCAAGGAATTTTAACCTATAAAGGAAAGTTTGGTGATCATAGTTTGAATTTGTTAGGAGTGGGTGAGGCTATTCAGACTAAATACAATGATTTCTGGGCTAGCAGAAGTAATTATCAGATTCCTATTCCAGAGTTAAATTTAGGATCTTCAGATAAAGAATATCAAGCGAATGGAGGAGGATCATACGAAGCTGCACAGGTTGGTTTTGTTGCACAGATTGGGTATGATTATAAAGGTAAATATTTATTGGATTTAACTGGAAGATATGACGGACACTATTATTTTGCTCCAGGTTCGAGATGGGGATTTTTCCCGGCTGTAGCTGTAGGATGGAGAATTTCAGAAGAACAGTTTATGCAGAGGTTTGAAAATTTGGATAATCTGAAATTGAGATTTTCTGCAGGTCAATCGGGAGCTTTGGCTGGAGGAGCTTTCCAATATTTAACTTCTTTCCAGTTGTATGGTGATTCTTTTGCAGAGGGTGGAAGTTCCACTCAAGGGGTAAAGCCTGTTATAGAGGGGAATCCGAATATTACATGGGAACGTGCTACAAAATATAATGTAGGGATTGATGTAGATCTTTTTGGTGGCCAGTTATCAGGAAAAGTGGATTATTTCTTTGAAAAACGAGATAATATGCTGGTATCTCCTCAGGCAACCGTACCAGAAGAATATGGTATAGGATTGGCTGCAGTGAATAATGGAAGAATGCAAAATCAGGGAATTGAGTTTGAGATTCATGGGCATAAATCTATAAAGAAAGACTTGTTATTGAGTGCGGGATTTAATTTTACTTTTGCTCGTAATAAACTATTGGAGATATATGAAAATGAGGCTACTCGAAATAATCCTAACAGATCTCGAACAGGGCGTCCATTAGGAAGCATTTTTGGTTATGAAGCGGATGGGCTTTTTCAGGTCTCAGATGATAAAAATGGAGATGGTGTAATTGATAGCAAGGATGGGTTTGTAGAACAGCAGTTAGGTGGTCCGGTTACTCCTGGAAGTATAAAGTATAAGAATCTTTATGATGTGGATGGGACTGCTGTTATAGACCTGAATGATGAAACTTGTATTGGACATCCAACTATTCCTGAAATTATGTATGGTTTTAATTTAGGCGCAACATGGAAAGGTATTAATTTGGATTTACTCTTCCAAGGAGCTGCTCATTCTAATGCTTTGATAGGTGGAACATTTATTAATCCTTTTGGTGAAACACATAATTTGACCATAGATAATTTGGATTTCTGGACACCGGAAAATCCAGATGCTAAATATCCGATTGTTCGTCCTAATGGTCCAGTGGGTAATGATGTCGCCAGTAGTTCTTTCTATATGCTTAACATGAATTATTTAAGACTTAAGCAGTTGGAATTGGGTTATACGTTACCGTCTGCGTGGTTAAGTCGTTGTCATATTAAATCAGCTAAGGTTTATGTAGCAGCTACAAATTTATTTACCTTATCACATACAAGAGGATTACTTGATCCAGAACAAGATGGGGGATCCACAACTGGCGATAATGCAAATCGTGGTTGGAGACAACCTCAAAATAAAACAATCTCATTGGGTATGAATATTACATTTTAAAATTTGACTTATGAAAAAGTTTTTGATTATACTTTTACCTTTCCTTTTGGGAAGTTGTGAGGATTTTTTGGACGTAAAACCAACAGATCAGTTGACAGAAGAGAATGTGTTTAATACTGAATCGGGAGCAGATTTGTTTTTAAATACAATTTATGTGACATTACCTTGTCCTGAATTAAATGGTTCAAATGCAGTTATTGATGGAGGCCTATCATACGATAACTGGGATTTTATGTCTCCGTATAATGTTTGTCGGTATGCTTGGGGACGTACGTCTGTTTATTATGGGACTTATGCATATACAGCTTCTGAATATAATCCGGGTATATATAATCATATGTATCCTTCTATTTTCTTTCAATACAATTATATTACTGGGTATATACGTAATTGTAATTATTTTATTGAATCTTTGGAAAAGTATAAAGATCAATATTCGGAATCTTGGATTACGAAACGTGTTGCAGAAGCAAAATGTTTGCGGGCATATTATTATCATTTATTATGGATGTATTATGGAGGTGTTCCTTATATAACAAAAGTTTTAGATACCTCAATGGGGGATGAGATGTTCCAACCCAGTATGAGCCAGGAAGATATGTATAAAGAAATGACTACTGATTTATCAAATGCTGCAAAGGTACTTCCAAATGAACAAGGTGGGGGCCGTTTTACAAAGGGCGCTGCTTTAACTTTGAAAGCATGGATAGACTTATATTGGGGCGATATTATCAAGGATCCTAGACCTTCATCTATTTTCCCTGCTGATCCTCAGAAGGCACTTGACGCTTATAAAGCTTGTGCTGAAACATGTCAGGAAATTATGGGATTAGGTGTTTATGACTTGATGCCGACAAGAGAAGATGCCTTTAAAGAAGAAAATAATAATTGTAAAGAACAAGTTTTTGCATATCAGTGTAATAAAACTTTCCCTAAATCACGTAGAAGTAAAATCTTTGGGCCTTATAATGAGGCGACAGGTGCTACCGGTGATTATATCGGAGCGGGTGCACCTACTCAGGCATTGGTGGATATGTATGGGATGAAAAATGGTTTACCTATAGATGACCCGAATTCGGGTTATGATCCTGAGCATCCGTTTGAGAATCGCGAACCTCGTTTCTATGCTGATATTATATATGATGGAAGTGTTTTTACAGGGCATAAGTTTTCTTTACATCCTGAAAGTGCTGAGGAACTTGGTTTGGTGCCTAATGAGGTAGATTGGTTTACAGGGTACTTTAGACGGAAAGGCATTAATGAGAATTTAAGTTTTGCAGACTTTGAAACAGAAGGGGTAAATTTTTCTTTCTTCCGTTATGCAGATGTGCTGTTAATGTACGCAGAGGCTCGGATTAAGGCTGCTGAATTAGGAGGAGACCCCATAGATGATACTGTGATTGATGCAATAGATAGAATTCGTATGCGTCCAGCAAGAAGTACGGACAATGGGTTGCCTTCTTTGGAAACAACTTATGGAGGACGTCCTTCTTTGGATAAACTGAAAGAGATTATATTTAATGAGCGGATTGTAGAGCTTTCCTTTGAATTCAAGGCTTATACGGATGTACGCCGTTTCCGAAGAGGAGATTTATTGAATCAGCCTAAACAAGCAATCCGCTGGGATAGTAATCAAGGAGGATATGTATTAAAAACTTTGTCTGAGGGAAATTTCTGGGATGATAAGCTTTATTTGATTCCGATTTACCAAGAATGGTTGGAGAAGAATCCTGCTTGGATGGATCCGGAAAAACAAGTAGATGGAAGAACAAAAGGGCAGAATCCAGGATGGTAAATAAATTATAGAATGGAATATGAGCTATAAGACGTAATTAATGGCTTATAAGTTACTGGAGATGGCCTCAATGGTAAGAATATATAGTCGGACTTACGCTTGTAGCTCATTTTCTATTTGGGTAAATTAGATAAAAAGTGTATCGTGTAATAATAGGTAGAAAACGAGAATGAAGAATATTTTTTCACTGTTAATATTATGTGGCATTTTTATTGTGTCTTGCGACACAAAAGGACCTGCTACTAGGATGATAAATACGATTCCGTTTGAATCAGTAGAAATACATGGAGAGTTGAGGGAGCGTGTTTTGCAGAATTTGAATCGCCTTGAGGAAGAAAAGTATCAACCGCAGAATGTTTTCCTTACAGAAGAACAGTCAGGAAATTGGCCAGGGGATACAGAAGGTAGAACCATTTTGGGGTTGGTAATGGATGCTCAAGCTTCAAAACGTTCACCTGTATATTTAGAGAGAATAATTGATATGATTCCTTCTAAACTGAATAAGAAGGGATACATGGGGGTTGTATATGAGGGTAAGATGAGTGAACAGCAACTATCAGGCAATGGATGGATGTTGAGAGGATTGTGTGCTTATTATGAATGGAAACAAGATGAAAAGGTATTAGAGTATATAAAATCAATTGCTAATAATCTGTTTGTTGCCGGAAAGGGATTTTATACGGAATATCCGATTGACCCAAACTTTCGGGATAAAAATGTAGGGGGAGAAGCTGGAACTATTGAAGTACGAGGTACGGATAAATGGATTTTATCTTCAGATGTTGGATGCCTTTTTATTGGAATGGAAGGTTTGATTCATGCTTATGCTCATTTAAAAACCCCAGAAGTAAAGGCTGTGATTGATGAAATGTTCGCGAAGTTGAGAGAAATAGATATTCTTAAGATTCAGGCACAGACACATGCTACTTTAACTGCTTGTAGAGGGATGATTCGATATGCTGATATAACAGGTGACTATAGTTATGTGGAATGGGCAGAAAAAGTCTTTAATTTATATAAGGAACATGGAATGACAGAAAATCATGCAAACTATAATTGGTTTGAACGCTTTGATACTTGGACAGAACCTTGTGCCATTGTAGATTCTTATATGCTGGCTGTACAATTGTGGCAACATACGGAAAATCCTGTTTACAAGGAAGATGCGGAACTGATTTATTATAATGCTTTGTCACATGCTCAAAGGGATAATGGGGGATTTGGTACTGATAATTGTCCGGGAATTGCATCTCAAGAAAATTGTTTGCATCCCCATTCCTATGAAGCACATTGGTGCTGTACTATGAGAGGTGGAGAAGGCTTAGGCAGTGCAGTTCAGTATGCTGCTTTTATTCGAGAAGATACGGTTTATTTACCGTTCTTCCGTGATTGTGAGCTTAATCTTATGTTGGAAAATGGTAAATTGAGCTTATTAGAGAAAACAAACTATCCGTTTGGTACATTTGCAGAATTTATTGTTACTGAAAATCAACAGGGTAAGGTTACTCTTAAATTTCCATTTATGTCTTGGATGGAAAATTTAACTCTATTGTATAATGGAGAGCCTCAGAAATTGGTTAAGGAGAAAGGTTTCTTGGCTCTTACTAATAAGTTTAAGGCAGGTGATACAATACAGGTAAATTTTGAAATGAAACTGCGCAAACAAAAGACTCTTAATAGTACTAATACTAAAGATAGTCAGTATAAAATGTATTATGGTCCATTATTGTTGGGAGATGAAGAGATAGCAACTGGAGAATATAAGAATATGTTGTTTAACGTTAATGGAAGAGAACTTACTCCGGTATATCATTTAATGAACAATAAGGTGCGGCATAAAGAGTATAAAAAGCAAATATTATTTGAGGAGTAGCTTTGTGCTTGAGTGATTTTTTAATTACGCATTAAATCAATAAGTTATGGATTATACAAGACCTAAATATTGGATATCGTTTTTGTTGATTTGTTTTCAGTGTGCTACGTTGAAGTTATATGGGCATATAGGTAAGGTCGTCAATGATACGATGTGTTATTATGTGGAACAATGTGGGATAAAAGGGGATGGGCTTACAGATGCCCTCTCTGATTTAAATGATTTGATAGCATGTGCTTCTCGACATAATATACCTGTTAAGATTGTGTTTGATAAAAATAAAGCGTATCGTATAGATGGAAGAGGAAAAGATCTGTATCGAAGAATTTTTCTGAACCGGAATAAGGATATTGTATTAGATGGTAATGGATGTACTTTGTTGATTCATCCATCTTCAAGAGCATTTGCTGTCTATCGTTCTGAAAATATTATTATAAGGAATTTTAATATTGATTATTCTCCTCTTCCATATACTCAAGGTCGCGTAACAAAGATTGATTCGAAAAACTATTATTTGGAATTTGTTGTGGATCAGGGATTTCCTCTTCCTATAGTAGGTGATGAAACCTATTATAAGGGAGGAAAAATGGTGGACTGTATTACGGCGAACGGGGAAACTAATAAATTTTATCAAGGGCACTCTTGGGTGAAGAAGGTGGTGAAACTGGGTGACAGGAGATTTGGCGTGAAATATGATTTGCGCGATCAAAAACAGTTGCGTGTAGGAGATTATTTCTGTATGAAGGTGGAATTTCCATTCCCAGATGTTCTGAAGAATCAAGATGCAGAGAATAAAAAAGAGCTTAATGAGTGGCTCTTTACGAATTGGGGTAGTATAGAAGCTTTGGAGTCAAATAATCTTGTGTTGGAAAATATCACTTCTTTTGCATCGCCGGTGATGACATTTCTTTTTAGGGGTTGTTCTCATCATAAGATAAGGGGATGTTCGATTATAGCTAAGCCTGGCCGTATTGTAGCTGGTTGTAGCGATGGAATACATTTGAAAGGGAATGAACATCAGCCTTTAATTGAGGAGTGTTATTTTGAGAGAACTATGGATGATGCTATTCATATTAAAATCTCGGGAGATGTTATTGCAGAGGTTTTGTCACCATCTCGGTTCAGGATTGTTCACATGGACAATGAGTCGGATAATACCAACTTGGGTGTTGGTAAAGAAGTCATGTTATTTGATAGGAAAGAGTTAAAGCAATTGGCAATGAGTAAAATTATTGATTATCAGGCTATCAATCATAGAGAAGGAATTGTAACACTGGCCAGTGAGATTGATGGAGTATCAAAAGGTATGTGTTTATATCTGCAAGGAATTGGAAAGGCATTGATTGATCGTTGTAATTTTGGAACTCAGCTACAGCGGGCTATATTGACTCACCAACCTACAAAAGTTTCGAATTGCAATATTGTAGATAATGGAAAGGGATTTGACTTAGCTTTAATGAGTGAAGGTATAGAAGGCCCTCCAACGCAGTTTCTGCAGGTGGAAAACTGTTTGTTTGAAAATTTATCGTATGTTGGATTATGCGTGGATTGTCCATCGTTGAATTATGACCAGAAAGGAAAACCGCAATTGCTTATAAAGAACTGTACTTTTAAATTGCCTAAGGATATTCCTATCTTGCAGATAAAGAATTCTCAGGGGGTGTCTTTAATAGGGAATAAATATTATATTCATAAAGGATCTTCTAAAGTGAAGTTATTTGAATTTCAGAATACTTTGTTAATAGAGGATTCTAATAATACGTACATAGAAAGATAGTAAATATTGTAAAAATCCAGTGTATGAAATATCGTTTAACATTTTGCATATTATTGCTTTTATTTGTTGCCGGGAGTATGAGTTTAATCATGGCTCAAACCCCTCAGTGGATTACGGCTAGTGAGAGTCAGAGTGAAACAAATACATGGTTAGGCTTTAAAAAAGATTTTGTGGTATCTTCCGTACCACAAGTGTTGAAGGCACGCATCGCTGTAGATAGTAAATACTGGTTATGGCTTAATGATAAACTTATTGTTTTTGAAGGAGGTGTTAAACGAGGTCCAAATAGAAATGATACCTATTTTGATAGTATTGATCTTGCGCCTTATTTAAAGCAGGGTGATAATACTATTGCTGTTTTGGTTTGGTATTTTGGAAAGCAGGGTTTCTCGCATAATCCAAGTGGTCAAGCTGCTTTATTCTTTGATGCAGAATCTCCAGAATTGTCTTTGGTAAGCGATGAAACTTGGACTGCTTTTGTACATCCGGCGTATTATACTCCGCTGGGGGAAAAACCTAATTTTCGTCTTCCTGAATCAAATATAGGATTTGACGCTAATAAAGATATAGAAGAATGGTTTTTATTGAAAGACAAAAGAACTTTTCAGCCAGCTAAGGTTTTAGGTACGGAAGGTTGTGCTCCCTGGAATCGTCTACATCCTCGTATCATACCTTTATGGAAAGATTATGGTTATGCAGATTATCGCTCTGTGATTCGTCGTCAAGGGAGTAAATGTGATACTCTTATTTGTGAACTTCCTTATAATGCACAAATAACTCCTTACTTCAAAGTGAATGCCCATAAAGGAGATATTATATCTATTAAGACAGATCATTATTATGGAGGTGGTCCTGCCAATGTTCGAGCTGAGTATATAGCAAAGGATGGTATTCAGGAATATGAGAGCTTCGGCTGGATGAATGGACATAAAGTTATTTATATAGTACCCCAAAGAGCAGAGATTATAGAACTAAAGTACAGGGAAACATCATATAATACCGATTTTGCAGGTTCCTTTAAATGTAATGATGAGTTCTTTAATCGTTTTTGGGAAAAAGCACGACGTACATTGTTAGTGACAATGCGTGACACTTATATGGATTGCCCCGATAGAGAGCGTTCGCAGTGGTGGGGAGATGCAGTAAATGAAAGCGGTGAAACGTTTTATGCTTTGTGTCCGCAAAGTCATTTATTGACTAAAAAAGGTATGTATGAGTTGATAGGTTGGCAGCAGGAAGATGGAACTCTTTATTCTCCTATACCTTCTTCTAACTGGAATAAAGAACTTCCAGGACAGATGCTAGCAAGTATTGGATATTATGGCTTTTGGAATTATTATCTTCATACAGGAGACTTACAAACAATAAAAAATTTGTATGGTGGTGTTAATAAGTATCTAAATATATGGGAAAAGAATCCAGATGGTACGGTAAAAGTACGTCAGACAGCCTGGGTATGGGGCGACTGGGGTACAAATATTGATAAAGAAGCCTTGTTTAATGCTTGGTATTACATAGCACTGAAAGGGGCTCAAAAAATGGCTGTAGCATTGGGATATGAGAAAGACGGTACGTCTTTATCTAATCAAATGGCGGAATTTAAACAAGCATATAATGAAAAGTTCTGGAATGGAAAAGTATACAGAAGTCCTTCTTATACAGAAGATACTGATGATAGAGTACATGCATTGGCTGTTGTAAGTGGATTAGCCGATAGCAAACAGTTTCCATCTATTTTTAAAGTTTTTCAGACAAAAGAATATGCTAGTCCTTATATGGAGAAGTATGTTACGGAAGCATTATTTCTTATGGGGAAAGGAGAATATGGGCTACAGCGTATGAAGAAAAGATTTAAGGAGATGGTTGAAGATCCACAATGTAGTACATTATATGAAGGATGGGGTATTGGTGAAAATGGTTATGGAGGTGGTTCTAGTAATCATGCTTGGAGTGGTGGAGGCTTAACTGTTCTAGCTCAGTATGTATGTGGGGTTTTACCTATTGAATCAGGTTATAGTAAATTTATGGTTAAGCCTATTTTTGCGGGACTTAATAATGTTGCCTTAACGATGGAATGTGTAAAAGGTAAGATTAAAGTATCATGGGAGAAGAATAAACAAAATCTAGTTTTGAAAATATCTGTACCACTTAATACACAAGGATTGATTGTAGTCCCTAAAAATAAAATAAAATTAATTACGTGTAATGGAAAAGATGTTTGGACTAAATACGGAGTTTCGAATGCCTCGGAAATTCGCTGTTTAGGAGTGCATGATGAGAATATAGAATTCTTGGTAAATGGAGGGGATTATTTGTTTAATTGTAGCGAATAATTCGATAGATGTGATGTATAGGTTAAATGATAGCTTTGAATTATGAAAAAATATCTTTTATTACTATTGCTTTTGGGCAATATGTATGATAGTTGGTCACTGGGTATAAGTGGGAACATGTCAGAGAAACAGCAAGTTAATATGATTGATAACGGTAAGGCATTAGTTAATCCAGATATGGGGTGGACTATGCATTTTTATTCAAATGTATTAGCTAATTATGGATCGAAATTGGAGCCTAGTGATGTTATAGAATATTTCCCAGGGGTAAGTACTGTGTATTTACGAATTCCTTGGTCATTTGTAGAGCCGGAAGAGGGTAAGTTTAATTGGGAAATTTTAGATACTCCAGCTCAACGCTGGATACAGAGTGGAAAGAAGGTAGCATTTAGAATAACATCAACAGAAAATTGGACACGGCAAGGAACTCCACAATGGGTTTTTGATGCAGGTGCAAAATATTATGAAGTTAATGGATTTTTAGAGCCGGAATATGATGATCCTATATTTCTTCAGAAACTAGAAGGTTTTCTTATGAAAATGGCAGAACGGTATGATAATAATCCTAATGTGGCTTTTATAGATATTGGTCATTTTGGTATGTGGGGAGAGGGGCATACCGTGATAACTACTCCTCTTCATGGTCATTCATGGGGTATTGAAACCCAAAAAAAATATATAGATTTGTATTGTAAATATTTTAAGCATGTCCAATTGTGTATTTCGGATGATTTTGCAGGGCATGATTTGAGGGGACATTATTTCCCAATTATGAATTATGCTTTGTCGCGTGGGGTCACTATGCGTGATGATAGTATATTAGTACAGCCTGAGCCAAGATGTTGGTATCATAATGAAATGGCGCAATATTTTTGGCCGATAATGCCTGTGATTTTGGAACATGAGCATTATGGGGGATCTGTACAGAGAAAAGCTTGGGATAAAAACTTATTATTAAAAGCAGTAGAAGAGTATCATGCTTCTTATATGTCTATTCATTGGTGGCCGGATATATTGTTGAGGGAAAATAAAGATGTTATAGAAAAGATAAATCTTCGTTTAGGGTACCGTATTCAGGTCCCTCATATAGAGTGGCCTAAAAAAGTGAGAAAAAATCAGCCTTTTATTATTAAATCTAGTTGGAAAAACTCTGGGGTTGCTCCTTGTTATCCTGGTGGATACCCTTGTTTTACGTTAAAAGATTCAAAAGGTGGAATTGTGTCTGTTTTAGTTGACGATTCATTTAATGTTCGGGATCTTTCAGTAGATGCTCCTGGTCGGGCTCAAAATAAACTGTTAGAATCAGAATGTATAATAGCTAAGGAGGTTGGGTTGCAATTGGGAGAAGTTGGAAAATCATTCTCACGTACATGCCTTCCTGGTACTTATGAACTTTATATCTCTGTTGGTACCCTTGATGGAACTCCTGTCTTGGAATTGCCTTATGAAGGTTCAGACTCTCATAAGCGATATAAATTAGGAAAGATAATTATAGAATAAGATTGATTTGTAATTTGTGTGTATACCATCATGTTCCTTAAAATTGGGATAAGTTAAACAGTAATCAAATACTTTTGGGAAATTAGTTCTTTTGATATCATTGCAATTAAGTTTTATCGGACAGGTCTCTTAAATGTGTTTTGTTTGTTAATTAAGATGTAGAGAATTTGTAAGATCTCATAAGTCGTGTGTCTAAGTTGTATGTTAAGTCCGTTTATTTCCTAATACCACATAATTATGATGTACCCCAATTGTTCAAAAGAACTGTTTTCCCGTTTTGAAGGATTATTAATAATATAAATTTTAATTTTTATTCTTATGAGAATTAAAATATTTAGAATCATTTTATTTACCTTTTGTATTGGATTTATTTTGATTTCTTGTGGTAAATCTTCAAAAGAGGTCTTTCGTATAGATTCTCTTAATGATTCATGTTGGCAATCTTCATTATGGATATCTGTTGCTAATGCGCCTGTTGTTAAAGAAAAAGTGTATGATGGTACCCGTGCAGCAGATGGTACCAGTTGGTTCATGTCTACAGTTAAAAATGATAAGAAAGTTAGTCGTGCATTGTGGATGACAACGGGATTAGGTGTATATGAAATATATGTTAATGGGAAACTGGTAGGTGATGAAATATTAAAACCTGGTTTTACTCATCATGAAAAGACCAAACTTTCTTTTACTTATGATGTGACTGGTTGCTTTAAAACAGCTTCAGGTGATGAAAATGTTCTTTCTGCTCAAGTCACTCCTGGATGGTGGGCTGATAAGATAATTACTCCTGGAGGGCATGATGGTATGATTGGAAAAAAATGTGCCTTTCGGGGAGTTCTTGAATTGACTTATACAGATGGTTCGAAAGAATTGTATGGTACTAATATAGAAGATTGGAAAGCTGGAATTGCAGGCCCTGTAACTCATGCTGCCATTTTTGATGGTGAAGAATATGATGCACGTATTCCTCTTGGATATGAAACTCCTGAGAAATTGAGTACACCAGAGGTCAATAATGAATTTAAAGGAGAAATATTTCCTTCAGATGGTGCTGAAGTTTATTTCCGTCAAGATTTATCTTTAGCTCCAGTTAATGCATACATCTGGGAAAGTGTTGAAGGTAAAAATGAAAATGATTTTGGTAAGATAGTCATAAAGAGGAAATATAATGCAGGAGAGCCTATGGAGATAAATCCAGGAGAGAATCTTGTCATAGATTTCGGGCAAAATACAGCTGCAGTTCCTTCGTTTATTTTTAGTGCAGCAGAAGGGACAGTATTGAATTGTGTTACGTCAGAATTATTGAATGATGGTAATGGGGCTAAAGACCGTGGTATGGATGGCCCTGAAGGAAGTGTCCATCGTCTTAATCTTAGGATTCCAGATACAGGGATGAAACTTAAATATATTTTTGCAGATTCAGAAGGAGATGTTAACTATACACCACGCTGCACTTTCTTTGGTTATCGGTTCATTTCAATAAATGTTTCAGATAAAGTAGTGATAAAAGATATAAAATCTTTACCTGTAACTTCTATTTCAAAAGAAATGGAGATTGGATGTATAAAGACAGGAAATGAACTTGTAAATAAACTGATTTCAAATACTCTTTGGGGACAACGTTCAAATTATCTTTCTATACCTACCGATTGTCCTCAACGTAACGAACGTTTAGGTTGGACAGCGGATACTCAAGTTTTTGCCGAAACAGGATCATTCTTTGCTAATACTTCATCTTTTTTCCATAAATGGATGAGAGATTTAATAGATAGTCAAGGTGAAACTGGAGGTTTTCCTGGGGTTGCCCCATTGAGTCAGTATGGTAATGATATGACACGCCTTGGATGGTCAGATGCGGGAGTAATTGTACCTTGGACTATCTGGAAACAGTTTGGAGACAAGGAAATTGTAGAGCTGTCTTGGGATGCTATGGAAAAGTACATGTCTCATATAAATGAAACACGATATGATCATAACACGCTGATAGGTGAGAATGGTAATTATCAATGGGCGGATTGGTTGAGTTATGAACCTTTGGAAAGTTGTGGAGGGAGTGCTTTTGACTTGAATGGTCCATTGCCTGAAGCTATAGAATATTGGAATTATTTAAGTGCTTCATATTGGTTGCTTGATGCAAGTATGATGCGTGATATGGCTATTGGAACAGGACGAGATGCTTCTATATATGAATCAATGATATTAAATGCAAAAAACTATATAAGGGATAAGTTCTTTACTCTAGGGGGAAAATTCAAAACCGATATTTTGAATACGATGCAGACACCTGCATTGTTTGCTCTTAAGAATGGAATTTTTGAAGGAAAAATAAAAGACGATATAATATTCCGATTAAGAGAAAATTTTGAGAAGCATGGAAATTGTCTTCAGACGGGCTTTTTAGGCACTTCAATACTTATGCCGACATTGACAGAAAACGGTATGTCGGATATTGCTTGGAATTTATTATTCCAGAGAAAAAATCCAAGTTGGCTTTATTCAATAGATAATGGTGCTACAACTATTTGGGAGAGATGGAACAGCTATATGCTTGATCAAGGAATGGGGCCTCGAGGAATGAATAGTTTCAATCATTATGCATACGGTGTAGTATGTGAGTGGATTTGGGAAACGGCTGCAGGTATATCGTCAGATCCTGTCAATCCTGGTTTTAAACATATAATAATGAAACCAATACCAGATAAAAGATTAGGCTCTATAGAAGCGGTTTATAATTCGGTTTCCGGTACTATAAAAAGTTCATGGAGATATGAAGGTGATAAATGGATATGGGAATTTTCAATTCCAGATGGTTGCACTGCTTCTGTAACTATTCCAGGAGAAAGTGAGTCAAGGGAATACATTTCTGGAGATTATAAAATAGTCCGTTGATGTTTTATAATGTTCTCCATTATTTAGATTTCATCATGCGACTATATAAAATGGATTTCAGTAAATATCTCTAACAATAAAATGGCATATGAAGATAATAGACCATAATTATTTCATATGCCATTATTTATTGTGGTTTCTTAGTTTCTTCTTGAATAATCTAGCCTGTCCGTAATTTTTCTTAATTTTCCTTGCTCTTTCGCTGTACGATGCGGGCACCGGCAGGTACACTTTCCGTCACCCAGATGTTGCCTCCAATGGTAGCTCCTTCACCGATGGTGATGCGTCCTAATATGGTGGCATTGGAGTAGACAATTACATTGTCTTCCAGTATCGGGTGGCGTGGAATACCCTTGATGGGGTTTCCCTGTTCGTCGCAAGGGAAACTCTTGGCACCCAATGTGACACTCTGGTACAGTTTCACGTGATTGCCGATGATGCAGGTCGCACCGATTACGACACCCGTACCGTGGTCAATGGTAAAATGATGTCCGATTTGCGCACCCGGATGGATGTCGATTCCGGTTTCAGAGTGAGCCATTTCCGTGATGATACGCGGAATAAGAGGTACGTTGAGGCGGTGAAGTTCGTGGGCAATCCGGTAGTTAGTCACTGCACGGATAACGGGGTAACAGCAGATGATTTCACCAAAGCAGGTGGCAGCCGGATCACCATAGTACGCAGCTTCTACGTCTGTAGCCAAAATCCGGCGGATTTCCGGCAGACGGCTGATAAACTCAGCCGCTAATTGAGTAGCCGTGGCACGGCAAGGTGACTGACAGTCACACTGGCCTGAGTTTTCCACTCCGAAGCACAGTCCGGCCTGTATCTGTTCAATAAGCAGAGAGAACAGTTCTTCAATATTGACACCAATGTGGTAATTGATGGTCTGGCTGTTGATGGTAGAATTGCCAAAGTAGCCGGGGAACAAGATGGCACGTGACAGTTCTACGATGCGTTCCAGTGATTTTCCGGAAGGAAGCGGTTCACCTTCTCTGTGCTGATGGAACAGCCCACGGTAAGATTGGCTGTCGGAAAGTTCGTCAACAGCCTTTGTCAGTATATGTGTGTAATCAATTGGGCTCATAAGCATTCCTTTTTGATAATTGGCAAAAGTAACGATATTTTGTGATGAATCCAATAAAATCTTATTTTTGTAGAAAAATCAGAATGGTATGGTAGTAAACAAGAAAAATCCGTTTGCTTTCAAGGCAAAGCAGAGCAATAAGAAAAAGACAAGTGGAAAACGGGTGGGAAAGTCCCGTCCGGAGAAAGCGAATAACCAGTTGAACCGCAGGGTGAAATAATAAAAATCCCCGCTTCCTTTTAGAACGTTTTTGTACTCTAAAAAGAAGCGGGGAAATTATTTATTTAAACGCGGTTCGTCAAGTTTCAGCCAATACGAAATCCAGCTGTTTCTTAGCCAGGTTAGCACGGGCTACCTTAATCTTAATCGGGTCGCCAAGACTGAATTTCTGGTGGTGACGACGTCCGATGAGACAGTAGTTCTTTTCGTCGAACTCGTAGAAGTCGTTGCCGAGGTCGCGCATGGCAATCATACCCTCGCACTTGTTTTCGTTGATTTCCACGTAGAGTCCCCATTCTGTCACACCGGAAATTACACCATCGTACACTTCTCCGATACGTTCACCCATAAATTCCACCTGTTTGTATTTCACGGATGCGCGTTCTGCACTGGCTGCAGTCTGCTCCATTGCCGAACTGTGTTCGCAGAGAGTTTCATACTTGTCGGCTTGTGCGCTTCGTCCTCCTGCCAGGTAACGGGTAAGCAGCCGGTGTACCATCAAGTCCGGATAACGGCGGATAGGAGAGGTGAAGTGCGTGTAGTAATCGAATGCCAGTCCGTAGTGTCCGATGTTATAAATTGAATAGCGTGCTTTCTGCATGGCGCGTAAAGACACTGTTTCTATCAAGTTCTGTTCTTTCTTTCCTTCAATTTCGCCTAACAAGTGATTGATGGACTTGGATACTTCTGCTTTGCTACCTCCTGTGCGGATTTTGTAACCGAAGCGGGCGATAAACTGATTCAGGTTATCCAGCTTGTCGGGGTCGGGCAGGTCGTGGATACGATAAGGAAGTACCTTCGGCTTTTTGTTCTTAGGAACTTTTCCTACGTATTCTGCCACCGTTTTGTTTGCTAACAGCATGAATTCTTCAATCAGCTTGTTGGCTTCTTTAGACACCTTGAAGTATACGCTGAGCGGTTTACCGGTCTCGTCAATTTCAAATTTTACTTCGCAGCGGTCAAAGTTGATAGAGCCGGCAGCCATTCGCTTTTCTCGCAGAATCTGTGCCAGACGATTCAGCTGAAGTACCTCTTCCTTGTAGTCACCTTCTCCTGTTTCAATGATTTGCTGTGCTTCTTCATACGTGAACCGACGGTTGGATTTGATTACCGTATGACGGATGCGGTAGTTCTTCACTTCCGCCTTTTCATTCATTTCGAAAATGACAGAGTAAGCCAGCTTTTCTTCATCAGGACGCAGGGAGCAGATAAAGTTGCATAGACGTTCCGGCAGCATCGGGATGGTACGGTCTACCAGATAGACAGAAGTCGCACGTTTGGCCGCTTCCTTGTCGATGATGCTTCCCTCTTTTACATAGTGTGATACGTCCGCAATATGTACACCCACTTCCCATAAACCGGGTTTCAGGGTGCGGATGGATAACGCATCGTCAAAGTCTTTGGCATCTTTCGGGTCGATGGTGAACGTCACGACATCACGGAAATCTTCCCGTTCGGCATAATCTTCCGGCGTGATGTCGGCCGACAGTTTCTCTGCTGCAGCTTCTACTGCCTGCGGATATACGTACGGCAAGCCGTACTCAGCCAGAATAGCGTGCATTTCAGTAGTGTTGTCACCCGCTTTTCCGAGGATGTCGATCACTTCGCCAAACGGATTCTTTGCTTCTTCCGGCCATTCGGTAATGCGGACAATAGCCTTATCGCCGTTCTTCCCGCCTTTCAGCTTGTCTTTCGGGATAAAGATGTCGTTAGCCAGGGTACTAGTTTCCGTAAGCAGGAACGCATAGTTCTTGCTGACTTTCAATACGCCGACAAAGGTTTCGTTGGCGTGTTCCAGAATCTCGATTACCTGCGCTTCCAGCTGATGCTTTTTACGTTTGGCACACAAGGCAACTTTCACCTTGTCATTGTTCATTGCATGGGCAGAGTTGCGTTCCGCAATGAAAATGGGTTCTCCTCCTTCTTCAGGGATAAACGAGTTCTTTCCATTGCTTTTACGTACGAAGGTTCCGGTCAGAATCTGTCCTTTGTCATTGATTTTATAGCGCCCTTTTTCGATTTCAATCAGGAAGTTGTCTTCCAACATTTCTTCCACTACGTCGATGCAGAGCATTTTTCCCGGATGGGTTGTAAGTTTTAGAGCTTGGAACAACTGCTTGAGGCTGAATGCTTCATTCGGCTTTGTACGGAAATAGTTGAGCAGTATCTCTACGAGCTCTTTTTTCTTCAGGTGCTTTCCGCCTTTCTTTTCTTTTTTCTTTTTAGCCATGTTGTTTTGTTTTAAATCAACAGCTCTCTGCTGTTGATAAGATTATCTTTATACAAAGAAAGTGATTTCCGGGGAATAAACGTGGTTTTTTCTGTTAAGATGCTGAAAAACTATTATCTTTGCCACATTCTTTTTACAAAAGTAAGATATGAATGAGATTGGAACATCCGTTCGCGAACGTGAGATTTACAAGGTAACCCTGGTGGGTAGTCTGGTCAATATTCTGCTGGTAGTCTGTAAGTTTGCAGCAGGTTTCGGTGGAAAGAGTGCGGCGATGATTGCCGATGCGGTACACTCTTTGTCGGATTTGATAACGGACTTGATTGTCATCGTGTTTGTGCGTATTTCCAGCAAACCGGAAGATAAGGGACATGATTACGGACATGGAAAGTATGAAACACTGGCTACGTTCTTGATTGGAGCGGCTTTGCTGGCTGTAGGAGTAGGAATTTGCTGGAGTGGAATAGAATCAATCATCAGTTTTGCAAAAGGAGAGGCATTACAGTCGCCTGGCTGGATTGCACTGGCTGCTGCCATTGTATCCGTGGTATCGAAAGAAATTTTGTTTCATTACACCCGGCTGGTGGGAAAACGCTGTAATAGTCCGGCAGTGATAGCCAATGCTTGGCATCACCGCAGTGATGCATTTTCTTCCATCGGTACGGCCGTAGGTATTGGAGGAGCTATCCTGTTGGGAGAAAGCTGGCGTGTGCTCGATCCTCTGGCGGCAGTGATTGTCAGTTTCTTTATTGTGCAGGTGGCCGTGAAGCAGCTGAAGGCTTGCATTGATGAACTATTGGAACGCTCGTTGCCCGATGATATAGAGCAGGAAATTACGCAGACGGTATTGTCGCTGGATGGCGTGTCGCAGCCGCATCATTTGCGTACCCGCCGTATTGGAAGTCATTATGCGATAGACATGCACGTGCGGATGGACGGAAGTATCTCGCTACATGAGGCACATGAAAAGGCTACTGCCATTGAGCAGAAGTTGCGGGATACTTTTGGAGAGGATACCTACATCAGTATCCATGTAGAACCGGAAAAATAAGTTTATGGAGAAAAAAATATTAGTCACCGGTGCCAGTGGGTTCATCGGGAGCTTTTTGGTGGAAGGTGCGCTGGAGCGTGGCATGCAGGTGTGGGCTGGTGTGCGGAAGAGCAGCAGCCGGAAATATTTGCAGGATTCACGTATCCATTTTGCCGTACTGGATTTTACTGATTCCGACCGTCTGGCCAGTCAGTTGGAGGAACAGAAACGCCAGCATGGGAAATGGGATTACATTATTCATTGTGCCGGAGTGACCAAATGCCTGGACAAGGCCGATTTTGAAATCGGAAATTACTGGGCTACCCGACATTTTATTGAGACGCTGAAGCGATTAGACATGCTTCCCGTGAACTTTATTTACATAAGTTCGTTAAGTATATTTGGACCGATTCGGGAAAAAGACTATTCATCCATTTGTGAAACGGACACTCCCCAGCCCAATACGGCGTATGGACTGAGTAAACTGCATACCGAGGAATATCTGAAATCCTTGACCAATTTTCCGTATGTGATTTTCCGTCCGACGGGAGTTTATGGTCCACGGGAACGCGATTACTTCTTGATGGCGAAGTCCGTGCAGCAGCATGTGGATTTTGCAGCAGGTTTCAAACGTCAGGATATTACGTTTGTGTTTGTGAAGGACTTGGTACAGGCCATTTACCTGGCTATTGAAAAAAATGTCACAGGCCGCGCTTATTTTGTGAGCGACGGAAAGGTATATAGTAGTCATACGTTTTCCGACTTGATTCGGAAAGAATTGGGAGACCCGTGGATGCTTCGTTTCGTTTGTCCGTTGTTTCTTTTGAAAGCCATTTCCTTTGTGGCAGAGAATGTAGGACGGATACTCCGTAAGACGAGTACACTGAATTGTGATAAATATCGTATTATGAAACAGCGCAACTGGCGGTGCGACATCTCACCGCTGGAAAAGGAGTTAGGATATGTTCCCGAATATCCGTTGGAAAGAGGTGTAAAAGAAATCATTGCCTGGTATAAAAAAGAAGGATGGCTATAGAACTGAAGTTATTTGAACGAGTAGAAAGTGGAAAGGGCTTGTTTGCTGTAGAAAGCATTAGCTTGATTTACAATGCACTAACCACTATTTTGATTTTGCTTTTGTATCCCCGGATGGATCATCCCGGGATGATGTTGCTGGAACGTTTGGGCATTGTGGTCCTGACGTTCGTACTGATATATTTGTATCAGGCATTCCCCTGTCGTTTGACGGCTTTTGTCCGTATGGTCGTGCAAATGTCATTGTTGGCATACTGGTATCCGGATACGTTTGAATTTAACCGCTTGTTCCCGAACCTGGATTACGTGTTTGCTTCCGCCGAACAGGCTATTTTTCATTGCCAGCCTTCGGTGGAATTTAGTAAGCTGTGTCCTTCCATGTGGTTCAGTGAGCCTTTCAATATGGGGTATTTCTTTTACTATCCCATGATGCTGATTGTGGTGGTATATTATTTCCTGACCCGTTTTGAATGGTTTGAGAAGATTTGCTTCGTGCTGGTCACTTCTTTCTTCATTTACTATTTGTTCTACATTCTGGTGCCGGTAGCCGGACCGCAATTCTATTTCCCTGCCATCGGAATGGATAAAGTGAACGCTTGTGATTTTCCGGCAATAGGAGATTATTTTAATGACAATACTTTCTTGCTCCCTGGACCGGGATATGAACATGGATTCTTTTATAATCTGGTAGAAGCTTCACAGGAAGTTGGTGAACGTCCTACGGCTGCTTTCCCCAGTTCACATGTGGGAATCTCTACGATTGTGATGATTATGGCCTGGCGCGTGAACCGGAAATTGGCCTACATTCTGTTCCCGTTCTATGTACTGCTGTGCTGTGCCACAGTGTATATTCAGGCGCACTACCTGATTGATTCTCTGGTGGGACTTATTACCGCTTTCTTCGTATATCAGCTGGCTACGCTGATGTATAAGCGCTGGTTTATTTCTCCGGTCTTTAAACGGATGTACTAAAAAAATCGGTAAGGATTATTCCTTACCGAAAGTAGCTTCTATATGGTCTAATATGCCATTCAGTTCATTTAATGTTTCTGCGCGAAGCATGGCAATGCGTGTGTCCTTGAAATTTGGAATCCCTTTGAAGAGAGGGGATGCAGCTAAGTGACGGCGTACGTGCAGGATACCTCTGCGTTCATCCAGCAGGTTTACGCTGTCGAGTACTTCCTGGCGTAATACATCCATCCGCCATTTGAAAGAAAGAGGCGGCAACTCTTCACCTGTTTCCAGATAATGTTTTACTTCCTTGAAAATCCAGGGACGTCCGAAGCTGGCCCGTCCAATCATGATGGCATCTACTCCGTATTGTTCAAAACACTCTTTGGCACGTTGTGGGGTAGTGATGTCACCGTTTCCGATAATGGGAATACGCATTCTCGGATTTTTCTTGACTTCTCCAATCAGAGTCCAGTCGGCTTCACCGGTATACATCTGTGCACGGGTACGTCCGTGGATGGTCAGAGCTTCAATTCCGCAGTCCTGTAATTGTTCCGCCAGCTCTACGATAATCTTGTGTTCTGCATCCCATCCTAAACGGGTTTTCACGGTAACCGGAATCTTTACGGCATCCACTACCGCCCGGGTAATTTCGAGCATCTTGGGTACGTTTTGCAGCATGCCGGAACCGGCGCCTTTTCCTGCCACCCGCTTCACCGGGCAACCGAAGTTCAGGTCTAATATATCAGGCTTGGCCTGTTCTACGATGCGGGCTGCTTCCACCATGGTATCCGTATCCTTTCCGTAAATCTGGATGGCTACCGGACGTTCCTTTTCACTGATGTTCAGTTTCAGCATGGTCTTCCCTACCGAACGAATCAGGGCATCGCTCGATACGAATTCCGTGTACACCATGTCGGCACCAAACTGCTTGCACATCAGGCGGAATGCAGGGTCGGTGACGTCTTCCATCGGTGCCAGTAATACTGGCTTTTCTCCTAAATCTATGTTTCTAATTTTCATTGCCTTGATATTGTCGCGCAAAGGTAGTGAAATTTTATTATATCCTGAAAAAACGCTACCTTTGCACCGTAATATTACAATCACAGAAATGAGTTATACAATCAAAGATTTTGAAATCATGGCACCCGTGGGCTCACGTGAGTCATTGGCGGCTGCCCTTCATGCCGGAGCCGATTCCATTTATTTCGGCATTGAAAGCTTGAACATGCGTGCGCGTTCGGCGAGCACTTTTACTATAGACGATTTGCGTGAAATCGCCAAGATATGCGATGAACATGGAGTAAAGAGTTACCTGACCATTAACACCATTATTTACGACGAGGATATTGCCTTGATGCGTAAAATTGTGGATGCGGCAAAAGAGGCAGGTATCAGTGCGGTTATTGCAGCCGATGTAGCAGTAATGGCTTACTGTAATGAGGTGGGACAGGAGGTACACCTTTCTACTCAGTTGAACATCAGTAACGCAGAAGCATTGAAGTTTTATTCACGTTTTGCCGATGTGGTGGTACTGGCACGTGAACTGAACCTGAAACAGGTACGTAAGATTTACGATGCCATTCAGGAGCAGCAAATCAAGGGGCCGATGGGGGAACTGGTTCGTATCGAAATGTTCTGTCACGGAGCTTTGTGTATGGCAGTTTCCGGAAAGTGCTACCTGAGCCTGAACGAGTTGAATGCTTCGGCCAATCGCGGAGCTTGCATGCAGGTATGTCGTCGTGCGTATACGGTAAAGGATAAGGAAAGTGACATTGAACTGGAAGTGGATAATCAGTACATCATGTCGCCGAAAGACTTGAAGACCATTCATTTTATGGACGAGATGATTGAAGCGGGTGTACGGGTATTCAAGATTGAAGGTCGTGCTCGTGGACCTGAGTATGTACGTACAGTAGTAGAATGCTACAAGGAAGCTATCCAGTCGTACATTGACGGTACATTCTCCGATGAAAAGGTGGCCAACTGGGATGAACGTCTGAAGACAGTATTCAATCGTGGTTTCTGGAACGGCTATTATTTAGGACAGCGTTTGGGTGAATGGAGCAAGAACTACGGTTCGGAAGCGACGGAGCGTAAGGTATATGCCGGACGTGGAATCAAATACTTCTCAAACATCGGAGTGGCTGAATTCCTGATTGAAGCTTCAGAAATTAAAGTTGGCGATAAATTGTTGATTACCGGTCCTACTACCGGTGCCATGTATGTCACCTTGGACGAAGCTCGTGTAGACTTGAAGCCGGTGGATGTGGTGAAGAAGGGGGTACATGTGTCGTTTAAAGTGCCCGACCGTATCCGCCCTAGCGACCGTTTGTACCGCATGGTGCCTGCCGAAGAGTTAAAGGCAAAACGGAAAGAGTAAGTTTATTTGAAGAATAATGATAGTATCCTGTCAGGGCTTTTAAAAAAAGGTCTTGACAGGATTTTTTTATGAGAATAGGATATAAACACCTCGGTTAATTACTTGTTGAAAGACTTGTGGATATACTTGTTGATATTTTATCTTACTGTTGATTATCAGTGTAATATGGGAATTAACAGGTTGTGAATTACTTGTGAATAATAAATAAGTCTCTTTGGGATAGCTTGCTTGTTCTCATAATTATTTTACATTTGCACTCCAGAACTTAAAATCTTATGTAATATGAAAAAGATATATGTAAAAGAGTGGATGTTATTTCAACCATACGAACGACAGGATGAAGTAGATACGTACTATGTAAACGTTGCCAATCATATAGCTGGATGTTTAAAGGACTTTGTCGGAGGACGTTATCCGGAACATTCAGTACATGGAATTGCTATTTATTTGACGCTTTGGTTTCAGGATGTGATTTCGCAGACCGGAATCTGGCAAGCATTCTCTGAAGAATGTCGTAAGCGGTATGGTTGCCTTGTTCCTTTTATGACTCCGGAAAAAGAAAAAGATTATTATCCGGGAGAGAAATTTGTAATCGAAGCTAAGAAGCAGGCGGTAGGTGATTGTTATTTGCAGGATATATCTTTGAACAACCGTCCGCAAGATACTGTACAATTGCCCTTTAGTGAGGTCGTAAAAGGAGGAAAATTGGTTTTAGGTTTGGGAGCTTCACCTAATGAGGAATTGACTCACTGAGAAATATGTTATGAAAAATAATCTGTTTTCCACTTCTATGGTTGTACTGCCGATATTATCGGCAGTACAACCTATTTGGGCCCAGAAAGTGCCCAATAAACCGTTGAATATTGTTTGTATTTTTACGGATGACCATGCTTTCCAGACCATAAGTGCTTACGGACATCCTATTTCAAAGTTGGCTCCGACACCTAACATTGATCGTTTGGCTGGGAATGGCATGCTTTTTACGCAATCTTTTGTAGAGAATTCCATTTCAGCTCCAAGCCGGGCGACCCTTTTAACGGGCTTGTATAGTCATCAGCACGGACAGACGAGGTTGGGGTGCTGTTTGAATCCACAGAAACAATGGTTTACCGAGCTGCTACAAAAAGAAGGATATGTAACTTCAGTCTTTGGAAAGTGGCATTTGAATGTTGAGCCGAAGGGGTTTGACCATTATGACATTCTTTTTGATCAGGGTGAATACTATAATCCCAAGTTCCGTCGTCCTGATACAAACGGAGAATATATAAAAGAAAAAGGATATGCTACCACGTTGATAACCGATCATGCCATAGAGTGGTTGGAGAAAAACATTTCCGATGAGAAGCCTTTCTGTGTCCTTGTAAATCACAAGGCACCTCATCGTAATTGGATGCCTGACTTTCCCAATATGCATTTATTTGAGGATGTGGATTTTCCGGAACCTGAAACGCTATTTGATGACTATGCGACACGTGGTCCGCAGATGAAAACTCAGGAGCTGACAATTGATCGGCACATGGGATATGCGTTCGATTTTAAGGTGAGAGAATTGAAGAACGAACCTACATTGCAATATATTAGAGACAGTTGGCTGATGGCAATGGCTGAGATGGATAGCGAACAGCGTGCCACATGGGAAGCTATTTATGACAAGAAAAATGAAGAATTCTTGAAAAATCCTCCGGTTGGAAAGGATTTGCTTCGGTGGAAATATCAACGGTATGTAAAAGAGTATTGTCGGACTATCCGTTCGGTAGATGAACAAGTGGGCCGTTTGCTTGATTATTTGGAAGAAAAAGGAGTTCTGGATAATACAGTGATAGTTTATACCTCTGATCAAGGTTTTCTGTTGGGAGAGCATGGACTGTATGACAAGCGCTTTATGTATGAGGAGTCTTTCCGTACACCTCTGATTATTTCGTGCCCTTCTTTAGTCAAGAAACATTCGGTATGCAAAGAGCTGGTGCAGAATATTGATTTGGCACCGACTTTCCTGAGCCTTGCAGGAGTGGAGGTGCCGAAAGAGATGTCTGGGCGCTCTTTATTACCGTTGTTTAAAAATGGAAAGGCGGAAAATTGGCGAAATGAGTTATACTATCATTTTTACGATTATCCGGCAGTGGGTAGTGTACGCAAACATGATGGCATTCGCACTAAACGCTACAAATTGATTCATTGGTATGGAGAGGGTAGTGGGAATGATGAAGCTATTGACTTTTGGGAATTGTATGATTTGAAAAAAGATGTGATGGAGGTCAATAATGTATATGATAACCCGAAGTATGTAAAAGTACGGGAAGCACTGACTGTTCAATTGGAAAAACTGCGTAAAGACGTGGGAGTGACAGAATAGACATTTTATATAAAAATCCATGAAAATGAAAAAACAAAACTCTATAATGACAGCCTTTCCGGTACTTTTCGGTTTCTTTGTGATGGGCTTCTGTGATATTGTCGGTATTTCATCAGACTATGTTCAGCGTAGTTTTAACTGGTCACCTATGATGACCGGGTTTGTACCTTCAATGGCGTTTGTTTGGTTCTTGTTTTTAGGAATTCCGATAGGTAATCGGATGAATAAATGGGGACGTAAGAATACCGTACTTGTTAGTATGGTGATTACAATTGTAGGTATGATTCTGCCATTATTGGCGTATGATGGTGTAACTTGCATGGTGGCTTATGCCTTGTTGGGTATAGGAAATGCTATTTTACAAGTTTCTTTAAATCCGTTGCTTAATAATGTTATAACTAACAAAGCTTTCCTGACAAGTAGTTTGACAGTTGGGCAGGTAATAAAAGCGGCTTCTTCTTTGGTCGGCCCGGAGATTGTATTGCTGGCTGTCCATTATTGGGGGGGGGGATAAATGGTATTATTGCTTCCCCATTCTTGGCTTCATCACTTTATTGTCGACAGTTTGGCTGATTGCAACCCCTATTGAACGGGAAAGAAATGTTGTGTCGAACAGTGATCTTTCCATGAGGAATACGTTTGCTTTGCTGAAAGACCGGACTATTCTATTACTGTTTTTAGGAATTTTCTTTATTGTAGGCGTGGATGTGGCGACAAACTTTATTAGTTCGAAACTTATGTCTATCCGTTTTGGATGGTCTGATGAGCAAGTAAAATTTGCTCCTCAAGTCTATTTCCTCAGTCGTACGATTGGCGCTTTGTTAGGGGCGTTCTTATTGACCCGTATTGCAGAAATGAGGTACTTTCGTATAAATATTGTAGCTTGTGTTGTTTCGCTGCTAGTTTTAATAGGAGTGGAAAAGGATGTGGTGAATATAGTTTGTATTGGTGCAGTAGGCTTTTTTGCTTCATCAGTTTTCTCTATTATTTATTCAATGGCTTTGCAGGCGCGTCCGGAGAAGGCAAATCAGATTTCCGGTCTAATGATTACAGCTGTTGCCGGGGGGGGAGTGGTAACTCCAGTTATCGGTTTTGCCATCGGTACTGTAGGTATTATCGGTGGTGTTGTGGTGACGTTGGCCTGCGTATTATATCTAATGTATTGCGCTTTTGGTATAAAAGTAACTTCTTGTGTAAAGTGATTTGTTTTTTGATACTATTAATACATC
>ENA-UPTB01000839-UPTB01000839.1-human-gut-metagenome-genome-assembly--contig:-NODE-839-length-30354-cov-10.980117_pt1 | contig 30354 bp, 27 predicted proteins | sample MGYA00250046_ERZ773369 | MGnify/ENA primary metagenome ERZ773369 (study PRJEB29103, sample SAMN06111938) | human gut metagenome | biome: human gut; feature: ankylosing spondylitis patient; material... | reverse complement strand
TACAAAGACGGCACAAAAACCATCACTTTCGATGAAATCGCCGCCAAAGATGCCCCAGAGGGCAATGGTTCGGATTTAGGTTGCTTCGCTCCACCAAGAGAACGCTTGTGTAGAAATACACGAGCGTTTTTCTTTTGCACAAACAGCAAACTCACGCAAGCGGGTGGATTCGAACAGGGCGGCGGTGCAAAGCACCGTAAGCAATCAGCCCAGTGGGCTGTTGCTTAGCCCGCGGGTCTGGAGTTTAGGAACGTCTACCGTGACAGCTTCTCCTGGCGGGAAAGCCAGCAGGGCACAAAAACCACAACTCCCCCGCTCGGCGCGTTTCCACGCCGGACGAGGGAGGCCAGCTTTTTCCAGAAAAATTATCCTTTCATCGGCACAAAACCGACTAAGTCCTTGACGACCTCACCGCCGATGATGAGGCCCGCCACCGACGGCACAAAGGCGTTGGAGCCGGGGACAGAGCGGCGGATGGTGCACTTGCGCTGGGTGCCCGGAGGGCAGATGCAGTGGGACTTGCAGCTGATGGAATCATCCTCAATGGGGGTCATGACGGGCTCCTTGGAGTAGACGACTTTCAGGTGCTTGATGCGGCGCTTACGGCACTCGGTGCGCATAACCTTGGCCAGCGGGCAGACGGAGGTCTTGTAGATGTCCGTCACCTCAAAGCGGGTGGGGTCCATCTTGTTGCCGGCACCCATGGCGCAGATGATGGGCACACCGGCCTCTTTTGCCTTGACCACCAGCGCGATCTTACCCGTAACGGTATCAATGGCATCCACGACGTAATCATACTGGGCGAAATCGAACTGATCCTGCGTCTCCGGAGTGAAGAACGTCTTGTAGGTGGTCACTTTGATGTTGGGGTCGATATCGTGGATGCGTTCTGCGGCCACATCCACCTTATACTGGCCCACCGTCTTGCGGGTGGCCACGATCTGGCGGTTGAGGTTGGTGAGGCAGACCTTATCGTCGTCGATCAGGTCCAGCGCTCCCACGCCGCTGCGGGCCAATGCCTCCACGGTATAGCCACCCACACCGCCGATGCCAAACACAGCCACTCGGCAGTGGTGTAATTTTTCCATTGCCTCTGCACCCAGCAGCAGCTGCGTGCGGGAATATTGATCTTGCATAAATTTCCTACCCTTTTCTCTACGATTGCACCTGACGTTTCACCGTGCGGCGCAGTTATTTTTGTTTTTCGATCGCTGTTCTCCCGACTGCCAAGGGCTCCCCTGATCGAAAAGACTCCCCCGGTCGGGGGAGGTGGCACGAAAGTGCCGAAAGGGGAGTGGCTGGCATCGCAAAGCGATGACTGAGAGGTTTATCTCTCTACACTCGTGATCGTCCCGCCGCCCAGGACGACATCCCCCTGATACAGCACCACGGCCTGGCCGGGGGTAGGGGCACGCTGGGGCTGGTCAAATTCCAGCCGGAAACCGCCCTCCGCGGGGAAAACGGTGGCAGGCTGTTCCACCTGATGGTACCGGGTGCGGGCGGTTACCCGCAGCGGCTCCGTCAGCCCCGGAACGCTGATCCAGTTGACTTCCTCTGCGTAAACGATCCGGTCAAACAGGGCCTCTTCCGGGCCGACGGTGACGGTGTTGGCCTGCATATCCTTGGCACAGACATAGACCGGTGCCCCCATAGCAAGGCCCAGCCCCTTGCGCTGGCCGATGGTGTACCGCACCGCACCGTGGTGGGTGCCCACCTCATGGCCTGCTTCATCCAGGAACGGGCCGTCCGGGTAGTGCTTGCCCGTGAAGCTCTCCATGAAGCCTGCGTAATCCCGGTCGGGCACAAAGCAGATGTCCTGGCTGTCGTGCTTGCGGGCGTTGATGAAGTGCCGCTTCTCCGCAATCTCCCGCACCTCGGTCTTGTGCAGGCCGCCCAGCGGCAGGCGTACCCGGGCCAGCTGCTCCTGGGTGAGGTTGTACAGCACATAGCTCTGGTCTTTGCCCTCGTCCAGTCCCTTTTTCAGGAGCCAGCGGCCCGTGGCCTCGTCCTGCTCTACCCGGGCATAATGGCCCGTGACCACATAGTCGATGCCGTGGGCGTCGGCCCAGCGGAGCAGGTGGTCAAATTTCATATATTTGTTGCAGTCGATGCAGGGGTTGGGCGTGCCGCCCGCCTCATACACCCGGATGAATTTCTCGATGATCTTCTCCCGGAAATCGGCGGTAAAATCCACCACCTCATAGGGGATGTCCATGGCAAACGCCACCTCTGCGGCATCCTCGATATCCCGTTCCGAGCAGCAGGTGTGGAAACCGGACTGTCCCAGCGTCTCGTTGCGGGTCAGCCGCATGGTAACGCCCGTGCACTCATAGCCCGCCTGCTGCATCAGCCATGCCGCCACCGAGCTGTCCACGCCTCCGCTCATGGCAATGAGCGCCTTGGGCTGGTTCTGTGTCTCTGTCATGCAAATACTCCTGTTTTGTTCAACATACCAAGTCAGTAGTTATAATACTACCGCACAATTTTTCGCTTGTCAAGTCGTGCAAAATCACGGATTCAATTCTATTTTCACCGCTGCCAGCAGGGCTTTCCGTTCGTTGGGGAGCTGCCCGGTGATCACGGCTTCCAGCAGTGCTTCCAGCGCCCGGCGCAGCCCCGGCCCGGGGGGCAGGCCCAGGGCCATCAGGTCCCGGCCATTGACGGCCAATTGCCCCACCCGGCAGCAGGCGTTTTCCGCTTGCAGCCGACCTGCTGCCGTTTGCAGGGCCGCAAAGGCAGCCGCCTGTTCCGGCCTGTGGGCCGCGCAGAGAGCCAGCAGACGGCGGAGGGTATCTGGCTCCAGCCGGCCCAGCAGGCGTCTGGCCTGGATCGCCCGGGCAGCCGTTTTTTCTTCCGGAACCAGCCCGGCCTCCCGGACAAGGGTGGTCACGTCCTCGATGAGGGCATTGGAACAGCGCAGCTGTTTGAGCGCTTTCCGTGTCCCCTGCTCCCCCAGCGGGAGCAAAAGTGCCGCCAGCCGGGCGGACACCTCCGGCAGGCCTTCGGGCAGAGTGTCGATGATGGCCCGGGCCGCTTCAAACCGCGGGGCGTTTTCCGGCGTAAACAGCTCCGGCAGCACCACCGCAAAAACGGCGGGCTCCATCCACGTTCCGGGCTTGGGCGCTGCCAGCAGGCGGGTCAGTTCCTCCGTGATACGCTCGATGGAGACGCAGTCCAGATGGGCACAGAGCTCCCGCGCCGCCTGCCCGGTAGCCGGGTCGATTTCAAAGCCAAACCGCGCCGCGAACCGGTAGAGCCGCAGGATGCGGAGGGCATCCTCGGTAAAGCGCTGGTGGGGCACGCCCACAGCCCGGACAAGGCCCCGGGCCAGGTCTTTCTGCCCGCCAAAGGGGTCGATCAGCCCCTCCTCGGCGCTGTAGGCCATGGCGTTGATGGTAAAATCCCGCCGGGCCAGGTCTTCTTTCACGTCCGGCACAAAAGCCACGGAATCCGGGTGGCGGCCATCCGAGTAGCTGCCCTCGGTGCGGAAAGTCGTCGTCTCGTAGAGTTTTCCACCATATTTGACCGTCACGGTGCCGTGCTGTAAACCCGTTGGGATGCACTGCTCTTTCCCGAATCGATCCAGCACCTGCCGGGGCAGGGCGCTGGTGCAGAGGTCCCAATCGTGGGGCGTAAGACCCAGCAGACTGTCCCGGACGCAGCCGCCCACGGCGTAAGCCGCATAGCCTGCCCCGTGCAGGGCGTCCAGCAGGGCTGCCGCGCCGGGGTCCAGTTTGATTTTATGGTCAGCCATGGAGTTCCTCCTCGAACTGTAAGGTCAGCTGCTTGCCGTCAAAGCCGCACTCCGCCCGCGGGAACGCCCCCTGCGCAAAGTGCAGGCACTCCTCCGGCTCCGTGATCATGGGCGAATAGTGCACCAGCCAGAGCCGCTTTGCCCCGGCCCGGGCGGCGAGGGCCGCGCTCTGCCCAAATGTGCTGTGACCGTACTGTTTTGCCTGGGCTTCCTGCTCCGGTTCCGCATAGGTGGCATCGCAGAGTAGCAGGTCGGCGTCCTGAGCCGCTGCCTCCAGCGCCGGGCAGGGAGCCGTATCCCCGGAAAAGACGAATTTCAGCCCCCGGCGCGGCGGGCCCAGCACCTCTGCCGGGGTCACTTCCCACTCCCTCACCTGTACCGTCTCTCCGTGCTGTAATTTTTTCCAGTCTGCCACAGGCACGCCCAGCGCCCGGGCCTTTTCGGGCAGGAATCGTCCGGCCCGGGGCAGCGTGAGCGCATACCCCCGGCTGGGCACCCGGTGCCGGGTGGGGATGGGCAGCAGCTGTGCCCCCGCAGGCCAGCCAAAGGCCGCAAGGTCTACGGGGTCTTCGTCCAGCTGCCGGGCCCGGATGGGATACGGCAGCGGCCCGGTCAGGGTGCACAGGGCAGGCCAGATGGCATCCAGCCCGGCAGGCCCGTAGAGCGCCAGCGGGCGGGTGCGGCCCTGACAGCCCAGCGTCTGCAGCAGCCCCGGCAGACCAAAGATATGGTCGCCATGGTAATGAGTCAGGCAGATCGCGTCCAGCTTCATCAAATTGACCCCGGCCCGGCGGGCGGCGGCCTGGGTGCCCTCGCCGCAGTCAAACAGCAGGCTGTGGCCCACGCATTCGGCTGCCGCCGCTGTCAGTGCCCGGTCCGGCAGGGGCATGGTAGCCGCCGTGCCCAGCAGTGTAATGGTTAGCATACAAACTCTCCCCACAGAAAAATCATTCAGCTATAGTGTACCACACTTGCGTCCCGCGCACAATCGCCGCCCGTGGTGCATACCATGGGGCAGCAACACAAAACAAGGAGGGAGCGCCATGCAGCGCAAACGTCCGCCCCCGGCCCAGCGGCAGATCTGGACCATTCTGCTCATTCTTGCTCTTCTGGTACTGTTCGTGCTGACGGTAGGAGCCAGCTGCACCGCTAACCCGTACCTGTACGGCGGGCGGGGGCTGGTGGTGTTCCTGCCCGCTTCCACAACGCCCAGCAGCATCCTGGCACCGTTTTAGAGCAATTCAGGACTGCGAAGTATTACTTTGGTGTCCTGAATCAAAACTTTTTTAAAAAACGTGTTGACAACCAAATATAAATTTGTAACGCACAAAAGAGCGGCTGCGAAGCAGCCGCTCTTTTGCTTTTGACTTTGTTGCACGAAACGACACAAAAGGAAGAATATAGGAGAAAAATGGAACGTTTCTCGCAAAACGGGGGACATTCTGCCAGAGAGCTGCCGCCGGGGAATCACTCGCCGCGGACAGCCGCAAAACCTGCCTCGAGGTCGGCGATGATATCGTCGATGTGCTCGGTGCCGATGGACAGGCGGATGGTGTTCTGGTAGATCTGCTGCTCGGCCAGTTCCTCATCGTTCAGCTGGCTGTGGGTGGTGGAAGCCGGGTGGATGACCAGGCTCTTGACGTCGGCAACGTTGGCCAGCAGGGAGAAGACTTTCAGGTTGTCGATGAACTTGAATGCTTCCTCGCGGCCGCCCTTGATATTAAAGGTGAAGATGGAAGCGCCGCCGTTGGGGAAATACTTCTCGTACAGGGCGTGGTCCGGGTGATCCGGCAGAGAGGGGTGGTTGACTTTCTCGACCTGCGGATGATTTGCCAGGAACTCCACGACTTTCTTGGTGTTCTCCACATGGCGCTCAATGCGCAGGCTCAGGGTCTCGGTGCCCTGCAGCAGCAGGAACGCGTTGAACGGAGAGATGGTAGCGCCGGTATCGCGCAGCAGAATGGCGCGGATATAAGTCACAAATGCAGCGGGGCCGGCTGCCTCAGCAAAGGAAACGCCGTGGTAGCTGGGGTTGGGGTCTGCGATGTTGCCGTACTTGCCGCTGGCTTTCCAGTCAAACTTGCCGCTGTCCACGATGATACCGCCCAGGGTGGTGCCGTGGCCGCCGATGAACTTGGTAGCAGAGTGGACCACGATGTCCGCGCCGTGCTCAATGGGACGGATCAGGTACGGAGTGCCAAAGGTGTTGTCAATGACCAGCGGCAGGCCGTGCTTGTGAGCGATGGCGGCGATGGCGTCGATATCGGGGATATCACTGTTGGGGTTGCCCAGGGTCTCGAGGTAGACGGCCTTGGTGTTGGGCTGGATGGCGTTCTCCACCTCAGCCAGGTCATGGGCATTGACGAACGTGGTGCTGACGCCGAACTGGGTCAGGGTGTGCTCCAGCAGGTTATAGCTGCCGCCGTAGATGGTCTTCTGCGCCACGATGTGATCACCGGCCTGTGCCAGAGCCTCGATGGTGTAGGTGATGGCAGCGGCACCGGAAGCGGTGGCCAGAGCCGCCACGCCGCCCTCCAGGGCTGCAATCCGTTTCTCAAAGACGTCCTGGGTGGAGTTGGTCAGACGGCCGTAGATGTTGCCGGCGTCTGCCAGGCCGAAGCGGTCAGCAGCATGCTGGCTGTTGCGGAAGACATAGGAAGTGGTCTGGTAAATGGGCACCGCGCGGGAATCGGTAGCGGGATCGGCCTGCTCCTGGCCAACATGCAGCTGAAGGGTCTCAAATTTATAGTTAGACATAGTATTTTTCTCCTCTATTTATACTTTTAGTATTACTTTTACTTACAAAAAAGCCCGGGAACTGATGTTTGCTCAGTACCCGGGCCTGAAATCCAGTTGTCGTTCCTTTTGGGCAGGGCTGCCGTTTCCGTTGGCCGTCACATTCGGGCGGCGGAGGGCAGTGCACAGCTTTGGGTCAGACAGATTCGTTCAGCCCGGGCGCTGTACATTCGCCCACAACGGAAGTTTGCATGGAGCAGTTCATTCCAGATCAGCGTCATTTTGCTTGCCCTCCTTTCCGTCGTTTCACCATTTTTCTTATTCCCACTTGGTTCGTGGTCTGGTGTGTCTGTAGTATATTCCCATTTACCCACATTGTCAATAGGTTAAGTTCAATTTTTTCAAAAAATTGGGGGTCAGTTTTCCGGGGGCGTTATGGGCAGGGAAAAAATTCAAGGCAGGATCAAGCTGGAAGCAGACCACCCGTTAAGGAACAGCCGTTATACTAAGCTTGTTCACGGAAATGTCATCCGGCTGCGGTATACTGATTCCATAACACGCCTAAACCTCAGACCCGAAAGGATTTGTGCTATGAAATTTCTCTTCCGTATCCTCCGGCGGCTGGTCGGCTATCTGCTGGGGGTGCTGCTGGTGGCACTGATCGCCGCCGCGGCCACCTTTGGCTGGCAGGGGTACAAGCTCTACCAGAGCGCCGTGCAGGCCACCCCGCTGGAAACGCTCTACCAAAGCATCACGGCCCGGCCCAGCTTTGTGCCCTATGACCAGCTGCCCCAGACCTACATTGACGCCGTCCTCTCAGTGGAGGACAGCCGTTTTGTCCACCACCACGGCGTGGACCCGCTCGCCATCGCCCGGGCACTCTGGGCCGATCTGCGTTCCGGCACCCTGGCCGAGGGCGGCAGCACCATCACCCAGCAGCTGGCCAAAAACGTCTATTTCACCCAGGAAAAGCGGATGGCCCGCAAGGCGGCGGAGATGTTTGCCGCGCTGGACATCGAGAAGCATTACTCCAAACAGGAAATTTTTGAGATGTACGTCAACACCATCTACTTCGGCAACGGCTGCTATGGCGTGGCCGAGGCCGCCGAGGGGTATTTTAAGACAGACGCCGCCTCTCTGACCGATGCTCAGGCCGTGGTGCTGGCGGGCCTGCCGCAGGCCCCCTCGGTATATGCCTCCAGCCCGGCGCTGGCCCACAAGCGAGCCCGGGTGGTACTGCAGCGGATGGTGGACTGCCATAAGCTCACCCAGGATGCCGCCGCCCAGCTCTCCGCCGAGACAGACGTGATCCCGTTCATCACCCACAGCATTGCCTGAAGATCCCGCAGCTCCCTGTAAAAAGGGGGCTGTTTTTCTGCCCGGAAAATTTTCCAGGGCAAAAATGCAAAAAGATTGCAATTTGGTATTGCAATCCGCGCCGAATGCGTGTATACTGTACTCCGCATCCAAAATGCAACCAATTTGCAATTTACAAGATGAAAGCGATTTTTCTGAGGAGTACCCATGGATCTGTTTCTGGATGTTCTGGCCGAGAGCCTGGTTGATACCGCCAAGATGCTGCCGTTTTTGTTCTTGGCTTACCTGTTTATTGAATATGTGGAGACCCGCCACGGCGAGCGGATCGAAGCGCTGCTGGCCGGCGGCGGGCGCTGGGGTTTTGTACCGGGAGCCCTGCTGGGCTGTGTGCCCCAGTGCGGCTTCTCCGCCATTGCCTCCAACTTTTACGCCTCCCGGGTGGTGACGCTGGGCACGTTGATGGCGGTTTTCCTTGCCACCAGCGACGAAGCCATCCCCCTGCTGGTGTCCATGCCCGCTTACTGGGACAAGCTGGTTTTGCTGATGGTGCTCAAAGTGCTGTACGCCATCGCCGTGGGCTTTGGGCTGGATTTTGTCCTCCGTAAGGCCCTGCCCAAGGGGCTGCGGGGCGGCTACACCGGCCGTGCCGATGAGGTGGACTGCCACGAGGAACACGACGATGCGGAGGGCCACCACCAGCCCATCTGGAAAGCAGCCCTCCGCCACACGCTGGAGATCTTCGTCTTCATTTTCGCGTTCAGCCTCGTGTTCGGCCTCATCGTGGAGGGCGTGGGCGAGGATGTCTTTGCCGACGTGCTGGGCCGGATGGGCTTTTTCCAGCCCGTGGTAGCCGCGCTGGTGGGCCTCATCCCCAACTGCGCCGCCAGTGTCCTGCTCACCCAGCTCTATGTCGAGGGTGCCCTGCGGTTCTCCAGCCTGGTGGCCGGCCTGTGCACCGGTGCAGGCGTGGGCCTGGCCGTGCTCTGGCGGGCCAACCCCTCCTGGAAGCAGAACCTTTTCATCACCGGCCTCACCTGGGCCTGCGGTGCGTTCCTTGGCGTTGCCATGCAGGTGGTGGTCGCGCTGGTGGGCTGATGCCGCGTAAAATTTAGTCTTACCGCCGTTTCGGGATGTCCCGGAGCGGCGTTTTGTGTTATACTGGGAGAAAGAATGAATTTCCAGGAGAAGACAGCCATGCAATACAAGCTTTTAGCCAGCGATTACGATAATACCCTTGTCCCCTTTGGGGAACACTTTCCCCGCCCGGCGGTGGTCAAGGCCGTCAAGAAGATGCAGGCGGCGGGCGGCAAGTTCGTCCTCAGCACGGGGCGGGCCTGGTCGGCCGTGAACCGCAAGGGCCAGCTGGGCGGCATCCGGTTTGATTACGCCATCACCTGCAACGGTGCCTGCGTGCTGGACCGGGAGGGCCGCATCATTGCGGAGCACCCCCTGACCAACGAGGAGATGTACGCGCTGGTGGATTTCTGCGAGGATTACAACTATCCTTTGCAGTTCGATTTCAAGGACGCCTACTACGCCTACTGCGAGTACGATTACCTCAAGGCCTGCTACGACCACATGAACGCCCCGGGGCTGGAGTGCATCGACGGCGAAGATCAGGACCGCCACCTCATTGATATGCCCCACGCCGCCTTTGCCGTGCTGCCCCCGGCCGCGCTGGAGGAATTCAACAAAAAGTACGGCCACCTGAACCTGCACTGGATGCAGGTGGGCGGCGGGATGCCCGGCGGCTGGTACTCGTTTGACATCGTGCGGGGCGGCATCGACAAGGGCGTAGGCCTGGCCGACCTGTGCGCCCGGATGGGCCTCACGCTGGACGACGCCGTGGCGGCAGGCGACTCTGCCAACGACATCGGGATGCTGAAAGCAGCGGGCCTCTCCTGCTGCATGGCCAACGGCACCCCGGAGGCCAAAGCTGCCGCCAAGCGGGTCATCGGGGATGTGCGGGAGGACGGCCTGGCCGCCCTCATCGAGGAGCTGTGGTTCGACGGCCCCAAAGCCGAGCCATCGGGTAAGACGCTCGGTTCCCCGTGGGAGGCCATGGAGGAACAGAAATGAGCTTCGCGCCTGTATACGGGCCCCGCAGCCGGGCCTTGATTTTAGGCACCTGGCCCAGCCCCAAGAGCCGGGAGATGGCTTTTTACTACGGCCACCCGCAGAACCGCTTCTGGCCCATGCTGGCGGCCCTGACCGGAGAACCCGTACCCGCCCGGGAAGATATTGACGCCAAAAAGCAGCTCATCCTGCGCCATGGGCTGGCCCTCTGGGATACATTGGAGAGCTGCACCATCACGGGTGCCTCGGATGCTTCCATCAAAGATGTGGTGCCCAACGATATTGCCGCCCTGCTGGCTAAGGCTCCCATTGAGGCGGTGTTCTGCAACGGGGCCACGGCATACAAAATTTACTGCAAATATTTACAACCCATCAGTGGCATTGCCGCCGTCAAGCTGCCCAGCACCAGCCCCGCCAACGCGGCCTGCCGCCCGGAGAAGCTTCAGGAAGTATGGGGTGCCGCCTTAGCCGATTGGTTGATTAACGTATGATGGCAAACCTGTAAATTATTCATGAAACGCTTGCGTTTTTGCCAAAAAGCTTTATGATGGAGAGGAAAGGGGCTAAATTTCTTGAATGCCCCGGAAAAGGAGACGCTTCATGAGCAAGATCATCCGCACCCGGAAACCCAGTGTCCTGCCGTTTTACGCAGGCGCTCTGGTGTTCGTGGTGCTCTGCGCGGTGCTCCCGGTGTACAAACTCTGGGCACTGCTGGTGGCGCTGGGCGGCGCTGCCGCGGCGTTTGGCCTGGGGCAGAAATTCTGTCCGCCCCATGTGGTGGAACACGAGGTGCCGTTCCACACCGGGCAGGACGACGTGGACGCCATGCTGACCGATATCCAGCAAAAGCTCGATACCCTGCACGGCCTCAATGCTTCCCTGCCGGACCCGGCGCTCTCCGCCGCCATGGACCGGATGGAAAAGGCAGGCCGCTCCATCGTGGAAGCGGTCGAAGCCAACCCCGCCAAAGCCAAACAGGTGCGGCGCTTTGCCAACTACTATCTGCCCGATGCGGTGAACATTCTGCAGCAGTACGCCACGCTGGCGCGGCAGGGCGTCAAGGGCGAGAACGCCGCCGCCATCCGTACCGAAGTGGAACACAACGCGGCATCCATTGCCACGGCCTTTGAAAACCAGCTGGACGCCCTGTATGCCGCCGAGAGCATGGACCTCTCGGCAGACCTGACGGTTTTGCAAAACATGTTAAAGGGACAAGGCCTTTAACGCGTAGATTTGGAAAGGAAGGAATCCCCATGGCTGAGAACAACACTTTCAATTTTGATCTGGACGCACCCGCTACCCCCACCCTGACACTGGACCCGGTGGAAGAAGCCGCTCCTGCTGAGGAAAAGAAGCCCGAGCCCGCCCCGGCCCCGGAGGAGGTCAAGCTGACCGCTGAGGAAAAGGCCATGGTGGACGCCTTTGCGCAGAAGATCGACATTACCAACAGCCAGCAGGTGCTGCAGTACGGCTCTGCCTGCCAGAAGAAGATCGGCGATTTCTCGGAGGCCGCTCTCGCCAAGGTGTCCACCAAGGACCTGGGCGAAGTGGGCAATATGATCACCGACCTCATTGGCGAGCTGAAGAGCTTTGACGCCAACGAGGAGCAGCAGAAAGGCATCCTGGGTTTCTTCAAGAAAAAAGGCGACCAGATCGACAACCTGAAGACCAAGTACAACAAGGCCGAGACGAATGTGGAGAACATCCAGTCCATGCTGGAAGGCCATCAGGTGCAGCTGCTCAAGGACATCGCCATGCTGGATAAGATGTATGAGCTGAATATGGCCTACTTCAAGGAGCTGAGCATGTATATCCTGGCCGGCAAAAAGAAGCTGGCGGACGTGCGTGCCAAGGAACTGCAGCAGGCCATGGACAAGGCCAAAGCTTCCGGCCTGCCGGAGGATGCCCAGGCCGCCCGCGACCTGGCCGACCAGTGCGAGCGGTTTGAGAAAAAGCTCTACGACCTGGAACTGACCCGGAACATCAGCCTGCAGATGGGCCCCCAGATCCGCCTGCTGCAGAACAACAACTCCATGATGGCGGAAAAGATCCAGTCCACCATCGTCAACACCATCCCCCTGTGGAAGAACCAGATGGTGCTGGCCCTGGGCCTGGCCCACAGCCAGCAGGCCATGCAGGCCGAGCGCGCCGTCACCGACATGACCAACGAGCTGCTCAAGAAGAACGCTGACGCCCTCAAGATGGGCACCATTGAGACGGCAAAAGAGTCTCAGCGCGGTGTGGTGGACATCGAGACCCTGCAGCAGACCAACAAGAGCCTTATCGAGACGCTGGACGAGCTGAACAAGATCCAGACCGAGGGCCGCGCAAAGCGTGCCGCCGCCGAGCAGGAGCTGACCCGCATTGAGGATGAGCTCCGCGCCAAGATGATGGAAATTCGGAGCTAAACAGAAATGGCAAACGCAGATTTTTCCAAGCAGAGCAGCACCCAGGGCCCGCGCGGCTTTGACAGCGGCAGCTACCGTGAGGCAAAGCGCGCGGACGAGGATGCCCTGCACCTGACCCCTGCCCAGCAGAAGCTGGCAGTGCTGGAGAACAGGCTCCCCGCGGCCCTGCGCAATCGCGGCGCGGCACTGGCGCTGAGCATCGTCGTGATGCTGGCCGCGTTCTTCGGATTGGGTGGAGCCAAACTCAAGGCAAAATACAACAGCGCCAGCCAGTGGTTTCCCTACGGTGTCGCCGCCGACAACGGCTATACCCTCAACGAGGAGCTGCTCACCCGGCTGAACACCGCCGCCAATGTCATCACGACGGGCACCAGCACTCTCGGGGCCGACAGCACCGAGGTGCAGGCCGCGCAGACGGCACTGGACGATTTCTCCGCCTGCCTGGACGCGGTGCAAGCCGATGGCAGCAAGCAGGATCTGACCTCCCTGCCCTACTATCAGGGCAGCACGATGCACGCCCTCTATCAGGCCAACGAGGCACTTGGCGCTGCCATCGACCAGCTCTATGCAAAACTCCAGGAGCAGGCTGCGGACCCCATGAAGATGGGCGCGGTGCAGGGCCAGTACGGCCAGTTCAACAGCGCCCAGACCATCCTCAGCAATCTCAATTACAATCAGGCCGTTACGGCCTATCAGAATGATACCAGCGGCTTTCCGGCAGCTCTGCTGAAAGGCCTGTTCGGGATCAAGGAGGTGGAGCCTTTCGCATGAAAACGATGAAATTCCTCGCCCGGCGCGTCAGCGCTCTGGTGCTGGTGGCCACTGTAGGGCTGACAGCCCTTGTGCCGGCCGCCTTTGCGGCACCGGCCAGCCTGCCGGACCTGCCCAAAGACCAATGCGTTGTGGACGATGCCAATGTCCTGAGCAGCAGCACCGTGCAGACCATTCAGGATCTGAACACCCAGCTGGATGCCAGCTGCAAGGGTGCTCAGATCGGCGTGCTGACCGTGGATTACACGGGCAGCGTCTCCACGGAGGATTACGCCGTGGAGGCCGCCAACACCTGGGGCCTGGGCAGCAGCTCTGAGAACAACGGTGTTCTCATCCTGCTGGTGATGCAGAGCCCCGAGTACGCCGACGGCGACTACTACCTGACCTACGGCGACGGCTTCCGCAACACAACGCTGGCCAGCCAGGCCAGCGCCATCGCCCAGACCATGGAGGATGACTTTGCCTCCCAGAACTACGATGGCGCCGTGACCACCTGTGCCCAGAACGTGGCCAACACCATTGCGGACATCTATGGTGTGAGCCTCAGCGGTTCTACAACCAGTAATGTGGCTGGCGGAAATTACAATTATACCGACAATTACCACGAAGCCCCGGTGGCAAAGCCCGCTTTCTGGGAGACGGCAGTGGACGGCCTGTTCACCATCCTGGCCTACGGCATCGTCATCATTGCCCTGTTCTTCATGTTCGTGGTTCCTTTCGGCCACTCTGCAGGCTGGTACTGGGGCCCGTTCGGCTGGTTTGGCTGGCGGCACCGCCGTGGTCCCCGCCGCCCGCCGTATGATGATTTCGGCCCCGGTCCGGGTGGTTTCTATGGCCCCCGTGGCCCGCGTGGCCCCAGAGGCCCCCGGCCTCCGCGGGGCGGTGGTTTCAGCAGCGGCGGCGGAAGCTTCGGCGGTATGGGCGGCGGCCGCTCGGGCGGCAGCTTTGGCGGCGGCGGTTCGTTCCACGCCGGAGGTGGCAGCTTCCATGGCGGCGGCGGTGGACGCGGGCGTTAAATAAGCATGAAAAAAACTCCTGCACAGAGGTGCAGGAGTTTTTTCATGCAAGCGAAATTACTTGGTGCCGTAGATACGGTCACCAGCGTCGCCCAGGCCGGGGACGATGTAGCCGTTCTCGTTCAGGTGGTCGTCCTTGGCGCCCAGGTAGATATCCACATCGGGGTGAGCCTTGTGCAGGGCCTCGATGCCTTCCGGAGCGGCGATCAGGCCGATGAACTTGATCCGCTTTGCGCCGTGCTTCTTGATCTGGGTGATGGCGTCAATGGCGCTGCCGCCGGTAGCCAGCATGGGGTCCAGCACCAGCACGTCACGCTCCGCGATATCCTGAGGCAGTTTGCAGAAATACTCCACAGGCTGCAGGGTCTGCTCGTCGCGGTACAGGCCAATGAAACCGACCTTGGCGGCGGGCAGCAGGGTGAGCATACCGTCCAGCATACCCATACCAGCGCGGAGGATGGGCACCAGAGCCAGCTTGCGGCCTGCCAGCACCTTGGTCTTTGCCATGGTGATGGGGGTCTCGATCTCCACCTCTTCCAGAGGCAGGTCACGGGTAGCCTCGTAGCACAGCAGGGTGGCGATCTCGCCTACCAGATCACGGAACTCCTTGGTACCGGTCTGCTTGTTGCGCAGAATGCTCAGCTTGTGCTGCAGCAGGGGGTGCTCAACGATCATGGGGGTCATAACAACACGCTCCTTATATTTTATATTAGGTTATGGGATCCTTGTTTTGTTCGCCCTCTGGGGGAGCTGTCACCGCAGGTGACTGAGAGGGCGTGGAATCAGCGATTTTCAATGGCCATCAGCTTGGCGACGCGCTTCTCGTGGCGGCCGCCCTCAAACTCGGTGTTGAGGAAGATATCCACCAGCTGGCAGGCAAGGCCGGGGCCCACTACACGGCCGCCCATGCACAGGGCGTTGGCGTCGTTGTGGCGGCGGGTGTACTCAGCGCTGAAGCTGTCGGAGCAGCAGCAGGCACGGATGCCCTTGACCTTGTTGGCGGCCATGCTGATGCCCACGCCGGTGCCGCAGAAGAGCAGCGCCTTGCTGCACTCCCCCTTGACAACAGCGTCACAGGCAGGCAGAGCCATATCCGGGTAGTCCACGCTGGCGGTGCTGTGGGTGCCGTAGTCGATATACTCCAGCCCCAGCTCTTCCAGATGTGCTTTGACAGCTTCTTTCAGTTCAAATCCGCCGTGGTCGGCGGCCAGTGCGATGGGTTTTGCCATTGGTATCAATCCTTTCCCTTTGTTGCTCACTTTTTTGCTTCTTTGGTCTTGGATGCTTCCGCCTCTGCAGCCAGACGCTCGGCGCGCTCGCGCTCGGCCTGGCTCAGGCGGTGATAATCCGGCAGCAGAGCCTCGGGCAGCACGGTCTCCCCGTGCCGGGCCATCTGCTTTGCCACCAGTGCCACGGCGGCGGCACGGCCTCCCCGCAAAGCGGGCGGCACGGCCAGCACACCGGGAATTTCGCCGTACTTATTATAGCACAGAGCAGCCCCATCACCAACAAAAAACAGGGGCTTTTTGCAATTTTCTACAAATTGGGCCAGGTCAGCCACGGCACGGGCATCATCGTCCATCAGCCGCTCATGGGTCGCCAGGTCAAAGGCGGCGCTGTACACCTGGGCACGGCGGGCATCCAGCGCACAGAGCACAGTGCCCTCACCAGTGTGAGCAGCCGCCAGTGCTTCCAGGGTCGAGACCGGCGCGCAGAGCGTCTCCCGAGGGAACGCCAGCCCTTTGACGGCGGCCAGACCGATGCGCAGCCCGGTAAAGCTGCCGGGGCCTGCATTGACGCCGTAGACGTCGATATCCGCGCAGGTCAGATGGCAGAATTTGAGACAGTTGTCGATCAGAGGCAGGATCGTCTCGCTGTGGGTCATGCCCGCGTCGAGATAGCACTCGTACAGCAGGCGGTCATCCTGCAGCAGGGCCACCCCCGCGGTCTTGCCAGCGGTATCCACGGCCAGAATGTTCATAGCGTTACCCCCTCTATGGTGATGCGGCGGGTGTTCTCATCCACTCGCTGGATGTCCACCCGGATGGGGTTTTCCAGGGCCAGCAGATCCGCGAAATTTTCGCTCCACTCAGCCGCCACGATGGCCCCCTGATCCAGATAATCGTAAAAGCCTGCCGCGCACAGATCGTTCTCGGTGGAGATGCGGTACAGGTCAAAGTGGGCCAGCGGGCGCGGCCCACGGTAGTAGTTCACAATGGCAAATGTCGGGCTGCTGACCGGGTCGGTGCAGCCAAGGCCCTCGGCCAGGCCCTCGGTGAACGCGGTCTTGCCCGCACCGAGGCCGCCCGTATAGGCAATGAGCGCTCCCGGCTGGAGCACTCCGGCCATCCGCCTGCCCAGGGCCACGGTCTCGGCCCGGGAGTGGGTAATGAATTCAGACATAAATAACACCTCATACAAAAGGGGACGGCAGGTTTCTGCCATCCCCTAGTATAGTATACTTTTGCAAAAAGTGCAACGCTCAGGCCGCAAGGTCCGCGCTGAACATGCTGCGGTTGCTCTCCGGTACATTGAGCGCCGCCTGGCTGTTGCCGTAGAGCACTGCATAGGAAGCCGCTGCATGGGGACGTCGGCCGCCCTGCGCATGGTACCAGATGAGGTCATCCTCACCATAAGTCGCCTTGGCGTGCTCCAGCGCCTGCCCGACATTCTGCCCCATGATGAGGTGATTGATGGTATCCCAAAGCATACTGCGGGAGTAGACGGTGTAGACGTTGTTGACGTAGCCGATGACTGCCTGTGCCCCGCCGGAGAGGAGGGCATCCGCCATGGCGTTGTCCTCGCTGCCATCCACGCCGAGGAACTCACAGGTCTCGGAGTAGACGATGGTGTTGGAAAGCTTGCCGCCTTTATAAGCATTGCGGAAGAAATCCGAGGTAACGCAGTACATCCCGTTGACCTTGATGACCCGGTGGGCCAGCAGATCGAAGCCGTAGCGGAGGTCTTTGCCAAAGGTGGACTCTTCCGTCAGCAGCATAATGGGCTCCGTGCGGGTGCGTTTGAGGAACTTGCCATAGCTGTAAGTGTAGTAGGAGCCATGGGCGCTCAGAACGCTGACATTATAGTTGCCCATCTTCTTGAGGTCGGCCACGGTGACATGAATGTTGATCTTGGTCTCCAGCCCCAGCGCCGACCAGAAGCCCTGCATATAGGAATAATACGGGAAGCGGGAACTGTTGATGGTGTTGTCAAAAGCGTAGTAAATAACTGCCGTGCCAAACTTTTCCACCGCCTGATTTTCGGTGCGGCGGAGCAGGGCCGCCCGGCTCGTCTGCATTTCAGCCCCCAGATCCGGCGGGAGCCGGAGCGAGAGGGCATGATTGGAAGAGGCAGTCTCTGTCTCGGCGTTTTCCTCGTCCAGCGTCTCATCCTCGGGTTCCGTGAGCAGGATGCCGCCCAGCACGCCGCAGGGGTACCGGAAACTGACCATCCCGTTTTCTTCGTCGGTATAAATGGAGTCCTTTTCCACAAGGCCCTTGGCCGCCAGCGTGTCCAGCTGGGCCAGCGCCGCGTCTTTCCGGGCGTCGGTGTCCATTTCCTGATATTGTTCACTCTCGGTCAGAGCCGTAACAGCGGCATCTGCCTGCTGCATCCCGGCTGCATCCGCCCGGGTGAGCGTCTGCTCTGCCGCTGCCGCGTCCACGGGCTGCTCCGCAAATGCAGCCGTCGGGAACACCGTGCTGACCAGTATCACCAGTGCGCAGAACGCGCACAACATGCGATGATGTTTCTGCTTCATCTTTTCTGTATCCTCCAGGAGAGCGCCGCCGGGCGGCGGTACCCTCTTTCGCGCCCGGAGAACGGCATCATGATCCGCTTTCGCCAATGTTTGCCGCCCTTTTGACGCGTTTCCCTATGCCCATTTTAGAGAGTCCCGGAAGCTTTGTCAAGCATTCCGCGCCGATTTTGCAAAGCTGTCACAGAGTGTGAAAAATCCGCGCCATCTTGCACAGAAATGCCCTCTGCTGTATAATAATTGTGTATCTGGTTTTTGCAGTTTGCTCCCCGAAAGCAGTCCGCGGAAGCCATTTTGTGAGAAAGGCGGTGCTTTTTTGGAAAGCATTCAACGATATTGGAAGCGTACCGATAAAACTTACCTGCTTCTGTGCATCCTGAGCAGCAGCTTTGCGGTGCTGGCCCTCTCCTCCTGGGCCGCCAAGCAGGGCAGCGGCTTTGCTCTGGACGATGTTACCGGGCAGATCGTGGGCGTAGGCGATTACCGCCGTGCCGTGGTGCAGGCAGGCGCGGCCGCCGTTGGGCTGTGTGTTGCAGTTCTGCTCTCAAACATCGATTACCGGAGCCTCGTCAAGGTGTGGCCAGTCCACGTTGCCGTCACCTGGGGCATGGTGCTTCCCACCCTGTTCATCCGCAATGTGACCGTCGGCCCGCTGACCATTGGCTACAATGCAGGCGACACCGACAACTACTCCTGGTACAAGCTGGGCGGCTTTACCCTCCAGCCCACCGAGCTGGCAAAGATCAGCTTTATCCTGACCTTTGCCATGCACCTGAACAATGTCCGTGGTAAGATCAACGAGCCCAAGGAGCTGGGCAAGCTGCTGCTGCACATGCTGGTCCCCATCCTCATCATCCACATCCAGGGTGACGACGGCACGGCCATCATCTACGGCATCATCGCCTGCTGCATGATGTTCTCCGCTGGCTTGAGCTGGAAATATATCATCGGGGCCATCTCGGCGGCGGCCGTGGCCGTGGCCGTGGCGTTCGGCTTTTTCAGCGATAAGATCGGCAAGGGCTACCAGTGGTACCGCATCCTCGCCGTCATCGACCCTGAAAACAAAACGGGCTGGGCCCCCAGCGAGGCTGTCTGGAAGAACATCATCTACCAGCAGCAGCGGGGGGAGATCGCGCTGGGTTCCGGCGGCATCTTCGGCAACGGTATTTTCAGCGGCAGCTATTACAGCGTCCCCAACGCCCACAACGATTTCGTCTTCAGCTGGATCGGCAACGTCACCGGCTTCGTGGGCTGCTGTGTGGTGCTGGGCATCCTGTTTGCGCTGGTCTGCAAGACCTTTGCCACCGGCGCCCGCAGTGAGGATATGCTGGGCAGCTTCATCTGTGCCGGCATCGGCGGTGCTCTCATGGCGCAGATCGCCGTCAATGTGGGCATGAACCTCCGCGTCCTCCCCGTCATCGGTGTCACCCTGCCGTTCTACTCGGCGGGCGGTTCCTCGGTCCTGATGCTGTATATTTGTGTTGGGTTAGTACTGAGCGTTTATATGCACAATACCAAAAAGCTGTTTGGGTGAGCTTGCGTCAAGTGTAAAGTTTTCGCGCTCTGCTTGACTTTTTTTCGTAATCGCATATAATAAAAGTAGGAATGAGAAAGAGGTTATTCAACTGAATCACCTCAAAAAGGAAAGACCCCCTCGGAGTTGCCGCTCCAAGGGGGTTCTTCATTTGCATCATTGATCCAACGGATCGGTGCAATTCGTCTTGTAAAGCAACCAAAGTCGTGGTAAACTGTGCTTTATCGCATTTTATTTACTCAAACTTTGGAGGTTTTTCATGAAACAGAACCGCATCCGGAAATGTCTGCGGGCGGCCGCGCTGGCTGTCGTGGCACTGATTCTGGTGCTGGCGGGCACCGTGTTCGCGCTGTGGCACAACGAGTTTGCCACACTGGGCTCGTTCCGCAAGCTGTCCGACCGGGACACTGCCCACCATGACGGTGCCGTCTACGAGCTGACCGTCTCCGGCGACTACTATTTCGATGATTTTCTCGCTCAGGGCGGTGCGTCTAATGACTCTGAGCTCATCTCGTTCGTCACGAAGAGCATCACCAAGGGCCTCATTCCGCTACAGCTCAAAACCACGGATATCTCCTGCTCCGCTTTTACGGCGGACACGGCAGAGGGCGACCGGGTGTTTGGCCGCAACTATGATTTTTCTTCCACCAATACGGCCATCGTCTACACCAACCCCGGCAAGGGGCGCCATGCTTCCTACTCCACCGTGGACCTGCACTTCCTCAGCCTGGACCCGGACAAAGACGTGGAGGGCCTGGGGCATAAGCTCCTGACACTGGCCGCTCCCTATGCCCCGCTGGACGGCATCAACGACGCCGGTGTGGCCTGCGGCATCTTCATGTCCTATCAGGGCGATGGCAAGGGCACTTCCACGGACATCGACACCGACAAACCCGACCTGACCTCTACCACCCTGCTCCGGCTCATCCTGGATTACGCCGACTCGGTGGAGGATGCCGTAGCGCTGGTGGAGCAATACGATCTCCACGACTCCACCAACTGTGTGTTCCACTACATGGTGGCCGATTCCACGGGCCGCAGCGCCATTCTGGAGTGGGTGGGCTCGGATGCCGACCACGACAACGACGGCTCCCAGCGCCGCCTGAATGTCCTCTGGAACGACACCGACAGCCTTTCGGACTCCGCAGACTGGCAGGTGGTGACCAACTTCATCAAAACACCGGACTACTACACCTCCCCCGACCAGATGCACGGTCTGGACCGCTACGAGCGTCTGGCTGACCGTCTGCGTGAGACAAACGGCATCGTAGCCGACGAGGACGCCGCCATGGCCCTGCTGGCCGAGGTAGGCCGCCGCACCTGGAACAACGATGACAGCAACAGCCTCACCGTCCACAGCGCGGTCTACAACCTGACGGACAAAACGGTCCTCTGGGTGGGCAACGAGCACTACGGCGAGGATGGGCATACATTCCGCTACAGCCTGCAAAAGTAAATTTTCAAAGCGCACAAAAACAGGAGCTGCACCCGTTTGGCGGGCACAGCTCCTGTTTTCATTTGCTTTATTTTTCTTTTACTTCATCACAGCGCCGAGGTTTGCACTGGAGACGTTGCGGGCATAGCGGCTCAGCCAGCCCGTTTTGATATTGGGCTCCGGGGCAACATACTTGGCCTTGCGCTCGGCCAGGACCTCATCGGAGACTTCCAGCGTGATGCTGGCGTTGGGGATGTCGATGTGGATGATGTCCCCTTCCTCCACGAGGCCAATGGGGCCGCCGGAAGCCGCTTCGGGGCTGACGTGACCGATGGAAGCGCCGCGGCTTGCGCCGGAGAAGCGGCCATCGGTGATGAGGGCCACGGTCTTATCCAGCTTCATGCCGGCCAGGGCCGAGGTGGGGTTGAGCATCTCCCGCATACCGGGGCCGCCCTTGGGGCCCTCGTAGCGGATGACCACCACGTCGCCCGGGACGATCTGGCCTGCGTAGATGGCCGCAATGGCGGTCTCCTCGCTGTTGAAGACGCGAGCCGGGCCAGAGTGCTCCTGCATCTCGGGAGCCACGGCGCTCCGCTTGACCACACAGCCGTCCGGCGCGATGTTGCCCCAGAGGATCTGGAGACCGCCGGTGGGGCTGTAGGGGTCGTCGATGGGACGGATGGCCTTTTCGTTGAGGATGTGGGCTCCCTGGATGTTCTCCCCCAGCGTCTTGCCGGTCACGGTGGGCACATCGAGATCCAGCAGGTTCTTCTTGGCCAACTCTGCCTGCACCGCGGCGATGCCGCCGGCGGCATACAGGTCCGGCATGTGGGTGGGGCCTGCGGGAGCCAGATGGCAGAGGTTCGGGGTGCGGGCGCTGATCTCATTGAAGAGCTTCAGGTCCACAGGCACGCCTGCCTCATAGGCAATGGCCAGCAGGTGGAGGACGGTGTTGGTGGAGCAGCCCAGAGCCATATCGCAGGTCAGTGCGTTGCGGATGGAGCGCTCGTTGATGATCTGGCGGGCCGTGATGCCCTTTTTGACCATCTCCATAATGGCCATGCCGGAGTGCTTGGCCAGCTGCAGGCGCTTGGAGTAGACGGCCGGGATGGTGCCGTTGCCGGGCAGCGCAATGCCGATGGCCTCGCACAGGCAGTTCATGCTGTTGGCAGTGTACATACCAGAGCAGGAGCCGCAGCTGGGGCAGCAGTTGCAGGTGCAGTCTTCCAGCTGTTCGTCGTTGATAAGGCCTGCTTTATAGGCACCCACCGCCTCGAACATCTTGGAGAGGCTGACCTCCTCGCCGCCGTAGGTACCGGCCAGCATGGGGCCGCCGGAGCAGACCACCGCAGGCACATCCATGCGGACGGCTGCCATGACCATGCCGGGCACGATCTTATCACAGTTGGGCACCAGCACAAGGCCGTCCAGCTGGTGGGCCATGGTCATGGTCTCCACGCTGTCGCAGATGAGCTCGCGGGAAGCCAGCGAATATTTCATGCCCACATGGCCCATGGCGATGCCGTCGCATACGCCGATGGCCGGGATCAGGATGGGGGTGCCGCCTGCCATCTGGATGCCTGCCTTAACGGCGTCGGCCACCTTATCCAGGTTCATGTGGCCGGGCACGATCTCACTGTAGGCGCTCACCACGCCGATGAGGGGACGCTCCAGCTCTTCCGGGGTGTAGCCCAGTGCATAGAACAGGCTGCGGTTGGGTGCGCGCTCCGCACCCTTGGTCACGTTGTCGCTTCTCATGGTTTTCGATCCTCTTTTCCTTATAACAAAAGACCCCCTCCCAAAGGAGGGAGCCTTTCTTAGTTTTAAAAGCAGCTTTTGGCTGAACTCCTTCCGTCATCGCTTGCGCGATGCCACCTCCCTCACGGAGGGAGGCTTCACGCTGCGGTCAGACAAAAGGCTCCCTCTTTGAGGGGGCTGTCGCCGCAGGCGACTGGGGGAGTCAATTACTTCTTCAGCCAGCTCATCATGCTGCGCAGCTCTGCGCCCACCTTCTCGATGGGGTGCTCGGCCTGCATCCGGCGCTCAGCCAGGAAGTGGACCTTGCGGCCGCCCTTGGGGCTCATCTCGGTCAGGAACTCGGAGGCAAAGGTGCCATCCTGGATCTCGGTCAGGACCTTCTTCATCTCCTTGCGGGTCTCGGCGGTGATCAGGCGCTTGCCGGTGCGGTAATCGCCGTACTCAGCGGTGTTGGAGATGGAGTAGCGCATCTTGGAGAAGCCGCCCTCGTTGATCAGGTCAACGATCAGCTTCATCTCGTGGCAGGTCTCAAAGTAGGCCATCTCGGGGGCGTAGCCGGCCTCGACCAGCGTGTCGAAGCCAGCCTGGATCAGCTCGCAGACGCCGCCGCAGAGCACTGCCTGCTCACCGAACAGGTCGGTCTCGGTCTCCTCCTTGAAGGTCGTCTCGAGGATGCCTGCGCGGCCGGCACCGATGCCGGAGGCGTAGGCCAGAGCGATTTCCTTGGCCTTGCCGGTGTAGTCCTGCTCCACGCAGATAAGGGACGGGCAGCCCTCGCCCTCGGTATACAGGCGGCGGACGATGTGGCCGGGGCCCTTGGGAGCGATCATGATGACGTCAACGTTCTTCGGCGGGGTGATGGTCTTGAAGTGGATGTTGAAGCCGTGGGCAAAGGCCAGTGCCTTGCCCTCGGTCATGTAGGGGGCAACCTGCGTGTTGTAGATGTCGGCGCACAGCTCGTCGGGAACCAGCATCATGACAACGTCACCGGCCTTGGCGGCCTCCTCGACCTCCATGACCTTGAAGTTCTCATGGGTGGCAGCGAACTCGGAGGCCTTTTCCCAGTGGGCAGAGCCCTTGCGCAGACCGACAACGACATTGACGCCGCTCTCGGCCAGGTTCTCGGAATGGGCGTGGCCCTGGGAGCCGAAGCCGATAACGGCAACGGTCTTGCCGTCGAGCACGCCGAGGTTGCAGTCGGAATCATAGTACTTGTTGATAGCCATGGTGGTGTCTCCTTTTTGTTGCTTTAAGTTTATATTTTTAAATTTTAATTGGGAAACGAAAATAAAAATCCGTAGGGGCGCATTTCTATATGCGCCCGTGCAGTGCAGCCTACGGCGGGCGGATATGGAATCCGCCCCTACAGGCATTGAAAATTTACGAGCAGCTCAATGGCAATGCGTCCCCGGCAGGGGCAGCTGCGCCTCCCCAATCTCCTGCGCGAGCTTCTGCATGTGCTCGTGCTTGCCGCCGCGCTCCAGCGCGGTGACGCCGGTGCGGCAGAGCTCCAGAATGTTGTAGCCCTTGAACATGGTCAAAAAGGCGTCAATCTTATCCGGCTTGCCGGTCAGTTCAAAAATCATGCTGTCGGGCGACAGGTCGATGATCTTTGCCTTGTAAATGCTGGAAATCTCCCGCAGCTCGGCGCGGTTCTGGTTGTCGCACTCTACCTTTAAAAGCAGCAGTTCGCGCTGCAGGCTCTTGTCGGGGTCCAGCTCAAAGATCTGTCGGGTGACCTCAAGGCGCTCGGTCTGTAAAATCAGCTGGTTCAGCGCCTGTTCGGTGCCGCGCAGTGTGACCGTGATGCGGCTGACCGCGGAGTCATTCGTGGCGGATACCGTCAGGCTGTCGATGTTGAAGCCGCGGCGGCAGAGCAGGCTGGAAATGCGCGCCAGAACGCCGTTGCTGTTGTCAACCAGCAGGCTGATGACCCGCCGGGTGTTGTTGTTCTGTTCCATGCGTGCCACCTCATTCCATGATGATGTCGTTGACGGTGCCGCCGCCGGGGATCATCGGCAGGACCTTTTCGTCCTTGCCGATGCGGCAGTCGATCCAACTCGGGCCCTTCTGCTTCATTGCGTCGGCGAACGCCGCCTTGAACTCGGCGGGCGTCGCAGCGCGGTAGCCTTTGGCCCCGAAGCCCTCGGCCAGCTTGACAAAGTCGGTCTTGCGGTGCGGGTCTGTGTCGGAGTAGCGCTTCTCGTAGAAGGTCGTCTGCCACTGACGCACCATGCCGAGCACCTGATTGTTGAAAATTACCGTGATAATGGGCAGGTCGTAGCTGACGGCAGTGCAGGCCTCGTTCAGGTTCATGTGGAACGAGCCGTCGCCCGTCAGCATGACGACGCGGGCATCCCTGCCCAGCGCCATCTGTGCGCCGATGGCCGCGCCGTAGCCGAAGCCCATTGTGCCCAGACCGCCGCTGGTCAGGAAGCCGCGGGATTTCGTGTGGTGCAGATACTGCGCCGCCCACATCTGGTGCTGGCCGACGTCGGTGACGTAAACGGCCTCGGGACCTGCCTGATTGCAGATTTCATCAATGATCTGGTGCGGCTTCAGCTCGGTGTCGCTGTCCGCGGGCTTGTAGTCGTTCTTCTGCCAGCTGCGGATCTGCTCCATCCAGAGCTTGTGCTCGGTCTTTTCGACGTAGGGCAGAATGGCCTGCAAAATGTAGCTGGCGTCGCCGGTCAGGCTTAAATCGACGTCTACATTCTTGCCCAGCTCGCTGGGGTCAATGTCAATCTGGATGATTTTCGCGCGCTTGGCAAAGCTGTCGGGGTTCAGCGCCACGCGGTCACTGAACCGTGTGCCCACGGCGATGACCAAATCGGCCTCGTCAATGGCTTTGTTGGCGGCGTAGCAGCCGTGCATACCCAGCAGCCCTAAGTTGTGCGGCTCACCGTAGCTGAGGACACCGGCGGCCATCAGGGTGTAGGTGGCGGGCATGCCGGTCTTTTCCAGCAAATCGCGCAGGGGCTGGCAGCCCGCCGCGCTGCGGACGCCGCCGCCGAAGTAGACGATCGGACGCTCCGACTCGTTGATCATCTGAGCGGCCTTTTTGACGTCCTCCTCATTGTACCGGGTCACGGTGCGGATGAGCTCGGGAGCCTTGGGGGTGAACTCACAGGAGGCAGCCGTGATGTCCTTGGGAATATCGACGAGGACGGGACCCTTGCGGCCCGACTGCGCAATGCGGAAGGCTGCGCGCATCGTGTCGGCCAGGTCCTCGACCCGGCGCACCGTGTAGTTGTGCTTCGTGATGGGCATCGTAATGCCCTCAATGTAGGCCTCCTGGAAGGAGTCCTTGCCCAGCAGCGTTGTGGCGACGTTGCCGGTGAAAGCGACCATCGGCACGCTGTCCATGTAGGCTGTGGCAATGCCGGTGACGAGGTTCGTGGCACCGGGGCCGCTGGTGGCCAGCACGACGCCGGTGCGGCCCGTGGCGCGGGCGTAGCCGTCCGCCGCGTGGGACGCGCCCTGCTCATGGGCGGTCAGCACATGGCGGATGCGGTCCGAGTTTTTATAAAGTTCATCGTACAGATTCAACACTGCGCCGCCGGGATAGCCGAACAGGGTGTCAACGCCCTGCTCGACCAGCACTTCGACGAAGATCTGTGAACCGGTCAATTTCATGTTTCTGCTCCTTCCTGGTTTTAGCACGGCCTGCCGGGGGTCTGTGGGGCGGGGTGACCTCACCCCGCCGCGGCGGCCTCCCGTAAGAGGGGTAAAGGATAAAACAAAACAGGCTTTGCCCCTTGTATTCCAAGAGACAAAGCCTGTGTATAGCTCTGCGGTACCACTCTTATTGGGGCGGTGCCCCCACCTCATGGGCCTCCAACAAGGCCCGGCACTGTAACGGGTGCGCCCGTACCGCCCTACTGTGATTTCGGGTGGTCTGCTCCGGGATCAGTTCGCGGTCTGCTGCCCTGCTGCCTTGCACCGACCGGCAGCTCTCTGCAGGGTGCGGGACCGTTACTAACTTCCCATCCACGCATTGTCTGGATGTGTGATAAACTATACCGTACTTTTGCAGATTTGTCAAGACTTACTTGAAAATTCTGCAACAAATCTTGCAACTTTTTGCCACGGCGTTTATACTGGTGGTAAAGAGTGTATCTCTTGGGAAAGGAATATGAATATGCTTCGTAATGAATGGCTGGCCCATCTGGATGGGCTTGTGGTGTTCCGCGGCCTGCTGGCGGCGGAGCCGCTGCGCTCTCTGCACGCGGCGCTGGCGGCGGATGAGGACGCCCTGACGGGCGCTGTCGCCACGTTTGAGGCGGCGCTGTTTGCCCGCGGCACCAACTGGACCGAGGCCCTGCTGGATGCCGTGCTCGAGGAGGAAAACCTCTGCCTGCGTGTGGCAGCCGGGCAGGATGCCGGGCCCGTGCTGGAGACTGCGCTGAACAGCGAGCTGGACTTTTTGCAGACGCTTGGCCGTGCGCCGCTGGACGAGGTGTTCCCCGGCGCGGCAGTGTTCCTGCCGCGGTGGGAGACAACGCCCGACGCCGACTACCACGCGGCCTATGAGGCGCGCCGTGCGGCCATGGGCCAGAAGGGCTACGGCATGTTTGCCCGCCACCATGTCTTTGCACTGGAGGACGGGCATCTGGTGCCGGTGCGCTACCCCGATCCGCAGCGTCTGAGCGAGCTGCCCGGCTACGAGCAGGAGCGCGAGAAGGTCATTGCCAACACCCGCGCCCTGCTGGAGGGCCGCCCGGCCAATAACGTGCTGCTCTACGGCGATGCAGGCACGGGCAAGTCCAGCACGGTCAAGGCGATTGCCAACGAGTTTGCGCCCGACGGCCTGCGCCTGATCGAGGTGAAGAAGAACCAGCTCTACCAGATCCCCGCCCTGATGGACGAGCTGGCAAAGAATCCGCTGAAATTCATCCTCTTTATTGATGACTTGAGCTTTGCCTCTAACGATGACAACTTTGCGGCGCTGAAGGCGATCCTGGAGGGCGGCGTCGGCGGGCGCAGCCATAATGTGGCGGTCTACGCCACAAGCAACCGCCGCCACCTCGTCAAGGAGACGATGGCGGACCGCAGCGGCGACGACCTGCACGCGATGGACACCCGGCAGGAGCTTATGAGCCTGTCGGCCCGGTTCGGCCTGACGGTGACGTTCCAGCAGCCTGACAAGGACCGCTATGACCGCATCCTGCTGGAGCTGGCGAAGCAGTACAATGTCCAGATGCCCAGCGACCAGTTCTTTATCAAGGGTGCCGCCTTTGCCCTGCGCGCCGGTGGCCGCAGCCCGCGCGTAGCCAAGCAGTTTGTGGAGCTGCTGGCGGCGGGCGTCAAGGTATAAAATTTCTCCACCCTGTAGGGGCGAACAATCTTCGCTCGTGCTCGTTCGCGGCGGCAGAAACATCCGCGGGCGGATATGGAATCCGCCCCTACGCGTAGGGGTCGGCGTCCTCGACGACCCGGGAAGTCAGCGCTGCCGCAAAGCTTCCGCGAGCGAACAATGTTCGCCCCTACATAGCATAAGAATCAGGCGCGCTCCGTCACCAGCTTAAACCCTGCCTCCGTCAGCTTTTGCTTAATGGTTTCGATCTGGGCGGCATCGCGGGTCTCAAGGCCCAGCTTCAGGAAGCAGCTTGTGATGGCCATGTTTGCGTCGCTGCGGTCATGGTGGACGCTCACGACATTGGCCCCGCAGCCCGAGACGATGTCGCTGACCAGACTCAGCTGGCCGGGCTTGTCCTCAAGCGCGATCATCAGGTTCGTCTTGCGGCCGCTCATGACCAGACCGCGCGTGATGACACGGGAGAGGATGTTTACATCAATGTTGCCGCCTGAGATCAGGCAGACGGTCTTTTTGCCCGCCAGCGGCAGCTTGCCGAAAAGTGCGGCTGCCACCGGTGTGGCACCGGCCCCCTCGGCCACCAGCTTCTGGTTTTCCATCAAGGCCAGGATGGCGGCGGCAATCTCGTCCTCGCTTACGGTGACGATGTCGTCCACATACTGGCTCACCATATCAAAGGTCGTTTCGCCGGGCGTCTTGACTGCAATGCCGTCTGCAAAGGTCACGGCGCTGTCCAGTGTCTCGTATTTGTGGTCGTGGAAGGCATGCTCCATGCTGGGGGCACCGGCAGCCTGCACGCCGTAGACCTTTACCTCGGGGCGCAGGCTCTTGATGGCAAACGCTACGCCGGAGATCAGGCCGCCGCCGCCGATAGGCACGATGACCGCGTCCACATCAGGCAGCTGGTCGAGGATCTCAAGGCCGATGGTCCCCTGCCCTGCAATAACAAGCTCGTCATCGTAGGGGTGGATGAAGGTCATGCCGGTCTGCTCCTGCAGCTCCACAGCGCGGTCGTGGGCATCATCGTAGGTGCCCTTGACCAGCTCGACCTCCGCGCCGAGGCGCTTGGTGCTCTCTACCTTCATAATAGGGGCGCCGTCCGGCATGCAGACCACGCTTTTAATACCCATGCGGGTGGCGGCCAGCGCCACGCCCTGTGCGTGGTTGCCGGCCGAGCAGGCGATGACGCCCTTGGCACGCTCCTCCTCGCTGAGCTGGCTGATCTTGTAGTAAGCGCCGCGCACCTTGAAGCTGCCCGTGACCTGCAGGTTCTCGGTCTTTAAATAAAGGTCCGTGCCGGGGCACAGCCGGGGTGCTGCGATCAGATCGGTTTTGCGGGCGACCTGTTTTAAAATAAATTTTGCGTGGTAGATCTTATCCAATGTAAGCATGGGGCTGCTCCTTCGTTTTTGACAATAGATCGGCCCGACCCGGTGCTTCCGGGTCGGGCCGGGCCGCTTCTTCGTGGCCGTGACACTGACATGAGTATACTTGAAAGCTGCTAATTTGTAAAGTGAAAAATATTCATCAATAAATTGCACAAAAACGGGACGCAATAATTGTGCAATACTGCCACTATGTTACCGGCGTTGAATGCTGTATAATAGGGGTAACAATAGCAAAATATGTTTGTTCACAAACACACACCTGTCAAGGAGGCAGCCGCTGTATGGATATTCGCTATTCCTGCAATCAGCGCGATTTCAAGCGCTATACGACGGAGGAGACCCGCAATGAGATGCTGATCACCGGCCTGTACAAGGCCGATGAGGTCGTGGCCGTCTACAGCCATGTGGACCGTATGGTCACACTGGGCTGTATGCCGGTGCATGAGGAAGTGCCCATCGACAAAGGCATCGATGTCTGGGCCAATTTCGGCACCCATTATTTCCTCGAGCGCCGCGAGATCGGCATCTTCAACATCGGTGACGGTGCCGGTACGGTCACGGCTGACGGCAAAGAGTATCACCTGAACTACAAGGACTGCCTGTACATCACAAAGGGCAACGAGAAGGTCTCCTTCAAGAGTGACGACCCGGCGCACCCCGCTAAATTCTACATGGTATCGGCCCCGGCTCACTGCAGCTATGAGAACAAGCTCATCACCATCGAGCAGGCCGCCAAGCGCCCCCTCGGCTCTGTGGAGACCTGCAACAAGCGCACCATCAACCAGTTTATCCACCCCAGCGTCCTCAAGACCTGCCAGCTGTCGATGGGTATGACCGCTCTGGAGCCGGGCAGCAACTGGAACACCATGCCCAGCCATACCCATGAGCGCCGCATGGAGATCTACACCTACTTTGAGGTTCCCGAGGGGCAGGCGGTTTTCCACATGTGCGGTGAGCCTACTGAGACCCGCCACATTGTCATGCATAACTATGACGCTGTCATCAGCCCCTCCTGGAGCATCCACAGCGGCGTAGGTACATCGAATTACACCTTTATCTGGGCCATGGGCGGCGAGAACATGGAGTT